>Ga0209292_1000035_pt1 | contig 199171 bp, 149 predicted proteins | sample GOMGulsemesocosm_2_FD_184634 | JGI IMG/M metagenome (GOLD analysis project Ga0209292, IMG submission 184634) | Methane-oxidizing microbial communities from mesocosms in the Gulf of Mexico - GOM9C Gulf of Mexico (SPAdes) (version 2) | ecosystem: Environmental > Aquatic > Marine > Cold seeps...
TCAGCTTAAAGACAATGTTGTCAGATTCACAATGAAGCTAGCTGAGCTTGAGTTATACGAACTACTAATAAGTAAAATATCAAAGAGTTTAAGTGTGATTCGACCCAATCGTAAGTTTGTTCGACAAGACCGTAGAAACAAGACAAATAAATACCCTATGAATTATAAACGTATGTGCTAAATCCTTAAGTTAATGACATTGTTGCGCACAAAGTGATCATTACATGTCGAACGATGAACGACCGCTTTTGTGCTTGACTTCAAGTGGCAAAGCGGACTATTTAATTTGATATATTTCACACCTCGCCCTCATTATCGCCAACAAATGAGCATTAACAGTTAAGTTAGGCTGTCAAAGGTGTACTATCAAAAACAATACCAGACCAACCAGAAAGCATAAAGTTACGAATGTTACCGTGATCATCACCCTGTGGCTTTGCTAAAACATCATCTCGATAATAAGTACCAAAACAGGCCAATGTTTGTAGCTCAGTTAAACGGTGTAATTGAGCAAAAGCAAATAACTTACATGAACCTTCGTTGCTGCCTGCTTCATTGACAAGTTCACCATTACTAAAACGGCTTGGCGTATACTGATAATTATCCGTAATTACTTGCATGACTTCGGCAAATTCAACTGCTTCTGGCTGCTCAGTAATTTTTGTTAATAATTGCGCAATAGAATAGCTCATTATTTATTCACCTTGCTTTGTTTGAGATAAGTTTGTTTGAGATAACTTGGCTTTTGCTTCTTCTACTTTAGAAAAATCCAATCCTAATTCGTTGACCGCTTCTTCAATTAAACCAGGGTTGGTCATTACCAAGCCAATAATGATCTGTAATTTTTCTGCTGGAATACCTAATCCTTGAATAACAGCCATTGCCATCATAGGGTTTTGCGTTAACGCCTCGAATACTTCGACTATTTTTTCTTGGCTGACGTTGGCTTGTTGTAATACTTCAATAATTGGGTTCATCTTTCTCTCTTTAATGTTTGATTGTTTCGTTGGACGAGTTGATTTTCATTTAATGAGCGCATTTTAACAAATTCGCAGTATTTTGAAAGTCACGTATAATGCGGTTAGTTTTAATGAACACACTGCAACGTCAATTTTTATGTCTAACGCTTTAAAATACCTATCAGCTTATTCACCTACCGTGCAAAATCAAGTACAGCAGATGATCGAGAGAAAAACCTTAGCAAAGTATTTACTGAGTAAATATCCGAACGTACACGATGTCACAAACGATAAAAGCTTACGTGCTTATATTATGGACATTAAAAATCAATACTTAAAAAAATCGTCTCCGTTAAGTCAGATAAAATATGATGATAAAATTCATGTTATCAACAATGCTCTAGGGTTACATACCTATATTTCACGTGTACAAGGCAATAAGTTAAAAAGTAAAAATGAGATCCGCATTGGCAGTTTATTTAAAAAGTCCCCTGAGCCATTTTTATCTATGATTTGTGTTCACGAGTTAGCGCATTTAAAAGAAAAAGATCACAATAAATCTTTTTACAAGTTGTGCCAATACATGATGAGTGACTACCATCAAGTAGAATTAGACTTACGTATTTACCTTACTCAAATAGAAACTTTAGGTGATATCTATTAAGGTACCTTATATTAATGAAGTAAGACTTGATAAATAAGTAACTTATGTGAGAATACCCCGGTAAAAAAGTTAACTATGTGTACTAACGACTTATAACCAAACTTTCAACTTTCAACTTTCAAAAGATAGCCTATAACATGTCAAAAACCACGATTACCTTCGAACTTGAAAAACAAAATAAAAATAGCGTACGTTACCAAGAAGTGCCTAAAGACGGAATGCCTCCCGTTCTGGGTTCTATTTATGTACAAAAGTGGTTTGCCGGCAACAGCAAAACGATTGAAGTGACGATTGAAAAAAAAGATTAAGCCTTAACAATTTTTAATTTAATTGAATTAACATAACTAGTTTAACTTAGCTTTAACTCAGCTTTAACTCTGCTTACCTAAGGCTTGATGGCGTTTGTCCTGTCCACTTTTTAAATGCCGCTCTAAAGTTTGAAGCATCGTTAAAACCTATGGTACAGCCAATATCTTCAATCGTTAACTGGGTTTCTATTAATAATTTTTTAGCCGCGCTACAACGTAATTCTTTAGTAATGCCACTAAAACTTGTCCCCAGATCTGATAACTTCCTGCGCAGTGTTCTCGGGGTAATATACAAATCACTTGCTAAGCTTTCAGCACAAAGCTCCTTGTGCATATTAGCGGCTATCCATTCATTTATCGTCATTAAAAATTCGTTTTTTGTCAGCACAGATTTTAATACCGTATCACATTGGGCAAGTAACAAAGGCATAGCGAAAGGATTGCTTCTTGGCGTCACTAATGAATATTTATCCTCATTAAATACAAATTCGTTATATTGCTCGCCATAACTGATCGGACAGTCAAAATACTGTTCAAGCAACTGGGAATGTTTTGGTTTATCAAAGGTAAAACTCAATGCATCAAAAGCAAAAGAATTACACTCCAAACAATCCCTAACCAAAGACAAAACAATAACGCACTGTAACTCTATATTAAATTCTTTCAAATCACTCGCATGCAATAGATCTTCAAACCGCAGAAATGATTGACCCGACTCACTGTTAACATGCAGTGACATATTTACCGTTTTAGTGACTAAGTCGTGATAACGAATAGAAAACTCCAGCGCTGAACGTAAACTTTTACTGCATAATAAAGTGCAACCATACAAGCCGTAATCTTTTGGCTTTATCGAATCTCCCAACACCAAACTTATACCCGGAATGTCTAATGTTAAAATATTTCGATAGAAAGTGATTATTTGATCTTTATGTATCTTGTACTCTCGATCACTTAGGCCCTGCGGTTCGATATCAGTCCCTTGTAACAAGCAAGACAACTCAATACCAAATCGAGATAACGTAGCCGAAATAAAGTTAAGTTTATGAGCAAATACCTGACCGGTAAAGTTTGCCGGCAAACTGTCTATTACGACCATGTCACTATTCCACTTTGTGCGAGTTAACACCAGTTAACCATCAAATAGACCGTTTTACACCCAAAGTTGACCGCTTTTAACCTTATAATCACTATAACTCCTCTTTATATTATTAAGGTTACAAAAATTATAATTATAATAAGCGAGTCAAATAACATGAAAAATATAACAATTAAGAGCCTTTTTACCTTAAGTGCCTGTGCATTAGCAATCAATGCGGCATCAGCGCAAGAACAAGTAAAAAAACAACTGGCATTAGAAGTTATTCAAGTAACCGCACAAAAAAGATCAGAGGATGCGCAAGAAACACCTATTTCGATGAACGTGCTTAGTGCAAGTGATTTAACAGAGAAAAGCATAGAAAAAATCGATGATTTACAATACTCAATACCAAATTTACACATGACAGAAACAGGTATTAGTACACAAATGTTTATTCGTGGGATAGGTACAGGTAATAATCAAGGTTTTGAACAATCAGTGGGGCAGTATATTGACGGTATACATTATGGCCGCCCACAACTATTACGTATGCCATTTCTAGACCTAGAAAGAATTGAAGTCTTAAAAGGACCGCAATCTATTATGTTTGGTAAAAACTCTGTTGCCGGTGCATTAAATCTATCTTCAGCCAAACCAACCCAAGATACAGAGATACATTTTGGCTTGCAGTATCAACCGACTATTGGCGCTACTGAATTCACGGGAATGGTATCTGGTGCACTAACAGATACCTTATCAGCACGGTTAGCTGTTCGTGATTATTCAGAAGAGGGTTATATCGATAATTCGTTTAAAGGCCGAGATGAAACAATTAGAGAAGAAGATGCTGTACGTTTAAGTCTATTGTGGGAGCCAAATGATGAAATGAATTTTTTATTCAAAATTGAACGAGATAATTTTGATGGTACTGGCCGACAAATTGAAGTGATTAAAGATGAACCTGCCTTAGCTGGTTACCCTATTCCCGGTGCAACATTTAGTCAAATATTAAGTGCATTAGGCCACCCTAATGCAATAAGCGAAAGTGAATTGAACCATGAACGACAAGCTGACGCAGAAGAAAGTAATAACAACAGTCTCACCAATGCAACGTTAACGGCTAACTTCAAATTAGGCGATTACACCTTAACTTCCGTATCAGGTTTCGTCTCATACGACTTTGTTGAAACCTGTGATTGTGACTACACCGCAGCACCTATTTTTTCAGTTTTTATTGATGAAGAATATCAGCAATTTAGTCAAGAAATACGTTTGGTTTCTCCAGTAGGAGAAAAATTTGATTGGTTAGGTGGACTTTTTTATCAAAGCAGTGAACTTGGTTTTGATGACAATATTCTTATACCGACGAACAGCGTATTAGGTCTAGTTTCTGGTGGTGCGTTAGCGCCACTTTCAGGACAAGCAGCCGGTCGTAACTACCAATTAGATACCGATATGTGGTCTGCATTTTTCCAAGGACGTTATCACTTCACCGATGAATTAACACTTACCTTGGGAGCCCGTTATACCAGTGAAGAAAAATCGTCTGCTCGTGTGATGAATATTACGGACTCAAGCACAGGTAATATCACCCAAGACCCAATGGCGCCGGCATTATTTGATCTGGTGTTTGGTATTCAAAGTGAACAAAGCCCTTATTCTCCTCAAGGCCACAATTTATCAGGTCAACGTAATGAAAGCTCCTTTACGCCATTAATCAATCTTAGTTATAAAATTGACAGTAATATTATGGCTTATGCATCAGCTACCACAGGTTTTAAAGCCGGTGGTTTTGACGCGAGGGCCAACAATGTTAATTCATGGGAGTTTGAGGAAGAAGAGGCAACAGCCTTCGAATTAGGCATAAAGTCATTAATACTCGATGATACTTTAGAAATAAATTTAGCTTTTTATCGAACCGAATATGACAACTTACAAGTAAGTCAGTTTGATGGCGTGCTAGGCTTTAATGTGGGTAATGCGAAAGAGACTGTGGTGCAAGGTGTTGAAGTTGAAGGTCGCTGGATCATACTTAATGGTCTATCAATGCAATATGGACTCGCTTATTTAGACCATGAATACACAGATTTCACCAATGGTAACTGTCACAGTAGACAAGTACCTGATGGTGATATGGGTGCTGATGGAAACCAACTTTGTGATTATACCGGTAAATCGGGACAATATTCCCCTAAGTTAACCGCCAGTATCGGTTTTGACTACTTCACTGAAATTTCTTTTTTAGGCTTTGAATATTTTAGAACAACGCTAGGCCTTTATCACTCAGCGAAACAAAATGTTGATGTCAATTTAAACCCACGGTATGAGGTTGACGCTTACAATAAAGTAGATATGCGCATTGCCCTTGAGAGCGAAAATTGGAACATTGCCTTATTTGGTAAAAATATGACCGATGAAAAAGTACTCACTTATGTAGGTAATAATCCATTATCGGGTAGTACTTTTGGCACCGATACTTTTTATGGCTTTGTCGACCGACCTGCTGTTTATGGCATACAGGTAGACTATAACTTTTAGTTGATTTTAACTTTAGAGCTTTTATAAAGTTTATCACAAAGAGGGATTTGGTTGTTGCACCTCAGTAGAGTCGCAACAACAAAGTCCCTCATTCTAGTTATTATGATTGAAGTGCAATAGATGCCATTTTCATCGTGCTTTCAAATGATTCTGCACCCGCAATAAATAAACCATTATGACAAAACATTGCATCAGCAATACCAGTCACGTCTTTGAGAGCTTCATCGGACAAACCAGCCCACGGTTTAGGCAATGATTTTCTATCTTCGAATGAACCCAATTCAACCGGAACTGTTTGAATTCGCCACTGGCCAGATCCCGATGGGTAGATCACATATAAAGCCTCTTTAGATAAAGTATGTACCGTCGTTTTCCACGGGGTATATTTTTCTAAAACGATGACTCTTGGGTCTTCCGCATCATCAATCGCTTTAGCGACAATATCTTTCGCATTAATGCCACCACTAGCAGAAGCAATAAATCGAGTTAAAACGCGCGATGCAAAATCAACCGCTTCATCAAAACAGCTATCAAAATGACTGTCTTCTTGCCAAGTTGGATTAAACATTGAAATAGTGTGGCTAAGGCTAATACCTTTAGCAACACCTTCGACATGACCACAATCAATAGCATCAATCGTTGAAACAAGACCGGTATCAACAGATTTTGCTACCTCTTGGTTACCTTGGCATATTTCTAAGCCATATTTCTGCCAAATCAAACCAAAAGAAGAATAAGGAATACCATTTTCTCGCTCACCTGCACCACCACGTTGATGATGATCAAAACGGCCAGCATCCGCGTCATATTCACCACCCACATCAATCACAATGTCTGCCTTGCCGATAAGCTCTAAATCACGTGTACGGATAAGTTTAAAAGAAGGAAAAATATTTTTAAGTGCAGCGATACTGAAAACATCATCTGCATGAAAATTACCGTTGTGAGTTGCTATCGTTAAATCAGTCATTTTTTAAGTCATTTTAGAAAGGAATAAGAAGGTGTCGTTAGTTAAACTTTACTGTATGGACTCCCCGTTTTGAGAAGTTTACTCAGTAAAAATTATAGAGCGGATTCTATACGAAGAGTGCAAATAAAAATAGCGCGTTGTTAATAAAATAAGTGCCCTACTGCCACGTTTATAGACAAATAACCTTTGATAGCAAAGTTTGGCAGCAACTTATAACGAACTTTGTCTCACTAGCCCGTTGTTAAAACACTATTTCTAATACCACTATTTCCTATACCAGTGCTTCTTGTTTTTGTGGATTACTCTGTTCGGTTTTTTGTAGATACAGCTCAACAAGGATAAATGCAAAAGGAATTATTGAAGCCAAAAATAAAGCTAACCAGCCTAAAATAGACCAGCCTTTCTTACCCGACACGATAAGAGATAAAATAAGATAAACAATAAATAGGATTCCATGAGTCATCCCTAAAGAAGCAACCCATTCTCTACCAATAAAACCTAAGGTAACACTCAAAATAACTAAGTACGATAATCCTTCCAAAATGCTCACTAACCGAAACGCTTTTATCACTTTAATGCCTTATATTATTAACTGCTGAGAATAAGTCGCTTTAACAACCTTTATTTCGCAATAATACCTGATAATTTTAATAGATTGAAAAGAAAATTAGAATTTCTTTAAAACGACTTAATTTAATTAGTTTTGTCTTCTTCTAAGTCAATGCCGTACTTTTTAGCCTTGGTTTTCCATAAACGTTTTGCCAATTTTTGCATATCAATATTTTTGTCGCCTTCGTCAATTATTTCATGACCAATTAAAGTTTCCAAAATATCTTCCAATGTTAATATGCCACGCACCGTACCGTACTCATTTACAACGAGCGAAATATGAGCTTTACTAAGCAATAATTCCCTCATGGCATGTGACACACGTATATTGTCCAGCAAGGTTGGCATCTCCCTAATATAGTTAATTAAACTATTATTACTATTACCCCGAGCCTGAGCCAACAATAAATCGGATCGGATAACAAAACCTACAATATCATCAGGTTTATTGTCATAAATAGGTATGCGAGTGAAGCGGTTTTTATTGTGTTTATAAAAAAACTCTCCTACTTGAAGTTGCTGAGATTCAGTAAAAACCACCGTACGCGGTGTCATTATATCTTTAATTTTTATTTCCTGTAACAACAACAGGTTTTGTAATATTGTCGCTTCTTGCTGATCGATTAGTCCTTCTTCTGCACTCAACTGCGCCATAATGGAAAACTCATTCCGCCTAAACCCCACCGCTTCTTTCTTTATCATATGGCGAGTAATCAACTCTAACATTCTGATAATTGGGTTTAATATATGTATTATGAATTTCAAACTGTGGGCGGTAACTGGTGCCAATATTTTCCAATATGATGCGCCAAGTGTTTTTGGGATGATCTCTGAAAAAACTAGGATCAGGAAAGTTAAAACTGCGGATACAACACCTAATGAAACATTTTCTAATATCAAGGTTGCTTGAGCGCCTACTCCTGCAGCACCAACGGTATGAGCAATCGTATTTAAGGTCAAAATAGCGGCCAAGGGCTTATTGATGTCCCCCTTTAATTCACGGAGGATTTTACCTGATTTATATCCTTTATCTTCTATCAGGGCAATATAGACCCAAGAGACACTCAACAATACCGCTTCTGCAATAGAGCACAAAAACGAAAAGAACAAAGCAATAAATAAGTATAAGCCTAAAATAAACATAAGATCCGTTTCACGCTGAATGCACAGTAAACTACTTTAGTGTGCATTATTAATATAAGCGCAATTTTACATATAAGTCTATTTTTTGATTACTTTAACAATCCGGTACCATTACTCTTTATATTAACTATTTATATTAGCTATTTATGTTAGTTATTTATGTTAACTATTTATGTCAATTATTGAGCTCCTCCAAGTAGCACAGATACACACATCAAAAAAGAGACTGACTGACAGCTTAAATTTATCAGTATTTCATCGCGTAATCATTGGTTTATTTCATTTAACAAATATTACAAACAAAGACTAAAGTTAATTATATTGTGACAACACTAAAAAAACCTCAAACAATTTCATAACTTAAATTAATGATGATCGCTTACCATTAATTGAGTTAACTATGCAAGATACTACTTCAAGTGCGATGACCGAAGTCGCTTTAGGCCTTTCAATGGCATTTTTCACCTTACTCATTGTCGCCTTGCTTTCAATGAGTGTTCCGCATACCGTTGCGGTTATCAAAACGCTTGAAACAACAAATAATACACCTAAAGATTTGAAAAATAATACTAACATCGACATTAAAGTTAATAATAAAGCTCGCGGTGATAGCAGTATTCAATTTCTTTTTTATTACAACGATAACTTCTATGACAAAAGCTTAAATGTGCGTGCTATTGACAGTTTTTCAAAAGAAGCCCCGTTAGTTATTGCGGTAGATCCTCAACTTGCTTTTGCAGACGTATTTGCTTTAAGGCAAAAGATTAACCATCCTAAACTTTCCATTACTACATCAAATGAAGCTTGGCGCACGCGCTTAACTCAAACAATAACGTTGGATTAACTGATGAATAGTATAAAGTTACTTACGTGGCCAAAAGAAATAAAAACGTCGCCGTTTTTACCCACAGTTATATTACCCAGAGTGGCATTAATCATACTGATGCTAACCGCAGTAGCGTTAGTATTTCCAGCAACAGCAGCAACAACGATAAACTTAACAAATAAGAATATAATACAAAAACTTCTCGTTGATGAAGCCAATAGACAAGGGCTGGACCCAACACTCGCCTTAGCGATAGCAAAAGTTGAGTCAAACTTTGATCCCTATGCATTAAGTAAAGTGGGGGCAATGGGCGTGATGCAAATTATGCCTGCAACGGCAGCAAACGTTTTTGGTATTGCTGCAAAAGACTTATATGATGCCAATATTAATATTCCCCTTGGTATTCGTTTTATAAAGGATTTATTAATACGTTATGAGCAGCGACTTGATATTGCACTTTCACATTATAATGGCGGCTCAGCGGTACAGGATGAATTTGGCCGATTAACGGTAATCCCAGCAACGAAAAAGTACGTTAATAAAGTATTAGCTGCACAAGAAAAATTTAAGTATAAAGCGTATCAATTATCTTCAATTAGTTCTGAGCAAACCATGGAAGATAAAAATACACTACCTCAGCAAAAACTTGTTAATAATCAATTTAACCACAATATGTCAACTAACGAACAAAGCGCACTCCCCTTAGCCAAAGAGGTAACAAAACCTGATAAATTATATTCAGCTATAAGCTTTGAGCAATCTCTTTATAAAAAAGTAGAGCAATTACGTGCTTTGCGTTTACATAACATTATGCGTAATACCCAAAGTAAAACTCCCCAGGATAGTTCTGCTAAGAAAAATCAGCTAAGGAAAGTAAGCTTTCGTCATAAAGGGCTTGCTATAGCAGGTAAAGTACAAAAGCTTAACGTTTCGTCAATTCCTCTATCAGACAAACGAAAAAAAGTACTCGCTTGGGAGAAAATATTTAACTAACCGCTTAAGTGATGTTTAGTTAATTATGTATAAAATAAATTCTATAACAGTAAAACCGTTAAAAACACACCAAAGTTTTATATAACCCTAATGATAGCGTTTATAAATGATTAACAAGGGAAGTAACATGCAACACTTAGTCAGTTTTATAGTTAGGTTATTAGTGGTGTCATTATCTCTTGTTACTACATTATCAGCTCAGGCCGCTAACAACGCCAATGTGTTAGTTATTGGAAATGATGCCAATGCCGGAAGTATTTCACGTGATAACCCCGCGTTTATCAGTATTATTGGCGCCTTAGCTAACAATATGCATGAAAATAATTTTGATGTTTATGATGAAACAGCCATCACTTTAGATGGCTTTAAGCAAAATAGACTTCATCGCAGCGATGCTGAAATTATCGATATCGCCCGCTCAATTAAACGTCCTCCTATTGATATCGCGGTAATATTTTCCATGTATGTCAACCGACAAGAAAACGGCTACTCCACTAAAGTAAGCGCGAGAATTGAAGGCCGATTACTTAATGTTCAAACAGGCAGACGGTTAGGAAATTTCGAAATAGATAGCGGCAGGCCCTGGAATGTGCCAAGTCAGTGTGACATTGATTGCATATTAATAAATTCAAATGATAATGCATTATTAATGGCTAACGACTTAGGTGCGGCATTAGCCGAAAAACTCGCTTGGTTAACCGATGGCGGCAATAGCCATCTAGGGCTAGACCGTCCGGGAACTAATCACCTTAATACTAGTTACAGTTTAATATTTGATGGTTTTAGTGGTGAAAATTTCGCTGAAATTGAGGAATACCTAGTCGCTTTTTCTGGTTATGATTCCTATCGTCCTGTAGAAATTCGCTATACTCGTACTGAGATTTGGTATAAATCATCGATCGATACGGCAAAATTGAACCGTAATCTTAGAAAAATGATAGCTGAGATGAACTTAACAGCCATCATTAATTTTTCCGGTAATACATTTACCGTGAAAAAAATGACACTTAGAGGTAAGATAAATAATCTAAACAGTGAATAACACATTTAGTATAAAAACATTCACTTATTAATTAAGTCGCAGTGATGAAGGAATGGTTATTCAGGAGAATGTGCTCCTGCATTCTCTAATAAGCTACCTCCATGTAGCGTCCTTCTAAGTCACTGCAACGAAGAAGTGGTATTGCTCAAACGCTTCTCTGATGGGTTTAAAATGTCTTTATACTGCGGTAAACAATCAAAACATAGAGTGACTATGTTTGAATTATTATCCTTGCCTAAAGGCATTTTAATTCCCACTGAAATCGAGCACTTTGAATGGTAACGGGTATATAACTAAATGCAGCATATTGGTAAATACAAGGTTATTCGAAAACTGGGCTCAGGCAGCTTCGGTTTTGTTTATTTAGCACAAGACCCTAAATTACAACTGCAAGTCGCCATTAAAGTTTTTAAAATTAAAGAGGCTAGCTTGATGAGTCAAGTAACCTCTGCTATTGAAGATCCAGAACCGGTTATCAAACAACGTTTTATTAACGAAGCGAGAGCCTTACGAAATCTCAGCGCCAACCCTCACATTATAGAAATGTATGAATTTGACGAACTCGCCGACGGTACCCCTTATTATGTGATGCCCTATATTTCACGTACTTTAGTGGATGAAATTGGCAAAGATGCTTTTAGCCAAGGCATGTTAGACGACATACCCAAAGCAGACTACCCAAGAAGAATTTCGACAACACAAGCCATCAGTTATTTACAACAACTTAGCCAAGCGCTTTGTGCGGTGCATGAGAGCGCTCTTGTTCATCGAGATATTAAACCTGCTAATATTCTCATTACTAAAGAAAATCAGCTGCAGTTAAGTGATTTTGGCATAGCTAAGTTACCCTTAAGCGAACACAGTGAAACTGGCTTTGGTATGGGCAGTAGAAATTACCTCAGCCCAGAACAGCAAGAAAGTGCGAAACATGTGCAAGCGAGCAGCGATATTTATAGCTTAGGGGTAATAGCTTACAGAATGTTCACCGGCCAGTTACCTGTAGGACGTTTTCACGATGCAATCGACTTTGCCCCGGATATGCCGCAAGCGTTAAACGATTTAATAATTCTCGCGTTATCACAAAGACCATCACAACGACCTGCTGACGGTGCTCAATTTTTAAAATTACTAAATCAGGCAGTTAAAGCATTCAGTAAAGAATTAAGTAAAGAACCAAAGCAAGACGTTAATCACAACACTGAATCCGAATTAGAGTCAGAGACAAACCTTGCAGCTGACCTTGAAATTAGCATCGAAGCTAATGTTGAAGCTAACAATGAAGCTAAAATTAAAATAAAAGGATACACAGAAGCAGGGACCGAAGTTTGGTCAGCGCAAAAAACGAGTCAAATAAAAAAAGAGCTAAAACCAATAGAAAACAAAATCATAGAGTTATTAAAACAATATGGCGAAATAAAAACTGACGATTTACTCTTACTGCAAACCTTGGCAGATATAGCGCATATAGATAAGAGTGCCCTAGATGAACTTATTGTCCACGTTACTCAACAAAAACTCAGTCAAGGTAATCAAGACAATAACGACAATAACGACAATAAGTTAGCAGCATTCATTTTATGGATGGATGCTGTAAATAAACAATTTAATGCTGTTATCAGCTCTGCTATTAACCCCAACACTACAAATACAAATACAAATAACAAAAATATTTTGCCGGATGCTGTGGTCAATAGTTTAATTACTGCAGGACTAAGCACTACAGATAAAACTGCTGAGCAGCTAACAACTCTAATTAATGCAAAACAGCAAAGTCACAAAAACCTTAACAAACTTGAAAAAATAAACACGGTAACACAAATTAAAGATATGCTCGTGCCGCTGTTCAAAAAGATAAAGCAACGGTCATTACCATTATTATCGTTACCTTTAATTCGCCTAACTGTTTCAGGGTTAATAATAATTGGGCTGACGTTACTTTACAGCCAATACCAGACACAACAAAAAATAATCCTTGCTGATGATAGTGCGTGGAGCCAAGCGCAACAAATCAATACAGCGGCAGGTTATCAAGGCTATTTAGAAAACAAGACCCATGGCAGCCATGTTAATCAAGCAAAAAAGGCACTAACGAAACTTATACAGCAAAAAAATAGCGTTCAAATAAATGAAAAAAAAGCTCAGCAACAATTAATCGATACTGTTCAGCATCAATTGATCAAACATGGTTATCCAATAAGTCGAACTGGTGAACTTGATCAACGAACCAAACATGCAATAAAAACCTTTGAAAAAAACCAAGGTTTATTAGTCACTGGTCATGTTGATAACTTATTACTAAAAAAATTAAAACAGCTTCTCCAGCTAAAAGATGAAAAGCAATGGCTTGTTGCGCAGAGTAAACACGAAATAAACGCTTATCAGGAATATAAAGTCGCTTTCCCACAAGGCCAGCACTTTATGCAGGCCAGTCAACTAATTAAACAACTGCGCATTGAAAAAACTAATAAAGACCAACAAAAAAAACAAGCACAAGAAACCAAGCTTAGGCAATTAATTGAAGACACCACCAATGACCTACTAGATAACATGATAACCCTGCCTGCGGCTAGTTTTACCATGGGCTGTGCTCAGCACAGTGAATGTAAAGCCAAAGAAATGCCTCAACATAATGTTGCTATCAAGACCTTTAATATCATGTCAACCGAAGTCACCTTTGCTCAATGGGATACTTGCCTAGCAAGTGGTGCCTGTAAAGTTAAACCAGACGATGAAAACTGGGGCCGTGGCAACCGTCCGGTTATTGGTATCAGTTATCACGATATTGTTAATGAATTTATTCCCTGGTTGAATAAAGTCACAGCGAAAAACTTTGTCCTGCCCTCTGAAGCACAATGGGAATATGCCGCCAAAGCAAATAGTAGAACAAAATATGCTTGGGGCGACGTTCCTGATTGTCTAAAAGCACGTTATGGCCAATTTAGCGGACTTTGTGGAGATGAGCGAAAAACATCGACAGTAAAAAGCTTTCAAGCCAATATTTTTGGTTTATACGATATGCATGGCAATGTTTGGGAATGGACGCAAGACTGTTGGAACGATAACTACAATGCGGCACCAAAAAATGGCAGTGCTTGGCAAACCGGTGACTGTAATGCGGGTGTTATTAAAGGTGGCTCATGGTTAAACGAAGCCAAGCTTTTACGTTCCACCTTTCGAGCTGGATATAACCGCTCAACTAAAGCCAACGTAAATGGCTTTAGACTAGTTATTAATTCTACAAGATAAGACGGTAAGCTATTGTTAGCCACAACACTTTTTATATTTTTTACCACTACCGCAAGAACAAGGATCATTACGCTTTGGCGTTTCTTCGAATGTCGTCGTGGTTGGCTTGTTTAGCATCGCGGTGAGATCATTAATATTTTCAGCAACACTGCTATCTACCGTAATATCAGCAAATAGTGCATTATCGCTAACTAACTGCTCTACTGCGAGTTTTCTTTCTTCACTGGGCACCACTAACACCAATGGATTTTTTTCAGTGCCAAGCTTAACGGTGCGCTTAGTATTATACCCTGTTGTTACATGGTTATGTCTTGTGTGGATACGCCCTTTGTAATACAGATCGTGCATAAGAAACTCCGCTAATAAAATACTGGTTTTGAGCGCGGCAGTATAACGTAAAACATTAAATAGTCGACTGTTAAATTAAGGAACTTGAGCCTTATTTCACTTTTTACGAAAGACAGACAAGAAACAGTGCTTTTTTACTTAAGCTCCCTTTGATAGATGACTCACATTTCAGTCCGCACGACTGGTAGAGCAAACTATTAATAACTGAATGAATATACCCTATTAGGCTGCTTCCACACCACAAAACACTTTACAAATAGCGCTTGAAATAAAATGTTTATAAGGTGTCTTAATACCTTACTCAATTGAGTTAGTTATTATTATTTAGACTGCTTGAAATATGCGTTCTTTCACTTTGATAAAAGATAAGTTAGTTTAAAGAAATAATTATTGGTTAAATACTATCTATTTAGCTAAAATAATTTATTATGACATGCAGCTTAGTGATAATTATCAGTTAATTAAAGGAAGAATTTCTGTGAAAAGTGGTAGTGATATACATATTTTGATCGTCGATGATGTTTCAGAAAACATCCAAGTTGCTATGAATATCCTTAGGGAAGAAAGTTACACCTTTTCTTTTGCTTCTGATGGCGAAGAGGCTTTAAATTTAATCTCTTCAGAAACTTTTGATTTAATATTACTTGATATCATGATGCCAAAAATCAATGGTTATGGTGTTTGTACTGCGATAAAAGAAATTGAACACGCAAAAGAAACGCCGGTAATTTTTTTAACGGCTAAGACTGATACAGACTCTATCGCTAAAGGTTTTGAGGTCGGTGGTGTTGATTATATTATTAAGCCCTTTCACGCGAATGAATTATTAGCTCGAGTAAAAACTCACCTTGAATTATCAGAGTCTAAGAAACAATTAAAAAAACACAGTGCAGAAATTGAAAATAAAGCGACGCTACAAGCAGTACGTTTAGCCTTAGAAATTGAAGAAAATCAATGTGAAATGATTTACATTTTAATGGAAGTCATGGAGTCAACTTCGGATGAAACAGGGCAGCATATTAGGCGTGTTGCCGAAACCAGCAAACTGCTGGCTCAAAAAACATCCTACTTGAGCGAAGAAGAGGTCAACTGCATCTATCTAGCCTCCCCCATGCATGACATTGGTAAAATAGCTATTCCCAAAGAAATTCTTCATAAACCCGGTAAACTCACTGATGAAGAAATGACAATTATGCGAACACATGCAGAAAAAGGCGCTGCATTGTTGAAAAATTCTAAACGTCGATTAACCACTTCTGCTTCCATTATTGCGCTGCAACATCATGAAAAATGGGATGGTTCCGGTTACCCAAAAGGCCTGAAAGCAGAAGAAATTCATATCTTTGGTCGAATTGTTGCACTTGCCGATGTCTTCGATGCGCTTACCCATAAACGTCAGTACAAAGATGCTTGGACGATAAACGATGCCATCGGCTACATTAAAAAAAATAGTGGTTCACATTTCGATCCGGCTTTAGTAAAAATCCTTGTTGACAATTTGCCAGAATTTTTGGCGATCATGAAACAATAAAATGCTGCGACTCTATTTCTATTTATTATTTATCATTCTCTGTACGTTTGTATCTTCTCAAATAAAAGCACAGGATAATGACTACGTTCATTTATCTAACCAAGAACAACGTTGGTTAGCTGATAATAAAGATGTCATTGTTGGTGGTAGTCTTGATTGGAAACCATTCAATTTTACCGATCCACAGGGTAATTATCACGGAATTGCCAATGATTACCTGCAACTTATTTCGAAATATACCGGGTTAACCTATCGCGTTATTACCGATGAATGGCAACATAACCTTGATAAAATAAAAGCAAATAAAATACATATTTTAGGCTCTGTTTATAAAACAGAAGAACGAGAGACCTACCTTAAATTTTCAAAACCATATTTCGAAGCGTTAGATTACTTTTTCATTAGAAATGATTTACAAATTCACTCGCTTGCTGATTTAGATGGCAAACGCCTCGCTATTCCAAAAGGTTATGCCCATAGGGAAATTATAAAACTTCACTTTCCCAAAATAATCATTATTGATGTCGATACTTTCGGTGGTGCAATTGATGCAGTACTTGAAAATAGAGCGGATATTTTATTTGATACCTATGGCGCACTTATTTACACATTGGAAGTGGAAGGTATAACAACCATTATTCCGTTCAAATCCACCCGCCATATAGGTAAAAATCCTCTTCATATTGTGGTAAACAAAACAAATCCGGAACTTGCAAGTATTATACAGAAAGGCTTAGACGCCATTTCACCCAATCAACATCGTAATATTTATAACAAATGGTTTAAATCTGCACCTAACGACAAAACACAGCAACTGACGAATCAAGTAAACTTGGAAGGCTTACCTAAGCCAGCAGTCGATGATTCAGCTAGTCAACAGGGTGTATTTGAATTATCTCTTAAACACAAACAATGGATTAGTAAACACCCCGTAGTCAAGGTGGCAGGAGATCATGCATGGGCTCCGTTCGAATTTAGAAACGAACAAGGTTTGCATGATGGTTTTGCCCATGATTTATTATTAACTATTTCACATTTGACCGGCATCACATTTGACTACTCAACTGATGTCTGGGATAAATCAATTTCACAAGTAAAAAATAAAGAAAAAGACCTGTTAGTTGCGACATTTAAAACTAAAGAACGATCAAAACAGTTACTATTTTCTCAACCGTATACCAATTTACTAAATTATTTTTTCATACGAAATGACATTAAAATCAACAAAGTGGAAGACCTAAATGGCTTAAGGTTAGCCATTATCCGAAATAGCGCCATGGAGTATGAGATTAAACAAAGCTTGCCTGAATTACAGCTTATTTATATTGATTCCCCTGACGAGGCGATAGACTACATCATTGAAGATAAAGCTGATGTGCTTTATGACTCACACGCAGTAATTAATTACCTTCTTCATGAAAAAGCAGTCACAAACATTATTCCTTTTAAAACATTACCTAAAAGCCCAGTAAAAGCACTTCATATTGCAGTTAGAGATGATTATCAGCCATTAATCGAGATTATCAATAGAGTGCTCTCTCATATAAAGAATAACGAGCTTGAAATCTTATTAGACAAATGGCTTATAAATAAAGAATTAGTTTATAAACCACGTGTTTTACTGACCAATAAAGAAAAAAATTGGCTACTTAAACATAACCACTTCACACTTGTTTCCGATCCTGACTGGATGCCTTACGAGTCAATTGACCAACAAAAAAATCACACTGGCATTATCCGTACCTACCTAGATATTATTGCCAAAACCCTCAATATTAGCTTTGAACTGATTCCCACTAACAATTGGCAAGAAAGTAGTGATAGTTTATTAAATAACAAAGTAGATATGGGGTCAGCTGCCAGCTCATATACTCCCCTTAAAAAATTAATCTTTACTGACAGTTTTATTAAGAGTCCATTCGTTTTTATCATGCGAAATGAAGATAAATATATCGATAATATTAGCCAGGTATTGCACAAGCGTATTACGTTAATTAGCGACTACTCAAGTACAAATAGTTTAACTGACGAGTTTCCAGATAAAACCTTTCAATACGTTAATTCAGCTGAGCAAGGCTTAGAAGACTTATCATCTGGAAAAACAGAGGTTTTTATTTGCTCTTTAGCCCAAGCAAACTACTTAATTGCAGAACGAGGATATAATGCCCTAAGAGTGGTAGGTAGAACTGAATATAGTTTAGATATTAGTTTTGTCTTACAACCAGAACTTCAAATGCTGGTCTCCCTTTTCAATAAAGTTATTGCCAATGTAAGCACGATGGAGAAGCAACAAATCTTAGATAAATGGGGTGATAAAGAATTACTTGTTAAAACTGATTATCAATTAATTATGTTTATTATTGGAATTTCCAGCTTGGTTGTTATCATCATTATTATTTGGAATCGACGACTTCAACAAGAAGTTACCTTAAGAACCAAAACCGAGCATTCGCTTAAACAAAGTGAAAGAAATTTATCTGTCGTAATCGATAACATCCCTATCATTATATATGTCACTGATATTGCAAATAATAAACTGCTCATGGCAAATGCTAATGCGATAAAAGAATTAGTAATTGATACTGATAAAATAGAAACGCTATCCGGCCATGACTTTTACCAAGGGAAATTGAGTGAGACTTCGGATCAGCAGGTGCAAATAACCACACAAGATAATAAAATAATTGATGGGGTTTTATCTATCATACAAATTAGGTATCAAAATGAAGATGCCTATTTACATATTATTGTTAACCTAAACGAACGTATTTCAATGGAACGTGATTTAGAATTAGCTAAAAATATTGCCGAGTCAGCAAATAAAGCTAAATCAGAGTTTCTAGCAAATATGAGCCATGAAATTCGTACACCAATGAATGCTATTATTGGTTTCACTGAATTACTTTATGAACAAATTCAAGATAACAAACTAAAGTCATTTGTTAAAACCATCAAGTCTGCTGGCAATTCATTATTACTCCTTATTAACGACATTCTCGATTTATCAAAAATAGAAGCGGGTAAACTAACAATCGATAAAGAAGTCTGCAATCCCCATAATATTTTTGAAGACATAAGCAATGTATTCACAATGAATGTGCGCAGTAAAGGCCTTGATTTTATGCTTGAGGTTGACGAAAAAATCCCGCATGCCTTATTGCTTGATTCCACTCGTATTAGACAAGTCTTATTTAACCTTGTCGGTAATGCCGTTAAATTTACCGAAGCCGGCACCATTACTTTAAGAGCAGTAGCTGAAAACAAAAATGTCATACATAGCACGGTAGATTTAAGAATTGACGTTGAAGATACTGGTATAGGTATAGATAAAAGCCAAATAAGTCACATATTTGAAAGCTTTCAGCAACAAGAAGGACAAAGTATTAGAAAATACGGCGGTACAGGACTTGGCTTAACCATTAGTAAACGATTAACCGAGTTAATGAATGGCAAAATATCAGTCACGAGTACGCCTAACAAAGGCTCATGCTTTTCATTATATTTACACTCAGTTGATATCTCTGCTGTTGATGTAAGTCATGAGTGTATAACTGAAAAAACAAAGCCGGCTATTATCACTTTTGATCATAACAAGGTATTGATAGTTGACGATATAGAAGATAATCGTAAATTACTTATTGAGGTCTTTAAAAGTCTACATTTAACTTATCAAGAAGCGTGTAATGGTAAAGAAGCGGTGCAATGCGCTGAAGAAAATGAATTTGACCTAATTATTATGGATATTCGCATGCCTGAAATGGATGGCTACGAAGCAGCAAATATTATCAATAAATCACAACCTAATTTACCAATAGTTGCCCTCACAGCATCGGTCATGCGTGATGATTATGAACGTCAGCGTCGAGAAAATTTTTCTGGCTACCTGCGTAAACCCGTACTAAAACAAGAATTGATTGCTGAATTGCAAAAGCACTTAAAATATACTGAAGTTGAACAAGATGAATTAAACGATAATAAAACCTTTATTTTCTCAACAACATTAATTAGTGAATTGAAAGGTAATTACTTATCAAAATGTAAGGCGTTGAAGCAAAACAACAACTTAACAGATATTTCTTCATTTGCTCATGACTTACAGAATATAGCAAACAGTCATCAATCAAGCTCCTTGAATGATTTTGCCAATCAACTTATTCAAGCAACTGATATTTTTGATATTATTGCGATTAAAACACTACTTAATCAGTTTATAAGCCAGTGTGATAACTAAAGAATAGTTAAATAATCTAGATTTCAACTCCTTATAGTGATTCGTACTAACAAGGATACAACTTATCTGTACTTTGACATGTACTTTGACATGTACTTTGACATGTACTTAGGCATGTACAATTTAATAAATCAAAATCACACAATAATTACAAAATTATACAGAAAGTTTCAAGCTCCCTCAAAAAACGCTCTCAGCTTTTCATAACCTTTATTAAGTAAATAATACCCTTTTTAAAGGAAAGACATTATGACGACACAATCCTATATTTTGACAACGGTACCAAAAATTCCAACAAGTAAAGTAACTCTGTCTATATTATTGGCAATTACATTATCGGCATGTTCTGCAACAACGACACAACAAGATGAACAGCCTGTTGCAGTCAACAAGAACCATGATCTTCAAGCTGAAACAGACTCGAGCTGTCGGGACCACGCTAGAAACATTGCCAAACATGCTGAAGCAACGGCTTCAACAGTACAGTATCTTGCTGCAGCTAAAGCGATGAATAACTGTGTTAGTAGCGCATTGCAAAACAGAGCCTATCAAGGTTATGAAAACAACAACCCGCAGCAAAAATTTCAACAAGAAACAATTATGAAAATGATGGCCGTCGCCACACTCAACTTTATTAAAGGTGGCGATGTAAATACTGCTACAAGGGAAGTTGAAAGATTCAAACGTGTTTACCCAAACCAAGATCTTTATTTTAAAGATTACACATCCTTCTTAGATACCGCGACCGCTTTATTGTCTATAGAGCCGTTGGGCGCATCACAGATCAGTTCATTAAACATCAGCCGAGTATTACGCGATGAAATTGAACGTAAACACTATTGGTTAAACCATTAAGGAGCACAACATGAATATTCGCCTAAAACCAACTACTTTACAGAAGAGTTTGCTATTAACAACCGTACTAACCTTGGCATGCAGTCAGTATGCTTATGCCACTGGGATTTCTTTAAGTTCATCTGCATCTGACTGGAAACCTGTAGCCAGTGATAAGTTAATAAAATTACCCGCTAATATTATTGAAAAACGTATTCAGAAAGACTTTCAAGCATCCGCAATGGCGATGCGTATGCTTGCCTTAGATGCAGATATGCAAGAAAAAGTGACTGTGATCAAAACAATTTTACAAGCAATGCCAGAGTTAGAAGGTGAAGAAAAACAAAGTCAACGTTTCGAATTATTACAGTATAAGTCTGAATATTTAGATTCATTACAAGAAAGCCATAACCTGCATCAAAGTGCGCTAGAGAAAAAACAAGACTTATACAGTAACGTGCTTAATAAGATGCGCTTGCAGTCAGGAAAAATTAGCAATAATGAATCTTATCAGATTCAACAAGCGCAAAGTGCCGCGCGACAACGCATGGAGAAAGTTATTGGTCAAGTAGATCAATCATTAATGCATCTTGGTCTAGAAGAGCCTTCTCCTTATACCGATGAATACAGTAAAAACCTCAATCAAATTGAAAAACTAAAAATGGCCATAAATCGTCATCAAACAAATAAATCACCACAAAAAAATGGTGTTGATATTAGCTCTGAGGAATACCTACGTCAGTTATTAATGTCTGTCTCTACCGAGCAATCATTATTAGACCAAGAAGCACTGATGTTGAGCTATATGGCAAAACTAGTCGCATTAGACGCACAAGCACTTGAATACGAGATGGCTTATGGCGACGAAGAAAGCGCATCAATTATCACCGAAGCGAGCAAGGCATCTAATGTCACCACTTTGTTTTATCAGGAGTAACGAATGAAAAATTTAAACAGACCTTTTAGTAAAATTTTACTATTCATCACTTTGGCTGTTGCTTCGATAACAAACGTGCACGCAAAGCCCAATCCGCTGTTCACTTTAGAAAATTTAGAGCGTGAACGTGCGGTTTTTCTTAATAGTTTAACGACAACTAAATTGAATGCTTATCAACGCGAACAACAAGGAAATCATATAATCAAGCGCTTAATTGATATGGAGCGCATGGTATTACGTGATGATCGAATCGCAATGAGCAACAGCGTGATGGCGAAAAAGGCCTTTCAACATTATGAACTAACCTTTTTAGTACATGCGGGCAGTGAAAGTAAAAAAACGCCTATCGCACACTGGTTACATTCATTAAATATAACCGATGAAAGCATTAATAAGAGTCAATCAGGAGCACGCTAATGCTGTTTTCACCCGATCTAGACATTAACCAAAATATATCTGCCAATATAAAAGGTCTGCATAGAATAACGCCAATCATTATACCGTTAGTAGGGATCGCTATCATCTCGTTAGCGTTAGTGAGTTATTTTACCGAATTATCATTAACTGGCATCTTTTCATGGCTTGAACGTTTTTTTAGTAGCGCATTTATTATCATTTATAGCTTATTAGTGGCGTTAGGTATTTATGCCATTACCCAGTTAAAAACGCTTAAATACGCTAATTATTGGCAAGAAGTTGGCCAGCAAGCAGGTAATGCCATTGCAACATTGGCCTTAACTTTTACATTGCTTGGCATAAGTTTAGGTATTGGCACATTAGCAGAGCAGCCTTTAAGTCCCGAAAATGTGCAAATGTTGGTATCAGGGCTTACTAAGCAGTTTTCTATGGCCTTTATGACAACGGTAATTGGTTTACCCACAGCAACAGTTATTCGCGCGTTAATTAGCATTAAATATCAAAAAGTAACCGCTGAGCATAACAATGACAACGTTGCTGAATAAAAGCCTCTGTAATCACACAGGCGTACCACAATAACAACACAGCAAAGACACAGCAGCGACACAGAAATTAATATAAAAGGAATAACCTCATGAAAACACTCTTCGCCGTTACGGTATTTATCGCAGGTATTTACTTATTTATACAACAAGAAGGTTTGGAAAAGTTAAAACAATATTTACCTAACAATGATGTTGAACACAGTGCTGAACTACTTTTAGCTAACGTAAATAAGCACGTCAGTAAAAAAGTAAACCTAAATGTGGAACAAAAACTTGAACAATTTAAAAGCTCGATGTTAACTGCAAAAGATGAGCGAATTGATGCTTTGGAAAAACAGCTGGCAAGTTTACAAACTCAATTGACAAAAAATACAAATGTCCAAACCAACACTGAAACAAATAATACTGAAGAAAGCGGCATAGAACAAATTAAATCAATATCAACAAGTCTTCCTAAAGAGTCTGTCTTCGCAAAAACGCAATACCTTACAGGAGACTCATCAGCAACTGACCTATCATTCGCCCAGACGCCAACAATCAACATTGCTAATAAAAGTATGGCTAATAAAAATACGGAGAAAGAAAAGGCGATGAAACGACAAGCTAACTTACAAGACATCGCTGCGCGCATGCATAAAACATCTTTACTGGCCTTAAGCCACTAATATGTTTAAAAAGTGGCTAATTAGGCTCACTAACTCACGCATAATGTCACTAACATTCGCCGTTATTTTACTGTTAGTGATTTGGCAAGTTATTAACTTTTGGCAGGTTACTCGTTGGCAGCAAACACTGTTAGCTAAACTAACGGTAACTGAGCCACAAAAGATCAATAAGACAAAAGCTGAAGACTTAGCTGAGGCACGTCCTCCAGTTAACAACAATAAAGTAAAGCCATTATCCCTTGTGCAAATCGACTTACCCACTTTACCCGTTGTTTCAACGCCAATATCAACGTTATCGTTAACTTCAGAATTAAAGCAAGGAAAACAAGAAAAAAAATACCCGAACCAAAAAAAGGAACACTCAAATCCGCCACAACCAGTTAAGCACAACAAACAAATTAAAAGCGTTGCAGCGATGTATGAAACGTTGATATCAAATAACGCAATAGACATAGAAATAGCATGGCCAAATGATACCGCTGACAGACAAAATACCTTTTCATTTCTCTACCAATGTATAGGCATGAAATTTGGCGTCTTAAACTGGCAAAATGAAAATGGGCAACAAACAAATAAACAAAAAGTAATACTAGCGAAAAACCCTTATATCTCTGTAACTGAGCAGAATAATGGTCAAGTCAGCGATTGGTTACGCATCGCTCAAGGGCAGCTAGCAACTCAAGAGCGACGTTGGTTAAAACAGTATTCATTGTCTGGTACCGCTGTGCGTTTATTCCCCAAAAAACTCGATTGGCAACTGGCACACTTGCTCACACAACAGCTAAATACAATACCCTTAACTAGTTTTCGTGCACGTTATAAATATATTAACAACAGCCTGATGTTAACGAACATTCAATTGAACGGTCTATTATTAAGCAATAACTGGACGTTAATAACCAGTAAGTGTTCAATTTAGAGCCTAGTTAGCTTGCGATAAGAACTAACTTATTGATGAGCATTGAAAAATATTGATTAAGCCAAGAAAAATGCTTAAATTAAGTCATAGTAAATATTCTTATGATTTGTGGATTAATATGACCGTAAACCTCAGCTCTCAAATGACACGTTATGGTGTAAGCGAATCATTTAACTCATTTATTGACGGTCTGAGGGAGACGCCGGGCTTATCCGACAAAAAGTTTCGCTTGGCTGATATAAACAAAATGGCACAATACCTTGTTTGTCGTAATTACGGCAAAGCCTGTTTAGAGTTGAGTTATCTACTTTGGGCGGTAGTCAATTACCCCACAAGTGATTCAGCTCACCATACGACTACCGACACGAATACCGACACGACTAATTATGCTTCCCCCTCTTCGCCTAAAGCACTTGCCAATGCACCGTTATTGTCTTTTTTTTGGCTTAATGAAAACATTACTCCTGCGCGATTTAGACAGGCATTTGAACAGCCGTATTCAAGTAAGCAGGTTGCTATAACGCTTGATAAAGTGGGCCTGCACTTATCTTTTCCTCAGCAATCATTTGTCATCTCAGCCACACGAGTTGGGGTGTTAGCTGTTTTATTTGAAATAATTATTAGTCTTGCCCCTGAAAAATTAACGCTTATTGAAAAAGCGTTGCAAGGCAACCTTGATAATAGTGTTAAAGCGATAAAAAACTTATCTTCCGAGTTACAAAAACAGCTATACCAATTTCTTGCTGAGCACTTAGTCCCCGCCCAACAGCAACGACGTTTTCGTTATATTAGTCAATGGTTAGCCTCAAAAGATAATGATAAGCTTTCCAATAAAAGCAGCAATGAAAGTTATGACAGCTATAAAAACTATGCCAAGAACGATAATCACAATACCAAGACATCAAGTATTCATTTACTGCGCGATGAAACAATTTTATCTTTTTGGCAAGATGCCGCAATGGATGAAACCTCGCCAGGTTACAAACTTTATGCGTCAGCTTTCAACGATATTATTGAGATCCATCAAGCAATACAGCAAGCTAAACAAGTCTTTGCACTTGATAATGCCAACTCGATTGGTTTTAATGTTGAAGGCGGAGAATACTCGCCTGACGTAATTGAAAAACTTGTCTTTGCTGAAACATCAACAACTCAAGATTATGCTTGGTTATGCCAAACACCTAAATTTTTAACAAAAGCACAATGGCACTTCATTGAACCACTGATGCAAAAGCAGCCTTTTATTAAAAACTTACCTTTATCTGTTGCACGTTTAGCCATTTTTAGCCAATGGCAGGCAAGCATAGTGCAAGCAAAAAGGAAGTCATCACTAATTTTGCAAGACAAACTAAACGAAATACCTGAACAAGATTACCTTGTCTATCAGCAACAGTTAAGCAAACAAAGCAAGGTACTTATCCAAGTAGTTCTCGCCATAGCACATATTTTTTATCGTCAACAAGATAGCCGTTACTTAAGCTGTATCTTATGTTTTTTACCTGAGGTTTTAAGCCAACAAATAAAACAAACTTTAAATGAAACAATGACTCTCCTGTCTAGCGCAGAAGAGGTGTCATTAGATTTAGCGGCTATAAAAATAAATAAAGCACTATTCACTCAAAGCCAAATTTTATTAAAAGATTCAATGGAGTTTAACCGTGTAATGAAAATGGCTAAAAGTGCCTTTAATAACAATAATAAAGACGGTTTCCAGCATGTTCCGGACGTTGAGTCTTTAGATACTTACCAAGATGGGTATGATGCATTAACGCGCTGTCAGCATATTATTAAGATATATCTTACCCAATTATCAAAACTTTGGCCAACCTCACAAAATTGTCAGCTAAATTATTGCTCTGATGTTTCCATATTTAAAGATATGTTTAACCAACTTTATGGAGATGTGAATGACTAATAACAATGCACCAAAAGACCAAGAGCAGTTAGCTCAGCAAATTTTTTGCACTAAAGACGCTTATAAATCGCTCACCAAAATAGCGCGAGCACCTAAAGAATCGGATGATTTCACTGTGGTATTTAATGACATTGTGCAGTTAGTCAAAGGTAATAATCAAGTCGACTTTGTTGAACGAGTGCCGCAACTGATTAAAAAAATTAATTCAGATATTAGCTTGCGTAAATCATACCTGCAATTAATCAAACAATTACAATTTGCGGAATCAGGCCGTCAAGCAGCAGCAAGTTCTAAAGAGCTATTACACGACGACGGACATGACAAAGCACATGAAAGCGAACAGAGTCGCTTAACGGATAGACAAACCGAATACTTTTCTTTGAAATTTAAACGAGATCAAAATCATCCAAGCCAAGTTTATGTTATTTTAACTATTATGAACCCAACAGAGAGTCACTTAAATAGTGCGATAGCACTGCATATAACCACCGACTCTCAAGCTGATTGCCTATACTTTCCTTTATTGATTGATGGCAGAAGTCAGTTGCTTATGGACGATGATGATGAACAATTTAAGCTATTGAGCGATGATAATAGTCATTTGCATTTAATGTAAGCAACTGATAACTATGTAAGGGAAAACCGCTAGAAAAATGAAAGAGCATCGATGAAAATACATGTTTTTGTTGCTACCACGCAAGGCTTAGTTGCTATACAAAATATAACCGCGATAGATGATGCAGATATCAGCTCTATTGTGTCGATAAATGGCACCTCAACTACAGCAAACATTAGTACTGCATACCATAATTTTGTAAAAAAAGGCGCGGGCATTATTCAACAAGACTTTGCTGCTTGCAGTTACCGTATCAATATCAGTAAACGTATTGATCAAGGCAATAGTTGGCAACTGGCTTTTTATTTAGCACATGCAGCGAAAAATGAGAATATGCTCGGCGATGGACAAGTTAAATCAGGCGACCAAGTTATTTGTGCTACGGGTGAGATTAATACCAGTAATAGTGAAATTCAGGCGATTAGTGAAATAGCCCTTAAACAACAGTTAGCGGCTAAGCAAATAAAACAATGGCATAAAAAAAACATCAATGTTTCTTTTTTGGTGCCTTATGCCAATGCACAAGTACTCGATAAACAACTGCCACTCAATATAAAGCTGGTTCGTAACTTAACACACGCCCTTACCTATTTGCCTTTAACAGTAACAGCTAACTTAGACACATCAGTTATTGATAAAGTTAAAAACACTAACGCGCAAAAAAACCACATAAAAACAATAAGTTCAACTAAAGCATTAACTTCAATTGCATTACTGGTAACCGTGCTTTTTGTCTTAGTATTGTTATCAATGAATTATTGGTTTTCAACTGACGCCCCTACTTTGGAAAACGAGTCCACAGTACGTAATGCTCAAGGTAGTTTACAAACTAATGCTCACAAAAATGGTCAAGCAACTTGGCAGCTAGCATTTTTAAATATAGCCACTCATGAAATTAATGAACCGTTACAGCCAGCCTATTCCTTAATTGAAAAAACCATTACCGAACAGCTTATTGCTGAAAACTTTGATATCGCCGATAGCACATTATTATACAGATCCAGTAACCTCACAAAGCAAGATTTGTCCCTGTTGAGTCAATACGGAATAAACCTAGGTATTCGTTTTAACTTTACCGTGAATAAGCTTGAGCGATCACTTAATAATCTCACAGCCAGCACTGAGAATTGGAGCTATGAATTATCCGCCTACTTAATTGATTTAGCGACCAAGAGAAAAATTGAAACTCATACTGAATCTGGCGAATTTGGTGATTATTCAACTAAATTTATTAACTGTGATAAACAGTGTTTATCACTTTGGCATGCTACAAATGCTAGGAAACTCGCTCAAGACATGGGCGCTATCCTAGTAATGAAACTGAATAATTTACCGCGTAAATACCAATTTAGATTAACCTTTCAAAATTTTCTATCGACAGAATTAATAATGATACATAAGCAGCTAACTCAGATGAGTGGTTTCTTATCAAGTAAATTATTACAAAAGTTTGACACTAAAAGTGAGTTGTTACACCAAACCAGTAGTCGTAAATATTCATATTCCTCTTATCTGTCAGCAGATGAACTGACAAGTAACTTGGTTAATGTATTTGAACAGTCTGGGATTGCAATTATTCAAAGTAATAGCGATGTTAACACCTTAATTTTTGTTCGACATAACATGCCCTATTTCATTTATTATGCCGTTAGCGCGTTAATGTTAACTGGCCTGTTTCTTCTACTCTATATTGTTCAACGTAATCGTCGTTTGACGGTATCCTCTCATGACGAGCCTATAGAACCTATAAAAGCTAAAGCGCTAGACTCAGCTTTAACACAAAAATTAGTGATAACGACAAACAATAATAACAACACAAATTTTGAACAAGAAGGTAAAGCGATTAAAGGCGCTGTCATAGGTTTAGGTGCTTTAGAAAATTACACTATTTTCACCTCAAACAGTGTAGCCTTTGGTCGATTGCTTGAAGAATCAACAACATCATTTGCCATTGGCTATCAGCAAATATCGCGCGTAGGTAAACAGTGTCTATTTAGCTATGAAAACAATCACTTTTATCTGCAAGAACAAGGCAGTACCAACGGTAGTGTTTTTAACAATACGCCATTATCTACGCAACAAAAGGTCAGTATTAACCAAGATTCACAGCTTATTTTAGGTGGTTCAAGTAAAACGAATATTGCAATATGCCAGTTAGAATTAAAAGTAACCACGTCGCCGTCAACGGCGTTGATCATGCAGCTTAATAACAATAATCACTCCTTGCTTGATCTTAAAAATATAGTGCTTTCATGGCCGTCAATGGCAAAAGACTTATGCTCTCGTTGGGTTTTATTAGCAGGGGAAATATCATTAAGTATTGATAACGGCCAAATAAAACTGGGTTGTGAGCAAAGTGATGCAATCGCTTATTTAGTTTATCAAAATGGTTTCTATATAAAACCCGCCGAAATGACTGATGAAAATAGACAAGTAATGTTAAATCAAGCCGTTATTGACTCAATAATGCCTATCGATGAAAAGGCAGTGATTAGCCTTAGTGGATATGAGTTTAGTCTACAGGCGTTAGAAACATAACACTTCAAGATGTAGTTTCAGCATATTGAAGTGTTATAAATATTGCAATGGTTATGACTCTAGATTACTTTTTAACCCATTCACCTGATAAATCTTGAATCAAATGGCCTTTTTGCGTTTTATGGATGGCTTTATCACCCGCTAATGCCGTTACTTGTTTCATGCTGAGCTTGTTTTTACGCGCTAATTTAAGATAAATATCTTTGCGCTTTTTATTAACACTCACAACTAAGTTATTTACTTCAGAGCTAACAACCACCACGCCTAAATAACCATTCGCCTGTTCACCAACTAAACCTTGTTGTTTTGCTTGCTCGAGTGTCACAGCCCAAGCTGAAAAAGTGATAGATAACACAATGCTAGCTAAACTAATTTTTTTGACTACTTTATTTATTAATTTGTTCATAATAACTCCTAAAAAATATCACTATCGTCACTGAAAATATCATCAAGCTCTTTATCTACTTTAACTCGAATTTCATGGTCTATTTTCAGGTTTAAATTAATTGTTATCGGCTCTTTAGCGCTAACTTCTATTTTATGAGTACAGGCGCTAACTAAAAAGACAGTAAGTACTGTCATAACTATTTTGTGCATAAATGTTCCTTAATGCTTTGATTTTTCTTAAGTGCTTTCTTTCCTAATACCTGCTGAGGTCACTTTTTAGAAACCTGTTGAGATGATTTTTGCCCATCCTTTTTTGACTGTTTAATAATGCTATTTTCTATATGCTTGGTAATATCAAGTGATGCTAATAAACCCAAAAGATCATAATTCAGGTTTAAATTTAAATTCACCTCATTATCAAGATCAGGATTTCTGCCTTTAATTGCAGTTGCTAACAACATATAACCGTCATTAGCCATTGAAACTTCTGATGTTAATTGATGATAATGTAAGTTTTGTAAAGCATCAAATGCCAGCTTCAACTCAGCACTACCTTCTTTAAGTCTGGCAACTGCCGGGTTATTCATCACTTGAATAACCCCATGACTGACATTATGCAATGAGCCATCTTTAACGAGGAAGTTATTACCGTCATAAGAGACTGGCAAATTCCCTGATATTTTTCCCGTAACCACAATACCTTGTTTTTTATCTAATTCGAGTAGTTTTTCTAAGTCTATACTGCTTAGCTGAACATTAACTGAATGTTCTGGCTTCATTGGCCATTGTGCTTTATCTATTTCGAAACGACCACCTAATGCCTCAGCACTGACATTACTCATATTAACGATTATGTTTGAGTTTTGTTTTGAGAAGTTTAATAAGAAATTTGCAGATAAATTATCTATCGGTGTTTGGGTTTCTATCTTATCAATGAATATATTATTAGCTTGATTTGTATCACTGCTATCTGAAATTAAATGGCCATCGTTAAGCATAAAATTTTGCTTAATGTTAAGCCCTTGCATCCAAGTGCCGGATATTTCTCCAGTAATATCTTCCATTGCAAGCGACAACTTCATGGCGTTATTCATTGGTTGTTCTAAATCAGTAAGCTGCCCAGACAAGCGGTAACTAATCATTCCATCAATCAACTTAACATCAATGGGTCGTTTGATTTTTAACGCCAGTAAATCGGATATAGACAGTTTATCTGCGACCAGATCTATTTCTGGTTTAGATAACTCACCCCTTACATTAATTGTCGCTACCGGCACATTATCAGCAAAGGTTTCAGCATTGATTTTAATGTCACTCAAGTCGCCATCAATTCTGGCCATTAACTTACCATGATCGATATGTATTAAATTTGTTAGTTGCAGCTGAGTTATGTCGCTATTTACTTGTAAGGCTAAGTTGATGTTCTTTTTTGTAGTGACGTCTTTTATACCCGAGTTACTTCTAGCCAAGTTTTCCTTAACAATACTGATAGTACCTTGTAGGCTTGATACCAACTTAGCTGCGCTTAACTTTTTCTTGTCGATTGCCGCCTCTTTAGTCAGTAGCGATATATCTGCCAATGTTATGGTGGTATTGGGTTCAAAATCTATTTGCCAGTCATTTTTATTTTGCTTAACTTGACCTGTAGCGCTAATTAACAGCGGGTTTTTACTGAATGAGTGTAACGTCGCAAGTTGAAGTTGCGCTTCAATATTAAAACCTGCCTGATTTAAGTTAAGACTCAGCAATGGCTCGGTGTTAGTTTGTTTCTTTTCTACCTGTGACTGAAACTGAAACTGAGACTTTGACTGTTTTGCGCCATAACTTAACGATACATCATGCAAAGCAAACACGATAGGCTTGTTTATATTCTTCGTTTTTTCATTGCTGCTCAGAGCCCCCCCTTCTTCAAGCATAGCTGAAACTAGCATAGCTGAAACAAAGACCTCTGCTTTAGTGAAATCTATTGTTAAGCTATCCTGAGGTTTAATTTTTAATAAACTTACTTCATTATTTTTTAACAACTCGATAAGCGTTACAGGTGCACTTTTTGTAACTAACAGCTCAATAACATCCTGTTGATTAGACTCAATGTTTAACAGGCTTTTTTGGTCAAATTCAACGGTGAGTATGTTATTTACTAAACGGCTTTGCCATTGTAATGGGCCGCTAATAGAAAATGGCACATCTGCCGAAATACCGTTTTTGGGCCTGATTGAAAAGTCACTTAGTTGGTTGTTAATGGTTAATGTTTCTTCTTGCCAAACGAACTGGCTTTGCAATGTGCCATTGATAGACAGCAATTGAGCTAACTTGTTGGCTAATGTTAACTGATGAAAGGCAAGAAACGACTCTAGTTCGGCTAAATCAGTGTCAAGTGTGGCAGTAAAGTTCAAATCATCCCGTGTCAGTTTTATTGAGATAAAATCAGTTTCATTTGCGCGAGCCATTGTCATATAAAATTGATTCGCATCCGTAAATAAATGCCCAGAATAAACCGCCTTTGTTTTACTGATACCCAAAGAAAAAGGAAAATAATGGTAGTTTTTAACCTCTATAGCTATTGATGGAAGGTTTATCTGCGCTATTTCGACCATCATTAAATTGATACGTTGTTGAATGTCACTAAATGACGATTCTTTAACGGATGCTTGTGCTGCTGCTTGAGAAGGTACTATTTCAGCCGTGCCCTGTACCTTGATGTTATCAATTTTAATAGCACTGATCATATCAACTAATAACATAGTTGTTGGCGACTGCCACTGTATCTCGGCATCATTTATCTCAATGGTAGTCAAAGGCATCTTAATGCAAAGTTTGTTAATGATAAGATTAAAATCTGTATTGATACTTAAATCAAGACAAGTGAGTTCACTCTGATGCTGAGTGATATAGTTGTTGAGCGCTGCATTGATAATGGCAACACGGGTAGAAAAAATGATGGCGACAATGCTAACAATAACCAAGGTTACGGCTAACAAAGTTATTAAGGGACGTTTGAAAAAGTGCAAGTCAACTCTCTTCAATAACAAAACAATAAGTTAGGTAATACATTTACTATATTAGCTGAATAAATATCAGTGTTTTAGTATATCAGAATAGATTCGTTGCAAGCTGCTTTACTTGCCGATTAGCAACTGACCCTAGCCGATTAATCGATGTTAATTATCACTTTATTACACTTTCCAGGCTTTCGGTTAGTTCAATGATATCGATTGGTTTACCTAAATGCCTATCAAACCCTAACTTTAATGCCTTCTCTTTACTACGTGTATCCACATCAGCCGTTAATGCAAAGATAGCGACACGGTCAAATTCAGGTAATGCACGGATTTGTTTCGTTGCTTCATACCCATCCAAAACAGGCATTTGACAATCCATTAATACCACATCAACTTTTTCTTCTTTTAGGTAATCAACGGCTAATTGGCCATTTTCAACAATGGCAGCATTAATGCCTAGTTTTTTTAAGATGGTATCAATAAGTTTTTGGTTAATTCGATTATCTTCTGCGACTAAAACGTTGAGCTTAGTAATGTCTTTTTTGTTGTTGTTTTTGTGATTGTGATTGTTTTTATCGTCACATTTAGCTTCTGTTACTTTTGCAGCGACGATGGGTAAAGTGCAAGTGAATGAAAATAGCGAACCTTGCCCTAGTGTACTTGAAACACTAATATCGCCGCCCATTAATTGGCTTAACTTTTTAGATATAGTCAAACCGAGACCCGTACCACCAAAATCTCGTGAGGTTGAAGAATCAGCCTGGGTGAAGGGTTTGAATAACGTTGCAATATTTTCTTGTGCAATACCAATACCGGTATCTTTTATATTAATTTGAATATCGGCATGATTAACAGACTGCTCTACTAATTGTGCCGTCAAAGAGACACCCCCTTGTTGGGTAAACTTCATGGCATTACCACACAAATTAATTAACACTTGTTCAAAACGTGTTTGGTCTCCTTTAATAAAAATTTGCGCTGGTAAGTTATCGATAAGAGCCCAGGTCAATTTTTTACTGCTAGCTTGCACTTCAAATATACTATGTATTCTATTTAAGGCTAAATGTAGATCAAAGACATCATTGTTTAATGTTAATTTTTCAGATTCTATTTTTGAGATATCAAGAATGTCATTTACTATGTGTAATAATAAGTCTGAAGAAATCGCAATATTTTCAAGGTAAGGCCGTATCTCTTCTAAATTGTTAGCTTCCTGTGCCAACTTAGCAAAACCAACAACAGAATTCATCGGTGTTCTGATTTCATGACTCATATTAGCTAAAAACTGACTTTTGGCCTTATTGGCGTAATTTGCATCTTTCACGGCTTTATTTAATGACTTGGTACGTTGGTTGACAAGGTTGTCCAATGCTAATTGGCGATTATTCATTAGCAATAATGAGGTGACAATTGTAATAACAATAATAACGAGTAATAAATATAAGGTGAGAAAAGCTTCAATCTCCTGACGAAAAATAAATTGTTTGTTCGCAAGTAAATTTATATGCCATTGCTGACTCGCAACATCAAAGGTATTGGTTAAATGATCTAAATCACGGTGCAGGGATAAAGAGGTATTTTTGATGTTTAGTGTATTGGCAAAGAACCAATCGTTTTTATTTTCTTCAAAAACTTCAAAATAAAACAATTGTTTTTGATGCTCAGTAAACGCATTAGTTAACATTTTTTCTGCTAAAAAAACTGCGGTAGCAAAACCTTTTAAATGCTTAGTTGTTTCTTCTGCGTGCGAATAAGTTTTTTCAAAGACAGGGAAAAACAATAAAAAAGCAGGCTCTTTCGTATCAGATTGCACTAACTGAATAATAGGCGTTGCTCTGGCTTGGTAACTTTGCACTGCACTCTTGAGTGTTGTTTTACGGGACGGGTTAGAATAGACATTAAAACCAATCGCTTTTTCATTGCCTTGCTCAGGGCTAATTAATTGCACATAAATGATAGGATCATTATCTGTTATCGAGCTACCTTTTATAGATAACTGTTCTGAATAAACTTGCGATAATTTAGCTTCATGGGAAGGTTTTTCTGCTTGAGGTATAATAGGGTTCCATGACATTGCTTTAATTGCTGTGCTGTTTGTATGAATACTTTCAACAAAAATCTTGAATGATTCTTTGCTAATGTCAGGGTTGTTTTGAATGAAGTTAGCTAAATCCCGCAGTTGATTTATGCTACTACTTATTTGACTGTTAATACCATTTTCTATTAGCTTTGCTTCTTTGTTGATTAATTCACGGGAATTAACTGCTGAGGTCGTAATAAAAAATTGAGTTATTAAAATCGCGATAATGAATAATACCGACACAGAGCTTAAAATTGTGATTCTTGTTTTTCGTTCTTCTATCGTTGCTTGCTTAAATTTATAAATACTAAAGAAAAAAGGTATTATTAATAGTACCCCTAAAGAATCCCCCAGCCACCAATAAATCATGTTCAGTTGATAATTTTCAATTTGATATGACGGGCTAAACGTACTTAATGAATAGACGCCTATATTAGAAGAGATAAGGTTAATTAAAACGCCAACAATTAATACAAAGTAAATAGTTTTAGAATTCTGCCAACGCTCAAATGGATTACCTAACCAATACCGTAATATACTTGCCCCGACTATTGCCTGTAACATGTTGCCCAATGCGATGAATCCGTTCTGAATCGACATTTCAGAGACTAAGTGGTTCATTTCAACGTTAGGAACAATAGAAAAATTGAATATAAAAGAGGCGACAAATACCGCAGGAAAAAATCGCCACCACCATAAGTAACAGCCAACCAACGCAATACCTGCAGGTAACCAAATTGGAACCACTTGGCTTTGAAAGGAAATAGCAGAGAGTAAATGGCCAAAAACAATATAACTTAAGAATAAAGCTATGTACCACAACCATGTGTTTTTAATTAAGAAAGTAATGTTATGACAGCCCGATATGTTATCCCTTGATATATAACAACAACTATAGTTTAGCTCGGCAGATTCATCAAACAAGTATTTTTTTATTTTGAGTCAATACAAAGATTTATTATCAAATAAAAGCTAATGTTCACTAATTGGAATCGAAATTTCATAAGATAAACCTTCATTCGGTTCACTTTGAACATTGATTTTTCCATTTAACGTTGAAGTAACCAAATTATAAATTAAATGCGTGCCTAAACCACTACCACCGCGCCCTCTTTTTGTTGTATAAAAAGGTTCAAATAACATGTTAATTTCATCATCATTTAGCCCTTTACCGTTATCTTGATAACAAAGAACAAAACAATCCTTTTTTTTCACAACAGAAATTTTTATATAACCTTTTTCAATGGCATTTAATCCATGAATAATTGAATTATTTATCATGTTAGTTAACACTTGAGAAATAGCCCCAGGTACTGTTTTAACGATTAAATCATCTGGACAATCGATAATAACTTCATGAGGTAACTTTTTTAGAATTGGACGCATCGAAAGTAGAATTTCATCAATGTACTCCTTCATATTCACCACGCGTGATGCTTCTGAAGATTGATCAACCGCTATTTCTTTAAAGCTATTTATTAAGGTTGCCGCTCTTTGTGTATTTGATTCGATAATGGTGCAAGCTTCATCTACATCTTCAAAAAAACACTCTAGATGTGTATCCGATGCGGTATTATTTGTTATTTTCTTTTTCAAGGTTTTATATTGATGATGTAAATTAGTTATTGCAGTTACGCATATGCCTATGAGGGTATTAATTTCATGGGCAATTCCTGCCACTAAATTCCCAAGAGAAGCCATTTTTTCTTTTTGTACTAGCTCATCTTGTGCTCCTTTGAGCGTTTCCATCATACTTTTCAGTGCTTCTTTGTCTTCTATTTCTTTATTTATAAACTTTCGTTGCTGAAGAACAATCGCTAAATTTGCAGCAACAAAAGAAAGTAGCTGTAAGTCATTTTCATCATAAAGCTGATCACTTGAGTAACTTTGTATTATGATTATCCCCATGACGCCTTCATCGTTAGAAATAGGTGCACCCATCCAACTTTTACTTAAAGATCCGATAACTTTCGAAATTTCGCCCTGGGTTTCAAGTGCTTTCTGGTCTTCACTGGTGAAAAGGAAAGCTTTATTTTTCCTAATGACATATGAAGAAATACCATCACCAATAGGCATGGTTGTACCGATAATGACTTTATCTTTTTCATCAACAAAGTAGTCAAAAACAATGACTTTTTTAATTGGATCAAATAAAAATATGGCAATGTTTTTTACATAGAATAACTCAGAGATTATCTGATGGATTTTTATATAAATTTGAGCAAGGGTTAACTTTGACAAAACAAGTGAAGATATTTTTAACAGGGCATTGATAACATTAATATTATCTTTGTTATTTTGGTTGTTTTTGTGTACTGCTTTTTTTGTCGGATCCGTATTTTCACTATTATTAAAATTCATATCACTACAAACCGTCACTTTTTGTTAGCTCATTATTTATTTGAACTATCTCGTCAAGTCTATTTAACAAAGCAGATATAACCTTAGGATCGAAATGTTTATTTGTTTCCTCTTCAAATAATTTCAAAATATCTTCTAACGCCCAAGCCTCTTTGTAACAACGTTTATGAATTAATGCATCAAACACGTCTGCGACTGCGACTATTCTTGCAAAAATATGAATTTCATCGCCTTTTAAACCTGCGGGATATCCTGTGCCATCAAATTTTTCATGATGCTGCTGGGCAATGATTGCTGCAGCCTTTAATATAGGTCTATCAGAGCCTGAGAGTATATCAAAGCCCATTTCAGCATGTTGCTTCATTATGACCATTTCTGCATCGGTTAACCTGCCTGGCTTTAACAGCACACTATCCGGCGTCGATATCTTACCTACGTCATGCATTGGCGTAGCTTGCTTTAATATGTCACAGTCACTGTCTGCTAGTTTTAATTCCTTCGCTAAAATGAAACAGAATTCGGACATGCGCTTAATATGATTACCGGCTTCTTTTGAACGAGACTCTACCGCATTTCCTAATCTGTTTATTAAGTCTTCTTGGGTTTTTATTATTTCTTCATTCAATAATAAATTATCAAAAGCAATACCTATGCTATTTGAAAACAAATTAAGTAATTGAATATTAATATCAGTTAAGTGTTCAATTTGATTACCTTTTAAATACAGTAAACTCTCTTTGTCACTTTTTGAAGGGAAATAGGCGACATAGTGTTCACCATCATAAACACTGCCTTTTATTCGTCTGGCTTTATCAAGTAACTCAATGGCTTTTGTCTCTAAACCACTATCTAATGAAATATTGCCACATTCAGCAATTATTTGATAATCGTTTGCATAACAAATAGTCCCAGCGCCATCTACAGGTTTTATTAAGGCACCTTTCTGATCTGCATGAATTAAGGAAACAACCTGCTGTAATAAGCCATTAAAAAAATTCTTTAACGTTTTCTTTTCAAGTAAATCGGTCGTAGATTCAATAACCTGCTGCAATCCTATTCTATAGGCCCTTTCATAAGTTCTCGATTGCTCTATTTTAATTAAGTCTCGATAAGCTCTTAACGCGGTTACCACCGTGGTAAACAACTTAGTTCGATCTAGCTCCGTCTTTTGTTTATAGTCATTAATATCGTAATCCATAATAACTTCTTCTTCCGGTGCCTGCCCTGGCTGTCCTGTTCTGAGTATAATCCGGGTAAAAGTATTTTTGTTTTCTTCTCGTAGCCATTTGGCCACTTTTAATCCGGCATCGTCAGTCTCCATAACGACATCAAGAAAAATTAACGCTACATCATCATTTTCTTCGAGCGCCTGTTTTGCCTCAGTTGAATTAAATGCACTTAAAAACTCTACGCCTCTGCCTTCTAATTCAAAACGCTTTAGTGCCATTTTTGTTACGGTATGAATATCTACCTCATCATCAACAATAAGTATTCGCCATGGCTTCAATTGTGTTTTTTCTTCATCACTTTTAAGCAAACTGAAAGGCATATGCATGACACTAAATAATTAAAGTTATACATTGATATTAGCTCGAATTATTTAGAAGTAAAAAAACTACAGAAATAACTTATATAAATTATATAAATTATATAAATTATATAAATTATATAAGTTATACAATCAAATAACCTTTAGCCTGTTAAGGCTTAGCGATAGATATTGTAAAATTATTCTAGCGGGTTCAATACCAATAACTCTATTATGCATACCGATCTTCTTATTAGACTTACCCTGTATTAATTTAATTATTGATTATTGATTATTGATTATTTAATTTTTCTTAATTGAGTTGAGCTTAGTTTCTATTTCATTTAATAACGTTATAGCATCATCAAATTCAAAATCACTGACGAGTAAGTGAAGTCTATATAAACTTTCACTACATTCCGTCTGCTCTCCAAAAACATATAATTTGGCGGAAATATTTTCTGCTGAGGCCTCGGCATTTATCAAGGATATTCTCAATTTATTTATATATTCTTGTGCTTTCACAGCATCAATAACCCTAGAGAATGTTTTGTTTTGTTTAGTTTCTCGATCTTGTGAATAAATAACACCAAGTTGACCTATTAGATCAACAAGAATTGATGTGGTTTTATTTATTAGAGTTTCAATTTCATTTTCTTTCACTGCACCTTTAGCAGACTCAAGAGCCTTAGCGGCTGACGACAGCGAAAAAGCACCAATATAGTTGGCACTGGCTTTTAAGCTATGTGCAAGTCGGAATAGGCTATCCCAATCTTTGTTAGTATTATATTCTTGCAAAAGCTCAGGAGTTCGGTGATTTTCATTATAAAAATCACTGACAAGATTAAGATATAATTTATGTTTACCTTGAAGCTTGGAAATCGCTTTATCGACCATAAGTAGCGTGTCTTGCTTGAGGGTAGATAATATAGAATCATCACCTTCTTCAATCCTAATCTTAGTCGGTACAACATCTATCACCGAACTAGCGGTTAAATATTTAGAAAGTTCGGCAAATAATATCTCAGGATCAATGGGTTTGGTTATATGACCATTCATACCGGCAGCAAAGCTTCTAGCAACATCAGCTTCCATTACGTGAGCTGTCATGGCGATAATTGGAATATCGGTCATTTTTAACGTATTACGAATTTCAACTGTTGTACTTAATCCATCTAATTCTGGCATCTGAATATCCATTAATACCAAATCATAAGACTTTTCCTGAAGCATTTTAAGCGCAACCAAGCCGTTACATGCTACCTCTACTTTTACAAAAGTGTCTGCCAAAAAGCCTATTGCCACTTGCTGATTCACCAAATTATCTTCTGCGAGTAATATAGTAAATTCTGCTAAGTTAGGCGCTGCGATCTCGACAATCTCATCTTGTAACATAGGTAAAGATGAGCCATCGTCAATCACTGAATACATGGCATCGAGAATTCTGGATGAGTTGAGTGGCTTCTCAAGGAATATTTTTATATTTAGATCTTTCTTTGCTATTTGCAGACGTGCCTCGTCTTTATCATACGCTGATACCATCAATATCTTGGGTACTTTTCCATGCAACTCTGTTTGTATATGTTTAGCGGCTTCAATACCATCCATAACAGGCATACGCCAATCCATAAAGATAAGATCATACTGCTCACCTTGGGATTCGGCTAGTTTAACTGCAGTAACAGCTGCCAGACCATCAGCAACACTATCTGCTGGAATATTTAATGAATCCAATGAATTGATTAATGCTCTTCTAGCCATAGGAGTATCATCAACAACTAATACTTTAAGAGAATCTCCAAAGGTATTATGCTCTTTGTTTATCGCATGAGTTTCTTGTTTGTCTTTCTCAGATATAGTGGTGAAACTAAAAGTTGAGCCAACGTTCAGCTTACTCTCACAGCTAATTTCCCCCCCCATTAATTCAGTCAATTGTTTACTAATGGCCAAACCTAACCCAGTACCACCATACCTTCTGGTGACGGATTCATCTACCTGTGAGAAAGACTGAAATAAATTCTTTTGCTGTTCATTCGTCATTCCTATCCCTGTATCTATCACAGAATAGATAAGATGATCACATGTTCCATTATCTTCTAGTGTCGAAATTTGAATACAAATTGAACCTGCGTTGGTAAATTTAATCGCATTCGATGTTAGGTTAACGAGGATTTGTTGCAAGCGAAGTGGATCGCCACGTAATGTTAACGGAACACCCCTATCGATATTTAAAACAAGCTCTAATTTTTTCTTATGACTTTCATGAGAACAAACATTCACGACGCCTTCTAATAAGGTCTCAAGATCAAAGGTAATGGTCTCTAAGGTCAACTTATTTGCTTCACTCTTAGAGAAATCGAGGATGTCATTAATTAACCCTAATAATGACTGTGATGAATCATGAATTTTACTTAGAAAGTCAACCATTTCAGCATTAGGTTTAGTTCTTAATGCTAAGCGGCTCAAGCCTATTACCGCATTCATCGGTGTTCTAATCTCATGACTCATATTTGCTAAGAAATTCGATTTTGCATTGGTACTTTCTTCAGCCTTTAGCTTTGCTGTAGCAAGTGCATACGTACGATCCACCACCATTTTTTCAAGGTTTTCATATAATAAGGCATTATCAATAGAAATCGCGGATTGAGTCGCTAAAATGTCTAACACTTGCAATCGCTCTGCTGTAAAAGCGGCATCGATAAGGTTGTTCTCTAGGTATAAGACACCAACCAAATTATTTTGTTTTAGTATAGGACTACAGATAACCGATTTAGGCTGTGTATCAAGTATATAACTATCTTGCGAAAACCTTGCATCCTCTGTCGCATTATTTAACACTACTTCTTGCTTAGTTCTTGCGACATACGTGATGATAGATTCAGGGAGCAGTGGTTTGTTTTGTGCATTAAACAAACCCAGATGTTTGTCTAATAATATGTGCCGAGGCTCTGCTTGCCCTTGCGCTTCAATGCACCACCTATTATCTCTATAAATTAATAAATAAGCTTTTTGAGCACCAGCCAGCTCTAAAATACTAGTGATTAGTTGCTCTATTAATCGTTCAAAAACTATTTCAGCGGACATAACTTGAGAAGCCTTAAGTACTGCCCCAAGATCTATATTATCAATAGCACTATCTTTATTAATCCCTTGATTTGTATCCGTTAAATTCAACTTTGGGTATTGACTACTCAGAGCAGTAGCCTTTGCTGTTGCTCCCCACTGCACATAGCTATAATAAGCATCTTCTAAATAAGCAATAAAAAACTTACTTTTACCTATACGCAACCAATATTGAGCCGCTAGCTCGTTGGCCAGAGCCAAATGCTGGGTAAATCCATATTTTTGAGCATAATCAATGGCCAAGTTATACTGGTTAATAGCTTCAGTTCCATTGCCAAGTAATTGTTCAACCTCAGCTTTGACAAGGTGATATTTATGGGAAAAATTATCAGGACAATGATCCGCCCATTTTTTTAACTTCTCTAAATTTTGTACTAATACTTGCATCGTTTCTTGGCGTTCACTTTCGCTGTAATTCGGATACAAGGCAGTCAAAATTAATGAGTGATAAAAGCAGTGTTCCGCAATAGAAAGCCAGCCAAAGGTAAAACCAAGTGTTTTCTCTGCCTCTATCGCCATTATTAACGCTTCATCATACCGGTGGAACAGGTACGCAATAAGCATTTTGTTAAAATGGTAATAATTCAAACACAATGTATGTTGGTCATTCTCCATGCCATTAACAAGCGCTGTTTCATCAAATCCTTCAAAGTCCCAAGTTTGAGAGTCACTGCTCTTTCCTTGTAATAATTGCGTAGATTGATAAAGTATTTGATAAACTTCTAGCACGTTGGAGTCGGCAATTTTTTCAATTAACGGGTAAATTTGATTACAATTTTTCAACAAGCTTTCTATGGGTAGGCCCGCTAACTGTGTCAGCATAAGTATATGAAAAGCACTGTGAGTGGTAAAAATCAAATCGCCAGACTCTTGCCCTGCTGTGAGCGCAGTACGTAACAATGCAATATTTTCAGGTATATGTGTGCTCCAGGGGCTATTGGTAACCGCAAACATTGTGTAAACTTTGCACTTTAGCGCTATATTTTTCTTCTTTTCTACTAGATCGACCGCCAACCTGCCAAATAAATAACCGCGTTTATACTGTTGAAATTGAGCTGTTAACATTGTTCCATAATTTACATAACCGAACGGTGATTCGGGGCTATTTCCATACTGAATAGATTGTGTAACAAGCTTAAGCACACAGAGCGTACTCATAGGTAAATTAACATTCAGCGCTGCTGGCCAGCAAATACATAAGAGTTTATTAAGTAAAGCGTGAGATTGATCTTCCATATCGGGAAGTTCAAGCAAGTTTTCAATCAAGTTATCTTGTAAATAATCATCAATAATTTTATTTTGAACGGCTATTTCTTGTCCTATCTCATCAGGATCATCAGGCCAAAACACACCTAATAGTTTTATCGCCTGACTTGCATAATCTATAGACTCAATGAACAAACCTTGGTTTGAACAAACTAAGGTTTGTAAACAGCGCACAGCCGCTTTCTCATTGGGTGAATGTAAATAGTTCAGGACATGGTCACAATGTAATAGTGCCGCTTTATTGTTACCTGCTAAAAATTGACATTCCGAAAACTCTAAATTCAACGCAGCGCTAAGTTGATAATGTGTATCCCAACACTCTTCACTGAGACAGGATAATCCATAAGTAAGTAAGTCAATTGCAGCTTGATAAGCGTTAGCTGCTTTGGCTTTATTCGCAGCTTTAAGATTCAATCCAGCCAAATCTATACGCTCTGATGGGTCATCAATTAGCAGTAATGCATGGTTTAAATGTTCAACAACACCGAATAGCTGTGTATCGTCATCATGTGTCGACCTTAACAAGCGACCTAACCGTAAATGTAATTCAGTTCGTTTATCTTCCGACATGGACAAATAAGCCGCTTGCTGCACCTGATCATGCAGAAAGCGAAATTGAGCATCAAAATTAGAAAGATCTTCATTGCTATTGAGGAGTTTAAAATTTTCATCTAAAGGTTGAATCAATCCTTGGCGGACAGCAGTGAGTAGCCCCTCTTTATGCTCCACCCATGAAACATTACATAAAGAAGCAAGCGTTTTCATACCAAATTGAGCACCGATACTCGCAGCGGCTTGAATAATTTGATAAGCACAACTGGGCAGTGCGCTTAACTTATGGGCCATTAAAGCCGCGACATTATCGCTTACTTGCCAGTCATTAAGTTGAGCAATATCCCAATGCCACTTCCCTATTTCTCTGTCAAACGCAATTAACCCCTCACTTGACCAAGAATTAAGTAACTGATTGATATAAAATGGATTTCCAAAAGTTTTACTGTAACAAAGCTCAGCAAGAACTTGGCTTTGCTCTCTGTCTGTATGTACAGTATCAGAGACCAGTTTTTCAATATCGGCGAGTGCTAATGGCGCTAACATCATCTCAATAGCTGGATTATCGGTTTCTTTTATTGCATGTTTGAAAAAGGTCAATGGATGAGTAGAGTCAACCTCATTGTCCCTATAGGTACCAAGAATCAAGAGGTGTTTATTGTCTTTATTAGCGATGAGGTTTTCAATTAAGTTAAATGAAGCTGTATCAGACCATTGTAGGTCGTCAATAAAGAAAACCACAGGATGTTCTGCATAACAAAAAGCTGAGATCATCTGACGAAAAACTCGGTTAAAGCGGACTTGTGCTTCAGCTGCCGGAATAATTTCTACACTTTCCTGAGGGCCAATAATGAGTTCAAGGCTGGGTATTAAGTCAATCATGAGCTGCCCATTACCGCACAACTTAGCCAGAATATTATCTTTATATTCGACAATAATGTCATCTTTTTCTGAGAGAACATGCTGTACTAATTGAGCAACACTGTGGATTAAAGCCGAGTATGGAACGGAACGATTATACTGATCAAATTTACCTGAAACAAAATATCCGCGTCGGGATAAAATTGGTTTTTGAACTTGTTGAACCAACGCGGATTTACCTACGCCTGAGTGTCCACTGATCAAGACTAACTTGGAGGCTCCATGGCTAGCCTGTTCAAACAAGTCTACTAATTCATTTACCTGTTTTTTGCGGCCATATAATAGTTGCGGTATTTGAAAACGAGATGAAATATCATGCTGAGCAATGTCAAAAGTCATTATGTTTTTCGACGTTTGCCACTGCGTAAGACAGCTCGATAAATCGTCTATAATGCTATGACTACTTTGATATCTCTGCTCTGCATTTTTCTCTAACAGCTTCATGATTATATCAGAAAGTACTTGCGGCACAGAGTCATTAACTTGAGCGGGGCTCTGTGGCTTTATCGCAATATGTGCATGAATAATTTCTAAAACCTCATCACCATTACAGGGTAATATTTGGGTTAGCAATTGATAGAGTGTCACACCTAAAGAGTAATAATCAGTTCTATAATCAACGGCTCTATTCATACGACCGGTCTGTTCTGGTGATATATATGAAACAGAATGAGATCTGACCGCTTGCGAGCTGACATTAATAATATCAGAGTGACTCTCAGTGGCGTGCTTAAACCCCTTTAATTGAAGTTTCTCTGTTTTAAAATCCCAAAGTATATTATGAGGATTAATAAAATGATGCACTAATTGTTCATTGTGAATACAAGAAATTATTTCAATTGCCTGTATAGCAATTTTTAATACCGTATTAATATCAAGTTTTTGCTCATCAAAGATACTTTTCAGAGACTGACCATCAAAAGACTCGATTATGATAGCGATTCGATTGTTGACTTTTACTTCTTCTATTAACTGTAAAGCACTTTCCACACCGACCAATTTTTTTAAAACAGTCACTTCATTGTGGAATAAAGCTAATTGCTCTGGACGTGGATATTCCACATTAAGCATCTTAAGGACCACAGGTTTTTGATCGTAACGACGGTATCCTTGATAATAAAGTTCACTGCCCAATTTTATTGCCTGGGTCTCAAAATTATAACCTTCAACTTTTATCATCAATTATCGCCTTTAACAAACTTGAGTTTACAGATTCTTTGAGATGAGAAAATACAAGCGTGTCGCTCGTTTCCCCGAACTGTAATTTATTATTTTTCATATCTACTGCTGAACTTGAATTAATATAGAAATAAGCTAGCCACTTCGATTGATTTTCATACAAAATTCGAAGTTTTGGTAGTATTTCGCTATCACTTGCTAACTACACTAAATGAATATAAAAGTAATACAATAGCCGTTTCACTTCAATAGGCAGGATTGCAATTTACAGTAGAGCCGATATATACCCGTTACCATTCAAAGTGCTCGATTTCAGTGGGAATTTAAATGACTTTAGGCAAGGAGAAGAACATAAACATAGTCACTCTATATTTTTGTTCTTTAACGCAGCATAAAGTCATTTAATACCCATCGCAGAAGCGCTTGAGCAACATCACTTCATCGTTACATCAATTTGTAATGGAATAACCATGGCTAAATTGAGGTGCCTTGAATTGAAATTGCTCAAACACTCTGAAACATGCATCTTGAATGGTGACGGGTATAGCTTTCTTGCACTCTTACAAAACCAAATAATACTCGCCATTTATGACGATTAAATTGTTAGTATATTTTAGTAATAATTTGTAACAAACAGAAACGAATAGAAATAAATTGTAATTATCGTGAAATTGTTATCAAATACAATTAACTATATGGCTTTTAGCCATTGAAATCCCAGTAATTCACTTTCCTTACGTTAGGTATCTCATTATTTCGAGAAAATTAAAAAGCCTTCTACCATGTCAAACAAAGATAAACCCTAGAGGAAGAATATGTTTACTCGTTATTTAAAAATCAAATGCTTTCCTCACTCATACAGTTATATGGTCGTTGCAATCGCCTTATTGACCAGTCAATCTTCAAGTGCTGCCGTCGTTGAGAAAACAGATAATGAAATTGAAACCATTACCGTTACTGCGCGTAAAAAAGCAGAATCAATGCAATCTGTTCCTATGGCTATTTACGCTTTGTCAGAGAAGGATATACGTGATCGTCGTATCGATGATATTTATGAACTAAGCACCTATGTTGCAGGCCTAGAACAACCTAGACTAGCGATTCAAAGCCGTCTCAGCCTACGAGGAGTCTCTTCTGGTGATAACCAATCTTTTGAACAAGCAGTAGGTACCTATGTGGACGGTATTTATCGTGGTCGCATGAATCAACAACGTGCCGGCTTCTTCGATATGGAACGCATAGAAGTGTTAAAAGGTCCTCAGGTTACCCTATATGGCAACAGCTCTATCGCGGGTGCTATTAGCATGATAACCAAGCGTCCTGAAGACGAATTCAGTGGTCATTTGACAGTAGCATACGAATTTAATTACCAAGAACGCCTTATTGATGCTGCGGTGAACTTACCCATGACAGAGCAATTTTCTATGCGCATCGCTGGAAAATTTCGAGAAGATGATGGTATTGCCTACAATGAGTTTAGTGGTACAGATGAGCCTTCGATAAAAGATGAAGCTTTTCGGATTAGCGCCTTGTGGCAGCCCAGTGATCAATTATCAGTATTTATGCGCCACGAACAAAGCAATTACCGCTTAGATGGCTACCCTATGGATGTATTGAAACATGTTGATGAGAATGGCGCCCCATGGCCAGGCTCTATTTATACAGGAATGAATGATGGCAAATTAAATGTAGGTAACGACTCGGTTTTTCAAGATCTCGATACTTATTGGCATACAAAATCTGAGGAAACGGCATTAGAGATTGAATATAAATTCGACAATGTTATTTTCACTTCAGTAACAGGTTTCAGTGAATACACTTTCAGACAAAATTATGATTCTGACTGGACGAATGTTTCAATGATCAACTCCAATCTTGCTGAAGAGTATCAACAATTTTCACAAGAATTTCGACTCGCTGGTGATATCAATGAACGCATAGATTACATGGTAGGTGTTTATTATCAACAAGATGATTTAGAAAATGAATTTTTTGCTGAATTTAATATGCCTTTAGTATTGTCGGCTATTTTCGGCTTTCCTTCGACAACTTTTGCCCGTTTAGTTTCTCCTTTTTCTCGTCCTTTAAATTTAGACCAAGATAGTAAACAATGGTCGGTTCTTGGCAATGTTAACTATGACATAAGTGAAAAATTATCATTTTCACTTGCTATGCGTTATGCAAAAATGCAGAAAAAAGCCATGCAATCACAAGGCACGACAGACATAGAGCATAATCCAAGTAGTGGTGATCTCACTGACATACGATGGTTATCAGATTTTGGCCTGCTTTCTAATCTTGATTATTTAGCTAACCCGACAACATTCATAAATTCCACACAGGGGTCAGAGCAGCCAATCTTAGTGCCAGAACATTTATTCAGCTACGGATTTTTATCTGGTTCGCTTGGCTCATTACATACATTTAACGACTTAGAGCGTAATGAAGATCACGGCATGTTTAACCTCAGCATGAATTATCAAATGACGGATAACTCCATGCTTTATGCTTCATTTGCTAACGGCGCTAAAGCCGGTGGTTTTGATCTTTACTATGAGGGTGACAATCCTGAAGAAGCTGAATATGAAGATGAAAAAGCCACCGTTTATGAAATTGGTATAAAGAATGATTGGAATAATCTTCGTCTCAATATGGCAGCCTTTTATGGCAAGTATGAAGATCTGCAAGTGGGAATTTTTAACGGGGGCATTGGCTTAGTAGTGACCAATGCTCCGAGTGCTATTTCTCGTGGCATCGATGCGGAATTAACATGGCAGCTAACAGAAAACTTAACCCTTTATTCCAATGTGGAATACCTAGATTTCTACTATGATCACTTCCCACAAGCTAACTGTAGTCGTACGGATGCTATACTGACAGGTCAGGTTTTTTGTGATTGGACTGGAGATAGTGCGCCCTTCGTACCAAAATTTTCAGGATCGATATCTTTAGAGCACTTTTATCCTTTGAATAGTCACTATGATTTACGTCAACTAGTCGTCTATAGCTATAAGGATGAGCATACGACTTCCTCAGATAATGAAGTTCAGACAATGCAAGAAGCTTTTGGTTTATTGGATTATCGAATCGAATTACAAAATACTGAACATGATTGGAGTATAAGTCTCGCCTTTCATAATCTATTTGATCAGAGCTACAACACATACACCACACTTATTCCTTTGGCACCCGGTGGTGCATTTGCTCATCAACTAGAAAAAGGTCGCCAAATGGCGCTGGAGTTAAATTACACGTTTTAAACTAACTATCGTTTAAATAGGGTTTTCAAATAAACTGTAACGCTCTATTTTTCGATTTCAATATTAAAGCTATAAGGGAAATTATGCCTAACAAACCTGAAAAAATTGTCATACTTGGTGGAGGAGTTTCAGGAGTTACAGCTGCTTTTGAATTGACTAGCGAAAAAAACTGGCAAGATAAATATGATATAACTTTATATCAATTAGGTTGGAGGAATGGCGGTAAAGGTGCCAGCGGCCGTAATCGCGCAGAAGAAAATAGAATTGAAGAGCATGGCATTCATGTCTGGTTCGGTTTTTACAAAGAGTCTTTTAAGGCCATGAGCGCATGTTACAAAGAACTCAACCGTCCTGCTAACTCACCGGTTAGCACAATTGATGAAGCTTTCTTTGCTCATAACAGCACAGCTATGGCTCAAAAATGGCATAACGGATTGAAAGAAGACTGGATTATTTGGCCATTTGGAAGTAAATCAACAGAAACGTCAAAACCGGTAGTTGCTCATCCTGAGCCCATTGTAGAAGGTATTCTTCATATAATGGATTCTATGATTAATCATTTTGAACATTTCATCACACTCAATCCTGATGAAAGCAAACATGAGACTATGATAGAAAAAATTGAGGAACTTGTGGAAGGCGCTGCTCTTCATACCGCCCTTCCTCTTTTGAAAAAAATACGTAAAGATATATCCTTAGTAGATGTAGTAACATACCTGCTAAAACATCGAGAAACCCTTGCTGAAATTACCAGCTATTTAGCCAAAATACGAAGTTTTTTAAAACTTGCAACTAAATACTCATCAAAGACAAATCTTGGAGTTAATCGTTTTTGGCAAGTAATGGATTTAGGGTTAACAACCTGTATTGGTTTACTCACAAGTATCGATAATACCATGAGTAAAAACCCTCTTGGCATGCTCAGCTTTTTGAAAACATTGAATGAAACTGACTTTAGAGAATGGTTAGATCTCTACGGTGCCAGCAAGTCCAGCCTAAATGGCGCACTACTCGATTCTTTATATAGCGGATTTTTTGCATTCAAAGACGGTGATCTCAATCAACCCAATGTTGAGACGGGAACTTTCTTAATGGCCTGCCTATATGCAGTTAAAAATATAGCGCCAATTCCAGACAGTGATCTTGGCACCAATGGTTTGTACCGTATGTCTGCAGGCATGGGCGATATTGTCTTTGCTCCGTATTATGAAGTATTAAAGTCACGTGGGGTAAAGTTTAAATTTTTCCATGAAGTGACAGAAATAAAAGCAGACAAAAAATCGGGTTTGCTTGCTGGAAGCACTATTTCACAAATAATATTGAATGAACAAGTGCCACTAAAAAACCCATCTGAAGAATATAATCCATTGTTTGATGTAAAAGGGCTACCTTGTTGGCCAAGCACACCTTTATATGATCAAATTAGAGATGATGTTGCTGAGTTATTGATTAAAAACGACATTGATCTAGAGTCATCATGGTCTAATTGGCCGACACTATATGATCAGCCGAAGGTTGAACTGAATGTAAATGACGATTTCGACCGTGTGATTTTGAATATTTCAGTCGCTGGACTTGCTAAAATTTGCCCTTCGCTCTTAAAACTGAGTGCCAAGTTTAAAGGAATGACTGAAAACATATCAACCGTTGCTACACAAGCAGTTCAAACATGGGGAACCCAGACAATACGCGAGATGGGCTGTACCTTATTTGAAGATATAGATGAAGCGCCTGAGTGTTTAGGCTATACAACACAAGCCAATGATAGCTGGGCTGACGTGAGTTATCTAGTAAACCGAGAAACATGGCCTGAAGCGACGGCACCAAAAGATATTAGCTATTTTTGTGGCGTGTTTTCACCTGAACTTGCCCCAACGAAGCCAGATCCTAATTACCCCAAAAGCCAAAAAGCTATGGTGAAAGATCAAATGATGACCATGTTCACCGATCGTATCGGTTTGTTTTGGCCAAAGGCGCAGCCTGAAAAAGGAATTTTTATATGGGATATGTTACATGCCCCTCAAGGAACACAAGGTAAAGAGCGAGCCGATTATCAATATTATCGCGCAAATATTGATCCAAGTGAGCGCTACGTCCAATCGACAAAGGGAACGAGTAAACATCGCCTAAAAACAGATAACTCTGGTTTTGACAATCTTTATTTAACAGGTGATTGGATCCAAAATGGTTTTAATATGGGTTGTGTTGAATCAGCAACGATCTCAGGTTTAAAAACAGCAAAAGCTATTCAAAAAGCATCTAAGCCTTAGAACAATCTAGAAAAGCCAAGAAAAATCTATAAAAATAATGAGAATCTAGAAAAACCTGCAAGCTTATAATGTGACTAAGCTTGCAGGTTTAATTTTAGTAGTAAAAAAAATAGTACTCTACGAATTTATTTCCCTTAAATCGTATGTCGGTTTACCCTGGGTTTGCCAGCTAGATACAAAATCCAAATCATTCCATTGATCAATCAGTCCATATAATTTATCTATCTGTGGCGCTATTATATGATTGTCGAACACATTGACCTCTTCAGCTTTAAACCATTTACTTCGAGAGGTAAGTAAATTAAAAGCGGTTATATTTCCGGTCAAAATATTTTTATTATTTTTGTTATTCTGTATTGGATACTCTGTCGGATAAAAATTTTGGAAGTTAAGAATGATGCTCACTCCCGGTCCTCTAGGGTCGGAAAAATACTCAAGATCTTTTATCAAGTCACCTGTATATTTTTCCTCCAACTCTTTTTCAATTTTTTCTATTAAGTTCTTTAAAAATTCATTTTTTATTTCATCTGAAATATTATTAATACCTGCCTCAACAGCAGCAGTAGCGAACGTTGGCTCTTCTAAAATCGCCTGTGCAAACATCAATCGGTACAAAACCGGATTTAAGAACCATGCACTAATGTCATTCTCTGCAGATGAGTTTTTCCTAAATTCTTCTGCTGCGGTAAAAATACTCGCGTTGTGCGCTCTATACCAAGATTTTGGTGAGGGATTTTTTAAAAAATCAAGCCATTTATGTACAGGGTTTGGCGCTTTATCACTTGTGATATTATTTTCAAACATAGCCCCTGCTAGTTGAGAAAAATATATAAACTTTAAATTTACATTTCGCCACCACGGACTACCCGGTAAGGTTGCATCATCTAATGGATTCATTGAACCACGGTTTTCTTCCCATTGATAATAAGCGATTTCAGCACAACCATATTTTTCACCGCTGGCTACTTTTTGTCCGTAATCTTTATAAAATCTTCTACGAATATTCCCACGTTCAGCTGGGTTGTTATCTAAAACATTACAGCACAATTCACGGGTTTGTATTGCTAACTCTTCATAAGTAACCATATTTATCCTTATAATTAAAAACTATGTTGTTTAAGTTATAGTTTGAACTTTCCTGTTATCTAAATATGGCTAAAGCAATATTTGTGCTCTGAGAGTATGGAACGATTATTTTTAGTGAATAGATTTCCATTGAACTTGATTTCGCCCATTTGTCTTGGCTTGATACAATTGTTCATCAGCGTGCTCTACCGTTTGATTACAGTCTAGAGAGTCCACATTGTTACAATATATTCCGCCTATACTAACAGTCACCACTTCGGCTACAGATGAGTACTCATGTTTGATATTTAAAGCAAATATGGCCTCACAACATTTTTGAACTTTGCCCTGAAACAACTCCTCAGATACGTCAGGCAAGATAACAACAAATTCCTCTCCACCATAACGGGCAGTAACATCCCTTGGCCTACTGAAAGTATCTTTTATCGCCCTACCGACTTTCTGGATAACTTCATCCCCAACAGGGTGACCATAATTATCATTGTAAGGTTTGAAAAAATCTATATCTATCATTAAGATAGCCATAGATTTTTTATCTCTGTTTGCAGAAGCCCACTCCTGTTCGAGGGCATTATTAAACATCCGTCGATTACCCAATGAGGTTAATGGGTCAATATGTGCTAAATTTTGCAACATAGTGCGCTGCCGAGCTAAATCTAAATGTAACTTAACGCGCGAATTAACAATGACAGCATGGAAAGGTTTCGAAATATAATCACAAGCGCCAAGTTTAAAACCTTTCACTTCACTTTCCACATCAGAAAGACCAGTAATAAAAATCACAGGAATTGAATGCGTTTTTTCATTACGTTTTAGCTGAGTAATAACTTCAAAGCCATCCATTTCAGGCATCACTACATCTAACAATATGAGCGTAGGCTGTTGAATTTCAGCTATTTTCAAAGCTTGTTGACCACTTTTGGCAACAAGAACATCCATATTGTCCTGAAGTATTTCCCTAAGGATTTTTAAATTGGATGTCTCATTATCAACTATCAACACCTTTGGCTTTATAAAAGTCACAACATCCCCATAAAATAACACATTTCAGTTTATCTAACACATAGACTTATACTTTAGCACACCTACTTAAAAGTTTACCCTAAGACCTTCAGATTAAAAAGCATCACTATCAGCAAGTAGAAAGGTATTGTCACCATCAGAGCGCGCCCTCATTGTTGCAAGTCGAGCTTTTATGCCTCCCATCATTTGACCAAACTGTTGTTCCGTCTTTATTTTCGCCAGAATAGGCTCAACATCAGCTTGCCATGCTTTTATCCAACCTGTATCTATTGCAATTTGAAGGTATTGATAAAACGCATTTTTATTATTCTGTAAAGCATTAATCAAAGCGAAGTTATAGTAATAAGAAGGGTTGTTAGACTTCTTGGCCTTACCATGCTCTAAAAACTGGGTAAAACCAGCAATAAGTAATTTTGCCTGTTCAAGCTCTTCAATTTGTAAATATGAATAAGCTAGATGAACCGCTGTTTGCCCTTCAGATAAATAATAAAAAGTATCATCGTTAGTTGAATGTGAACTGCGAAGTCGTTCAAAAGCGGTGATAGCTTGAGCATAGTTACCCTGATAAAAGGCAATTTCGCCTATAATATAATCATTCATACCCACCTTTTCATCGGTGAATTTGACATCTTTCATGGAATTAACCGCTTTATTTACATCACCTTGAGTTGCGTAAAACCGTGCTTTCATAAAACTAATATCTTCAGCTGAAAATTGCGACTCTTCCTTACTTGCATAATCGAACCACTGTTGTGTTTCTTTAATTTTCCCCATATCCATATTAGCAATCAATAATCCCTTTATCGCTTGTTTATTAATAGGGTCAACATCAAGTGCTCTTTGGTACATGTTAATAGATTCATCAAGCCTACCGCGTGTTGATAAAATATCACCGACCAAGTTATAAGCACCGGGATAATAGGGATCATTACGAATAATTTGTGAGAAAATACCCATCGCTTTTTTCTCAGAGCCCGCTTGATAATAACACCAAGCAACGTTGTATGCTGCTACTGGTGATTTAGGGTCTAAGACATACGCTTGTTCAAATAATTTATGTGCCCCACTGACATCACCATTGCTTTGCAACAAACTGCCGTACCACATATACGTCATCGCATAGTTAGGGTTAATTTTTATCGCTTGTTTAAATGACTGTTCAGCCTTTGTTGCATCACTCTTGGTTAATAACAACCCTTGAGTTGCATGTGCCGCAGCCAAGTCTGGGTTCAATTGAAAGGCGGTATTAAGCGCTGCTGTTGCCGCACTCTTTGCTTGTTTATTGGGCACATTACCGTAGAGGGCAAGTAATATATTAGCATCGGCAATGCCGACAAACGCACGGGCATAGTAATCATCAAACTTTACCGCGTCTTGAAAATGCTGCAATGCTTTAAGAATAGAGGGTGCAGTTCGGTGTGCTAACTCTTGTTGGCCTTTACCAAAGGCAACCATAGCATCAACATTATTTGTCTCGGCAACAGATTGAAACGGGGTAGCTTTGCCCAGCAAAGTAATTTTCATTTTATCAACAACCGCTCTGGCAATATCGTCTTGTATTTGAAAAATATCACGATATTCTCGATCATACGTTTCTGACCAAAGGTGTTCACCTGTGCTGACTTTAATCAACTGAGCGGTCACTCGAATTTGATTCGTAGTATCGTTCTTTCGAATACTGCCTTCAAGAATAGTATCTACTCCCAACTCTTTACCTATTTCTACAATGGTTTTATTTGAAACACCTTTATAAGCAAAAGAAGAGGTTCTGGCGGCAACTTGCAAACCGGGAATTTTAGCTAATAAATTTAAGAGTTCTTCCACCATACCATCAGCAAAAAACTCGTCTTCAACATCGTTGCTAAAAGGAACAAAAGGCAAAATAGCGATAGATTCTTTTTTTCCATCCGATTTTTCATTCTGTTGTGCATTCGAAGATACTTGTTCAGTTATAGCTTGTTGGTAAGCCACTGTAGTCGTATTTTTCGGCGTTTGACCTTCTAACCATAACTGACCAATTAAGGTGAAAACGACAGCCAATGCGAGTGTACCCGCGACAGAGATGCTTGTTTTTATATTAACTTGTGGTGAATTTTCCTGTTGTTCGCCTCTTTTCACTCTGACTATGCCATTTGAAGTAAAATTAAATAACCAAGCAAAAATCAAAGAAAAAGGAAAACCTAACAAAAAAACCTTTAATAACAACGTCATCACTGAGTCGGGCAAACCTAGAGCAGGCACAGCTAGATCAGCTATTTGAATTAATGGCCAAGCAGATAAAGCATAGATGGTAGCCACCTTAAATACTTGTCGCTGTTTTAATTGAGTAAAGAAGCTATTCAATTATGTTCTCCAATGTGTCGTTAACGCTAACTTAATCATTAATCATTTTTTTTATGGTAATTGAACCATTAACAGTATTAATACTTAACTTTCCAGAGCCGTCACCCGAAACCAAGTTAAGTGTTTTTTTATTTAAATTACCATCGATGGGCAAATCATCAGTCAGTAGATTATTAATTTCGCCGCCAAACTGGCTTACCATTTCACACTCGGCATTTAACTCATTGGTCGACCTATACAAGATATCACCACTGACACTAGACAATTTTAATTGCGCTTGGCTTTTAACTTGACCTCGTATTTCCGTTTCACCTGAGATATTTTTAATCGTTAATTCATTTGTACCACTAATATCCGCGGTAATATCTCCTGATATAGTCTTAAGAAAAGCTTGCTCAAAATCACCTGAAAAATTAATCATACCGCTAACCGATTCTATCTTAGTAAAACCCGAAGACTCAATGATGGCGGCATCACCACTAACCACTGATAGTTTTATTTTCCCATGAGATTTTTTCACGATTAAATTGCCATTAATTGTTTTTCCTTCAATATGGTTATCTAACTCGGAAAGTGTAAAAGAAGTATCAATGCCCTTGAAATATAACTGTAATTGCTTTGGCATAAATATATTGAGTACACTGGAATCTCCCCAATGCTGTCGGCCTTCTGTATCAATTTTGATCCAAGTTTTTTCGTTTTTAGTCTCGAATGTTAAACGCTTAGTTGTATCGTCTAGCTCGCCTTGAAGTATAACCTCCTGTTTATCCCAGCCTTGTATTGTCACAAGACCACGAGGGATTTTGACAAAAACTTTACCACTCGCTTCAACCGATAATGACTGATTAACTTTCTCACCTGCTAGGCAAACATTCGAAAAGGTAATACCTGTAAAGATAAGAATAAAACTAAACTTATTAAAAAGTATATTCAAAAAGTGAAACCTCGTTAGTGCTAAGTGAACTGAACATTTAAAAACTATAAAATAAGTATATATAATTTTTTATAAATGATTTTTTTAAATCGTTAACTGATGTTTCAGACTAGATTTATATTTGATTTACAAATAGATAGGGAACTCTAAGCTCCCATATTGAGTAGCTTTACTAACTTACTGTTTTTAACTTTGGCTTATCTTTGAAATCTAGCTGTCTTTTACGCCAAACAAGATCACAAATATCGTCAGTTGGATTAAAGCCGGTTGGAGCATCTATTAATATTTGTCGGATTTTTTTATGATCATAATGATCACAGGCAATTTCAAGTTGTTCAAGAATAATGCTAAGCTCTTGCCAGTTAAGCATCACTTCATCTGCGGTCATAATGCGCTTATGCCTAGTGCCTCTGACATTATCACCAATCAGTAATTCTTCATAAAGCTTCTCACCGGGACGAAGACCCGTATATTGGATCTCAATATCACCTTCAGGGTTAGAGGCGTTTTTTATTTGACAACCTGACAAATGAATCATATTTTCGGCTAAATCTTTAATTTTAACAGACTCTCCCATTTCAAGCACAAAAACATCACCTCCATGTCCCATAGCGCCAGCCTGTATAACCAATTGAGCAGCTTCTGAAATAGTCATAAAATAACGGGTGATTTCTGGGTGAGTAATAGTTACAGGGCCTCCTGTCTTAATTTGTTGACGAAACAAAGGAACAACTGAGCCTGACGATCCTAAAACGTTACCAAAGCGTACCATGGAAAAACGGGTCTTCGTTTGAACTTTAGCCAACGCTTGCAAACATAGTTCAGCCATACGTTTTGAGGTTCCCATCACATTCGTAGGGCGAACCGCTTTATCAGAAGAAACAAGCACGAACTTTTCTACTTGAGCATTTATTGCTGCCTTCGCTGTTTTTAAAGTACCAAAAACATTGTTTCGTACTCCTTCAATAACATTAAGTTCGACCAAAGGCACATGTTTATATGCAGCAGCGTGGTACACAGTTTGCACGTTAAAGGTTTTGAATACCCGCTCAATAGTATTAATATTTTGTACAGAGCCAATAATGGGTAATATTTCGGAGGTTAAATTATGCTGAACCTTATAGTCACTAAGCTCCTTATCAATGATATACAGTGAGTATTCAGAAAGATCAAATAGAATTATTTTTTTGGGCTTTTGGGTAATGATTTGGTGGCATAACTCTGAGCCTATTGAACCACCAGCACCCGTAATCATCACAACCTTATCAGTTATATTAACTGTCATTAAGTCAGGGTTTGGGGTAATAGAATCACGACCAAGCAAATCCTCTATCTCAATATCTTTTAACTCATTAATTTCAGCTGAGCCGTTAACCATATCCGCCATACCGGGAATAGTTTGTACTTTCACCGGTAATGGCTCTAATAGTGTTACTATTTTTTTACGGCACGAGCGGGAAGCACTAGGCAAAGCTAACAAAATATGAGTGACGTTGTTTTGAGAAATTAAACGTTCCAGTTTATCGATGTTATAAACAGAAATGCCCTGAATTATGGTGTTATGCTTTTCATCATCATCATCAATAAAGCCTGTAGTTCGATACTCCTCTCCCAAATTAAGCGCATGGGCTAATTGACGTCCAGCAGAGCCCGCACCATAAATAATAACCGCTTCTTTTTGAGTTAATAGATTTTTCTCGACAAATAAACGAACGACTAAACGCGGACCACCAATAAGTAAAAAGCTTAAGAAGGAAAATATAATAGGTACGGTACGAGGAACTTCTATCCCTAAAAAAAATGATAAACATAGTAATGACGCAGTAGATATTGAAGCGCCAGCAACAACAGCCCATAACGCTTGCGAACTCATGTAGCGTAGTACAGCTCGATATAAGCCTAAACTAACAAGCGAAAACAAACAAACGGGTAGAATAATTGATACTAACAGCCAATAATCAACGTTATATATCACATTAACATTATCTAACCTGATAAAAAGTGATAACCAAAAAGCTATAAAAATAGAAATAGAATCAATAACTAAGGTGACAACTCTTTTCTTCGTCCGTGAAATAGAAAGAATAAAACTAACTAATCTACCCAAATCCAACCCCTTTTTTAATTTAAACCGACACTTCGTAGCTCAGTATTTATGCCGACAACATACTTTACTCATATGACTTTAAACGCTGAATTGCTTTATTAATAGAGCAATCTGTAAGTAATTTGTTTAGGATCATAGTTCTAGCTAATAACATTATAGTCACTAACTCAAAAAACACAGTCATTTTTTGATGCATTTCACAGTATTCTCCAATGTCTTTGATGACCACAGTTAAACAAGCCGTGATAATCATTCTGTAGAAACTAAAGGAAAAAATGGAGTCCCCCCCTAACAGAGTTGACTATGATGAACTAAAAAATTGATTATAAATCAAAGCTAAATCCACATTCGTATACATACATAACAAGACAGTATTCTGTATTAAATTGATTGTTTACTCAGCAATTTCAATTAACGCATCCGGTAAGATGTTTTTATAACAAATTTTCAAGGCTCCTTTAGCGGCTTCATCGCCATGGACAATTTTAATATGTGTTGGTTTATGATGCATACGTTTTACAAAGTTAACTAATCCCGCTTGGTCGGCATGTGCAGAATAACCACTTAAAGTATGTACTGCCGCATTAATGACATAACGTTTACCATCGAGTTCAACATAACCATTGAATTTATCAGCAAACTTTTGAATATCACGACCTGGCGTACCTTGTGCTTGATAACCCACAAACAAAATATCAGTTGTTTTATCACCAATAAATTGCTTTAAGTAATTCATCATACGACCACCTACACACATCCCACTTGCGGCAATAACAATAGCGAGCTTATTACGCTTAGCTAAAGCTTTCATCACAGACAAGTGCTGCTTATGGTCGCCAATAGTATATAACTGACTAAAATTAAGTGGGTGTCGCCCTTTTCTCACTTTTTGCTTAGCTTCTGCATCCCATAAACCCTTAAACTTTTTATATTGCTCAGTAAAGTTAACTGCCATAGGAGAATCAACAATAACCTCAATGGACTGCCATACTGATTGTTTACCCTCAACAAGAAGCGCTTGCTGGTGAATAATTTGTTCTAATTCATATAACAACTCTTGAGTACGGCCGATACTGAACGCAGGAATAAGTACCACACCGTTATCAGCAACCGATTTTTCTATCACGCGTTGCAGATTTTTTCTTCGTAGCTTTCTACTTTGATGGTTTTTATCACCATAAGTAGATTCAATAATTAAGGTATCTGCTCTATAAGGACTTTTAGGCGCAGGCAACAATGGCGCATACGGCGCACCTAAATCACCAGAAAACACTACACGATGTTTCTTGGTTAAAGGCTTTTTTAAAGGAATAGCCAACTCAATCTCAACATAAGCTGAGCCTAAAATATGCCCTGCTGGTTGAAATTTGGCTTTCGCTTGTTGATAACTAACATGACCATTTGAATTATTAGAAAAGGAGGTATTAGTGTTAACAGGTAAATCAAACCATTGCTTGTAAGCTATAGGTTTAATTTGTTGGTTTAATAACTTAAGACAAGCAGCAATTAAAACCTTATCGCGAGTAACACCTACCTTAAGTGCATCTTCAATTACTAAAGGCAGTAAACTCGCTGTCGCGTCAGTACAAAATATTGGTCCGGTAAAACCCGCAGCCAATAAATAAGGAATACGTCCAACATGATCTATATGGCAATGTGTGACAATCAGTGCAGTGATATTGCTGACATCAAAGTCGATGGTTAAACCAGCGGAAGCCGACTTACCAGAAACCTCTGCACCTTGAAACAAACCACAATCAACTAAAATACTGGTCGCGGTATTAATAACCAATTGATGACACGAGCCTGTAACACCATTAACCGCACCGTGATGAATAATTTTTACTTTACCGTTCATTTTAAAAATCCTTTTTAATCTGAGTTGAGTTAATTCCGCGCCGCTTACAGCGTATTGTAAGTTGGGCTTTAGCCCCTCAATTCACCAAAATCACTAGCCTTTATTTGCTAAAGTAAACACCTGCTTAATCACTGTCACTGTTTTATCAATCTCAGTCTGTGTCAACGTTGGGTGAACTAAAAACATTAAACTCGTTTCACCAAGTTCTTTAGCATTAGCTAAACGTTTTTCAGGTCTAAAACCAGTATTATCAAATGCTTTTTCTAAATAAACTTCAGAACAACTACCTTGAAAACAAGGGATACCTTGAGCAACAATTTCATTAACAATTCTGTCGCGATCCCAACCTTCAGCTAAAAATTCAGCTTTAATAAATAGGTAATGTTTATATTCCGCATGTTCACTATATTCAGGAACTTCAACTAAACGAATGAATTCAAATGCACTAGCAGCTTCATCAAGTTGCTTAGCATTACTTTGGCGAGCAGCAGTCCAATTTTCCATACGAGTAAGTTGAATACGGCCAATAGCTGCCTGCATTTCTGTCATGCGCCAATTAGTGCCAAAGCTTTCATGTAACCAACGAAAGCCTGGTGGGTGTTCTTTGTTATAAATAGCATCCCACGATTTCCCATGATCTTTATAACTCCACATCACTTTCCACAAAGTTTCATCATTAGTGGTTACCATGCCACCTTCACCGCCAGTAGACATAATTTTATCTTGGCAGAAAGACCACGCACCAACATGACCGATAGAGCCGACACTCCTGCCCTTATACTTTGCACCATGGGCTTGCGCGCAATCTTCAATAACATAAAAATCATGCTTTATACTTAATGCCATGATCTCATCCATTTCAGCAGGCATACCCGCTAAATGAACAACTATCACAGCTTTAGTGTGTGGTGTTAAAACTTCAAGAATACTTGCTGAGGTTATATTTTGGCTATTCAAATCAACTTCGGCAAACACAGGTTTTGCACCCGCAGTAACAATGCTTGAGGCCGAAGCTAAAAAAGTACGTGGCGTGGTGATAACTTCATCACCAGCACCAAGCTTCATTGCTTTTAAAGCGATGTCTAAGGCTAACGTGCCATTACCTAAAGCTACCGAATATTGAGTATCAGTATATTTCGCAAATTCTTTTTCAAATTCACGACCTTCTTGGCCTGTCCAGTAATTGACTTTGTTTGATAATAGAACATTTTGTACGGAATCAGCTTCTTCTTGAGTGAAGCTAGGCCATGGGGAGAATTTTGTATTTAACATGTTAACTCTTTAAGTTCGTCTAACCAAACGTTAGCGACTTCAATATAATTGTTAGTCAAAGGATGAACCCTAGTTGATTTATTAAGAATTCCAATAGAACTCCACCCTAGTTTATTAGGTGAAATAAAATCCTTTTTAGGGTTATCTGCAACATAGACAATTGATTTGTTAGGATGAGTTTCTTTTATTGCTAAAAAAGAACCTGGCTCTGGCTTACCAACACCAACCTCTTCTGAAATAAATATTTTTTCAAAAAAAAATTCAATTCCTAAAGAGGTAATCTTTAAACGTTGGGTTACACCACGACCATCGGTGATCAAGAATATTGGTATTTTTTTGCTCTTAAGCTGATTCAGAATTGATATAGCACCTTCATGTAAATTGATATTAGGTGTGTGATAGCGATAAGCTAAAATCAAGTGTTGCTTTAACGTTTCAGGTAATTCATGTTCACTAATTACATACGAAAACACATCAGCTTCGTTTCTTTTTAAAGCTTCCAAAAATGTCTTATAAGTATTTTTTGAATATAACTTTTCAATTAATTCTGATAAAAATTTATAACCCGATAAGACATAATCCATTTCAGAATAAAGCGTATCATCTAAATCAAAGACTACTACATCAAAGTTTGAAAGATTAGCCATTAGAAACTAAAACCTCAGCATCATAACGAAGCATGACTAATTGGTCTTCCCAATCATCTGTATAAGATAGTTTTTCATCTAATAAGACTTCTCTTAACAAAAACTCAGGATACTTTGCTCCCGCAGCATTACTGAGAGGAAATCCCCCACCAAACCTCGGGTTTATTTCAATACCATAAATTTGTTCAGTTGTTTTTGACTTAAAAACTTGAAGTGTTAAACAACCAAAAGCAGTTTCAAGTTTAGACATTGGACCTTTAAGTAAATCAATCAGTGCTTTATTTGTACGTCCTTTACTTATTTCTCCACCTCTAACTTCGACTCTTTGTCTAGGAACCATACAAGTGAGTACACTTTCTTGGGTGTAATAAACATCAATGGTATATTCATCAAATTCATCTCTAGAGATTATCTCCATATACATCATCTCTGATTTTGGAACATCCCAAGTATCAAGTTCATCTTGTGATTGTAATATACGGATATTTTGACTTAAGCTTCCCGATATAGGCTTTGAGAAGCATGGGAATGTTATATTGTTCAACGAATAAGTAACTGGCACCGGAAAGCCAATATCATAAAATAAATCATGAGTTAATCTTTTATCCCTACAGGGAACAACTAACTCACTATTAGATACAACAATGGTAATCCCTAGGTCTTTAAATTCCTGCTTATGTTCAGCAAGCTTTAATAATTCAGTATCTATTGTTGGTACAACTAATTTTATTGATTCGTTGAGGCAAAGACTTTTTAATTCATCGACGTACTCACTTTTAAGTACATGTGGTAATACAAAACTTTTACTCAAAACATTACAAGCTGCAGACATACTTGGATTCATATCTGCTCCAAATATACCACCATCAATATTTAAATCTTCAATAGCTTTTTTAAATGCCCTCACTAATGAGACTCTTCTCCCTGCAGAAAGTACAAGAACATTATTTTTCATCTTTATCTTCCATATTATTAGTACTGCCAGTAAAGAAAGGCATTGTTACGTGGTTATCTGCTGAAACGCCCTCTTTAGTGATTACTTTCTTTAAAGTGATAAAAAGAATTTTCAAATCGAGCCAGAAGCTTTTGTTTTCAACATACCAAACATCGTACTTAAACTTATCATTCCAAGAAATTGCATTTCGACCATTAATCTGTGCCCAACCAGTTATGCCAGGAAGTACATTATGACGTTTGGCTTGTTCTTCAGAGTATAAAGGCAAATATTCAACAAGAAGTGGACGAGGGCCAACTAAGCTCAAATCTCCCTTTAGCACATTCCATAAAGCAGGTAATTCATCTAGACTGGTAGAGCGAAGAAACTTACCAAACGAGCCTAAACGCTGTTCATCCGGTAAGGAATTTCCCGAATGATTTACAGCATTAAGCATGGTACGGAATTTAATGAGCTCGAACGTTCGCCCTTTGAAGCCAGGCCTAACTTGGCGAAAAAAAATTGGAGAGCCCATTTTAGTTCGGACCATCATAGATACTAGTATTAATATAGGTAATAGTAATATCAAAACAGTCAGGGCGACTATCAAATCAATTACTCGTTTCATCGCGTTGCTCCTGTGACCCAGTCAATCCATTCATCAGCCAACTGGTCTCGATTAAAGGATTGTTCAGCTAATCTACGAGAATTTTCTCCCATATATTGCAAATATCCTTTATTTTTATCTTCTACAGCATCTTCCAAAGTGTCCGCAAATACAGATGGATTTTTAGCTGCTACGACATAGCCACATTCATTTTTATCTATCATCTCAGCAAGCCAACCAGGGTAATTATTTAGAACAGGCAAACCGGCTGAAATATAGTCAAAAAATTTATTAGGAGAAGTACCGTAATAAAAAGCGGGGATATTAGCTAGTACCTGTAAGCCGAGATCAGCGAACTCCATTAACCCTGCCAGTCGTTTCTTATCTACTGGTGGGCAAAAAACGATATTATTCAATTGCTCTTGTTTAGCTCTTTGTTCAAGCTGGGGCTTTAGTTTTCCCTGACCGACAAATACAAATTTAATATCATTACGACCACGTTTTTTCAACTCTTTAGCTACGTCCAATACATTATCAAGACCATTTGCAATTCCATGTGTACCAGTATAAATCACGGTAAAATCACCTTCCATGACACCTTCAGGTCGCCAAATTTCAATATCACCACCGAAAATCCCCAAATCGCAACCATTGGGTATTAACTTGATATTTGATCTTTCGACACCACGCTTAGCAATTCCTTCCACTATACCTGGAGACAAACCGATACATCTATCAGCAGAGCGATAAGAGGCCCATTCCAGAAAAGACAGAAGCTTTAACACTACTGGGTTTTTAATAACTCCCATCTCTTTTGGTAATTCAGGCCAAAGATCTCGTACTTCAAACACGAAAATCTTTTTGCGTAGCCAACGAGCTAAAATCCCAGGAATCCCTGCTGTCAGTGGTGTAGTAGTGGCAAAAACCACATCATATTTTTCAGTAAATACAAGAACAATACTTTTTAGTGCAAAGTTGATAAACGTCCACGTCCGCTTTAAATAACTATCACTATTAGAATATTCTAGGTCAAATTCAATGACCCTTATGCCTTCGACAGCCCCTTCTCGTCGTCCTCTTTGAAAAGTATTAGTTAAACCTGTATTACCTGTTCCATAACTCCCACAAACGATTGTTACTTCATGACCTGCTTTTACCATTCTTCTCGATAGCTCATAAGAACGTATGCCAACGGATCCCTTTGGCGTATTAAAATGTTGGTGAAAATATAAAATTTTCATTTCTGGCAAATAATGTAATAACCACCAGCAATTCTGTCTCGTTGCTTTGAATATTTCATTATAGGGTCTAGTAATTTTATAGGATACAGTGTGATTGAAAACAACGCTTTAAATACTCTATAAGATTTAGGTACTAACAAAGAGAATAAAATTGCAAAAAACTCTACCGCAATTCGATAAAAGCCGGTTGCCGGTCCGACTGTCATTCCAGTTTGTGTAATTTTCATGTTAGACGACAAAATCAACTCTTCAATCCCTTCTTTGGAAAAGCGCCAATAATCATTTGGACAAGGATGAAAACCAATAGTGAAGGGTAACTGAATATAGGCTAAACCACCTTTTTTAAGGACACGTTGAATTTCACTCATTGCCTTCCAGGGATTTTTTACATGTTCCAGTACTTCTTGGGTAATTATTACATCAAACTTATTATCCTCAATAGGTATATTTTCAACACTTCCTACGTAATCAATACCTGGTTGTTCAAATATTTCCATATTTTTTATTCTTGAATCAACTCTTGTTTTTCCTGCTCCGATATTTAATCCAATACCATCCTTCGGAATACTGCTGATTATTTGTTTTACCGCCAATTTAACAGCTTGACTACTATTATGATCAGCATATATTTTCTTAACAAAAAAATATTTTATTTTCTCTAACATAAACTAGTTACCTAAAAGATTTAAATTTTTTTTCAAATTATAATAACTGAAACTCTAATAGAGTAAACCTCATTTTCACTTATGATAATGAGAAGAGCACCCTTTGAAAATTGAACTAAAGTCAGTCAGCCCAGTTAAGCTACTTTATCTATCTCATTAACGTTCAGTTCCAAATCATTAGGTATTAGATTGAAGAACATCAAAAAGTTAATACTGCTGCTGAGCCTAAGCTACAGATTTCCGTTATATGCACGAGTATGAGTTATAAGTTTTTATTTATAAACACCTAGGCTAACCAAGGAATTATTATTTATCAATGTCTCTTATTCCACTGCACTTAAAGTTGATCTGAAAAACATTAAACGTTCATTACTTTTCTAATATATTGATACTTGTGATAATAGTGGCATCGCAGCTCTTAACTTGAATTTCTAATAAGGGGACATCTTCTTTACTATTGTAATATCTAGATTCAAAACAAGTACTTAATCTTAATACAATTTCATTTTCACTATGAATTTTAATAAAGATATTATCGCACTTTATTGTATTCCCACTCAATTTCCAATCCCCTGGTTTTAGCCGCCATCTAACAACGATAATTTCCTTTGCGCCAAATACAGTATCACTAACTTCCCAAATATTTGAACGACACAGTACCTTTCTATAGTGGTTTGCTCCGCTTGGTGTGTCGTAAGAACCTTCCCATTGCAGAGAATGTTCAGTTTTTATAAGCTCGCCAATATACTTCATTTTCGACCAGTCACCAAAAAGAAATGGGCCTAATCGTGGCATAGGCTCGGTACCATCAATTTCAACTGTATTGTGTGCACTAATTGTAGAAAAACACTCAGAAACTTTTGATTCACAGTTGTAGCTATATGATCCTGCATCCCGCAATATATTTACACCTTCATGCCATAGATCAAAATGAAGTAGATCAGCTTGACTTGGACGAAAGCTAAAATTAGGAAACTTAATAAAGCCTACAGTATCTAAAAGCCCTATTTGTTCCGCTCTTAAAATAACAATACCTGATTCAAATAATATAGTACTTTCTTTAGTTTTTTCACAATAAGTGAATGCTGAATGATCTATTTCAAACCAATCAAGTGGCTCATTAATAAAATGTTCATTTGGATAAAATTTTTCATTAAAAAACATTACTGAAGAAAATTGTATGCTTGGTCTATAATCTCTGTAATCTGAGTGTTGAACGATAAATGGATTCGAACCATCATTAGCACCTAAATTCCAAGTGTCTCCCGTTGTTACATCGACTAAAGCGTATAACCATTCCGTAGCCAGTTTACATTTATTTAAGTAGAGATTTGAAAATGAATCTTGACTCAAACGTTGTCTCCAAAACTCGACTATAGATACTGTATTTAGAAATACCCTATGGTAATTAGTCGAATACATGCTGAAACCACCATCAGAAAAAACTAGCTTTTTAATCCTTTCTTCAAGAATTTTTCGTCCTAGATTAAGCCAACGTGTAGCTATTATTTCATCTATAGAGTTGATATCATTTTGTTTTATAAGCCAAGCCCCACAAATAAACAATGCCGCAGCTTCACTAGTGCCATGGTTATTGTCTTGGCTAATGGCATAACTAATTGTTGATTCAATTCTCATAGCATGTTCAAAAACAAAGCTATTTAAAGTGTTTTGAGAAGAAGAAGAGTCACTAAGTATTTGAGTTGAATTCAATACATGTATGACTCTTATTGCACATTCTTGTCCGCAAGCCCAATTCACACCACTATTAACGGGATTTTTAGTGATCCAATCTTTCAACCAAGTATTCATTTTTTCTAAAAAGAGGTCATCTCCAGAAACTTTATAGGAACAACACAATTGTTGTAACCAATGAAATCTAGATAAGTCCCATGTTAATTTGATATCCTGATTTAAACATGCATTAACTGGAGACTTACTCCAATGACCTTCAAAATCACCTTCATCATAATGAAACCACTTGGGAGGAGAGCCTATTAGATGTATGTCATTAAAAAAAAGCTTGTAACGGCCTGCACAAAGATTTTCACCATTCTGGATCGCAAGTCCCATTACTTCATTCGAAAGTATTTTTTTACTGAATGCTCTGTAATGACCAATAAACAAAATACTCTTAATACTATTTTTTATTGCTGTTTCATTTTCAGTAATACCAACCTTAATTTTAATTCTATATAGAATATTTCTGATAACATTGACAACTCCTAGACGATAGATAGTTTTCCACCAGATATATTTTTTTTTCATTTTAGTCTAATTTTAAATATTTTTTGTTTAATTGAAGCCAAATCTCTAGAGAGAAAGGAGCAAATATATCTCGATACCAAACTTTTCCGTATTTAGCGGATTGACTACAAAAGGTGTCATACTTTATTAATAATGACTCTCTATCAACTAAGCCCAAACTAAAAATCAAAGCGTTGTCTGAAAAAACACTCAAAACCTCAGGTTTAAGTTCGTTTTTAAGCCACTCTTCTTGTGGATTTACAAAGCCTTGTTTATCTTTTCTCCAGTTTATTTTTTTAGGCAACATAGAGACCATAGCTTTTCTTAAAATATGCTTCGTCCAACCTTTTTGTAATTTCATCTCTGTAGGAAGATTAATAAATAACTCCATTAAACGATGATCCAAAAAAGGAAGTCTGATTTCTCTTGACCATGCCATCGACATTCTATCTTCATAATGAGTTAGAAAAGGTACTGAAAACTTTTCAAGATCTTCAGTCTGCCTTTCCGGCATAGTTTGTCCTGATTTTAACCCTAGTGATACAGGAACGTATCTCTTTCTTAGATTACTCCCTTGTATATCAATATCTTTACCTTGAAACTTCTTAGGAAAATACCGTTTTGCTTCCATAAAACTAAATTGACTTACTACACTCTTGTTAAACACAAAACCAAGCAATACTTTTATTGCCTTAAAAAATTGTTTATCCTTCAACATTCCTTGAATGTAAAAGCCTAAATATTTTTTATAACCACATAATAACTCATCAGCCCCTTGGCCACTAAGGATTACAGTAATCCCTAATTCTTTCGCTTTTTTCATCAATTGAAAGTGAGCAACATTAGAGAAACTACCCACTGGAGAGTCATTATGCCATGTTACGATTTTTAACAGTTCAACCGCCTCACTTGCAGTCCAGTTCAAATTAACTTTATGAGCTTTCGCCCCTAGATAGCTTGACATTTCATCAATAAATTCTGATTCATCTAGTTTCGAGCCTGGAGATACTGCAGATAAAATATTAAGCTTGTCTGAAGAGCCTAAATGCTGCTTCATTGATGAAGCAATCGCTGAAGAATCTAAACCACCAGATAAAGTGATACCAACAGGTACATCACTACGCATTCTTAGACGGACAGAGTCATTAAATAACTCCCTGACATGATCAGCTAGATCACTGCCTGTATATGGCTCCGCATCACGGACATTCCAATAACGAATAAGATTAAATTCTAGTTTAATTTTAGATAAATCAATTTCTAAATAATGGCCCGCAGGTACCGCATGGATCTTTGAATAAAAGGAGTTGTCCGTTGTGTCTTGTACTGACTGTAATAAATACTCACCAACAGCCTGATAATTAAGTGAGAATTTAGCGCCAACAGCCTCAAGAATTGATTTGACTTCGGATGCAAAATAGAATGAATTATCTTCCTGATAATAATAGAGTGGCTTGATACCTACACGGTCACGACAAAGATAAATTTTCTGAGTCATATTATTATACCAAGCAAATGCCCACATCCCGTTGAACATTTTGACCGCAGCGTCAATCCCAAATTCATCTAATGCGTTCAGGACAACTTCTGTATCTGTTTGACTGGAATATTCCTTTACCGAAAGTTCCTCTTTAACTTCCCTATAATTATATACTTCACCATTATAAATAATCTCTGAACTTCCTCTAGCAGATCTCATTGGCTGTTGCCCTGCACTACTAAGATCTATAATTGAAAGCCGTTGATGACCAAGTCCCAATACATGGGTACCTACATTAATACAGCTACTATTTTGAGTATCAGGTCCACGATGTTTTTGCATTTCACCTGAGATATTTAAATAATTAACTACTTCAGCTTTAGTACCAGCTATAACTCCTACAATACCGCACATAAGTCCTCTATATAAAAACTATGATTCATTTTACTTTTTTATACCTTGTCAAATTTCCTAATAAAAACCAAAACAGTAGATTGGTAAATACTGTATATGCTGCCAAAGTATAAACTAACGAACCTAACAAAAAATAAGAAATAACTAATAACTCATTGTTTTTATATGAAAAACATAAGGAACTTGTTATTTTAGAATAAAACAAAATTACGGCAAGAAGACCATACTTAGTCAATAAGGAAACTGGTGAGAAATGGACATTTTTTACTTCAGCTACATATTGCATATATTCAACGACATAAGTAAAGCCTGCACCACCACCAAAAAATATAAAATTCAGACCTTGCTCTTCAAAAGACTTTACAATTGAAAAGTATACTTCTGCTACTCTGCCAGCTCCGAAATCAATTAACTCACTGTAAGGACGCTCTCCTGTTATAAATCCTATTGGGTTATAGTATTCCATTTTCCAAAGGAATTTATCTAAGACACTAAATCTAAAAGAATATTCTTGGAGAATAAGAATAGAAAAGATGACAATGACGATAAAAAACACACCTGATTTTCTAAAAAACATTTTAAAATTTTTGACTAAGTATATTGTTAACAATACAGCTAAACTAATAATGACACCGGCTTTTGCTCCCAATAAGACAGTGATACCTGCAACAGTAGCAGCCAAATAATTTTTTCTAATTAGGTAGAAACTGAAGGGAAATAAGACATAAATAGTACCTATACTAAAATAAAAATCATATCCAAGGCCAACTAGTGTATATGCGAAAATCACATTAATAATTTCTGCAGTTAATAATATCTTAGACATAATGCTAAATGTACGGTTGAAATCATAGGTACAATAATTTCGCCCTAACCAATAGATAAGCATAGCCGTTGTAACAACGAAAAAATCCTTAAAAATTTCGATACTATTTCTTTGCATCATAAATGCAATAATTACGCTAATAAGATTAAATGCACCTAACAGTAAAAGCGTAGCATCTACTTTAATATCTCCCCTAGTACGCAAGATATATCCAATAAACTTATACAAAGCATAGAAAAAAAAAGTTGCAATAACTAATTTTTGAATTTGCATCGTATTCAATACTTTTATCTGTCTTAAAGGTACTAACGCATTGATTAAGCCTAGCAATAGAGTAAAAAGTACTATTGGATAATACACACTTATTATACCTCTACAGCGCACGTTAATGATCAAGGGCTAACAAGTGACTTTCACCCGAGCCTTTAACTGATAGCTGATAAAGCCAAATTTTATTTTCTGTTCTGAAATTGTCTCTGTATACAGGGAAATTAAGTTGCCCATATTGAAAATATATTTTAGAAAAAAAATCCTTTCTATGAGAAGAAACTGCTCGCACCTCTTCATTAGTAACTTTGTAAAGAACCGCTTTGTTGTCAGGGTTGACATCACTTGGCTCAGCGACAGTACAAAAGAAGGGGACTTCATGTACTAATGCACCATAAAAAACTGATGAACACACAGAGCCTAAGCAATCCCTTTGGTAAGTATCTTTATCAATTCTATATATAAAATTTTTCTCTATTGGACTATCGGTACCATAATAAATATATTTTGAGGTAAATAATAACTGAACAGCTCTTTCTTGTTGAGTGCCTCCTATAATCTTTTTGATTAATCCATTATCTAAAAGCCAAATGCCAGCTTCATCACCATAATCACCCGTTGTAACGTATACTTTACCTGTGTAATGATCTGTAAAAATTCCATGAATATGCCTAATACCTGTAAACGTGTATTTAACTTTTAATGATGCCCCATCAAAAATTACAACATCTACAGGCCTACGTTCTTGGTTATCATAATATTCGCCATAAAGTACACTATTACCTTCTGTTGTTACACACAAAGGCCTACTTCCTTTAAACTGGCACTTTTTACCTACCAAGTTTCCTTTAAGATCTACCTTTACTATGAATCTGTTATAAAAGATATAAAAGCCATCATCAACAGCTATAAAATGATGTATACCCGACCTAAATAATCTAGATGTCAAATGGTTAAGACTAGTAAAGTCGATAAAGTTTGACTTTTTAAACTTGTAGAAAATTTTATAATCATGGCCTTCATTAGACGACTTAAATATGGTTAACCCGCGAGAGAAATATACATCACTATTCGAAACAAGCAAAACCTTGCCCTTAATACTATTTACAATTTCCATCTATTCCCCAACTTTTTTTAATCGATGAACAATCACATAAATAGCAGCTATACCTTTAGCTATATTCCCTAATAAGTAACCTTTGATAAGATCGATTTTTTTGATCCCCCCCAATTCTGACTCATAACCCCCATAGCTAAAGATCCATTGATTAGAAAAATATACTGCGGCAAGTTCGGTTCCGTTAATTATTTTTTTCCATTTATTAAAATTATTTTTTATAACAGGTTGGTAAGTTTCAATTTTCCAAGACTTTTCATCTTCATGAGTTAACTTTGATGCCGACTCTCTATGATCGAGCATACTTTTATCGAAATCTAACTCTAATTTATGACACAAATTTTTTAACTGTACTTCTGGATTATTTATTAGTTCTTCGTATTTTACATGTTCAACAGAAGCAAGGTTCAACCTTAATAGTTTAAGTTGGGCAGCCCCTGCAACTAAATAACTCAATAAACTTCGGCCCTTAGACCACTCTGCTTTCTTTTTAGATAGCAAAACATCCCTTGGATCTCGGTATATATGGATAACTTTTGATTCAGGTATTTTATCAACAATACAATCAATATATTCGATTAATCGCGGGTCTTTCTCTAATGAAAAAAAATCACCACTAAGTTCTTTTATATATAATTCGAGCCATTCTTTTTTACAATGTTCTTTAAACATTGTAAATTTTTCATATCTATTGGCCATAGAATCATATTCCAATGTCTCTGCAGTTAAATTTCCAAATACGAATCGTCTCAAGAAAGCCGTCTCTGGCAGAGCACTAATATTTCTATTTGCAGCTAGCATGCTTTGTAGTAAGGATGTCCCTGAGCGACCAACTCCAACTATATACAATTTCACTTTTTACCTCTTATAACTCTTAATTAAAGAAAGGGCATACTTCATTAAAACAATAGTAAGGATAAACGACGAAAAAGATTGAACAATCGCCGCTCCGACCACACCAAAATGGTAGACAAATATTCCACCTAAAATTAGCAAACACACGATTGAGATGGAATTTGCTCTCAAAACATTATTTTCTTTACCTGACAAATTTAAAAATATACTTAGTATGCCAGCAAATGCATATAAGCACTGACCTACGCTTAATACCCATAAAGCGACTAGACTTTCAGAAGTTCCATAATCCTCACCAAAAAAAGTTAAAACTTCAAAAGGATAACATAACACCATAAACATATAGGGTATGAGCAAAATTAAAACAGTCAGAATAGTAAATAAAAAAAGCTCCTTTATCTTCACATAATCACTATCGCGTATGCAAAGGGCTAACTTCGGCGTTATTACCGAATTTAAAACAATAACTAACAGTGGTACAAATGATGATATTTTTAACACTAGCATGTAAACAGCCACATCTGTTTGGCTAATAATAACTCCTAGGGATATAGGTACTCCCCACTGGGATATCATCATCAAGATGTTATTAGATAGGACATTTCTATTAGTTGCTATTTCATTAAAAATATTTAAAGATTTAAAATCATAAGTCACTCCATATCTTTTTAACCAGAGGACAACAGCAATAAATAACACTAAGCACCATGAGAAAATAAATCCCTCTTTAATGTACGCTAAACTAAACTCCCTACTAGCTAATTCTGAAACTATAAAAAAAAGTATAAATAGAGCATTAAACAATGCACCATGAAAAAGCTGCATTATTGTAACTTTTCCAAGCCCTTGATACAAAAAGCCAAACAGCAATGACAATGACATCAATAGCGAGCCAATGAAAAAATAATAATCTATGTGAAAAAATATATTTACAAGTAGAGAAAAAAATAAAACTAGTGAATAAAAAGTACTGACCGTAGATATTATTTTCCATGATTCATTTTTAACTTTAACATCACCGCTAACAAGAGCAGATGTCAATCTAATAGCTCGAAAATCGAAGCCAAGCCTACCTATATTCCCTAAGGCTGTCACAATCGCTAAGAAAAAAAAATACTCCCCTGCATCTTTAAGTGAAAGTTCAGCTGTAATTATATATACAATATAAAATCCAGTGAGGGAAGATAAGAATTTAAACGAAAATGCTTTCAAAGACCTAACAAACACTTTTATAAGCCTTATTAACTAACACGTAATGTATCCTTCCAATCGATATTTATTCTAAATATTAAAACTATTATAGAAGACGGACTTAATAGCATTTAGGAAGATATATATTTGACAGATATAAAATATTTTTCTGCATCGATTATTCAACCTTTATTCAGCTTGCTTTTACCAAAAAAGTATCGTAGTAAAACAAAAATAACAGATAGAATACCACCGGTAATAATAGCCATTATGCAAATAATTGCTCGTCTCGGCCCATATTTTTTTTCTTCAACTACCGCAGGGTTAATAATTTTCAAAGCGTATTGTTCACGTACACTGGCAAGCATTTTGGTTTGCTCTTGCTGCTCAATCAGTTGATAAAAAACTGTCTGCATATCGGCAATCGGAGATTTATTCAGGGCGTCGTGTAAATATTCAATACTTTTATTAGCTTCGCGAATGTCATCATCCTTAAGTTTCTGATTAATGGCTAATACTAATTTTTCAACAAGGTCTTTTGCAACATAGGGTGAATGATGCTTAATCGATAGAGTAACTAAGCCAGACTCTTTATCGGAACTGATTGATAAGTTTTCGTTAATAAAATACTCATGAACTGTCAAATCACTCGGCTCTACTTGATTAGGGTTTTCAAAATTTATCAGCCAATCTTTTGTTTCAGGGTTATAAACATCACCATCGTAGGATAGCTTATTACTAGTTTGATCCCAGCCATCAGTTGCAAGCAATATAGCCTTTAAATTATGTGACTTAACAAATTCAGCAACAAATACCTTACCCTTAATAATTTCAAGCGCAATAGTGACGTTATCAGTACCAGCTCCACTCAAGTTTATACCCGCAATGGCTGCTAAACCACCAAATTGAGAAGCAAGACCTGTCATACCACCGGTTTTGCTTTCTTCCGCTGGGGCAAGTAATACTTCAGACTTGTAAATATTTGGCAACGAAAAAACGTAAGTAATGGAAATCATTCCAAAAATAAAAGTCATAGCAATAATAGCCCATCGTCTCTGCCAAATAACCTTAACCAGTTCTTTTAAGGCAATATCATCATCAGTATTTAGTTGCAACTGTCGTAGTGCTTCTTGGTTTATTAATTTCTGCATTGCTTCAACATTTTGTTGTTCTTTCATTTTTTTCCTTCGATAAACGTTAACAACTAGCTAATGCCAATTACATTTGTCGCCCTAAAGGACGACCTACATTTGACGGCTTAATGCCGAATTACTTTGTCGCCCTAAAGGACGGCCTACATTAGAGTTTTTTACCGGGCTAAAGCCAGAGTTCAAGCTCTGGATTCCCGACTGGACAACTCGGGAATGACGGACTAAACCCCAAGCGCGAATGAATTCACGCCTACAAGTTACTTATTCGGCCTTATTGTCACTTAGCTGTAATGCCTGTATTGCTGATTGGCAAAACAACAATAACGTTTGATATTTTTCTTCTCTTACAATTAATTTAATAATAGATTTATCTACATTAAGGTAGTCGTGCACTAATGAATTACGTAATCCAATAATTTTTCGCCACTCAACAAGTTCTTTGTCGGTGAGTATAGCTAAATCCTGTAAGGCCACAAAAGTTTGGTAGGCATTGCTACCGGACTCTTTTTTAATAGACTTTAGCCAATGTTTTGCTAATCCTATCGAAACCTCAGTTAATAATTGTATCAAGCGCTCTGCCGCTCGATAGTCTCTGTTATTTAACACGGCTAATTGACTTAATTCTACCAATTCACACTCGTACTCATTTATGTGAAAAATAACTTCTTTTAAATAAAGTTGGAGTCCATGATCTGCCACTTTATACCCTTATTTTATTGATGTTCAATGGTTTCAAATTCATATTGGCTATATATCCGTTGCACTTCTTTGAGTTCTCTACCTTTGTTTTTAGCACTGAGTACTTTGCCATATTCAACAACATTAAATGCTAAATACACTGGCACATTATTAATATCAACAATAGATAATTTACCATCAGGTAAGTTTAATTGATCAGACCATATTAGTGATAGCTCTTGAGGCCGTAACTTTCGATCTAGATCAGTTAAGTTGAAATTTTTAAATGCTATGGCTATATCTATATCACTTTGTTCGTGAGCAGTCCCTTTAGCTTGCGATCCATAAAGCCACATAACCTCAATATCATCACCGTTAATTGCATTATTAATAATATGTTCAAGTATGTTGCTAATTGTCTGCATTTTTATTTAATTTCTATTTATTAGTAATAGCGCGAATAAATTCACGCCCACAGGTTACTTATCTGATTTATATTCGTAGATGTAGTTACCGTAATAGCCGTAGGCGTTACTGAATTTTTAACAACTTCGTTAAATATTAAGCCTTTTATATCACTGCCCTTTTGTTCAAAACGTTGGCGGGCTTAGTCAATTTCTTTAATGGTATTTAAACCCAAACGGCTAACAAGTAACAGTAACATTTTCTCTATTTAGCTTTTACATACTAATAACGAATGAGCACAAATGCCGCACTCAGCATCCCAGCTAACATAATGGCTTAAATGCCGAATTACATTGTCGCCCTACTTTATCGCCCTAAAGGACGACCTACATTTATAAATACCGAGTTACATTTACAAGGCTGCAATCGCTGCTACTGCAACGGCCGAGTTATATAAAATTTGTGTTGCTGTGCTCCACAAACTTAAGTTATCGCGGTATTCAGTATCAAGCGGTACAACAATCGTATCGCCAGGCGATAAATCGCCACCACTTGCTAACATACTAAAGTTGCTTGGCATATAAACAGAGCCATCCGATTTGATAACATAAATACGGTCTTCATCAGCCCTTATTTTGGTCCCGCCAGATTTGTCAATATAATCATCTATATCGATATCTGTACTGAATAAGTGTGAGGTTGGGTATTGTACTTCGCCTAATACGCTAATCGACTGACGCTTTTTAGGTATGTATAAAGCATCACCATTGTCTAAGCGCACATAACCGGTGTCAGAATCTAGGGCCGTTAATAAATCAGGTAAATCGATAACTAGTCGCCCAATCGCGGTAACATTTTCTAACCTTTTCGAGAGTAGCTCAGCTTCTTCTATGCTTATGTCTTGAGCGTCTTCACTTTTGTCTATTGATAAGGTGGTAATTTCAGATTTTAGTTCTTTACTTAAACGTGCAATTTGTTTTTCTTCTTTCTGGCGTAAGCTTTCGCGGGTAAAAATAGCGGCGTGTAAATCTGCATTTTGTGTAAAACCACCCGCTCGTTTTATAACTTGAGCTAATGTTTCAGCTTGCTGTATTACGTAGTTTCCAGGAAACATCACCTCACCCGAAAGTTTCACTGAGCGTTTATCACGCCATTTAGGAATTTTTTTAATAAACAATGTATCTAACGGCTTAAGTTTAAATGCGTTGTTCGCGAGGTCAATATCCATATGTTCAACAGAAGCATTTTTTTCACCATCATTATTGAATCGAGTTAACTCAGCATTCATTAAATAACTTGACTCGTTTAACCCACCAGCCAAGTTTATTAACTCTGCGGCAGAACTGTTTGCTGCAAAGGGGTATTCCCCAGGAAAACGCACATCACCATTAATGGTAACAACATTTTGTGCATATGCCTTGTTCGCTTGTTGTTTTAATTCATTATTCAACTTGCTAAGCAACTCTTCTCGAGGTTGATTACGATCAAAAACAAAAACTCTATCTAACGGCGCTAGTTTAGTAGATTTAATCTTTTCATTAGTTAAATCTAGGTATTGAATTTCTGTTTGATAATTTTTGGGGTTACTATGAGCAATTAATACAAATTCAAGTTCTGCACCTTGCTCATATCCCATTGCCGCACGTAATAAATCAACAATATTGGCATTATGGCTTAGCGGGTAACTGCCTGGGTTTTTAACTGCCCCTGAAATTGTCACTACCTTAGGTGGCTCTAAAAACTTAGTTTGATCTTGTAAACGTTTTAACACAGGCTCTAAACTATAGGCTCGGTTTGCTTCTTTGTTAAAAACATAAACGATGTCTTGAGAGTGCAGCAAAAAATCAGACTCTTTTTTTCCGTGTATAATGTAGTCTACATAGTTAACCGCAAATGTAGTTAGCTCTCCAGACATTGGGTCACTGCGTGCAACGAGAATGTATTCGAGGTCAGCTTGTTCTTTAAAGTCTTTAATATTAGTTAAAATATGGCTTAACTTCATACTCTTTTGCCAACCAAAAACGCCCGGACGTGCTACATGCCCTTTAATAACGACGTTTCTTTCTAAAGTGCTTAAAGCGGACGCTACTTCAATAATGTCTCCATTATGAATTAAGTCTTTTTCTTTTGAAGCTAAACCTACATTGATAATACTGCGCAGGCCATTAGCATTAATTCGTTCAAGTTTGATTATTTTTTCGTAGGCTGTGGGTAATAAACCACCTGCAATAATTATTACTTCATCTAGACGTTCAGACCCTTTCAGCTCATAAATTGCCGGGCGAATCACATCACCTTTTACGCTTACTGTTTTACCCACGGTAGGTATAAAAACAACGTCACCCGCGAGCAAACGAGTGTCTGCTGAGGTATCTCCTTTTAATAATAGATCATACAAGTCTAGCTTAGCTATTACCTTACCTCTTCGCTTAATTTGAATATTACGCAATGAGCCTATACTGTTAATTCCGCCAGCTGCGTATAGGGCTTGGGTTACTGTTGATAACGAACTTAAGGTATAAGAGGCGGGTTTATAGGCTTCGCCTAGTACAAATATTCTAACTGAACGTAAGGCGCCCATCGATATATTACTTTTAATACCAATCATTCGATCTTGAATGGTACTTTTTAATTGTGCGCTAACTGAAGAGAAACTCTGCCCCGCAACTTGATATGGGCCTAAGGTAGGTAATTCAATTGCTCCCCTACGATTAACCGTCAAGGTTAAATCTTTTGACTCTTTACCATAAAGTTGAATACGAATAGTATCGCCTGGTCCTAAAATGTATTCGTCTGGTACCGGTACATCGGTAACGGGTGCAAATGTGCTGGGTTCACCTGAAAAAAGTTCATAACCAAAGGTCTTTAATTCATCAGCTTTATTATTTTGCTGGAATTGTGAAACTAATGCATTTTCAAAATCAATTAAAGAAAATTCTGCTGTTTTATTCTGGTTTTCCTCGAAAGAGTGCAGGCCATTTATCTGTCCATTTAACCTCCCATTTAACTCTCCATTTAACTTTTTATTTAGTAATGGGGGGGCTTGTTCATTTCTCGGTAGAACCAGATCATTTAAACTGGGGTAAAGTGTCGTTGATTTATCTTGAGGCTTGAGTATTGTTGATAAGTCAATACCGTACTGTTTAGCTAAAACCCTTTGCTGAGCTTCAGGCAATTTACTAAACATTTCAATTTGAGCTTGTGAAGGTTCAATTGCACTACTTGCAACAGAACTAAAACAAACACTACAAAAAACTAAAATAAATCCTAATACCCTTTTCACCCAATATTTCCTTAAATTTTATTTTTATTTTTTTGAGAAGCAATCCAACATGATTTACCTGTTGATTTCCTTCTTCAATAATAACCAAATAATGGTAGAAATAACTATATAAAAAACCTAACACATTAGAAAGGTTAATTTTTATTATTTTACTTAAACTCACTAAATATTAATATAAATCAGTACGTATGAAACAATTCGGTTGTAAATTAAGCAGTAATAATAAAATCACAACTCAACTTTAGGCGTATATTAATTCATTTGATAATAAGCTTTTTTCAGACGATTCGAATTTTCATAAATATACTCTGCGCTTAAGCGATCGTAATTATAAAAAGCACTATCAAGGTTATAAAACAGCTGTGTGTTATCACCACTACCTGGCGTTAGGTTATTATGATCTTTACCAATTAATGTATTTACAGAATACTGCCATTTAGGCTTACCTCTTACTTGAACGTATTTATGATTAAAATCTTTACGTGGTGTTAACGGTATTGAAAAACCAAGGCCAATAAATTGATTAGCTTCTTCATTATCCACTTTGGTATTTTTATAAGTTAAGTTAAGTGAAACATCGCCAAACATTCTCTCTAATTTAAATACTACGCCTTTATCTTGTTGCCAATATTGCCCTACTTGTAATTCAGCTGTAGCATTCAATTTAGCGTTATAGTATTTATACTTACCAATAACTACATCTCTTTGTTGAGGTTCTTTTGCTGGCCAACAATGCACAAATAAAAGATTACAACCTGGATAAGGTTTTCTCTCAGGTGTTATTTGGTTTTCATACCTTGCTATAAATAGGTTAGCTTTATGGCTACCAGCAAAACTTTGCCAACGAGCTTCGTTTGCAACATAATTATAAGTATCACGGTATCGGCCAAAGAAAGTCATGTTTTTCAAAGAGTAGGGTAATGAAAATGTTTGATGAAAACTGTATTCTTGCAGCCCTGTTTTTTGTTTGTCATCAGAAAAAAACTCGCCGTCTTCAAAATCCCTAGTCTCAGCTATTTGTGTAGTGTGTTGAGCCGTTACTGCTGCGCCACGCCATAAAGGCAATTCAAGATGACTAACCAAAGCTAATGATGCATCAAAAACACCGTATTCAGTGCCAATTCTAGAGACAATACCAGGCCAAAAAGTAAGACGTGGTTTTAGCCAATAATCATTAGTATTGTCTAGATCAGCCGTGGGAATTCTTCGTTGACTCGCAAAAGTATCCGTAGATATATCAACTTTTAATGGCTGATTATCTCTTAAGAAAGCATCATATTCAGCTAAACTACCTTTTACCACTAAAATAGGAATTTCGCGCTCTTTGAGCACCAGTTTAAAACTGGAGTAATTATGTTGAATATTTTTACTAATAATACCCAAAATGACGCCAAGTCCATCTATTTGGTTACGATTATAAATGTGATTTTCTACTTCCACGTACACCGTATTTAAATCAGCCTCGCCCACTTTTATCGATTCAAAGCCTTCTTTAGCCAGTAACTTTTTTACTCGCAAACGCTCAAGAATACCAGAGCGATCAACAACGCCTGCTTCTATCTCATTTGCTTGTGGAAATGCTTGAGATTTTTTTGTTTTGCTTTTATTAACATTGTCCTGCGATAAACTATTTCCCACGTTAAAATCAAGTGGAATCTTTAATCCGACGCCATAATAAAAATCATCTTTTAACTCTTCGTTGGTGCTTGATACAAGTATATCCGTAGATAATTGAATACCACTATTAAGCCAACTTTTAGGTGATGATAAGTGCATGCCCACTTGGGTGTCTGCTGCATCATACTCTACGGAGAATTTTATCCATTCATAAGGTTGCCATTCAATACCGCCAAAAATGCCGTCAAGCCGTCCTTGTTTTGAATCACTCTGCCCCATACCAAGTGAAAGACTAAAATCGTCAAAAAGTTGTTTTGAAGCGACCGCATATTTAGCATCAAAAAAATTGGCTGCACCGCCTATATCTTGTATGCCAACAGCTAAACTAAACCAATCTTTAGGAATAAAGGGAATACCCAGTTTAATATTTGCCGATAAATCCGTTAAACCATATTTACCACCAGAATTGTAATCCGCTAACCGACCTGAAACTTCAACATATTTCCATAAACCTACGCCAAAGTTATAGTTAGTGCCATCACGATACCCTCCCCTAGATTCAATTTGGTTACCATATTGTAGGTAAAACTTTCCTTCATCAAACAAGGTTGCTGTTGGTGTATTTATTAAACCACTATACCCTTGAAAAGACATCGTTGCTTCTGGTTCAACTGCCGAAGTGACAAAAGATAATAAGGGTAAGAATGCCAATGAAAGTAGAATACTTCGCTTCATTTAAGTGAGTCCCTAGGAAGATGATTTAGAACAATTAAGTTAGAGTAATAAAAATAGAGAGTGGTAAAGCATGAGCTAATAAAAAACCCGCCAAAGAGCGGGTTTTCTTATACAACGAATACACTATTAGAAAGTTACGAGTAAACTAAGAAGAAGTACCACCAGTACCTGCTTCAATTTCAGCAATAACTTCTATGATTATTTCTAAACTTACATTTGTTATTACTTCCTCAACTTGAAGGGTAAGTCCTGTATCAGAGTTGACTTTAGATACAATATCAGCAACTAAGGTATTGAACTGTTCTTGAGTCCCATTGATAACAGCTAATTGATCCGGTGTAACTGAATTCATATCAGCATCAGGAACAACAAGAAGCTCTACGATTTCTTTAAATGTTGACAAATATTTAGCAATAACAGCGCCTAAACCTTCAGCAGCAGCACTGTGCATATAGCCCGAATTAGATTGACCTGTACCAACAGTATTATCTAAACCAGAAAACGATGCGTTGATGAACGTTAATGTACTTGTTGTAGTATCTTGCGTTGTCTCTGCTGTAAATGTAGTCGCATCAATAATAGCTACATTGTAAATGTTGGTTACTGATAAATCTAGACCAAGCATACTGCCAACCACTTGTGAAGCGCCAAGTTGTAAGCTAGCTACCTGTGCAGCATTAACCGTAGCTAAATCAATATTTTCATTGGCCGATGCTGCTGCAAGAAGCGTATCTGTTGCCATGGTAGTTAGTGCATTTACGTCAGCTTCAATGTTGCCTGTGCCATCAGAATAAGTAAAGGTTGATAAAGTCACACCGGTTATATCTGTTGCTGGAATTAGTGCGCCTCTGACTACATCACCACAAACACTTGCATCACAAATCATAGTAGAATCATCGTCAGCAGTAACTTGCACCACATAAGCACCAACAATTGGTTCTCCTGCGGCATCTGTAATAGTAACAGTAAAACTGCCTGTTTCATCTGTTTGTGCTGCACTACCAATTGCAGTGGTAAGATCGTTTGCATTAAATACTTCAACTAACGCGCCAGCAAATGTCCCTTTAATAGCTTGACCTGTGATATCCATTGATGTTGGTGTTATTGGATCTGGTATTGGATCTGGAATTGGATCTTTATTATCACTGCCGCCACATGCCACTAAAGTCAAACCAATACTAGCAGCTAACGCTGTGCGAAATATTTTTTTCATTTTGAATTACCTTATATATTTATGTAACGAGAGTGTGTTGATTATTACTAAGAATTCCTTGTAATGTACAAAGCGCATTGTATTTTCTAAATATTAGTTGAAGTAATTAGTTTATACAAGCTAATATACAAGCTAATTATTTGCAATAAATAAATCACAGGTTACATCAAAAATTTTGGCCATTAATGACTTAGATCAATAATATATATTTTTGCTTCAAGTTATTTTTTTAATTTTCTAAAATTAGGCTTAACATTAATACAAAGACTACTTTTGCCCATCCCACTTTTGTAGGGACTTAAGTCTTCTTTCTACAAACCTAAATTTTCCAAGAACCAAACTTCTATGAAAGACCTTATATCCTATGTTGTGGTTAAATTATCGACGCCACTTCAGTATAACTATAAATTTTCGGAATGCTTTCTCTGAAGTGTGAAACGTATAATTCAAAAAATAGTTCAACGCAGTCATCTAAACTAGCTTTATTCTTTATTCCTTTCGTCGATCAATCGCTTAACTTTATTTCCTTGTTCTACGATACCCTTTAGTTCTGGTTATCATCTGTATTATTATGCAAGTGTTTTTGAATTGATTGATGTTAGAAAATATCCATAACGTCTTTTACATGCGATATTGGAATCAATTTCACTCCTGGACTTTCTAATCGTTTATTGTAATTTCTTTTGGGTAATATTATTACTTTGAAGTCGTTACGAATAGCCTCTTTTACACGTTCTTCTCCAGAGGGAACAGGACGTATCGAGCCGTCTAAACCGATCTCGCCAAAAGCGATAGTGTTTAGCGAAAATTTATGTTCCCTTGATGACGAAATCATCGCTAAGACCAAAGGCAGATCAGAGCCAACATCTTTAGTTAAGTTCACACCGGCAACCACATTCACGTAGATATCATTACCACCAATATTCTCTCCCATGCGGCTTCTCAATACGGCTAAAAGCATTTGCATACGCTTATAGTCAAAACCAACGCTCCCCCTAACCGGTATCTCGCTTTGCGATTCTGTTACCAGAGATTGAATATTGATTAAAAGTGTCCTGCCAGTATCGTTTGATGCATAAGCCATGTTTCCGCTCGATTCAATACCATCTTTATCTAAAAAAATAGCTGACGGATTTACAATATCTTGCATTCCCTTAGCTGTCATGGCAAAAGTAGCTATTTCTGTGGTGTCGCCAAATCGATTTTTAGACGTTCTTAGTGTTCTGTATTTACTATCAGCTTCGGTTTCGATTTTGCACATACAATCGCCAATATGTTCGAGTACCCTTGGTCCCGCCATATCGCCCGATTTTGATACATGGCACACTAATATAACGGTGACTCCATGCTCTTTAGCTAGCCTATTTAACATGGCTGCGGATTCTTTTACTTGAGTAACCCCGCCTGGCGAATTTGGCAGTGAACTGACAAATGCCGTTTGGATAGAATCAACAACTAGAAATTTATAACCGTCAGTCACTATTACACTACAGATAAGCTCAACGTCACCTGAATTCATGATACCTATTTTAGAAATATCTGCTTGTAACCTCATACCTCTATCTCGTACTTGACCTTTCGACTCTTCGCCTGAAGTATATAAAGCCTTACCAATTTGACTTAAGTGAGCACATGTTTTTAACAATAATGTATTTTTGCCAGCACCGGGATCTCCCGCAACAAGAATAACTGAACCCTCAACTATGCCTCCGCCTAAAACACGATTGAATTCTGAGCTTCCGGTGTCAAAGCGAGTTAAGTCCATATCAGACACTTCACTCAATTTATCTACTTTTGCATCACCTTTAGAATAGCCTTTGTGAGCTTTTTTACTTGGCGTGTGCTGCGTTATAACCTTTGATTATTTAAACTCTGTGATGCAATTCCAGTTCTTACACGCTGAACATTGACCAAACCATCGAGGATGATTTTCACCACATTCACTACAAAGATAATTTGTTAAATTTTTTGCCATAATATTTAGTTTATTCTTAATGATTCATTTATAGGATTATTTTATCACGCTAGGTTATTCAGGTAATGGCTTAATCACGGAAATAAAACCTTGCCTTTCGTTTACATAGCTCTGCTTGATTCCAATACCTTGATACAGGATATTTCCCTGCTATTTAACAATGTTAATTTCAGACAAAGCTACATCAGTAATGGCGGTAACTTCACCATTAACAATTTCTGTTTTAACAGTCCAACTATTAGGAGTATCACCTACAATTCTTGCAGAACAAACAAGCAACATATCCGTTAACAACTGGCTTAGATCTTCAAGTCCAATCTCTTCCTCTAAAGATTCCAAAGAAGCCGCTAAATTTTGCATTGATTGACTCATGATCCCCCCCTATTTAAACTTAGATTCCACACTCGTTAATCTGATTTTTTAATAATAACTTTTTCATTTTCTAAGTCGCCAAAGTTGGCAACTGGTTAAATAACAAGCTTATTTATTTTACACACTTATCCATTCCCCACACCTTAGCATCTGAAGCAAGAAGTGTTTTCATCCTAGCTAATTGTTCACATTTAACATAGGTGTTTGCACCGAATATTTTCATCTTAAGGTTTGTGTACAATGGCGATATATCATTAACCGGATTTGAATAAATAGTAAACCAATTAAGCTTAGGTTTATTGGAAAATGCAGAAACATCGACAATGTTATTATTCGACAACGACACTTTAACCAAGTTTTTGTGGTTTGCGAACGCAGACACATCAGAAATTGAATTGTAGCTAAGAATGACTTCTTCCAAGTTTGTTAAACTCGCTAATGCTGAGACGTCTGATATTTTATTATCCATCAGTCCAATAACTTTTAGTTGGGACAACTGTTCAAAGCCACTTAGGTCGCTAATAGCCGATTTATTACCTTGAAACTCTTCTAATTTACTGGCGTATTCAATACCTTTGGTCGAAGTTAAATTTTTATTACCTGCGACAGAAATAGCTTTTAAATTAACTAATGGCAAAAGTTGCTGTAAAGAAGTTAAGTTGTTGCCTTGCAGATAGAGCTTTTCTAGACCGGTGATATCTGAAATAGAAGAGATATCTGAAATGTCTTCCTCTTGACAGACTAGCCGCTTAATTTGAGATCTATGCTCAACCTTCTCCCCCATCATTGCTTTAAACACACATCGGTCTAAGGCCGCTTTATCAGGAGAATGTTTTGACCTCGTTCCTTGTTTTGACTCCGAGCCTAGTTTTGGCTCAGTAACCTGCTCTGGAAAGTACTTCTTTATTAACCCTACTTCTTCTGTCGTGCCATAAACTAAAACAACAAAAATAACGAAGGCAGTAAACCGTGTAAAGCTAATAGAATACAAACCGATTAGATAGGTTAACGGAGCAAACGCTAAAAATAACGACAGTGCCCAAAACTGAACAAAGCTATATATTCTATTTTGCTCAGGTGCTGAGGTATTTTCAAGCACGGTAACATTTTTACCCACCATTTGAGAACACAATGCCCGTGTTGGCAACATAACTGAACCGCTAACTTTTGTGCCATTTTCCGCAAGAGCCTGCGGGATATACTGTACTTTGTCGCGAGTATTACTCGATAATGAAGAAGAACTAGAGGAAGATACTTTCACCCATTGGCTATCACAGTTAACTATCTTTGCTGGCACCATAGATGATGAGGCTAAAATACTCAGTCGATTATAAGCAATTGACGCCAAAATCAGCAGCATCACAATCGCTATAGTTTTTTTAACTGGTGTCATCTGGTCTTTCTGGGATTGATTCATTTCTATCCATTATTTATATCTAGGCTTACGCGTGAGATTATCAAACTTACCTATTGAGCACTATATAAAGATTTATAGGGAAAAGTAGACAAAGAAGACTTCGTTTGATTTTGGTTGGATAGTGTATAACTATCCTGATAAAAACAACCATAGATTCATAACCACTTTTCAGTAACGACTGTAATTCAGGGATTTTATTTCGAGCCTGTGTTAAAGTCAGCTCAAGCAAATAGCCAAGGATTAATGCTTGGCGAATACAAAACTTTTATTGCGTGGCTTAGTTAACATAGTCTTTAATTTTGAATGACTTATTGTCATAATGTGTACACAACTGTGCATAAGAAAGTTAATAATCTAAGCAATCACAAAGTAGCGTAAGATACATTAGCAGCGATAATAAATAACAACCTATTGTTTTATCTGGATAAAATGACACAATACACTTCTAATCAAAATAATACCAATCAAGCAACAATTCTTTGGCACGATTATGAAACCTGGGGCATAAACCCTAAGTTTGATAAGCCATCACAGTTTGCCGGCATTCGCACCGATCTTGATCTCAACATAATTGGTGAGCCTGAGATGTTTTATTGTCAGCCACCGGTTGATTATTTACCCCACCCTGAAGCGTGTTTAGTTACCGGTATAACGCCGCAAAAAGCACAACGTGAAGGTTTGTCTGAAGCGGAGTTTGCCACACGTATTCACAATTTGTTTGCCACGCCGAACACTTGTGTTGCTGGTTATAACAGCATTCGTTTTGATGATGAAGTCAGCCGCTATTTATTTTACCGTAACTTTTTTGACCCCTATGCCCGTGAGTGGCAAAACGGTAATAGTCGCTGGGATATTATAGATATGGTGCGCGCTACTTATGCGCTTCGTCCTGAAGATATTGAATGGCCAACCGTTGAGCGCGATGGTGAACAGGTAGTGAGTTTCCGTTTAGAGCTACTTACCAAAGCCAATGGCATTGCTCATGAAGCGGCCCATGATGCCATGAGCGATGTTTACGCCACTATCGCGATGGCAAAGCTGATTAAAGAAAAGCAGCCAAAGCTGTATGAGTTTATTTTTAACTTAAAAAATAAAAACCAAGTCAAAGATTTGATTAATACTGCTGAGATGACGCCTATTGTGCATACCTCTAGCAAAATCTCATCGGTGCACGGTTGTACGAGTTGGTTTTCTCCAATAAGTTATCATCCGGTGAATAAAAATGCGGTGATTTGTGTCGATTTGGCGCAAGATATTTCGCCTTTGTTTGACTTAACCAGTGAAGAGATTAAAGCGCGTTTATATACCCGTTATGATGATTTGGCGCCTGATGAAAAGCCTATCCCGATTAAGCTTATTCATGTCAATAAATGTCCTGTGATCGCGCCAGCCAAAACCTTATTACCTGAAAATGCTGAACGTTTAGCGATACCGCGAGATTTTTGTTTAGAGAATTTAGCTTTATTGAAAAAGCATGCCGAGCTTAGAGATAAACTGAGTGATGTTTTTGCAACTTCTGATTTTGATAATGACAACGTAGACGCCGAGCAAGCTTTATATGGTGGCAGTTTCTTTAGTCACAGTGATAAAGCACAAATGGATATATTACGTGGTTTAACACCAGAGCAATTAGCCAATCACCCGTTTCAGTTTCAAGACGAGCGTTTGGACGTTTTACTCTTTCGCTTCCGAGCGAGAAACTACCCTTACACCTTGTCGACTGAAGAACAACAGAAATGGCAGCAGTATTGTCAGAACAAACTGCAATACGGTGGTAAAGGCATTTTATCACTTGATGAATTTATGATGAAGATAGAAAACCTTGCCCATGAAAATGAAGAAAACAAAGCTAAAATGTCGGTATTAAAAGCGTTATATGAGTATGTACAGGGTTAATAATAATAATCGAAAAACAGTGTCTAAAAGCAGGAAGTAATAGCCTAGACGACCTATACTTGAAATTAGTCTTACTACATTTTGAGGTGGGTCATGGCTATTGCGTATAAAGACAAACTTAGCACGCGTTTATTTACACCCCTGGTGATAATTTTCATCATTATCTTTGCCCTGCTCGCTTTTTACGTGCCAAACATTACCAAAAACAATGCCATTATATCAGCCATAGATTCAGCTGAAGCCACGGTAAAACAGTATAAAACTATTCGTGGTTATTACACCAAGAATATCATCAAAAAAATACTGCCTATTGAAAATATTAAACCTCATTACCAACATAAAGATATTGCGGGTGTTATTCCGTTACCTGCGACCTTTATCCATGATCTAAGTGAAGAGTTTTCTAAGAAAGGCATAATGACATTAAAGCTGTACAGCCCATACCCTTTTCCTAATCGACAATCACGTCAACTCGATGATTTTGCAAAAAAAGCCTGGCAAGCCTTGAATAAAAGCCCTGATAAAAGCTTCTCGGTCACCGAAACGATAAACAATGTACAAGTAGTGCGTGTTGCTTTAGCAGATACCATGAGTCAACAAGGTTGTGTAAATTGCCATAATACTCACCCAGACACGCCTAAAAATGATTGGCAAATTAATGATGTTCGTGGCGTATTGGAAGTTCAAGTACCGATTGAAAAAGATCTTGCCAATGCAAATCAGCTTAATTTTACTATCGCGGGCATTTTTTGTGTGGCATTAGTTGCCACCGTCGCTTTACTGTTTTTTATGTTTAGGCAGCTAATTTCAAACCGCTTACGTAATGTTTATAGCGCACTTGATGATATTGCCACCGGGGATGGTGATTTAAGTCAGCGTTTAGAAGAAACACCTGTAGATGAAATAGGGCTTATTGCCTCTGCATTTAACCGTTTTATTAACAAGCTAGAGCAAACCATCTCAGGCATTAATAATCAAATTCATCAGCTAAGTAACAGCACTCAAGCAATGCAAAACATCACCAATAAAACCCAGCAAGGGGCAGTAAATCAACAAACGCTTGCCGATCAAGTGTCCAGTGCGATGAATGATATGAAAGCATCAACCGAAGAAATGGCTGAAATAGCTTCGGGTACTGCAGAAAATTCACAGCAAGCTCAACATCAGTCTGAGCAAAGCAAAGCGATTATTCAGCAAAGTATGCATTCTGTTGAAGAGTTATCCACTATGATGCAGCAAGCGTCAGAAGTGGTTGGCGAACTTGAGTCAGACAGCCAAGATATTGGTGGTGTATTGGATGTTATACGTGGCATTGCCGATCAAACAAATCTCTTAGCGCTTAATGCCGCCATTGAGGCGGCACGCGCAGGTGAACAAGGAAGAGGATTTGCGGTAGTTGCTGATGAAGTGCGTACACTTGCCAGTAGAACTCAACAATCGACAGAAGAAATAAATAAAATGATCATGCAACTGCAAACTGGAGCAAAATCAGCTGTTGAAACGATTAAACAAGGCGATGGCAGTATTGATGAAAGCAATAACAAAGCGCAAGAGACCAATGATATTATTAACGAAATGAGCGAAATTATTAATAATATTCAAGCACAAAATTTACAATTAGCGACAGCTGCTGAACAGCAGGCCGCGGTAAGCAATGAGATAAACCAAAATATTGGTACCATTAAAGACGTTTCTGCTACGGCAAGTGAAAGCAGTCAAGAGCTGCTTGTTATGGCTGAGAAGATTAATCATAGTGTCGCAGCGATTAGTAAACAGTTAGAGCAATTTACTAAAACATAAAAGTGAGTTCCGCTGCACAGTCACGGCTCAGAGAAAATTGCTATCAAGTAGACTTTCTCTGAGTTAAAAGTTACAGGCTAGGTTTTCAGCTATTGTCTGTGAAGCAAGTTGCCCTAATAACGCTTGAGTAGACTCTGTCCCCGGTAGCTCATCGATATAAGGCAACAAATCAGCTGCTTCACCACTAATCACTTGGTATAACACTAGCGCAGTAAGTAAAGCGCCTAACTCTTTCGCATGGTTACCATCTGCATGATATAAATCTAACGCGGGTTCAATTGCTAAGACTTTATTCCAAGTTAAACCTACAGGGGCAACACAGGCAGACTCTTCACTAGCAATCCCCTCATGAATCGAATGTACATAAACAGCTTCTTGAGGGTTTCCTTGCTGAGGGTGTTCTGGAAATAAAATAGGAGTCGCGCCTATATTCTTAGCGCGCTGAATCCATATCTTTGTTTCTGCTGTAGAATACTGCACAGATTGGCTTTGTGAGTACTTCTGACCTTGAAGTATGATATGAGTCCATGACTTTGTTTCGATTAAACTAATCAAGTCCTCGTTATCAACAATAACATCTAAAAAAGAAGCGGCACGTGTTTCAATAGCGACATTTTTATCATTTAATCCATGACTAAAAAGAATCGATAATAACTTTTGCATTGGCTGCGAATGGCTATTGCCAATAATGAGCACTTGATAATTATCAAGTGCTCTATTGTCTGGAATTGCTAGGTTTTCAGAGACACTGGGCGGCTCGGCTATTTTCTCTACCGGGGTAACGTCTACGGTTGGTGAGCCACCGCTACCACATGCTGAAAGTAACAGTAAGGATGTTAATACAAGTAGGCTTATTTTCATCCTTCCCTCGATATAAAGGTTTTAATATAAAAGTAAGATATCACTAAATAATCCCACTTAAACCTTATTTTTCAAAACGAGAGATAAGGCTTGATGTATCCCAACGGTTGCCGCCATTTTCTTGGATTTCTTGATAATAACCATCAAGCTGTTTAGTTACCGTTAAATCAGCACCCAGTTTTTCTGCAGCTTCAAAGGCAATAGCTAAATCTTTTCTAACCCAGTCAACGGCAAAACCAAAATCAAACTCACGAGCACACATGGTTTTGCCACGGTTATCCATTTGCCATGAGCCTGCAGCACCTTTACCAATGGTATCAAGTAACTTATCGGTATCTAAACCGGCCTTTTGCGCAAAGTTCAATCCTTCAGCTAAGCCCTGAACAGTATTAACAAAACAGATTTGATTGACCATTTTAGCCAATTGCCCTGAGCCGACTTTACCCATCAATTGGCTAAAGCGTGCAAACGCCGCCATAACCGGTTCTGCCTTGGTAAATACCGCTTCATCACCACCAACCATAACAGTCAGCACACCATTTTCAGCACCAGCTTGGCCACCTGAAACAGGCGCATCCAAAAAGTATTGGCCATTTTCTTGTGCTATTTTACCCAGCTCTACCGCAAGTTCGGCTGATGCAGTGGTATGATCGACAAAAATGCTGCCTTGAGCTAGACCGGCAAACACACCGTCTTTGCCTAATGAGACTTGGCGAACATCATCATCGTTACCCACACAAGCAAAAACAATGTCACAATCCTTTGCTGCAAGTGCTGGTGTAAGCGCAACATCACCCGAAAACTCGCTTTGCCAAGCGAGTGCTTTCTCATGGTTACGGTTATATACACAGACTTGATGACCCGCTTTTTTCAAGTGCCCTGCCATCGGATAACCCATTACACCCAAACCAATAAATGCTACTTTCATTTTTTTTCCTTATAACTCGTTGATTCAATAGAGTCAGTCTACGTGAGTTTACTATTTTGCTCTAGCTACTTTGCAATCATATCTCACCTGATGTATACCGAGCGCAATTGAGTTGTGCGCAACTTAATCTAATGCTATTGTATATTTGGTCAATTATCTTTTCAAACTAATGATTAAATACAATACCGCAAAGTATTAACGACTTGGTTTTAGTATTAAATAAACACAAAGGGAATAACGATTATGAGTAATGTTTATCAATTTTCAGCGCAAAATATTAACAATGAAACGGTTGATTTAAATAATTTTACCGATAAAGTTTTACTTATCGTCAATACGGCTAGTGGCTGTGGTTTTACCCCGCAGTATGAAGGATTACAAAACCTTTATGCACAACTCGCCCCCCAAGGTTTTGAAGTATTGGCCTTTCCTTGTAATCAATTTAAAAAGCAAGAAAGTGGCAGTAATGAAGAGATCAAGCAATTTTGTGATTTACGCTTTAATATTAAATTTCCGTTGTTTGATAAAATTGATGTCAACGGTGACAACGCTCATCCATTATTTACTTACTTAAAACAACAAGCGCCAGGTATTTTAGGATCTAAGTCGGTTAAGTGGAATTTCACGAAGTTTTTAGTTAATCGTCAAGGCGAAGTAGTAAAACGTTACGCACCAACGACAAAACCTGAAGACATCACAGCAGATATTGAAAAGTTACTTAGTACAAATAATGAAAACAGTGCAAGCAATGAAAAATAATTTACTGCTCGAGCATCAACTTTGCTTCCGCCTCTATAGTTTAAATAAACTAATGGGTCGCCTGTACACCCCGGTATTAAAGGAATTGTCATTAACCTATCCTCAATATTTGGTGATGTTAGTTTTATGGCAAAATCAATCAGGCATTTCAGTTAAAGACTTAGGCACGCAACTGGATTTAGATTCGGGCACTTTATCTCCGTTGTTAAAACGCTTAGAGGCACAAGCGCTGTTAACACGAAGTAGACAGGCAAAGGATGAGCGAGTTGTTATTATCAAGCTAACGAACAAAGGAAGTGATTTACGAGCAGCAGCTGAAAAAATACCTGAAAAAATGTTTGCTAAAACAGGTTTAACCCCTGATAAGTTACAAGATTTGAACCTAACACTTGATCAGTTGATTGAAAAAATAGGTAATTAAAAGAGTGGTTGTCGCGGGAAGGCAATAAGTTAACATTTTTATATCAGAGAACATCACGTTCTCTGATATAAAGGTAACGTTATTTAGCGGGTTAAGTGTTATGAGAAAAGAGTATTATGCAATTTCTCAACAACAAAGTTAGCATCAGTTTCGTTCACTAAAAAGCACAAATTGTTTGCACTAGCACCGTGACATATCAAACGAATATTAATGTCGTTAATGGTTTCAAAAATAGCCTGCCCCACACCTTTAGCTAAGGTTAAACCATTACCAATAACCGCTACTAATGACAAACCGTGCTCAACGCTTACTTCACAAAGCTGTTCTAATTCTGCAACAACGGTATTAGTAATAAGCGATTGCGTTGAGCCACTTGGATTATCAAAAGTTAACGCGACACTAATTTCACTGGTGGTGATCAAATCAACACTCAGTTCATGTTTAGCTAAAATACCAAAAACTTGTGCTAAAAAGCCGCTAGCGTGTAACATTGCAGGGCTTTTAACCGTGACTAATGTTTGCTCTCGTCTTAAGGCGATAGAACGGTACGTTGGGTTTGAAGCCACTTTTTTTCTAATTTGCGTTCCACCTTTGTCAGGCTCTTTACTTGAACCAACAAAAACAGGAATATTACAGCGCATTGCGGGAATAAGTGTCGCAGGGTGTAAAATTTTAGCGCCAAAAGTCGCCATTTCAGCCGCTTCACCAAAACTTATCTCTTTTATTGCCCTAGCTTGATTAGTAATACGGGGATCGGTAGTAAAAATTCCTACCACATCAGTCCATATAGCCAGGTTATTGCCATTAAGTGCTTCAGCCAATAGTGCGGCACTATAATCTGAGCCTCCACGACCTAAAGTGGTGGTGTTATTTGATGCGTCTTGGCCAATAAACCCTTGAGTTACAATAACTTTATTAACTAACTTAGGGGATAACAACTGCTGACATTGTTTTGCTAATTGTTTGATATCAACAACCGCTTTGCCAAATAAACTATTCGTTTTCATTACCTGTTGTACATTGAAATATTCACCGGCAACATCAATAGATTGCAAAACTTGGGCAAATATACGTGAACTAAGTTGCTCACCAAAAGCCAAGATTGAGTCGGTAGTTTTTGCACTATAATGAAGAGATTGAGTTAATGCATAAGCCGTTAACTGATCAAGTAAGCTACTAATTTCTTGATTTAAAGAGACTTCAACTTCAGTAGTTAAATGTTTAGTAATATTTAATTGAATGGCATGAATATTAGTAATTATTTGTTTTTGTTCATCTACTGGTACATCTTTTTGGCTTAAGCGAACTAAAAAATTTGTTACACCTGAACTGGCAGAAACTACCACTAAACGTGTTGATTGATCATTTTTAATAATATTTGCACAGCGTAACATCGCACTAAAGTCAGCAACACTCGTGCCGCCAAATTTTGCCACTGTTAACGGCGAAGATGAAGCTTGTTCTGAGGTAAGGTTATTTGAATTCATTTTATTCTCCCATTTAATATCTAGTTAATGTTAGTTTTTCTAATCAATTAACTATTGGAAGAGCATGACTGAGCAGTTAGCAAGCGGCCTATTTTATAAATACGATTAAATAGGAAAAAGAAGCAAAACTTTTTCAGCCAGAAGCTCTCCACCTAAAATTGCATGCTCATAGAGCAATAATTACTACAGGTGACAGCCCTAAGGATTCAGCCTTAGTGACCGAACCATTAATGCCACACATTAATGGTTCTCGGCGATAACTTCCCTCAAATACGCTTATTAAATTGTGGTAATTCATACCTATACATATACCTTTAGCGGTATTGATGTATTAATGGTAAAGCGTTTATACCTAAGTTTCGCACCTCTTCTGGTGAAATTAATTTTAGAATTTTCACTCTAAAATTAATTATCGAAGCTATTTAAACCGATTTTAAACTTAATTGCAATAGACTTTTAGATGGCTATTCTTATGAGAAAGCAACAATCACCGCTTAAGTTGTGTAAAACACCATTGAGAAAGAGGATGTCGGCAATAGTGAAACAACAGCTAGCCCAGTGTTTATCAGATTTTAACAAATTCGTATTTTCAAAAATTCTTACTTTCAAAAATTAAAAACAAAGTTCCCGTGTGATCACTAAACTATATCGAGATATTAGAAACTAGAAACTATAAATTAGTGCCAAAATTAGTTGACCTCTACAAAGTCGGGTTTAAATACTATTTTTGGACTTTAACGATATTCGCGCTGCCTGTTGCTGTAACGAAGCGGATATATAAAATCTTATTTTCGACATCCAAAGCCCAACCTTTCTTGTCTTTTCCCTCTAGCAGCTGCTGATATTCTTTTACCTGATTTAAAGTGGAATTATTCAATACCACCTTGGTATAGGCTTCATCAATAAGGTTAATTTTTAAAATGTAGTGTTGTGAATCCGCTTGCCCTTTGTAGCGCCCCTGACTCTCGCCAATGTTTACCTCTATGCCGATTGCACTACGGCTAACCTTAAACTCGGTTAGTGCAAAGCCACCTTGTTGGTATTCCAATGTTTCACCATCGTCATCATACAAGGTAAAGCGTGATTCACCTTGAGTTAATGGGTAGATATCCAAGGTAATAGGGTCTGCATGTACAGCGGTATCAATCCAGTATATTTCTGGCCCCATTGGAATAATCGCGCCACGCTTGGCATATAAGGGAATATATTGGTGATTATCCTGACTAACGTCAACACCAATCGTCTGGCCACCTTGATGTACTTCATGGGTCCAGTAATCTACCCACTCTTCCCCTTTAGGTAAATAGACATTCATTTTGTTATCTGGGAATGACGCAGCTGCGTTATACACGGGTGCAACCAACAACTCATCACCAAACATATACTGGTAGCGCAACTCATCGCGCTGTCCTGGATAAGCCAGTTTCATCGGACGTGTGAGAGGCAACGCTTTTTCCCAAATTTCCCAGCTATAGGTATAGATATAAGGCAATAATCGATAACGCAACATACGAGAAAAATATGAGTTTTTCTCAACTTGAGGCCCCCAGCTCCACACATCCCGGCCAGTGGTGCCGTGGTTACGGGTCATGGTAGTAAAGTCGGAGAATTGAATCCACCGAGTCGCCAGCTCAGGATCTTCACCTTGGGTATGGCCTGGCGTGTCCGTATGCAGATATGACCAGCCCCCCATGGCGCCGTCTTCACTGTACACTACCCCTTCGATACTCTCGGCAAAACCTTCCCAAGTGCCTTTAACATCCCCCGTCCAATGCACAGGCATGCCCTTTTCAATGGCCTCCTCATTAGGGGCGCGCATAAAGTCCCCTCCGAGAATGGCTTCCTGATTGTGGTGGTTAGGGCGAGCATAGTGACGAGCCATAAACATAATCCGCTTGTTGTTACCTGCGTGCTCGCGTATTAACTGCCACACTTGTTTCTCATAGTCAGAGTCACCGCGCCAAAAATCCAACCAGACAATGTCTAAGCCGTAATCTAGATCACGCTTTAACTGGGCCAGCCAGTCCGAACCGAAGCCACCTTCGTGGTAGTTCATCATGAGCTTAAAGTTCAAGGCGTGTAACTCGTCAATCATGGCTTTAGGATCAGGAAAAGCGCCATTATCCCAAGTCATATTACCTGGCCAGCTCCACTCTTTACCTGTCCAATACATATCCAGCACCATGATATCCGCCGGATGCAGGTGCTTGCCATACTGATTTTCTAAACCACGTAAAGCCTTCGCGTGGTCAATAAAATTCGATTGGCTATCATAACCTTGGGAGCCTTCTTTTTCGTCCCCCCACCCTGACTGCATATATCCCAAAGCCCATTTGGGAATAAGAGGTTCGGTATGAGGCGGATTGAGTTTGATCTCATCGCCAAAATTATCATGCACTTGCTGGCGTTTCGCTTTTTCACAGCCGTATTCATCCACATCACGACCAATTGGGGTGTCTGGACATTTATCATCCTTATCCACTAATCCATCACGATCTCGATCAGAAAATAGGTTGGGAAACGACTTAACATCTCGGCTATCGGTTTTTGCGATAATTTCATGTTCATTACTAAAACCATCACCGTCAATATCGTCATCGCATATATCTCCCAAACCGTCATTATCGAGATCTAATTGCTTAGGGTTGGCCTGTTTAGGGCAGTTATCTTGGACATCTATTATGCTATCTTGGTCGAAATCCCTTTCCTGTTTTAGGTTACAGCCGCCAAACAAAAGCACTATTGCGACAATAAAACCTGCCGTTAACGTTTTATACATTCTATTTATCCTTATTATCTTTATACGCGATATACAAAAATGAAACCAATACCGGTAAGTAAACGGTTCGGGCTTGTATTGTTACCAAAAATACATCTAAAACTATTGATACATGTCTTTGGTGTTAATTATTGAATCAATGTTGCAACTATAGCGGGATGATCAGATGGATAAGCCACAATCTCGACTGCCTTACCTATAAGACCCTTTACAAAAAGACAATCTATACCTGCACTTTTTAATAAAACCATTTAGGATAGACATAACCGAAACCGACTCGATGCTGTAGAGGAATTCGCCAGATCCAACCCGCTTTTTGCGCCTTAGCCTGAGTATAGGGATACAAAACATCTGCTTCTTTGGCCATGCAAGGCATTGCAACCGCAGTGTCACAGGAAAGTACGTCACTCCAGTCTGTAAAACCTGTTTTCAATGCCCCTTCAATTAACAAAGCTTTAAAGCCAGAACAGTCAATAAATAAGTCACCGGTTACCCGTTCACCACTTTTCAATAATAAACTATCAATAAAGCCATCACTTTCTCTCAGTGATACATCGGCAACCTTACCTTCACTGCGAGTTAAGCCTCGTTCTATTGAATAGTCACGTATGTAATCAGCGTATAATGTTGCGTCAAAATGGAAAGCATAGTTAATTTGTGACAGCGGTGAATTACCCATATTTTTCGGACGCATAAATTTTCCTTGTCGTGCAGCAACTGCAGCTAAGGAATATTCTTCGAGATCAGGGCTTTTACCTTGTTGATGCATCTTCAGCCAATAATAATGGAATTGAATGGCATTCATCGTCGTGCCATAATCACCAAAGGGGTGCACATAGCTACCACCATTTTTGGTCCAGTCAACAAATTCGATACCTAACTTAGTCCGATTATTACTGATGCAATTAATGAATATTTAAATTTATGTTCTTGAGTATGGTTTTTATTAATCATGATTATCTTCCCCTATACGTATTTCACCTTAAATTCTACTTTTATCAGGCATGAATACATTTTATTTAATTTCATCCAATGCACCAACTTAGTGTCTTTGGCCATATGAGCTTATTATTTTATTTTGGCAAGGAAGTAATTATCACTCCTTTCCGATGTAAACGCTTAGAATTTATCAAATAAAACAACAGGGTCAATATTGAAAGAGTTCAAATACTCAAAAGTCGAGTTTTTGAACGTTCAACTATTGCTCTTGAGAACATTGAACGGCTTAAGCTATTGATATATCAACCTTATCAGTAAGGTAATGGTTTGGCTTTACTTTTTATTTACTATAATTTTAGGGGACATTTTGATTGGCTTTAGTACGTCAGCCGTATATTTTCTGGTTTGAATAAACCTAATATTCTTCTAGATGAACATCTTTACGTTTAGCAGTATCATTGTGATAACTGTTGAGTACAAATGTTGAAATAATAATCCTACTACTTTCATTCATAATTTATTAAACGTAGCATTAAAAAATGCCCTTAATGAACTCATTAAAGGCATTTATCAAATAATTATGTGAGATACATACGACTAACTATTTAGATGTTCTGTCCTATATTGGGTAGGTGTCATACCAACGCAATACAGAAAAGAGCTGATTAAGCGTTAGCGTTACCTATTCATTTCGTTATTTAAAAGTGGCTTAATCTAGTCGTGCCAAAAGTAGCATGGTGTAACCTTGCCTAACCCCGCTGATTTGATTTTTTTTATTGGCTTATAGTGATGTGCTGCTTCAAAAAAGTTTTGATGAAGTTGATTACCTGCGGAAAATTTACTGTCTTTAACTCGACCTGCAGCTCTTAATATTAACCCTGTAATCCTCCAAGCACACTATCGTAACCACTCATTTTAGTTTGGGACTTATTAATGAAATTGTTAATACACACCCGAAACGTCTATTCGTATTCAACAGTATGTGCGAAGAGCTGATGAGAAAATAGATCGTCAGTGAGTGGTATTTCAACTTTATTCTTCCGGATGTAGTCCTATACCCCCATAAATTGAGGGATATATTTTTGCCCAACGATAACGTCTCGCTTTTTTTCTTCCGTGGCAGTCCAAAGTAAAAAACCAACTAAATCTATATTTATTAGATACTTAAATCGTACGAGATTCTCTATGACAAGAGTCGTACGTTCAAATACTCGCCTTATAAGCATTTGAACTCCATTAGCATTGATCAAAATTTTTTATCTAGTAAGTTGGAAGCGCTTACATATCGGGACGAACACTGATAATAAGCTTTAAATAGCCAAAAGTACGATGTCGGTACTAAGTGTATAAATATGTAATATTAAGTAGATCGCTTGCAAAAAAATATAACTAAAAAAATTGTATTAATAGTAGAGATACATAAAAATCCTAGGGGGATTCATGAGTAAAAATAAATCTAATAATCGTTTTTCCAAGAGCAAAGCATTTAAATTTTCATTAGTTGCATCGGCAATTATGGGAATTTCTGCTCCAGTATTTGCTGAAGAGGCTAAAGCAGAAGAAAGCGAAATCGAAGTAATTCAAGTTACAGGTATTAAAGGCGCACTAATCACTGCTGCACAAACCAAACGAGAATCTACCACTTTCGTAGATTCAATTAGCGCATCTGATGCTAATGCATTGCCTGATTTATCAGTTGCTGAAGCACTTTCACGTCTTCCTGGTGTAACGGTATCTCGTTACAGTGGTGGTACGGCAACAAACGACTTCCCTTCACCTGAAGGTTCAGGTAATTTAATTCGTGGTTTAGGTTATGTTCGTTCGGAATTAAATGGTCGTGATGCATTCTCTGCAGATGGTGGTCGAGAATTAGATTGGGCATCAATTCCTACAACGTTAGTTGGTGGTGTTGATGTATACAAGAATCAATCGGCAGATCTTACTGAAGGTGGTATCAGTGGTACAATTAACTTAAGAACATTGAATCCTTTTGATAAAGAAGAAGGTTTTGCAATAGTAGATATAAATTCTACCTATGCTGATGTACGAGAAGACTGGAGTCCAGCAGCAAGTCTCGTCTTAGGCGATCGTTGGAAATTCGATAGCGGTGAATTTGGCCTACTTGGTTCAATTGCTACTTCTGACTTAAATTCAGGAATAGAGGGTTACCAAGCCGGCGCTCCAACACCATATGGTCTAGATGATGGTTCTACAATTGCTATGGTTCCGGGTTGGCAGCTACGTACAAATGAAATTGATCGTGAAAGAGATAGCATCTATTTAGCTGGTCAATGGAAAAATAACGACGATTCATTACAAGTGTTAGTTAAGTACATAAACGTGCAAAATGAAATATCGCAATTTGAACGTACCTTCGAGCATTTTCCTGATGCTGAATCGGCGTCTACGTATACCATAACTGATTTAGAACTAGCACCATTTACTTCAGACGGCATTGCTTTATGTAATGGTAGTGAAGAAGCTAATGTTGGTGATTGTGATGCAACACAAGCTATTGATGGCGGCCTAATGGAGTCAGGTTTAATTACGAGTAATTTCCGTTCATGGACGGGTGCACAAGGTAATAGTGCTAGAGGCTTAGGCAAAAGCCAAGTTAATACTGCTGAAACCGAAGATATCAGTATTAATGTTTTATGGCGTCCGTCAGATAGTTGGGCGCTTGAGTTTGATGCTCAAAGAACCACAGCAGATTCATCACATAGAGAGCAATGGATAGGAACGCAAACTTTTCTTGATGTTCGCCATACGCCAGACCTAGAAAATCCACAATTAGAATTTACTGTAAACCCGAATCATTTACTCAACGGTGTTCTACCAACTGGTCCAAGTGATCCGGCCGGAACTTTCGCTATGTATGGCTCTGATGAATTTAAAGACGGTGATGGTGAATTAACAGCCGTTAAAACAGACGCAACTTATTTTATTGATGACAGCGATTGGTTCGAATCAATTAAGTTTGGTGCTCGTTACCAAGAACGTGAACAAACCAATCAAGAGAAAGCTGCAAACTGGGCCGGGATGAATACTCCGTGGTCTGGCGCTGGTATGCTCGGCATGGATACTAATGCCGGCGTTTATCATGACGTAGTCGATTTTGGTGGTTTCTTCGGTGGTGGTGTAGTAAAAGGGGACGATACATCGATTATATTCTTCGGTGAAGACTACATAAAAAATCCTAACTCATTTTATGACTTGCTAGGTACAGAACCTAATTATGCCAATGTCGATTATGACCCTTTTACAAATGACGATGGAACTGTTCGACGTACTGCTGATTACAAAGAAGTATACAATGCAGACGATACTTCTAACATACTAGAAGAAACTATTAACCTATATGCCATGGTTAATTTTGCTCACGATTTTGATAACGGTATGGATATAAGCGGTAACTTAGGTTTACGTTATGTTAAGAACACCCTAACTACTGATGGTACTCTAGGCTATTCCCAGTTTAGTGAAGATGAAGCAAATCCAATTACTCCAGAATACCCACAAGAAGCTGAAGATAACGATCACCCACGAGATTTTCTTCCTGAAACAGCCGACTACTTAGAGCAAGCTGACCACCATGTTGATCAAGAAGTTGAAGAAGATTTCTTCTTGCCATCTATTAACATTAAACTAAACCTTAACGAAGATATGTTAATTCGTTTTGCTGCAAGTAAAGCGATGACTCGTCCAGATGTTCAAGACTTACGAGCAAGTCAGTCAATTAACGCGAATACTTCACGACTTGAATATGACCCTCTTCCTGACGGTCATCCTGATGAAGGTATCGCACGTGGCGCGGAAGATATTACGCTACAAAATATTAATTACAATGGCGGTAACCCTTTCTTAAACTCAACTGAATCGGTCAATCTTGATCTTTCTTTTGAATGGTATTTTGAAAACGGTGGTTATATTAGTACGGGTCTGTTCAAAAAAGACCTTGAGAATGTTATTCAAGACGGTAGGATTACACTTTCTCAAACGACTTTAGATGGTCAAACAGTTAATGTTCTGTATAACGGTAAGGTTAATGTTGCTGAAGCAGACTTGACAGGTATCGAACTTGCGTCGCAATACTTCTTTACTGACGACCTTCCAGGTCTTTGGGGTAATTTAGGATTCCAAGCTAACTATACGTATATTGATGCATCACAAACGGCACCAGAATCATCTGCAGATACAAGTGGCGATGGTGAGCCCGACAACCAAGCGCTTCGTTTTGGTCTAGATAATTTGCTAGGACAGTCTGAGCATACTGCAAACCTGATTGGTATATATCAAGGTGATGACTTTGAAACTCGTCTTGCATGGAACTGGCGTTCTGAGTACTTAACCTCATATCGCGATTTTGTGCCTGGTAACCCTGTATTCCAACAAGGCGGTGGCTATGTAGACTGGTCTGCAAAATATAACATAACAGAGTCACTTACTACTTATATATCAGCGACCAATATTCTGGATAGGAAAAGTAAGGCGTACCAACAAATTGATCAAAGCGGACAAAAATACATGCGTAGTAGCTTTATAAACGACAGACGTTTACAAGTTGGTGTAACTTTCCAGTTTTAATTATTGGTAAAATTAACATCATCTGATGTGATCTATAGGTAAAAGATAAAAAGGGTAGTCACTTCGGTGCTACTCTTTTTTTATATCTAAAAAATTAATCGTAAAAGGTTTTACGTAATACCAATTTCGTTATGTTTGTGATCTTGTTGTGCGCAGGAAAAATAGACCAGGACAAGGCGTTTTATTGAGTAATAACTGGCTATTGGGATTGAAAGCAACGCTGTCATGGTTTATTTTAACCAACACATATGATCAATAATTTAATGGAATTGGTATAATGAGGTTGGTAAAGCTCCTTCTAGGAAAATGAGATTTTTTCGGATTTGTTTGGATCTAGATTGAGTGTTTAAAAGGTATAAAAAAGCCCCACATTAAGCAGGGCTGACAGTATTATTGATGATTTTTAATATTATCTGCTTACCTCATTATTTTGTCTAGAAACTCCTCATGGCTAGGCATTACTGCTTGACATTTTTGTGTCACGGTATGAAGTGCTTCTAATCGATTATTTAGTTCTTCTTCAGAAAGCATGTTAGCAATTGGGTGATAGCGTTTTGGGTGTATGCCTTGACCGTTAAACACGGCAAACCAGCTAACATGATTAAATAATTCATTATCATGGCGGTATAGACGTGCATTTTCTTTATATACAGCAATTCGATCCTCAAGTGTTTTCGGAATAGCCATCTCCCGGCAATAATCCCAAAACGGACTATCATTTCTTGATGTTGCTTTATAATGCAATATTAAGAAATCTCGAACTTGTTCGTATTCAAGGCGCGTACGCTGATTATAGTAGTCAATGTCAGGCTGGTTAAATGACTTATCCGGGAAGTTAGTCATTAACCTTGCAATCGCCGTTTGTATAAAGTGGAGAGAAGTTGACTCTAATGGTTCTAAAAAACCTGAAGACAAACCTATGGCGACGACATTTTTATTCCATGGTTGTTTTCTTATACCTGTTTGGAACTTAAGTAGTTTAGGTTCAGATATCGGTTTACCATCTAAATCAGCGTTAAAACTCGCTAAGGCTTCTTCATCAGTTAAGTGTTTACTTGAATAAACGTAACCGTTGCCTGTGCGTTCTTGTAAAGGAATACGCCATTGCCAACCAGCTGATTTTGCTGTGGATTTAGTGTAAGGTGGCAGCGGATCCATACGTTCGGTTAATCTTGTGATTGCACGATCACAAGGTAAATAATGAGACCAGTCATCAAAGCCTGTTTTTAGCGTTTCTTCTATGAGTAAACCTTTAAAGCCCGAGCAGTCAATAAAAAGATCGCCAGCTATAACTTCACCGTTTTCCATCTGAATTGAATCTATGTGGCCATTTTCAGGATGTTGAGTAACCTTTACTACTTTCCCCTCGGTTCGACGAACACCACGTTGCTCAGCAATTTCACGCATAAGCTTGGCATAAAGCGCCGCATCAAATTGAAAAGCGTAAGAAATAGTACTTAATGGAGAGTTAGGTAGCTCAGGCTGCGGGCGTTGAAATTTACCCGCTTTTGCTGCTTGAATAGGTAAATTGAATTCACTTATTGGTTTTACTTTACCTAATTTTTGTTGGCGTAACCACATATGGTGAAAGTGAATCCCCTCCATATCCCGGCCATACGGACCAAATGGGTGGATATAACTATCCCCCAGTTTATCCCAATCAACAAATTCTATGCCTAATTTAAAAGTTGCATTGGTTTTACGAACAAACTCATCCTCGTCTATACCAAGAAGGCGATTGAAGTAAAGAATATGGGGGATGGTTGCTTCACCAACACCGACAGTACCAATTTCTTCTGACTCTACTAATCGAATGTTAGTATCTTTGGTGTAAAGTAGCTTGGATAAAGCAGCAGCCGTCATCCAACCGGCTGAGCCACCGCCAACGATGACAATGTTCTTTATATCGTTATCATTCATAATGATTATCCGTTTGTTGTTTTTGATTGTAAATAATGTTGAATAAACTCTGCATGAGCTGGCATATCACCAACAGCCTTTTCCATTGCATTTGACATTGAAAGTAAGCTTTTTTGTATATCTGAGCTGGAAATATCAGCTAAAATAGGGTCGCTGATTTCGGGGATAATATTTTGACCTATCATAACTGGAACCCAGTTAGAGCGTGTAAATAGTTCGCCATCGACAAAAGATATACGCCCGGCAGCTTTAAATAAGTCGATCTTATATTGCAGGGAAGCAGGTATTGGCATGTTTGCACAGTATTTCCAAAACTCGCTATCATCACGTTGAGTTGCTTTATAATGAAGAATAATGAAATCACGTACTTGTTCAAATTCTTTGGTCATTAAACGGTTATATTCGTTTCGAACAATTCCAGATGTGTTTGCCGCTGGGTACAGTGAAATAAAATTCGTTATTGCGCGTTGAATTAGATGAATAGAAGTTGATTCTAATGGTTCAAGAAAACCACTGGAAAGGCCGATACTTACACAGTTTTTAACCCAAAAGTTATCCCTACATCCTGTTGTAAACCGGATTGTTCGAGCATCTCCTACAGGTTTTGCATCAAGTCCATCGAGCAGGACTTTATTCGCTTCGGCATCACTTATAAAGTCAGTACAGTAGATATGTCCATTACCCGTACGGTGTTGAGTAGGGATACGCCATTGCCATCCAGCTGCTTTAGCTATTGACTTGGTAAACGGTAATAATGGTTCGGTCCGTTCACTGGCAACTGCTTGTGCACTATTGCACGGAAGCCAATGACTCCAATCTTTATAGGGGGTACCCAATGTTTTGTCTATTAAATGGGCATAAAAACCTGTGCAATCAAAGAAAAAGTCTGCTTCAATTTTTTGCCCGCTTTCTAATGATAAACCGGTGATATTGCCAGATGTATGGTCTTGAAATACATCTATAATTTTACCTTCTTGTCGTATTACGCCATGCTTCTCTGCGTATTGTCGTAAGAATAAGGCATATTGCGTTGCATCGAAATGATAAGCATAACGTAAATGTGATGCCGCTGAACGAGGGTCTGAATTAGGTAAGGCAAACTTAGCATTTTTGGCTGTAAGGGCACACATACTATAATTTCCGAGCGGTTTTTTGTTTCCCTTAGCTCGAGAATGTAGCCAATATTGATGGAAATCAATGCCGTTCATATCCACACCATGAGCACCGAATGGGTGGAAGTAACTATCACCTAAACGCCCCCAATCAATAAACTCAATACCTAACTTGAATGTTGCTTTAGTTGCTTTTAAAAACTCAGCTTCATCGATGCCTAACATACGATTAAAGTCGGCTATTCCAGGAAGCGTCGCCTCACCAACACCAATTACACCTATTTGCTCTGATTCAACTAAAATGACCTTTACATTTTGTGGTTGGAGTACTCGAGACAGAGCTGCAGCAGTCATCCAGCCTGCGGTGCCGCCTCCGGCGATGGCTATTGTCTTAATTTGTGTATTTGATGCATTTATCATTGTGTTAGTGCTTATCCTTTAAATACTGCAAAAATTTACTTAAATAAATAGAGTGTGGTGGCATTTTAGAGACTAAATGCAATATTCCTGCTTTCATGTTATCTAGCTTTTCTTGCATTTTTTTATAATCGATTATTTCTACTAATCTATCGCTTCTTTCGGGTGAACGCCCCATTCCATAGTGTAATATTGCCCAATCTTCTTGATTAAAGGGTTCAAGATCGTAGCTTACAAGGTTACCTCTGTGTAAAAATTGTATAATTTTTCTGTCTAGTAACTGCGATCGTTCCATTCCGTACTGCCAAAATGAAGTTAATGATTGATTAACGTTTTCCTCCTTTTTTTCATTATTATCGGTAATCGTTGTGCGAAAATCGTAAAAAGTCTTGTTGAACAATTCAGCATGAGTGACGTCATTGATAAAGCGTCGATTGTATTCCTGTCTCTCCAATTTCATGTTTGCATCAACAGGGATTAACTCAAGTAAACGAAGTATGTCTAAGCCTAGTAATTTCATCGGAGCAGGTGTTAGAGGTTCAATTGTGCATGCCGCATGACCTAAACTGATACAATTGCCAACCCAAGCCTGCTGTTGATGACCAAGTACTACTTTGTCACTGTGAATACCATTTTCATTGCTAACAAAAAGACAAGTATCATTTGTCAAAGAGTCTCTTACTTTTGACGTTACCGTTAAAATGCTGTTTTTACCTCTTAAGGAGGTTTTAGCTTGCCAGCCGTCGTTTAGAGGTGACAACGCCCTGCAAGGATTGCCTACGTTATCGTTTTTCTGCTCAATATAGCTAACATTTACTGCTCTAAATGTTGTTTTGGCTTGGCTAAGGTGCTTTAGCAAATCACTGTTAATGCCACTGCAATCTAAATAAAGATCTGCGGTTATCGTTTCACCCGACTCAAGGGTAAGGGTATCAATAGAGTCATCGTCCAGCTCGACTTTAACAACGATCCCTTTAACTACCTTTATTTTTGTCGATTTAAGTTTTGTTGTTAGCAAATTATTGAGTTGATGATGATCAAAATGATAGCCATACTCCGCTCGAGATAATGCCGAAGATGGGTTTTCTGCTGGAGGATGGGCAAATTTACCTTCGGTCGCAGCGATTGCACTTATAAGGTAGTCTGATAATTGTGCTTTATGGCGTGTGATTAACTGATGAAAATCAACAGGATTGTCGCTAGCAAAAGGAAGGTGATGACACTGAACCCAGTTTTGTTTACACGGCCCCCAATTTTGATAATGTGAACCAAATGAAAAAGAGGTATTGGTATTAAGAAATAACTCTGGCTCAGATAAATTGAGCCTTAAGTTCATATCATATGACTCTGGAGAGGTTACCCCGCCATAAAGTACATCGCTTAAACAAGGCTGCTCTGGAGTAACCAATACCAATTCAATGTTAGATCCTAAAGCTTTGCTCAGCGCTAAAGCAACTTGATTGGCGGCTATTCCGGCACCATAAATCAAAATACGTGACAGTGCTTTATGCTTTAAATTATCAGGTTTTTGTGGCATTTTATTCATCACTCCCTTAAATGTTTATATTAAATTTTACGTAAGGGTGCTGTATTTGATGCAGCTCCGTAAGCTTTTATAAAATCGCTATGAGTCATACAATTTTGTACCGCTTGCGCTATGTCTTGGCGCATATCTGCTGCGTGTTTTTGTAGTTCCGCTATTTGATATTTATTTACACGAGGATCATAATGCTCTGGAATCAAGTTTTGACCTAGCATCACAGCAAGCCAACTTGGAGGTAAAAAAGCACCAAATTCATAACGCTGAATATATGCTCGACGCGTCCATAAATCTATTTTCTCTTGTAAACTGTCAGGTAATATCATGGAGTTAAAATATCGCCACATTTCGCTATCAGTCCGTTTATTAGCCACGTAATGTAAAAGTAAAAAGTCCCTAACGCGTTCAAATTGTAGAGACATACGAGCATTGTACTCATTTACATCTTTTTCATTTATGGTTATTCCATTTAACGTTTTGTCTGATGTCGGGGGTGATGTTTCTTCTACATGTGGGAATAATTCGACTAAGGCGGTAATCCCCTCTTGAATTAAATGAATTGAAGTAGACTCTAGCGGCTCAAGAAATCCTGCAGACAACCCTATAGCAACAACGTTGTTTTTCCAGAAATGATTTCTTCGACCAGTTTTGAAAAATAATTGTTTGGGATCCGCTAATGCGAGTCCGTCCAAGCCTTGTAATAAAGTATCGGCTGCTTGTTCATCGCTGGTAAACTCGTTCCAATAAACATGCCCATTACCTGTTCTATGTTGTAAGGGAATACGCCAAACCCAACCTGCTTCTTTTGCTGTTGCTCTTGTATAAGGTGTTATCTCGCCTTTATTTTCGCAAGGTATTGCAATAGCTCTATTGCAAGGTAGCCATTGTGACCAATCTTGATATCCAGATTCTAATGTTTGCTCAATTAGTACTCCCTGGAAGCCGGAACAATCAACAAAAAAATCAGCTTCAATTTGCTGACCATCTTCTAACTGAATGCCTTTAACATTGCCTGAATCGGGGTGCAAATCGGTATGCACTACTATTCCTTCAACTCTAGTAACGCCACGAGATTGAGAAAATTTACTGAGAAAATCGGCGTATAACCCTGCATCGAACTGGTAAGCATAACCGAAACTTTTCTGAAGAGATGTTTTTCCCTGATGCGGAAAACAAAATTTGTTTTGTTGTGCAGCGACTATGCCAAACGCGTAATCACTTAAACTACCCGCGTCTGCTTTTTGATTTAGCATTAACCAATGCTGATAAAAATCAATGTTATGTAACGACTCGCCAAAATCGCCAAATGGATGTATATAACGCTGACCTAATTGTCCCCAGTCCACAAATTCGATACCAAGCTTAAAAGTGGCTTGTGTATGCCGCATAAATTCAGCTTCATTAATACCTAAGGTCTCGTTAAAAAAACGTATATGAGGCAAAGTAGCTTCACCTACACCGACAGTACCTATACTTTCTGATTCTACTAAAGTTACTTGTATCGATTGTTTTTCAAATTTTTTTGAAAGTGCCGCCGCAGTCATCCACCCTGCTGTTCCACCCCCTAAAATACATACATGCATTGAATAAGCCGCCTTTTTATTAAAACAGAATCAATCGTCCTACCTTCATTAGTCGTTATTATTTGAACGTTGTACTATACGAAAAACCGAAAATAAGACAAAAAATACAACTGGAATACATTACTGGCATAACTCAGAACAATATTTGTTATGAATTATGCCAGTTAAACTTGATAGCATTACCAAGATAGATTACTTATTGACAGTTAATCGTTGCATTTTTTGCTTTATTAGGCTGCAATTTCAATGTAGAGAATGATACAACCCCCTTGCCTGCGGTAGCGATACCAAATGGCACAGTAACTCGGCCAAAATTCACACCTTGTTTAACAAAGCAATTAAGATCAACGCTAAGCTCTTGCCATTCATGGATAGTAAAGCCTTTCATGACTGCGCTGATATCAACTGATTTTTGACAATCAGCTTCATCACAATGCATTTCAAGCATTACTGACTCACTAAACTCTTGGTCTTTACGCACGAGAACAGTTAACGCTGAATCGTTTTCGATATATTGACGTAAATCTTCAACAAAAGTACTTTGTAGTCTCACTGCAGCAGGCTCTTTACCGGTAAAGGTTAAGGTTCGAGCATCTTCTTGTACATCTTTATCCATAGTTCTTAATCTAACACCAGGCAGTTCAACAACCGAACTAGATACACCAACCGCTTGCTCGCCTGAAATAACATTTAGCGACCACGGCGCTTTTACCGTATGTTCGAATAACACCATAGACTGTTCGGCATTAGCCGACTTTTCAACAACCTCATTTAAATCATCAGGTAATGTATTGTCGTCACCATATTGCAGACCAAAGCCATAAGGTAATAAAGGTGCATAATCTTCATCAAAGCGATTTACAACGGTTTGTGTCGCCGATTTAGGCCAAGAGAAAGACAGCTTTCCCTTAAAATCATGGTTAATTTCACCATCTGCTTTAGTAAATAATACATCACTTACGCCAACACCTTCACTACCTGGTAACCAAGCAGCTACGAATGCATCCGACGAATTTAGTTCAGCGTTAACCCACATAGGACGACCAGAGATAAATACCGAAACAACTTTAATGCCTTCAGCCTTAAGCTTTTGAAGTAACGCTAAGTCAGTTTTATTGCCGCGTTGATAATCAAGGTTGTCAATATCGCCGATACCTTCAGCATAGGGTTGTTCACCAAACACAACAATAGCAACCTCTGGTTTTTGTGTATAAGTGCCATCAACCGCTAATTCAATTTGACCACCTGCTCTGTTTACAACTTGCTTAAAGCCATCATAAATTGAGCTGCCACCTGGAAAATCAGAATTAACATTGCCAGTGCCCTGCCATGTTACCGACCAACCACCAGATTGCTGGCCTATATTGTCAGCACCACTACCAGCAACGAGTACATTTGTGCTTGGTGTAATTGGTAAAATGTTATTTTTGTTCTTAAGTAAAACAAGTGACTCTCGTACTGCTTGACGAGCAACTTGGCGATGACCGGCTGCACCAATTAGTTCAAGTTTTCCTGATATTGCACGATTTTCAGGACTCGGCTTATCGAATATGCCCGCTCTAAACTTCACTCGTAAAATACGGCTGACTGCATCATCAATTCGAGACATTTTAATTTCACCCGAGTTAACTTGAGCAATAGTATTTTCATACAAAGGTTTCCAGGCATCGGTTGGCACCATAAATATATCCAGACCTGCATTTACGGTTTGACTACAACTTTCGTTAGTACAGCCCGGAATTTGGCTATGACCATTCCAATCACCTACGACAAAGCCATCAAAACCCATTTTCCCTTTTAACACATCGGTAAGTAGATATTTATTGCCATGTAATTTTTCACCATGCCAACTATTAAATGATGCCATAACAGATTGCGCACCAGCTTCTAAGCCGCCCACGTAACCTTGGGCATGAATATCAAATAATTCTTGTTCTGAAGAAAGGTTATTACCTTGATCATCTCCGCCCTCAGTACCACCATCACCTAAAAAGTGTTTGACGGTACTAATAACACGTGAATCACCTAAAAAATCTTTATCGGCATGTCCTTGCAAACCTTTTACAATAGCCGCTGAATACTCACGAACTATCTCTGGGTCTTCTGAATAACCTTCATAAGTTCTGCCCCAGCGATCATCACGAACAACAGCAACCGTAGGTGCAAACACCCAATCGATACCTGTAACCATCACTTCGGTGGCAGTAACAGCAGCAATTTTTTCAATAAGTGCAGAGTTATTTGCAGCACCTAAACCAATGTTATGTGGAAACAAAGTGGCGCCAATAACATTGTTATGACCATGTACGGCATCGGTGCCCCAAATAGTAGGAATACTATTGCCATCCAAGCTGTCATCAACTGATGCTTGATACATATCTTCAGCTAATTTGATCCAATCAGCGGGTGTTGCATGTTTATCATTGTTAGGAAAAGCGCCACCACCATTTAAATATGAGCCAAAGCCATATTTACGCATATCTTCAACAGTAATATCGCGTATTTCTGGTTGGATCATTTGTGCGACTTTTTGTTCAAGTGACATAGTCGCTAATAAGGCAACCACTTTAGCTTCAATCTTTTCATCCGGCTTCACCGCAATATCTAATACTGGCCATATATCGAGTGACGAGGATGCTGCTGATGTATTAACTGGCTTTAACTCAGCTACAGACTCTTGTTTTTGTGCGTTGCACCCCACAACAAGTGATGAAATAGCCAAGCAGAGCATGCTTAGTTTAGCTTTTTTACTGTTAATCTTCGTCTGTATAATGTTTCTATTTATCATAGTGTTACTTCTTATAATAATTAATACTAATACTTGGGGTTTATAAATGATTTGCTTCTATTTTATTTAGTAACTGCTTTAACTTTACTGCCCGAAAGACCGTAATAAGCAATAAAAACATAGCAAACAATAGGTAATAAAAGCGCATATTGTATACCAACACTATCCGCTAAGAACCCTTGAATAAGTGGGATAATAGCACCGCCTACAATAGCTAAGCATAAAATGCCTGAGCCTTGGCTGGTATGTTTACCTAAACCATTAATCGCTAGGCTGAAAATGGTAGGGAACATAATTGAATTACATAAACCAACTAATAAAATTGCTACCATAGCAAGGGTACCTGAAGTGAATACAGCTATTAAAATTAATACAATAGCGACACTCGCGTTGAACAATAACGCTTTACCGCCTGCAATTTTTTGCATAACAGCCGCGCCAATAAAACGACCGACCATAGCGCCACCAAAATAATAAGCAATATATTTTGCTGCGTTAGATTCTTCTAACCCTGCAATGTTAGGTTCAGCTAAAAAGCTAACTAACAAACTACCAATTGATACTTCAGCACCAACATAAACAAAGATACCAACAGCACCTAAAACCAAATGGCGATATTGCCATGCACTTCCTTCATTTTCAGTAACGTTTTGTTCTTCAGAGCTGTCCTCAGATACTGATAAGTTTGGTAATTTTAACCAAGCAAAAACGGCAGAAAATACTAACAACATGGCTGCAAGTAAAACATAAGGCATTTGTACAGATTCTGCTGATGCTTGTTCAGAAATAGCACCCGCAGCTTCATTTAAGATCAAATAAGCACCAAAGAATGGTGCTACGGTTGTACCCAAAGCATTAAAAGCTTGTGTCATGGTTAAACGAGATGAAGCTGTTTTTGCATCGCCGAGCAAACTAACATAAGGATTAGCTGAAACTTGTAATAACGTTATACCACTGGCAAGAATAAATAACGCCATCAAAAACACGGGATAACTATGAAGGCTTGCTGCGGGATAAAAGCATAAACAACCAATAGCTGCGATTACTAAACCCAAGACAATACCTTTTTGGTAACCCAATTTTTTAACAAGTGCCCCTGCCGGCAGTGAAACAATAAAGTAAGCACCAAAAAAGCAAAACTGTACCAACATGGCTTGGCTATACGATAAATCAAACACACCTTTTAAATGTGGGATCAAAATATCATTCAGACAGGTAATAAACCCCCACATGAAAAACAAAGAAGTTAATGACGTTAGAGCAAAACCATAGTTATTATTTTGCGAAACAGCGTTCACCTGATTTATAGTATTTGTATTTGAATGCATTACTGTTGTTTCTCTTTTTTAATTTAGTTTTTTATTTTACTTATTGTCGACTAACGGCTATTGGCCAAAGATAATGACTAACTCCGTTTTCAATGTAAGTAGATCATATTTAAAGCTTCTGAAATGGTTTTACCAATTGAGGTAAAGTACCAGCACAGGAATGTAAGCGCTTTCAAAACTAACTAAACCGACCCCAAAGGTCAATATTAAGAGCTATTTAGAGTCGTTCAAATACACAAGACTTACTATTTGAACGTTCAACTTTATACATTCATTTATTTGAACTAGATAACAGAGTTATTCCACAGATAAAATCACTATATAAATCAACGCATAGCAATAAGTTTACACATAAATCATCAAGAAGCTCTTAACAGAAGGGTTAATTAATTTGGATTTTACTCATTTTTTTTAAAGTGAATTGTTAAGGGCAGTTATAACAAAAAACTGATCTAATTTAGGCACTATTTGATCACAACAAATAGTCCGTTCAGCCACCCTTGCCGCCAGTCACGAAGTCACATTGGCATGACTTCAAAAATGTCATTTTCTGATACCTATGAATAATCTAAAGAGTACGTAGTTTGTGTGAAATCATTAGGGAATGATAATGCCTTTGAGTTTGTGAGCTTAACCTTTTGATTAAGTTTACCGAAAAGAGGTATTCCAGCCCCTAACAAGATAGGTGCTTTTGTTATTATCATTTCATTTATCAATTTAAGGTTAATAAATGATGTTATCACAGTACCTCCATCAACGTAGGCATGCTGACAACCTAGGTTTTCGAGGTTTTCCATCAGTGCGTAAATATCACCAGAATACAATTCAACTTTATTTTTTAAGTTTTCTGGTGCTTCTTTTATAGTATTGCTTAAGACAACAATTCGTATGTTACCGTAGGGCCACTGCTCAGCAGTTAAATTAAAGCTAGAGATCATTTCCATACACTTTCGGCCCATAATCATGCAGTCTACTGAATGCATAAAAGAGTTAAACCCCATATCTTCAGTACCCATATCAGCTTCCAGATTACCTGCGGTGTGAAGCCAATCCACGCCTCCATCTGAAGTAGCTATATACCCATCGGCACTTGTTGCAATGTATACAGAACATTTCATTTATAGACCCCTTAAGATTTGTTGGATATGGACATAAATAATAATAATAATAACCTAATGTCCACTCCTCAATATTTTAATCTTTGCAAATTATTAGATCAACAATTTGCATTTCACAAGGCATAGATTTCATCTCACCAATAATTCTCTCATGACTGGTAACAAAGCTACCATAGTTGTCATAGCTGTCATAGAGACAACACATCAAACTCTATTGTTACTTTGGTTCCTTTATCAACAACTGACTCAAAATCAATACTACCGCCATGCTCTTCAATAATACCAAAAGAAATAGCCATGCCTAGCCCAGTACCACTGCCAACATCTTTGGTGGTAAAAAACGGTTCAAAAATGCGATTTATAATTTGTTCGGACATACCGCAGCCGTTATCTTCAAAGGTAATTATTAGTCGATTATCCTTTGATCTTGTTTTAATCATTACTTTACCTTTAAGTTTACCTTCAAGCTTACTTTCACTGAAACTTTTACTCTCTATTGCCTGACAAGCATTAAGGATAATATTCATAAAAACTTGATTAAGTTTTGAAGGAAAGCACAGGAATAACGCTTCATAGTCAAACTGTGTTTCTATGACGACTGCGTCATATTGAGTTTGTACTAAATGCACCGTAGAGTTAATTAAATCAGTGATATTTACCTGTGCTTGTTTGGCATCATCAATACGAGAAAATGTGCGTAAGTCTTCTACAATAGCTTTTATACGCGTAGTACCTTCTATCGTTGTTTTAGTCAGTTCCACTAATTTTGTGAACTGCTCATCAAAAGACTGTAATACTTCTGGGGCAGCTTTATCTCCGCCAGCTAATTGTTTTAAGAATGCTTTTATTTTTATTATTTCATCATGCATCATATAAGCAGCGGCGTGGGCAAAATTAGTAGGATTATTGATTTCGTGAGCAACACCTGCGGTCATAGTACCGATAGAAGCCATTTTACTCGATTGAATTAATTGTTTTTGGGTGGAGAGTATTTCTTTATTTTTTTCTTCAACTTCAACTTTTTGAACTTCAATTTTTCGATTTTTATCCTCAAGCTCCGCAGTACGCTCGGCAACTTTATGTTCTAGTTGAGCATTAACCTTTTTTTCAAAAATCACCTTCTTTCTTTGAGAGCGGACAAACGCAATCACTATACTCAATAAAAACAAACCATATAAGGTGTATGCCCAGCCAGTTTTCCACCATGGCGGCAGTACCGTAATAGTGAGTGATGCGCCTTTTTCATTCCATACGCCATCACTATTGGCTGCTTTGACCCGAAATACGTACTTGCCAGGATCTAGATTGGTATAAGTAGCGGTACGTTTATGACCGACGTAATTCCAGTTACTTTCAAAACCTTCAAGTAAATAAGCATATTGATTCATTGCTGGAATACGGTAATTAAGTGCAGCAAATGTTAGAGAAAATACTGACTGGTTGTACTTTAACGTTAAGTTACTTGTACTGTGAATAGATTGCTGTAAAGGTGAATTTTCTGTACCAATTTCAACCTGTTTATTAAACAACTCGAACTTTGTTATGACTACAGGAGGAGCCGACTTATTCTCAAAAATATTAGCAGGATCAAAAATTGTAAATCCTTCTGTACTTCCAAAAACGAGTTCACCTTTACGGGTTTTTAAGTAAGCTGGGCGGTTAAATACATTACCAGGTAAGCCATGTTGGCTGGTGTAATGTCGAAAACGTTCTGTGATTGGATTAAATTTTGATAGTCCGTTAGACGTACTAAGCCATAGGTATCCTTGGTTATCTTCCAAAATACCAAGCACAGTGTCACTGGGTAAACCATCTATGACGCGGTAGGCAGTAAAGTGTCCCGTATTGGGGTCAAATTTATTCAAACCGCCGCCACTGGTGCCAATCCAAAGGTTACCGCTCTTATCCTCAGTTATGCACCATATGCTATTCGCACTAATACTCGTTGGATCACTATTAATGTGCAGGTAACGCGTAAAAAGTCCTGTTGCACGGTCCATCTGATTTAATCCACCTCGAGTACCAACCCAAAATCGCCCTTGTTGGTCTTCATGCAGTGCTTGGACATATCCAGGGGTAATGCTAGTTGTATCTTTAATATTCGACTGATAAGTTGTAAAACGGCCTGTATTTCGATCATAATGATTTAATCCTCCGTACGCGGTGCCCACCCATACCTCGTTATCAGCATCTTCATAAACTGCCCAGATTTTATCATCATTGATACTCTTCAAATTATTGTTATCTGGTTGATAATTTGTAAATTTACTAGTCGCCATATTGAGACGACTGAGACCGCCGCTCCAAGTACCTATCCAAAGTTCACCCTGATGATCTATATGTAATGCTAGTGGAGGCTCAATCACTTTATGGTAAGGACCTTTCGTGTACTGAGTAATTTCCCCTGTTGCACGGTTGAGATAATTAAGGCCGTCTTCGCTACCCACCCAAAGGTTTCCATGCTTGTCTTCTTCAAACGCTAGTATACCGTTGTGACTAAGACCGCTTTCATTCTTTATATCGCGTTTATAATTTGTAAATGAGGAAGCATATGGAGCCGAACGAGTTATTCCGCTGGGGAAATACCCAAACCACCAATCACCATCTTTGTCTCTATAAGTACTGATGATTTTATTACTCGGTAAGCTGGTGATATCTCCTAACCTGTGCTGATAACGAATAAATAATCCGCTGGACGGTGTCAATATATTAAGACCTCCCCCATCGGTACCGACCCATAATGTGTCATCCTCGCCTTCCGCTATCGCGGTAATTTTATCAGAGCCTATACTATGAATATTTTGTGAGTCATGTCGATAATGAATAAAATGACCGCTGTCTCGGTTTAACAGATTTAATCCTCCCCCCTGTGTGCCAACCCAAAGACGATTTTTCTTATCTTCATAGATCGTAAATATTCCATTGTGACTTAAGCTAGTCTTATCTGACGGGTCGTGAGAGAAGTGACGAAACTCTCCAGTGTTAGGATCAAGGCGGTCAAGTCCAGAATCTCTGCTCCCTATCCAAACCATTCCTTCATGGTCTACATACACCTCCGATAATCTATTGCTCATGATGCTCTGATAATCATTAGGATTGTGTAGGTAGTGAGTAAACTTTTCTGTTTTAGGGTCAAATAAGTTAAGACCGCCTCCTGTGGTCGCTAGATACAGTTGGCCCGTACTATTGACAAATAATGATGTAATGACACCGTTGCTTAAGCTGTGAGGGTCGTTTGGGTTATGTTTATAGTGTGTGAAGCCATCACTGGAAGTGTTATATAGGTTAAGGCCGCCATTTGCCGTTGCCACCCATAACCGGTCTTTATTATCAATGAGTATGTCACTGACAAAATTGCTACTTAAACTCTGTGGATCTTTGGGGGTATTACGGTAAGTTTTTGTCGTATAACCATCATATCGTGTTAAACCTGAGCTTCCCGAGAACCACATAAATCCCTGTGAATCTTGCGCCGTACTCCGTGATTCTACGATAGAAAGTAACCCCGTTGATTTCAACGTTTCAAAGCGTAATCTTGAGGGCAGTTTGCTATTAGCTAAGTTTGTTAATGACATGAATAAGCTAGTTACGAATATGAACTCAATAAGGAAATTAACATATCGACCACAATTCATTATACTATCGTCCATTAGATGACAAAGGTATTCACGTCATTTTAAAGTATTATTAGACATCTAGAGTAAGCCCACTTTACGTGCTCTTTTTAAAAATAGAGTTATTTGAATATTTTTGCAAATATCAGCTCAAAAATTGTAGCCAAAACGCAGGGGGAAAAGATACAAGAAAAATGTTAATGGTAAGTTTCTTAAATATCGCACAATCGACCATAAAACTTGTTCTAAAAAATAATCCTCTCTACGTTTCCACTTTTAAGACAGGGAAAGTCTTCTCGCAATGAGTTAATATAAACACGCCCTAAATAAGAGTATTGAATAACGCCAAAACCTTTACAATCCCACACAAAATGCTAAAATATTATTTAAAAATAACTAATATTTTCATGCACATGAATTACAGTTATCACCTTATGTGGCAATCAAGACTATGCAGTTCATAGTTAACGACGAAATTCGGGTTAGTGATTCTAGCCTATTATGACCAGTCGATGATTAATGCTACGGATTCATTCTCATTTTTAATAGCTCTTTACCATTGAGCTAATATTATTTAATTCAAAATATAGACTTTATTAGTACTTATGGATTTATTTCTTTTAAAAAAAATTATTACGGTGTTAATTATGCCAATTAACATTGTGTTAGTGCTGCTATTTTTAGCACTGTTCCTTCATCGTAAAAGGCCAAAAGCAAGTATTAAGTCCCTTGTTTTCGCTATAACATTATTGCTCATAAGTACCCTCCCCCCGTTTTCTGATAGGCTAATGTCGCCTATTGAAGACAATTATGCTCCTTATGTAAAACAGGATAAATCAATTGATTATATAATTGTTTTAGGTTGTCGACACACTAATAACCCAGTGCTGCCCGTTACCAGTCAATTAGGTACTTGCTCATTACAACGCATGGTAGAAGCATTAAGAATTTATCAATTACATCCAGAAGCCAGAATTATTACTTCGGGATATTCAGGTTCAAATAAAACATCTAATGCTGAAGTAGTAAAACAAGCGCTTGTTTTACTCGGCGTGCCAGCCCAAAAAGTGATAACAGAAAACTTTCCTAAAGATACTGAAGAGGAGGCGTTGTTGATAGCTCCTAGAGTACTGGGCACTCAAGTCATTTTAGTCACGAATGCCGATCACATGCCAAGATCAATAAATTATTTTGAAGCACAAGGTGTTAACCCCATAGCTGCACCAACAGGTTACTGGGTTAAAAATATTAATGCAGATAAGAGCTGGCCTTACTACTTACCTAATGGGAGAAAGTTAGACCAAACAACCACTGCTTGGTATGAAACATTAGGTCTTGTTGTACAGTGGTTTAAAGCTATATTTAATTAGAAATGAATAAGTAAGAAAACTATACTGGATTATCAATATCAACAAAGACAACGTCAATACCGTGCTCTTGAGCAATTAACTCACCGAGCGCTTTAATGCCATAACGCTCGGTTGCATGGTGACCGGCAGCAAAAAAGTGTATATCCATTTCCATAGCAACATGGGTTGTTTGCTCTGATACTTCACCCGATAGAAAAGCATCAATGCCCTGCTCTGCAGCTAATTCTATATAATTTTGTCCTCCACCAGAACACCATGCAAGCGTTTTGATAGGTTTGTTACTCGGTGGTGAAATGTGTAAACATTCTCGTGCTAATTTTCTACTGATTTCTTTTGCTAAATCCTCTGCACATATCGCTTGCGAGAATTGTCCTTGTACTGCAACACTATTAGCATTGCCAAGCTCTAAGGGCATAACATTTTCAATGGAAAAAATTTTAGCTAATTCAGCATTATTACCTATCTCTGGGTGAATATCTAAAGGTAAATGATAAGCAAATAAATTAATATCATTCACTAATAATGACTTTATACGTGTGTGTTTCATGCCACGGATAACATAAGATTCGTTCTTCCAAAAATAGCCATGATGTACAATAATCGCATCGGCTTTTTCTGCTATTGCTTTATCAATTAACGCTTGAGAAGCAGTCACCCCTGTCACTATTTTTTTGATCTCCTCACACCCTTGCACCTGCAAACCATTAGGGGTGAAATCCTTTATTTTTTCAGGTTTTAAAAGCAACGCTAAATAGCATTCCAACTCAGCTCGGTTCATAGTTTTTAACCTTGTAGAAAGTTTTACGCATAATACGTCATCAATTTACGTTTTAACATGGTAATTATCGATAGTTTATCTTTTATGGGTCGCTATATAAATACCTTACTCTTCCATTGATTTGATGCCGGTTAATCACTACTTTGACCTATTAATAATTTATATTAAACGCGAGTAAAACTAACATCGCTTGCTTTAATAAATTGAACATCAAAGCAACCATCTACCACACAATCCCTTAGCTTTGGAACATAGTTTTCAACATGGCTAGCTTTCAAATGAATGTCTAAGGAAGCTTGTTCTCGCCAACGTTCAATAGTTATAAAAGTATTTCCATCTATGAAAGACTCATATTGTTCGCATCCTTCCTCATTCGGGGCATACTCAAATTGGAGAGTATTTGCAATTTCTCTTAACTCCTCATGCCTACTTTCTTTAATTACAGCTTGTACTATTGCGATTATCAATTCAATCTCCTTTATGATAATAATATTACTGATGGCTAACACTCGCATAGAATTATCTGCTGAGCATTTTTCCAAATGTCTTTTAATAAGAAAATTATAACTTACAATAAACATGGAATACCTGCCCGACTTACTGGAATCAATCTTATGATATTGTTAGCTTTTCTTGAGTTCCATTTGTATATTGCAGCGTTCATAAGGAGATGTAATTCCCTGAGACTTTTGGAAACCAAGTTTCTTATATAGATGAATTGCAGGCTTTAAAATTGTATTGCTTTCCAAATACACCCGCTTTGCTTTTATTACTTTAGATTTATCAATAACCGTTTTACCCAATAGGAAACCAATTCCCTTACCTTTTGCCTTTGATGTAACTGCCATTTTTGCTAACTCAAAAACTAGGCTACCTTTGTTAAGTAAGGCACAAGTGCCAACAACTTCTCCATTATATAAAGCGAAGAATATAAACCCACCAGACTTTAAAATATAACCTTCTGGATCATGTAGGGCACTGTAATCTGCTTGTTCAATTTTCCAATGCTGTTCTATCCATTCAATATTCAACTCAGTGAATTTACTACGGTACTTCGATGAATATTCTATTATTTTTATGTTTTCACTTTCTCGACGCTTTCTTTCCGTACGAACACGGTCGTAAAAGCTCTGATGCTCTAATTGTATTTCTGTTTGTTCCACTGCCCTAAACAGGTTAACTTCTGTTTCAATTTGGAGCTGTTCTACTGCTTGGGTTACATCAAGGTATTGTTCTTCTGCTTTTAGGCTTAATTTTTTTCCTTTAGCTGATAATTTTACAACAGTTACTCTTGAATCAGTTGCAGACTTTGACACACTTACTATTTTATTTTGTTCCATCTCTTTTACGATATTACTTACCGAAGGATGCGTATGCCCGATAGTTTTAGCTATATCCGTTATAGACGATTCTTCTTTGTGCGACAACATATAAAACACAGGAAACCATTTAGGGTCAATACTAACTCCGTAGAATTCATATATTTTTACTGCTTCAAACGATAGTGAATCCGCTAACCTACGAAGCCGACTACCTAAAGCCATTTTTCCCGCTAATGAATAAAACTCCATTTTACACCTAGATACGTAACTGATTACGTATCCTAGTATTGATTTGGATTTATTACAATACCGTAACGGGAGAAATTTTTAAAATGCTTGAGGTGACGTCTTTACGTTACAGACATATAAACATAATGACTCCTCATGAAGTGCTAACCGCAAGTTAGCTTTAAAACCAGAGCCCAAATATACGGTAAACAGGCTAAGTACCTATAAATCCCAGTTACGGATGACTTGTAGGAACGAAGGAACGAAGGAGCGGATGACGTTTGAGTAACTTATGGTAACCAATTTCGGATTGTATCATGATGTATTGACCATGCATCCCAAACACTATTAGCCCATTCTTTTACAATTTCTTTATGTTCATCTGCAGTTTTAGCATTAGCTATATCTTGAGCTGTGATTGACCCAAAATTTAATGGAGGTTCAAGGTATGTGAAAGATTTTTTATTTTTTCCCGCTGCGAGCATCGCATCGTTTGCATTTTCGGGCGATAAGCCTTGTTCTAAAAACAAACAGAGTCTAATTAAATGCACCCCTACAGACTGAATACTTTGGCGATCGTTTGAGCCTGGATGTTGAACTGCATAGGCGTCTACAGTTAAGCGGTGTACCTCAAAAAAGCTTGGATCACTATATTCACGAGCTAAAACTTCCCCATATACAGCCCAACAACCCGTCGATGATTTCATGTACCGGTGGACTGGTCCATCTACATCAGGGAACTCTCCCCCACAACTAAAACATTTTCGAAGATCCATAATTTAATACCTCTATTTAGCTGGTCAAATTAACAATACTACTACAGTCAATATTTTTTATTTATAGAGACATCTTTATGTATACGCATCGTAGGGACTTTCACTGGCTGAAATTGGGCTCTAATTTTCCATTTAGGTTTTATCGGTGTTAAGGGCAATATTCTTTTCTTGGCAACAATGACATAAACAGAGCCGAAGGAAGTTAAATAATTACTGGCGAACTTTCGCCAAGACTTTGCAATAAAATTATCCGTCATCTTGCCAATTAAATTAGTATGCAGACAACGTTGATCAGCGAGTATTTCAAATCCCATCAAATGCAACCAATCTTTGACTCTCATCGGTGTGAAAAAGTGTTCGTTCCACGGCGACTGTTGTCTTCTGTAGGGAGTAAGCCGGTTGAGACCCGCTAGGCTAAACGGGTTGAAACCTGTTATCACTAAGTAACCATTGGGGATCAATATTCTATTTGCTTCTCGAATAACATGGTGCGGGTCAAGAGAAAACTCTAAAGCGTGGCTTAATAAACAAACATCAACACTGTGTTCTAATAAAGGCAAATCATCAATTTCTCCAATAACATCACTGTCATTTTTAGAAGCAATACATACCTGATGGTTGATAGTGCATAAAGGCGTTTGCACCTCTCCACTCAAGTGACCAAGTTTTACCAGATGATAACCAAAGAATTTTTGCCACCACGGTCGTAATTCTTCCTCAATCGCTGACAAAATTAATGCGCCATTAGGTAATTCATCCCATGATTTAGGATAATGCGGTTGACGAAAAGCTAAAGCTGGCTTCATAAAGTAAGTATTTTAATTAAAGGTAAACCTAGTATAATCAAAGTATATACCTAAATTGGTGAAGTATTCTAGATGTTGAAAACTAAAAACGTCGATAACAAGACAAACATTGCAGCCATTTATGTTGAAGCAATAAACGCTTTTAACGATAACTATATTTGGGCTATTCGATCAATTAACAACAATGCACTAGCTCTTGTCGATCCGGGTGACAGCAAAGTTTGCCTTGATTATATTGAGCAACACAACTTGGTATTGCATAACATTTTAATCACCCATCATCACAAAGATCATGTCGGCGGGATAAAAACATTACTTGATAACGCTAAAAGTAAAAACTTACCTGTGACTATTTATGGTCCTGCCAATGAAAATATTTCTAATATTGATAAGAAATTAAGCGAAAACGATACTATTTTTTTAGCCGAGTTAGCTTGTCAATTTAGCATACTTGATTTACCTGGCCACACTAAAGGTCATATTGCTTATGTCAGTAATAGTTCATCTCTTCAGCCTATGCTATTTTGCGGTGATACTTTGTTTTCAGGTGGCTGTGGCCGATTATTTGAGGGTACACCTAAACAAATGCACCATTCTTTAAGTAAACTCGCACATTTGAGCGACAATACAAAAATTTATTGCGCACATGAATACACCCAAGCAAATTTATCTTTCGCGTTAACCGTCGACCCAATGAATAATGATTTACAGCAATATGCTGAAAAAGTTAACGCATTACGCCTTCAAAATATAAGTACTATTCCTAGCTCTATCGGTCTAGAAAAAAATATAAACCCTTTTTTGCGATGCAATGATGAAAGTATAATCTTAGCGGCTAATAACTATAAAAACCCTAATAAACAAGCTAACAACAACACTAAACATAACACTGCCAGTGAGGTATTTACCACTATTCGCCAATGGAAAGATCAGTTCTAACTAACCATTAATTATGATAATCTGGCAGGTTATCCTTTCTTTATTCCTGATATTTAGTAGTTATCCATGAAATTTTCTGTAAAGTTACCCAAGAAATACCTTTTATTATCAAGTCTTATTTCGCTTAATGTAGCGCTGAGTGGCTGCCAAAGCACAGCAACAACTAACGACAATGAGAACAAAAATGACCTTGAGTATATCGCCGACGCTGCAGAAATAAATCAAGCACTCTTAATGGACGAAAATATCGATGTTATTCATCCTATTGCTGATGTCGAGTTTTCCTTAGATAAATCGCAAAAAGACCAAATAGTCAATGAAACTAATATTTGGCCACGTATTCGTCAGCAACTCAACTTTGACATTCCACAAAATAAACGTGTTATCGCGCAACGAAATTGGTACGCCAGACATCCAAGTTATCTAAAGCGTGTTGCTAAACGAGCCGAGCCTTTTTTACACTATATTATTACCGAGCTAGAAAAAAATGATATGCCAATAGAGTTGGCATTACTCCCTGTTGTTGAAAGTGCTTTTGACCCATTCGCCTACTCTCATGGTAGAGCATCGGGTATGTGGCAGTTTGTTCCTGGAACGGGTGAACGCTTTGGCATGAAACAGAATTGGTGGTATGACGGCAGACGTGACGTTATTGCTTCAACTCAAGGTGCTATAAGTTATTTAAAATACTTGAATAAATATTTTGATGGTGACTGGATGTTAGCCTTAGCGGCCTATAATTCAGGAGAAGGTAGAGTTAGGCGAGCGGTTAAAAAAAATAAAAAATTAAATAAACCTACCGATTTTTGGTCGCTAAGTTTACCTAAGGAAACACAAGCTTATGTACCTAAGTTACTGGCGCTGGCTGATATTATTAAACGTCCGCAAGACTTTAACCTCACTTTGTACCCTATTGATAACAAATCAGTATTAAGTCAGGTTGATATAAAATCACAACTTGATCTTGCTAAAGCTGCACAGTTAGCAGGTTTATCTCTTGCTGAATTACAGCGATTAAATCCAGGTTTTAACCGCTGGGCTACTGATCCTGACGGCCCACATCAATTATTATTGCCAAATCACACCATAGAAAATTTTCAACAAGGCTTATCTAAATTAAGTAAGAATGATCGCTTAGCATGGCAACGTTATAAAATAAAAAATGGTGATAACTTAGGTGCGATAGCCAAAAAATTCAATACCAGTGTTAACTTAGTAAAAGAAGTCAACAATATTGATGGTAGCCAAATTCGTGCAGGAAAACATTTACTTATTCCTGTTGCAGCCAAGTCTCTTGATAGTTATGTATTCTCACAACAACAACGTATTGCAAAAAAACAAAGTCGACCTCAAAAAGGTCAAAAAACTGTTCACGTGGTAAAATCAGGCGACAATCTTTGGGACTTAGGTCGTAAATATAAAGTTAATAGTAAAAGTATTGCCAAATGGAACGGTTTTGCACCAAGAGATACGCTAAAACTTGGTCAAAGCTTAGTTATTTGGCAAAAGAAAGCGGCTTCTACGACAAGTTTAGCAAACATAACTAATAACGCAGAGCATGCGATTATGCGTAATATTACTTATAAAGTACGTAGAGGAGATTCTTTTGCTCGCATTGCGGATAAATTTAATGTCCGTATTAGTGATATTGAACGTTGGAATAACTTAGATAAAAAGAAGTACCTACAACCGGGGCAAAGACTAAAACTGTCGGTTGATGTCACCAATAATATTTAAGCTGTAACTATTAACTGTAGTTAACTAATTCCTTCAATTAACTAATACTTTTAACTAATACTTTTAATTAACTACAGTCTAGCAACGATAATTTAATTTATCCTTGCTAGATTTTTTTATAACCGTAAGCTTTCAAAATCAATGAAAAATTGTTGTTCACTTTTTTGTTCATCAGCCAATTGCACTGTTAACCATAGTCGCCACACCATGACATCTTCAGAGCAACTTGCTAGTAAGCTTTTTGCTCTGAAATTATTCCCCTGATCATTTTTTGTAAAAAAAACAGGTACTTTTCCCATAAACATGTCCTTACCCTCAAGATGACCTGAAACCGTCTGAATTTCATTGATTAAATTTTCGGAATTAATCATCGTTACAGTCATTGAAAAAGGCAATTCAGTTTTTATTTGTTGCAAGGGCTCTTCAGAGTTAACAGCCGCTTTTTTACCTGTTAAGGTATTGGGTTGAGCTTGTGAAAACTTTACCTCAAAATCACCTAATTTAGTACTAATTACACACTGGCTTTGCGTTGTTAAACAAAACGACGTTAACTTCTGTGCAGCAACCCTTTCAGTTAACTTTGATTTATTTGCTTGCCCACAAGCGCTCAGTTGTATCGCTGCTAATAAAATAACAAAAACTCTAAACACAAATTTTCCCTTTAATTGGTTAATCGATAGTATATTGATGATTATCCCCTAACTTCCATAAACTGGCTAGTCCTACTTATTTAAGCAATATAAATTTCTGTTATGAGCACAACTTAGTAATAACACATATATCGTCAAGGATTAGCTTAAAGTAACTTGTGAAAAATTAACAAAATCTTATCATTTTATAACATAGGGATAGTACGATTAATGTTCATGCTAACTTGATGATTTAGCAATGGTAGTCTACTTTTTAACTGACTCGGTTTATGTTTGTCAATTAACCTTGTCATTTAACTTATTAACACAATTATCAATATCCTTAAAAACAATATGGTAATTATCTTTAATATTGATCTATATCAAATTTAAACTACAGCAGCGGTTGATTTATATCACCTGCAAGAGGTAAAATTACGTGGAATTAGACACATTTTCTTACACGGATGTGACTTATATCATTGCTCATTGAGCATTTTCATAGGATTTGTATAATTTGTGTCCGATAGCGAGTTATTTTAACTTTGCTGTAGCAGCTTTTTTTACAATTCTACTTAATAATAACACTGCGGAATCCTAAACATGACTCAAAGTAATACGTCAGCAGTAGACTACAATTTCGATGTTGTACGTCAGTTCACTGTGATGACCGTAATATGGGGAATTGTAGGTACACTCGTAGGTGTACTTATCGCAGCCCAATTAATTTGGCCTGCGTTAAACTTCGATACACCTTGGTTAACCTACTCTCGTCTTCGCCCACTGCATACTAATGCCGTGATTTTTGCCTTTGGTACTAGTGCATTATTTGCAACTTCTTATTACGTTGTACAACGTACCTGTCAAACCCGGTTATTTGGTGGCAAGCTCGCAGCTTTCACTTTTTGGGGTTGGCAAGCTGTTATTGTTGCTGCCGCTATCTCTTTACCTTTGGGTTATACCTCTTCAAAAGAGTACGCTGAGCTAGAATGGCCAATCGACATCCTTATTACTATAGTATGGGTTGCGTACGCTGTTGTTTTCTTTGGTACCTTAATCAAACGAAAGACATCTCATATTTACGTTGCTAACTGGTTTTTCGGCGGTTTCATTATTACCGTTGCGGTATTACATATTGGTAATTCAATGGTAATTCCTATTTCGGCGATGAAGTCATATTCACTCTACTCTGGTGCTATTGATGCCATGATGCAGTGGTGGTATGGACATAATGCCGTAGGCTTCTTATTAACTGCTGGTTTCTTAGGTATGATGTATTACTTCGTACCAAAACAAGCAGAACGTCCTGTTTACTCATACCGTTTATCTATTGTTCATTTCTGGGCTTTAGTTTCTTTATACATTTGGGCTGGCCCTCATCACTTACATTACACTGCACTACCTGATTGGGCTCAGTCAGTTGGTATGGTTATGTCTATCGTATTATTCCTTCCATCTTGGGGTGGTATGATTAACGGTATTATGACCTTGTCTGGTGCTTGGCATAAACTTCGTAGTGATCCTATTTTACGTTTCTTAATTGTTTCATTATCTTTCTACGGTATGTCTACCTTTGAAGGTCCTATGATGGCAATTAAATCTGTAAATGCGTTATCTCATTATACTGACTGGACTGTTGGCCATGTGCATTCAGGTGCTTTAGGTTGGGTTGCAATGGTTTCAATTGGTGCGATGTACCACTTAATTCCAATTCTATTTAACCAGGGTCGTATGTACAGCATGCGTCTTATTAACGTTCATTTCTGGTTACACACAGCAGGTATCGTACTTTATATCGTAGCTATGTGGATTTCTGGTGTTATGCAAGGGTTAATGTGGAGAGCTGTTAACAGTGACGGTACGTTAACGTACAGCTTCGTTGAAAGTTTAACTGCATCATATCCCTTCTACTTTATCCGTTTTGTTGGTGGTGTATTAGTTGTTGCTGGTTTCTTATTAATGGCTTACAACATGTTCAAAACAATCGGCGCTAAAGACGGAAGTCTTAAGCCAATTGAAGTAGCTTAAGGAGAGCCATATGAAAAATTCACATGAAAAAGTTGAAAAGAATGTTGGCTTATTTTTCCTTTTTACTGTCTTTGCTATAAGCATCGGTGGTTTAGTTGAAATCACGCCATTATTCTTCCAGAAAGAATTAGCGACACCCGTTGATAACTTAAAGCCGTACACTGCCCTGCAAATGGAAGGTCGTGATCTCTACATTCGTGAAGGTTGTAGTAACTGTCACAGTCAAATGATTCGTCCTTTCCGCGCAGAAACAGAACGTTACGGTCACTACAGTGTTGCTGGTGAGCACGTATGGGAACATCCATTTTTATGGGGTTCTAAGCGTACTGGTCCTGATTTAGCCCGTGTTGGTGGTCGATATAGTGATGATTGGCATATTGCCCATTTGACAGACCCTCGTTCGGTAGTACCTGAGTCAAATATGCCTGCTTATAACTGGTTAAATACAAACACCCTTGATGGTGAATTAACTGGTAAAAAGCTTGAAACGTTTAACTTCCTAACTCGCAATCGTAGTCATAAAGACGAAAATGGCAAGGCTATTCCGCTTTACACACAAGCAGAAATAGACGGCGCTAAAGATGCAGTAAAAGGTAAAACTGAAATGAGCGCCTTGGTTGCATACTTGCAATCACTTGGCCATGCGTTGAAGTAGCCCCTGATGGATTATGGTACTCTTAGAGGGCTTGTAGCCCTCCTTATATTGGCGTTGTTTATTATCATTGTTGTATGGTCCTATTCAAAAAAACGTAAGTCATCTTTTGATGATATTGCGAATTCAATTTTTGAAGAAGACAAAAAAAATACTGAAGATAAAAAACGCCATCTTGATAAAGATAGCGAACAGGAGACGAATAATAATGTCTAGCTTCTGGAATATATGGGTTTGGGTTCTAACCCTTGGCTCGTTAGTAGGTTGTTTTTTACTACTACGTTGGTGCTTAAAGAACTTTGCAGGCGTTGAAGAAGGCGAATCAATGGGTCATACCTTTGATGGCATCGAAGAGTTAAATAACCCTTTACCTAAATGGTGGAGTACATTTTTCTTATTAACAATCGTTTGGGCATTTGGTTACATTGCACTTTATGGTTTAGGTAATTGGACTGGTCTTTTAGGCTGGAAAAGTTCAAACCAAGGCATTTTAAACATTGCAGAATCAAAAGCAAAAACGTTAGAGTATTTAGATAAAGACTCTGGTGTCTTAGTTCAATATGACCGCGAAGTTGCTGCTGCTGACGCTAAGTTTGGTCCTATCTTTGAAGCTTACGCTGCGCGTAGTATTGAAGATTTAGCTACCGATGGTGAAGCATTGAAAGTGGGACAGCGTTTGTTCATTCAGAACTGTTCACAATGTCACGGTTCAGATGCTCACGGTACTACTGGCTTTCCTAACCTAGCTGATAAAGACTGGTTATATGGTGGTAGTCCTGAAGCAATTAAAGAGACAATTATGCATGGACGAATTGCTTCCGGCATGATGGCCTGGGAAGGCGCTTTAGGCGGCGACCAAGGTGTTAAAGAAGTTGCGGCTTATGTCATTAGTTTAAGTGGTCGTTCTGTCGATCCAGAGTTGGCAAAAGCGGGTAAAGCTAAATTTGGACTTTGTGCGGCTTGTCATGGACCTGAAGGTCAAGGCAGTTTAGCCCTAGGTTTACCAATGGGTGCTCCCAACTTAACCGATAACATCTGGTTATATGGCGGTTCACAACGTGCTATTGAAGAATCAATCAGAAATGGTCGTGCTGGTGTAATGCCGCCATGGAAAGACATTCTTGGTGAAGAAAAAGTACATGTTATTAGTGCTTATGTTTATAGTCTTTCACAAGATTAGTTGACCTAGCGCTTAAGCTGATAAAAACCCTTGTTACACTTTGTAACCAAGGGTTTTTTTATGTCTATTTACACTAGCAAAACTAGCTGTTTATCAATAAAAAAGGTATACTTCGGCCACTTTTACTCTTATCAAATTATTGCTTTTTTATGAAAACATCTTGGTATCGTGAGCCTTGGGCTTGGTTAGTTTTTATTCTTCCTTTTACTGCCGTTGTTGCCGGTATTGCCACTTATATTATTGCCAATACTAATGCCGATACATTAGTTGTAGGTGATTATTATAAAAAAGGTAAGTCAATTAATTTAGAAGTTGGCAAAGTAAAAATGGCTCAAAAACTCGGCATGCGTTTTGCGCTTCAATTGACCGATAATGAATTAGTGATCAAGCCAACAGGTATTGAAAAAATATTCCCATTACTAAATGTTAATTTTTTTCATCCAACCCTTGAAGCCCGAGATTTTTACTTATCAATGACACCTGACGGGAATGGATACTTTAGACATCAGTTTGATAAAGAAATTAACGGCAAATGGAAAATAACCCTAACGTCTTTCGAGGGGCATTGGAAAATTCAAGAAACTATTAGCTTACCGCAAAGTGAATTCATTGATTTAAGTCCTGATCCGACTAAAGCTCAGTAGAGTTCAACAAGTACTTTAGTAGTGCTTAATAGCGCTACTAAAGTGATTAGAGAACATACTTTTAGAAACTATTTTTAGACTCTAACCTTAGACATTACCCTTAGCCATTACCTTTAGAAATTGAGCCATGACGAACCATTGTTTTCATTGCAGTGAAGCTGTGCCTGCAAGTATTCATCTTTTTGTTACCATTAACAATGCCGAGCAACCAATGTGCTGTATTGGTTGCCAAGCAGTAGCTCAAACTATTGTTGATAATGGCTTAACTCAATACTATACCGTTAGAACAGAGCCGGCAAACAAAGGCCACACTCTTATTCCTGAGCAATTACAAAAAAATAAATTACTTGATGAAGCCGTATTGCAAAGTGAATTTGTTTTCCAAGGTAACGATGAATCTAAAGAAGCTATTCTTACTGTAGACGGCATTAGTTGCGCTGCTTGTGCTTGGCTAATTGAAATGCAAATTAGTAAATTATCGGGTTTACTTAGCATCAATGTGAACGCGACAAGTCAAAGAGCTACGGTAAAATGGCAAGATAACGAGGTAAAGCTCAGCGATATTTTACTGGCTATTGAAAATATTGGTTATCAAGCCCTGCCTTTTAAGGCCAATGACACTGAATTACGTAATAAAAAACAAAGTAAAGCTTTTATCAAACGCCTAGGTATTAGCGGCATTTTAATGATGCAAATAATGATGATTGCTGTAGGCCTTTATTTCGGCGCCTTTGCTGATATGAGCGAGAGCAATAAAATTTATTTACGTTGGGTAAGCTTTATTTTAGCCATACCAATTATTGGTTATGGTGCACTCCCCTTTTATATTGGTGCTATTAACGCCCTAAAAGTAAAGCGCCTTTCAATGGACGTGCCTGTGTCTATTGCTATTATTTTAGCCTTTAGTGCCAGTGCTTGGGCCACGGTAACTCAACAAGGTGAAGTCTATTTCGAATCAGTCTCCATGTTCACCTTTCTATTACTTATTGGTAAGTTTTTAGAATTTAGAGCGCGTTCTCGTGCTGCACAAGTCTCAGCAAATTTATTAAAGTTAATGCCGATGACAGCCACGCGGCTTGCAACCAACAAAAGTGATAAACAACAAAGCGTAAGTGAAGAAAACAAAGAAGAGTTAGTTGCTGCTAAACAGTTAATGAAAGGAGATATTGTCTTAATAAAGCCGGGTGAAGTTGTGCCTGCTGATGGTATTATTCTCATTGGCGAAAGCCAACTCAACGAAGCGATGCTTTCTGGCGAACAGCTACCTATAAGCAAAACGATTAATGATAATATTTTTGCTGGTACCATTAACGGTGATGGTAATATTACTGTAGAAGTGAAAAAAACAAGTAATGATTCATTTTTGAGTCAATTAATTCGCTTAAGCGAGCAATCCCAAACACACAAGCCGAAGTTAGCTCGCTTATCTGATAAAATTGCCCAATACTTTGTCGCCCTTATTTTGTTAACCTCTATTGCGACCGCACTTTATTGGCATCAACATTTGCCAGCAGAAGCATTTTGGATCACATTATCAGTACTCGTGGCTACTTGTCCTTGTGCATTGTCTTTAGCAACACCAACAGCACTTACCTGTGCAACCACGCGCCTGAACCGTGAAGGCATCATGATTAAAAGTGCACATGTAATGGAAACCTTACCCAAAATCGATTGTTTTGCTTTTGATAAAACGGGTACCTTAACCACTGGCGAGTTCACCATAACGCAGGTTGAAATGTTTTATGAACACAACAAAACAGAAATCCTTGCGATAGCCGCAGCACTTGAAGCACACTCAGAGCACCCGATCGCCAAACCTTTCACTGCATTTAGAGATTTTTCAATTGAGCCAAGCCAAGTAAAAGTACATTCAGGAAAAGGCGTTACGGGCGAAATAGCGGGAGTAATTTACGCTGTAGGCAAACCAGCTTGGTTAGTATCTAAGCACAAAAAGTTAGCACAAGACATGCCGACAATAGACGTAATTAACAAAGCAAATTGCTTATTAACAGCTGATGATAAAATTATCGCCGCATTTTATCTTGATGATGAAGTACGGGCTGAAGCGAAAGAAGTATTAGAACAACTCAATCAAAATAATCGAACTTTATTACTTTCGGGTGACAGTCAAGATGCTTGTGATAGTTTGTCAAATTCACTACCACTTAACAATATTTACGGTGGCTTAAGTGCAAATGATAAAATGCAGCAAATAAAACAAGCAGAACAACAAGGTTATACTATTGCAATGACGGGTGATGGCGTTAATGACTCTCCTGTTTTTGGCGCAGCACATGTATCAATTGCAATGGGCTGTGGTGCAGATATTACTAAAAGTGGTAGCGATATCATATTACTCAACAACAAACTCACCAGTATTATTAGTTTACTTAACGTCGCTAAAAAAACTCGCCGTATTATTTTTCAGAACTACTTATGGGCATTTGGTTATAATGCTATTGTATTACCCTTAGCTGTAATGGGATATATAACACCTTACATGGCCGTTATCGGTATGTCAGCGAGTTCTATACTGGTCATAACAAACTCGCTACGTTTATTGAAAAAAAAACACGCGTAGCAAAACATTTATCTCATACAGATTACAATTAAGAAGGTAAACATGAGTATCATCTATATATTAATACCGATTGCGATATTACTAACCTCTCTTGGTATTTATCTGTTTTTTTGGGCGGTAAAATCTGAGCAATTTGACGATTTAGAAAAGCAAGGCATGAGCATACTTTTTGATGACAAATCTGATGATAACGCTGTAGATAAGCAGAAAATTGATAAAAAAGAGGCCGGTAGAGTCGAAAGTGATAAGACAACTCAGCAATGAGCTTAGACTTTTTTTCAGCTTTTCTTATTGGTCTGCTTGGCTCTGGACATTGCCTCGCCATGTGTGGTGGCATTACCACTATGTTAACCTCCGTCATTGATAAACCTCAAAAACAAAGCCAACACGGCGATATTTCAGTTTCGCTAGAACAAAAACCTTCATCAAACACGGCTTCACTCTTATTGGTTGTTTTTTACCATATTGGTCGCCTTGCTAGTTATAGCATTATTGGTGCTATTGTTGCTTTTAGTGGCGCTATGGCTGCCAAGAACATAGGATTTCCCGTTAATGGCTTACGCCTTATTGCCGCCACGTTTTTAATATTTCTTGGCCTATATCTAGGCCAATGGTTGATGTGGTTAAATCGAATAGAGGCACTAGGGAAACATATCTGGCAATACATATCGCCACTAACCAAGCATGTAATACCTGTTAACAGTAAACGTAAAGCGCTTGGCTTAGGAGCCCTTTGGGGTTGGTTGCCCTGCGGTTTAGTATACTCTATGCTCACTTGGTCAATGGCAAGTGCTGATATAATGACGGGCGCTTTAACCATGTTATTTTTTGGCTTAGGTACATTGCCCGCTTTGTTAGCTTTATCCTTCAGCGTTAATAGCATAAAAAATCTACTGGTCAAGCCAGCCTTTAAAAAGACCATGGCTATTATGCTTCTTTGCTATGGTATTTATAGTTTTGTTGTTGCATATCAACTAATGTTCTAATACTATTACTTTGTCCAAAAGAATTAGAGTTAATACGTCTAATCTTGAATGAAATAATCGAGAAAAAAATGCCGAGTAAAAGTTGTCCAACCCAACAACACATCAGCTGTCAAAATTGCAGTATCAGTGAGCTATGTTTACCTTTTTCTCTAAATAATCAAGAGCTTAACACTCTTGATGAAATTATTGATCGCAAGCGCCCTATCCACAAAGGTGATAAGATATTCTCTGATGGTCAAGAGATGCAATCTCTGTACGCAATTCGTTCGGGGACTTTTAAAACATTTACGGTAAATGAACAAGGTGAAGAGCAAATCACAGGATTTCATTTGGCTGGTGATTTATTAGGCTTTGATGCTATCGCTGAAAATGAGCATAGAAGTTTTGCACAAGCCCTTGAAACATCAATGGTGTGTGAAATTCCGTATGATAACCTTGATGAGTTATCAAATACGATGCCTAAGCTCAAAAAACAAGTATTGCGCTTGATGAGCCATGAAATTAGAACCGACCAAGAAATGCTTACTTTACTTAATAGAAAGAATGCTGAGCAACGCGTAGCGACATTTTTAGTTAGTTTAAGCGAAAGATACCATGCACGTGGCTTGTCATCATCAGAATATCGTTTAACGATGACACGTAGCGATATTGGTAATTATATTGGTTTAACGGTTGAAACTATTAGCCGTTTATTAAACCGTTTTCACAAAAATGGCTTAATTAAAGTTGATGGTAAATTAATTACCATCGTTGAAATGGATAATTTAATAGATACCGCTGCACTGTAATTAATTCATAAATAAGCCATATCGCTTTTGATATTAACACCTAAAATTAATGTCAAAAGTGAGACAAACTTCAATACTTCTATTCAACCCCTCCTCTCAGTTATCCTTTCTTTAAAATAAATGATTAAAGAATAAAGTATTAATATATATCAAGCATTAATCTGTCAACTTTGCTATAAAGTAAGTAGGGGAAATATACTTAGCTTAGTAGAGGTTTACCATGGATATCTATCAAAACATTCTCGTTGTTATTGATCCAACAACCGATGAACAAAAAGCACTTAAAAGAGCAATAGATCTCGCTTCTCGCCTCAATGCGAGTAAAAGCGACGGTAGCGCAAAAATTACCGCATTTTTTAGTATCTTTGATTTTTCTTATGAAATGACCACTATTTTATCAAGTAGCGAACGTGATGCTATGCGCGCTATGGTGATTAAAGAGAAGCAGATATGGTTAGATGATATTATTGAAGAGTTAAGTTCTGAAGTAGAAATAACCAGTCTTGTCGTCTGGCATAACCGTCCTTTTGAGGCGATTATTAACCAAGTTATCGAACATAAGTATGACTTAGTAATAAAGGGTACTCATCAACACGACAAATTTAAGTCTGTTGTATTTACACCAACAGATTGGCATATTTTACGTAAATGCCCTAGCCCCGTACTTCTAGTGAAAGAGCACCAGTGGCCTAAAAACGGTAACATTCTTGCCGCGGTAAATGTTGGTAGTGACGAGACCGAGCACCTTTCACTTAATAATGAAATTAGCCAAAAGGCAACACAATTAGCCAAACTCATTGAAGCTAACGTGCATCTAGTTAATTCTTACCCGGGCACACCTGTTAATATCGCTATTGAAATACCAGAATTTGATTCGAGCGAATACAATGTTGCGATGCTTAACCATCACCAGCAAGCAATGAATGAACATGCGGCAAAATTTGACATTAACCCAAACAATACTCATATTGAAGAAGGGCTACCTGAAACAGTAATAGAACAAGTCGCACAAGAAATTGATGCTGAATTAGTGATTCTAGGAACCGTTGGAAGAACGGGGATTTCAGCAGCACTTATTGGTAATACTGCCGAGCACGTTATTGATCAATTAAATTGTGATGTGCTAGCACTAAAACCTGAGGGTTATATATCACCCCTAGCTGACTAGCGCTCATGACTAAGAGGGATTATATACCCGAATCACTTGGGTATAAAACTTGGGTATAAAACAATGAGCGAGTATAATATTGCTTTATACTTGCTCAATAAAACACCTGCCAATTATGTTATGTATTAGTGTCGTTCTTCCACTAAAGTCACTAAACCATCATCATTAACAACAGCCAAATAAGAGCGACCAAAATCACCCGAACATAAATCGATTTCGTTACCTTCAATAACTAAGCCCGTACATTTTTCAACACTAAAATAATCACTTACATCACCTACTTTAGTCGTTAAAAATTTACTATTACTGCCGTCTAAATAAATATCAAGTTTTTCGTTGGCAAAAACTCTAACTCGATATAAACCAATACGATCAGAAGACGATTTTGTTAATAACGATAATTCATAATCTCCGCCATTTAACCAGGCAATTGCCCAGTAATCTCGGTCATCTTTAAGTAACTCTTTAATACTTACTTGCTCATTTTGTGAATTAGTATCCTCAACAGCAAAGCGAGTCATTTCTAAGCCAAACCACTTGTGCCTTATTTCATCACTAGAGTCGCCACGCATTAACGAGGCTGTTTTATGCTTATTATGGTAAACACTCGATGAAACAGAGCTCTTTTTCACATAAAAAGTTGCTTGCTCATCTAAGGCATTAATATAGCTGATCGACGCATCGTTATTCGTGGTAGCATCACTATCACAGCCGGTAATAAATATTGCAGCCGCGGCTGTCAACATCATTGCTGATATTTTACTCTTTAAAAATTTCATCTATTCCCTTAATTTAATTGATAGGAAGTTTCACTGCAAAAGTAAACTCCCTAGAATTTAGTTGTCGCAAGTATCACTTTTTAACAAAAAAAATTCCGTTTATAAAATGTGGGCTAACTGTAAGATTCTGTAGGTTTGTGCCTACGCCAATATTTTAAAAATGCTACTTTAGCTATTAGTACTTATTGTTGATAACAAGTATAATGCGCAGCTATATATCCTCGCTCAATGTAAGTACGCTTAAAATGTCTTCAACGAAGTTACCCAAAACACAGATCACCTCGGTGAAAAAAACACAATTATCAAAATTAGAAAAAAAGCTTAGACGTAATGTCGGACAAGCTATAGCTCAATACAATATGATTGAGGATGGTGATAAAATCATGGTGTGTTTATCTGGAGGCAAAGACAGTTATGCTATGTTGAACATTTTAATGTTACTAAAAGAGTCTGCGCCAATTAATTTTGATTTGATAGCCGTTAATTTAGACCAAAAACAACCGGGCTTTCCTGAACATATTTTACCTGAATATTTAGATACTCTTGGTATTGAATATCATATTGTTGAAGAAAATACCTATGGCATAGTCAAAGATAAAGTACCTGAAGGAAAAACAACCTGTAGTTTATGTTCAAGACTTAGACGTGCAATACTTTACAAGACAGCAAAAAATTTAGGTGCGACTAAAATTGCATTAGGACACCACCGCGATGACATGATTGAAACCCTAATGTTAAACATGTTTTACGGTGGCAAGATGAAAGCCATGCCTGCTAAGCTTGTTTCTGATAATGGCGAACATGTCGTAATTAGACCACTGGCTTTCTGTAAAGAAAATGAATTGATTCAATACAGTGAATTAAAACAGTTCCCAATCATCCCTTGTAACCTCTGCGGCTCTCAGCCGAACATGCAAAGACAAAACATTAAACGCATGCTCAATGATTGGTCAGAGCAATTTCCTGGCCGTATTGAGTCTATGTTCACTGCTATGCAAAATGTCGTACCCTCTCACTTATGTGATAGTGAATTATTCAATTTCAAAGAAATAAACAGTAGTTCTGGCGTTATTAATGGCGGTGATACCGCTTTTGATCCAATTGAAATAGAGAGCCCTGAGATTAAAGAAGCAAAAACCTCTTATACTAATGACAATAGCTTATTAAATGTAATTGAGATTAAGTAATTAATTTATACTTAAAATCGACAGGCTGCTCTTAACTCTTGTTTAATTGAAAATAGAATGAAGTTAGGTCTACTTAATTTTAGGACGATAATGGTTCGTCGTCCTTGTACATTAAACATTCAACTTCCTAACATTTACTTGATAGTTAATGAACTTGCGAGAATATGGTGTGAAATGAGAAGTAACTGACTTGGAAAGTAACCCGATAATAAGACTAAAGAGCTGCCACTTAGGGCACTATCACCATAAAGCACAGCTTATCTAAAGAACTACTCACCTAAAGAATCATGACCATTTTCATAAGTAAAATAGCTCTGGTTATGACGCAACATATCGGTTATATCTACGACATAATCAGCACCACGCTCTGAATAAGGAAGCAAACCAGTCGCTAAAATACTTGGCGAAAGTGATTGGTTGTGTGATCGGAGCTGAGCACGAATAGTTCTAAATATATAATAAGCATTATGTGTATTAATATTATTAAAATAACCTGCAACAGCGTCATCGATACTCGAAAAAGCAGCAACTTCGTGTTTTGCCCCTGCATTACGACCACTTGGCACCATGCCGCATTCAGGTCTGTAACACCAAATACCGAAAAAGTTTAAGCCAATACGAGCAAACCTTGAAGTTCCCCACGCAGACTCATTGGCAGCTTGCACTAAAACTAATGAAACAGGAATAACATCTACTCGAGCTAATAACTCGTCAATTTGTTGTAAACTCGAAGCCTGTTTACTGACTCTATATTTTTTTACTAATTTTTCTAGTGTTAACGCTTCTTCATCTGTCAGCCCTATTTCGAGCGTTATTTGTTCCAAATAGTATTCAAGCTCTACTCTAGCTGCTTTTAACTGTTGATTCTGTTTAATAATAGCAGGACGAATAAAATCAAAAAACTGCTGCTTTTTAGTTGATATATCAGTGATGTCAGCAAAATCGGGTAAAATAACATCATGTAATGGTTTTTCAATTATTTTAGGTTTTGCAGGCTTTGTATTTTCAAGTTGACCGTCAGTACCTGGCTTTTTTTTCACCGAATCAACCGTTTTCTGTTGCAACGATGCAATATCACTTGGTTTTAAAAAGGTAAACGGCGCAGCTAAAGCTACGAGCAAAATACATAATGCACTAACCTTAATAAATCCTTGCATACGAACTCCTTGTATTGATAATAAAAAACATATTATTAAGCTGAAAAAGTATCATCTTTATCATTTTTCCCTAAGGGAACCACTGTGTTATCTCTCGTTATTGGTTCAATTGATTTCAGGTTGCCTTCTTGTCCTGTAACGCCAAAGATATTACGGTATAAAATACCTTTAATATTGTAATACAGTGGCGCTAAATAAGTCATGCCAAACAAAAAGAAGGCTATAGCAATAGGTCCAAAGCTTGACTCTGCTAAAAAAGCAATAGGAAGTAAGAGTAGAATCAATGCCATAAATAAAGCCATGTAAAGACTTAATAACTGAAAAAACTTAAATCGTAGCGCTTGAATAGAGACTTTAATCGCGTTTGATGGTGAAAGTTTTTTATCAATAACTAATGGGATAGTTAAAGACAAAACAACGGCGAGAAACACACCCGGAATAATAAATAATTGAAAACCTAAACTAATCAATAAAGAAGTTAATAAAGCACAAAGTGCCACCCAGCTGCCGCGACTCAAAAAAGAGAACACCATTTTAGCCTGAGTAGCTTTACCTAAACTATGATAAACCCCCATCATTTCGATGCCTGCAAGAAATGGCCAAATCACAACAGTGACTAATACGTTTAAAATAGTACTGGCTTTAGGATCACTCAGTACGGCTTCGACACCACCCACAAAGTTACTGGCAATCAAAGAAACCAAAGTGCCTAGTAATATGACAAATAATAGGCCGACATTAATAGATAAACGAGATTTTTTAGTTTGCAGCCAAGCTTCGGCTATGATTGCTTTTGTATCAATAACATAATGACCTTTGATGGCCTGTTCAATACAAGAATTTTCAGGAGAGTGATTTTTTTGTTCTGGCAAAGCTAAGACCTTAAAAATAAACAAAGTGATAATTTGACACTATTATACCCGATAAGGAATCATATTGCTCTTGAGCAATTTTATCGTATAAAACTAGCTGATAGAACCCAATTTTAACAGCTTAGTTCAAGTCACTCAATACAAGCTGTACCGCTAAACATAATAATACGGCACCCATAATACGGTCGAGTACATAACCTTTACGTTGCAATATAAAGCGCACTTTTTCTTGAGTCAGTATATAAGATAAGAAGCTAAACCAAGCGCCCGTTGCCAACACCATATAAAATCCATAACTTACTTTAAAAACAAAGGGTGTTTCAGGGGAAATTACCACAGAAAAAAGGCTAACAAAAAACAGTGTTGCTTTTACATTTAAGCCATTAATCAAAAAACCGGTTAAAAAAGCTTTTTTGGCTGACGGGTATTTTTCCTGTGAAACAATTTGAACATCAAGCTGTTTAACATCTACTTTATTGCATGTATCAATGGATGGTGGTTTTTTAGCGCGTAGCGCATGCCATGCGATATAACAAAAATAACTAGCGGCAATATATTTTAATGCGCTAAATAAACGCTCATCACTGGCAATGAGTAAACCGATACCGACAAGCGAGTAAGTGACATGTAAAATAATACCTGTAGCGATACCTAAACTAGTATAAATAGCTATTCGTCTATCATACCGAATACTCTGTTTTAAAATGATGGCGAAATCAGGCCCAGGACTAGCAACGGCAAGAAAGTGCACAACGGCTATTAATAAGAATTGTTCGAAGTAAGGCATATAAAGACAAAGAAATTAAACAAGCAATCATTTTACCTGATGCATTTTACCAATAGTTAGCTTTTTATCCATGCCATTCTCTCTTTATTTAATCACTAGTAAAGAAGTAATAAAGAAGTAATAAGGAACTAAGAATGAATGAAAAACTAAATTGATTTGCTGATTAATATATCCCCGTAAAATCGCCACAGACCGTCAAAGTTTTTAAAGCGGTAGGTTTTTCCTTGATAGATTGTCTTCATAATAAATTCCTCTTAATTAAGAACATGAGGAATTGTACAAAATAAAAACAACGAACTGTGTTGCCTAAGTGTAATAACGCGTGTTAAATCGTTACCTCCTTAATTATTGATTATGCTTTACATGAATCATTTCAAGCATATCCTTAAAATAATTACCGCCTTTCTTCTGCGCTAAAGCTATATTGTTTTCTGGTATTTTTTCAGGCTCTTTATATACGGATAAAACACGCGCCATACTGGCTTCTCGTATGATATGAATCAGGGGATATGGTGAGCGGTTGGTAAAATTACTGGCGTCATCATAATCAATACCATCAAAACAATATTCAGGGTGCATACTTGCTAGTTGAAAAACGCCTTCAAAACCAGAATCCACTAATAAATCATTCGCGTACTCGACTAAATCGAGGTAACGTTCAAAACCTCGAAAACCTTCACCATAAACGAGAAGTGTTGTTTCTAGCTCTTCATGTTCTTGTAAATATTGGCATTGTTCAATAAATTCATGCAAAGCTGGCTTCACTTGGCTAACATTTGATAAGTGATAATGAATGGTATTATTTACAAACTCTTTTTTTGCAAAAGGGCAAAAATTAAGACCGATGATAATTTCATCAAGCCATTGTTTAGTTGCACTTATTATTGATGATTCTTTCATTTCACTCATGTTTACTCGTTACGCCTCTATTAATTAACTGACTGCTTTCATCAACACATTTTACTATACTTTTTCAACTACAGACATTTGTTCTGCTAGCCATAATGAAAAAAGGGTAAAAGATTTGTTTTTCCATGATCGGCTTGGCGCAACAAGGTAATAGCTAAATGACGTACTAAGCTCGTCATTTGATATTCGACATAGTGCCCCTTTAGATATATCGTCCATCACCATTTGATGCCAACCCAAAGCGATGCCCTGCTTTTGTTTTGCCGCTAATATTGTCATGGAGACATGGCTAAACCACATTTGACTTAATTCTTTGGGCTTTTCAATAGCAAAATGTCGTAGCCAACTGCCCCAGGAAACTCCACCGGGTTCATCTTCAACTCCCGCTTTATAGATCAACAACTGATTCTCTTGAATTAATGCCCCTAATGCCTTGTCGCCGATGTCTGTAACGAGATCAGGGTGACAAACTGGATATACTTTTTCATTAGCTAAAAATTTCGCCTCACAGCCTTGATATTCGCCGGAGCCAAAATGAATATGCCCATCATATTGTCCGGTGGTGAAATCAGCCAATTGATCCAGAGCAACCAGTTCAAGCTCTATTTGAGCATTCTTTTGGCAAAAATCAAGCAAGCGCGGCATTAACCAAAGCTGACAAAGCGAAGGAATTACTGCGATAACAAGTTTGTCTTTTTGACTTGCGAACTGACTTTGCAAAACCCCGTGTTGAATATCTCTCACACCAGAACTTGCATACTGCTTTAATGTTTCACCTGCCAACGATAAACGCACGCCTTTTGATTGACGGTAAAATAAGGTAACAGCCATCTGGGATTCTAATAACTTCATTTGATGACTAACAGCACTAGGTGTAATATGTAATATATCCGCAGCACGAGTAAAACTAAGTTCCTTGGCAACGATAGTAAAGGTATGTATAGCAGAGAATGAAATATTATTAGCCATGGTGATATGATTAATCCTCAAGTCATGTTGAAATATTATCGTTTCTATTTTACGCTATTTTCGAGTCATAATAAGGACTTATTTGACCCGTATAACAAACTAATAACGAAGGAATATTATGTCAGTCTATACCGCCGAGATATTATGGCAAAGAGAGGAAAAAGAAGCGTTTATTGATAATAAATATAATAGAGCCCATCAATGGAACTTTGATGGCGGAGCAAGTATTGCAGCATCACCATCACCGCATATCGTTCCTGCACCTTTTTCTGTTGAAGAAAATGTAGACCCAGAAGAAGCCTTTATTGCCTCTTTGTCGAGCTGCCACATGTTATTTTTCTTGCAGATAGCCGCGAAACGACAGTTTATCGTCGACAAGTATGCCGATAATGCTATCGGTGTCTTGGGTAAAGACAGTAGTGGGAAAATTAGCATGACGACCGTAACGCTGCGCCCCCATGTTAAATTTTCAGGTGACAAACAGCCAACGATGCAGCAACTTGAAACAATGCATCATCAATCTCATGAGCAATGTTTCATTGCAAACTCAGTTAAAACTGACGTTATTACAGAAATAATTACCTAGCCTACCCTTACAACTCTCATTTAACTAAAGCTATCTAAAATATGTTTCTGCCTCATTTTAGATAGTTCTTCTAAAGAGTAAACTAAACGATGGACCTGTGATAAAGACTCAAAAGTACCAAAAATATTGTTACCTTTAGTCTGCTGATTGCTGTAGTTCCCACATTTTAGCGTATTGCCCCTGCAAAGCGAGTAACTGCTTATGATTGCCCTGCTCTACAATTTCGCCATGACTCATCACAATAATATTATCACTATCAATAATGGTTGATAGTCGGTGTGCAATCACTAAACTGGTACGATTTTTTGCCACATCATTAATCGCGGTTAAAATGGCTTGCTCTGATTGGCTATCAAGTGACGATGTTGCTTCATCAAAAACTAAAATCGCAGGGTTTTTCAATATAGTTCTAGCAATAGCAACACGTTGTTTTTCACCACCCGATAACTTCAAGCCTCGTTCACCAACCCGGGTCTCTAAACCATCTGGCAAACTTGCAATAAAATCAGTTAAATGTGCTAGTTCTATCGCTTTTAATACCTCGTTTTTGCTAGCACTCGGATCGCCATATTGCACATTATTAAACAAACTATCATTAAAAAGCACAGTGTCTTGCGGCACAATACCGATATGTTTTCTTAACGAATGCTGACTCACTTGGCTAATACTTTGACCGTCGATAGTTACGTTACCGCTATCGACATCGTAAAAGCGAAATAATAATTTAACTAAGGTAGATTTACCCGAGCCACTGGTACCGACTACCGCAACTTTTTCGCCGCCTTTGACCACAAACGAAATACCTTTAATAATCGCGCGTTTTTTATGGTAAGCAAAATGAACGTTCTCAAAGCTGATATCGGCATTACTAATGGTCAACTCACTGGCATTATCAACATCTTGTACTTTGGGCGTTTTATCAAGTAAACCAAAAAGATTTTCAATATTGGCTAGAGAGCCTTTTATTTCACGATAAACAAAGCCTAAAAAATTCAGTGGCATGAAAAGCTGCATCATAAAAGCATTGATCAGAACAAAATCCCCTAAGGTTAAATTGCCTTTACTTACTTCAAGTGCAGCAAGGGCCAACATTGCCGTCATGGCTGCGGCTATAATCATAGCTTGGCCACCATTTAAGGCAAATAACGTCAAGCGATTTTTCATTTTTGCCTGCTCCCACGTAGAGAGCTGTTTATCATAAGCTTGGGCTTCATAAGCTTCATTGGTGAAATATTTAACCGTTTCGTAATTAAGTAGGCTATCAATTGCGCGAGTATTACTGGACGAATCAGCTTGATTAGCTGCACGCACATAACGGGTCCTTAGCTCTGTAGCATAAACGGAGTAGGCGATATAAATAAGGATTGAACTTAAGGTAATTAGGGCAAACCAAATGCCATAATTAATATATAAAATAGTTATCACCATTACAATTTCAAGTAAGGTCGGCACAATATTAAACACCATGAAACGCATTAAAAAACTAATGCCTGTTGTGCCACGGTCAATATCTCGTGATAAACCACCCGTTTGACGGTTTAAATGAAAGTCTAAATCTAATTGATGTAGATGTTGAAAAACTTTCAAGCCGATACGGCGAATAGCACGCTCAGTTACTCGACCAAAAAGCGTATCTCTAATTTCAGCAAGCACGACAATAGACAAACGCACCAGACCATAAGCGGCAACTAACGCAAGTGGCACAACGACTAAAGACTTCCCTTGGTTATCGTCTAAGGTATCAACAATATCTTTTAAAATAAAAGGCAGGTAAACGCTAGCGATTTTAGTAAAAACTAAACACAACATAGCGATAACAATTCGTTTTTTATATTCAAAAAGGTAAGGTAAAATCAACTTACAAGCTTGCCAGTTTATCGACTTTACTTCTTGTTCGGGGTAACTAGAGGGACGCATAAGTTTTCTTTAAATCGCTATAAGTCAATATATAATAACATTGGCTGACGAAAAGTATTACGGAAATAAGGCCAAAGAAAGAATAATTAATTTATAACAGATGGCTTAACTGTTGCTGCGCTTTGTTATAACCTAATTCAATCATTTTTCCGGATTGTTCAAATGCTAATGTACCGCAGGCATTGCGCGCAATATCGATAGAGTAATCAGGCGGATAAGCGGCAAGCTTTTGTCTGGCAATAGTACTTTGCATTGCATCAAAGGCTTGATTTGCTATATCCACAGCATCCCAATTATTCTGGCTGACCGTGGTAGTAAAATTACTAACAAACGCATTGATTTTATCAGTAAATGGAGACATATAATTTGCAGTGTCAGCAGACTTTACTTGAACAGCACTTTCCTTTATTGCTATTTCTTTAAAGTCGTCTGTTTGATCACGTATCACATCAGCACCAAGGTTTACCGCAATAGTAATATCTGTATTATCACCAAAAGTAGGAGCAATTGGTACCGGATTTAACACACCACCATCTATCAATTCTACTCCTTGATAAGTAAATGGCGTAAAGAACAAGGGTAGTGATATAGATGCCCGTATACCGTCAAATAACTTACCCGAATTCATCCAAACTTCTTTTTCATTCAAAATATCTGCCGCTACAGCAGTATACTTTATTGGCAAATTTTCAATTAATACATCGCCCACTATACTTATCATGGTATTAATGACTTTATCACCTTTTACTAAACCATTACTTTTCCATGATAAATCGAGCAAACTGAGTAAGTTAATCTTAGTAATTGCACGGGCCCATTGCTCAATTTCATCTAATTTACCCGCAGCATAAGCACCACCAATAAGTGAACCGATAGAACAACCAGAAACGGATTCTATTTTAAAACCATGCTCTTCAAGCCAACGGATGACGCCAATATGCGCTAAACCACGAGCACCACCACTACCTAAAACTAGTGATACTGTTTTTACATTTTGTTTTGCCATTATTATTTGCCACGCTTATTTGTCATTGTTTATCTACAGATGATCACACTGACGTTAATAATCTGCATGCATCTCACAAGTAACCAATTTAAAATCAATCACTTAGCAATACATTCTGCAGTATTTTTCCTTGTGCTCCCGATGGCGCCTTAATCCCAAGTACCGCTGACAGTGTCACCGCTAGATCGGTCGTGCTAACACGTTGATGAACTACTTTGTTGTCAATATTAAAACCGGCAAAAATAAGCGGTACAAAAGTATCGTATCCCCATGGAGAGCCGTGAGTTGCGGCAACGGTTAACCCTTCCATATCAGCAACAAAACGATGTGCTTCAAGCACGATATAGATATCACCTGAACGATTTTTACTGTGATTATTATTAACCAACGTATGTAAATAATCGTCAGGAATATTACCTGACTCTATATTTGTACTGGTAACAGCCAATGCAACGCCATCAAACTTTTCAATTTCAATCGCCACCATTTTTTGTACATCAGCTAAAGACAACTTACGGCGAAGAATTAACTCTCGATCTAAATAAACATAAGGATGAAAATATGATTTTATTAATTCGTTATCAAAACCAAATTGTCTTTTAAGACGCAACATTCCGGGTGATTTGTCCCAGTGTTTTGGTGTTACTGCTTGAGTTTGCATTCCTAAACTTGATAAATAATCAGGCACTTCTGCCGCACCATGATCAGCCGATAAAACAATTAGGGTATTATCTAAACCCACTTTTTTATCAATAAAGTTAAGTAAGTTTGCAATAGTGCGATCAAGGCGAAGCATATTATCTTCAGCTTCTAAACTAGAGGGGCCAAAAATATGTCCGACATAATCAGTAGATGAAAAACTTACCGATAAGTAGTCGGTAATATTGTCCTGCCCAAGCTGTTCATTAACAACAACTGCTTTAGCAAAGTCGGCGGTAATTTCATCACCGGCTGGGCTTAGTGTTAAAAAGGTAGTAAAATAACCATTACTCATATCCCCATACGCATGAGGAAATGTACGACCAAAACCTGGAAGTTTAGTTTCCCAAGGTTGATCATCTTGCTTGGCAAACTGATAACTGTCTTGTTTATCTAACAACGACCATGTCTGATTATTGTATTGCTTAGTCGGCTCGTTTTTATTCCAGTCAAGTACCCAATTAGGATATTTATCGTAATAATAACTACTGGTAACAAACTCACCAGATTTTTTAGAAAACCAAAAGGCTTTTCCCATGTGTCCAGCAAGTGATACCGCACTTCGGTCTTTTACTGAAACCCCAAAAACTTTTGCTTTACCATTAGCAGCAATCGATAATTCATCACTAAAAGTTGAGACTTGAATATTTCGTGGTGAACGACCCGATGATTGTGCCGTTCGTTGTGTTGGATCGAGTTCAGTTTTTTGATTAACATCGGCATTCGCTGATAATAGTGGGTAATCTGCATCTTCAATATTATATACTAAGCGATCTTGTTTATTATCAAACCAAACATTACCTATCATGCCATGTACTGAGGGTAATGCACCTGTAGCAAGGGTTGCATGTCCAACAATGGTTTCAGTATTAGCGTGGTTATGGTGAGCATCTTTATAAACAACCCCCTTTTTCAATAAATAGTTAAAACCGCCCTGACCCATTCGTGATAAATAGCGCTCAGGCATATCACCACGCAGCTGATCAATGGTTATTTGTAAAATCAGCTTGGGTTTTGCCGGTGCAGCTTGAAGGATTATAGGTGAAAGCAAACCAACGATAACTATACTTGATTGCCATAACATGCCACTTTTTTGAAAAAACATTTTAATTATTTCCTTTTTAAAATGATTGAATAAACTATTTTATTTTCTCAGCTAATCTATATATTGACTATTTTAATGTAGATTAAAATACTCTAAAAAATATAAATTTGCTAGCAATAAAGCTGGACTGAGCTCTATAGCCAAATCACTTCAAAAGCACCGTTCAGCTCGACTAAATAATTAACTCCAATCGACAATCAAGTTGTGGTTAAACACTATGCCGACAATTTATTTTAACAACTACCTTGTTGATTAAAATACCGATCCCAAAACTGGTATTTAATTAAAACGCTATGATATTCACTTTTTATTCACCCTAATAACATCGAGTATAAAACTAATAAAAACAATCATTAACCTTATATATCTCTGTTTTTTTAATAATAGATTTATTTAAAATTTAGTGTAGTATAAAAAAAGATAATAGTTATCATATTGCTCATTCTATTGTGGGTGAACAATATGTTCATCCATCGTGATAAGGAAAAAACATGGTATTTCAAATCAAGTTTAAAAAACTGGTCTTAGGCTTAGGTTTAATTGCAGCATCTAGTGCCGCAATGGCGACAACCGACACCTCAAAACCAAACATTCTAGCTATCTGGGGCGACGATATTGGTACTTTCAATATCAGTGCTTATAACCGCGGCATGATGGGTTATAAAACTCCCAACATTGATCGAATAGCTAACGAAGGTATTTTATTTACTGATTCATACGGTGATCAAAGTTGTACCGCTGGGCGAGCGGGTTTTATTACCGGACAACACCCTATTCGAACAGGCCTAACCAAAGTTGGTTTACCTGGTGCTAAAGAAGGTCTTAATAAAAAAGATCCTACCATTGCAAAGTTATTAAAAGCACATGGTTATATGACCGGCCAATTTGGTAAAAACCACTTGGGCGACCAAGATGAACATTTACCAACGAATCATGGCTTTGATGAATTTTTCGGTAACCTTTATCACTTAAATGCTGAAGATGAACCTGAGCATCCAAATTACCCGAAAGATCCTGAATTTAAGAAAAAATTTGGTCCTCGTGGTGCAATTCATTCTTTTGCCGATGGTAAGATAACGGATACTGGTCCTGTAACCAAAAAACGTATGGAAACCATTGATGAAGAGTTTTTAGGTTCCGCACTTAAATTTATAGATAAAGCCCATGCTGCGAAAAAACCTTTTTTTGTTTGGTTTAACTCTACCCGAATGCATATTTGGACGCGTTTAAAGCCTGAGTCTGAAGGTGTTACTGGCCAAGGTTTATATGCTGATGGCATGACTGAACATGATGGTCACGTTGGCCAATTACTTGATAAATTAGATAAACTTAACATAACCGATAATACCATTGTTATGTATACCACGGATAATGGTGCTGAATTGATGTTATGGCCTGACGGCGGTTACACTCAATTTAGAGGTGAGAAGAACACTAACTGGGAAGGCGGTTACCGTGTACCTATGATGGTTCGCTGGCCTAATAAAATTAAGCCCAATCAAGTTTCTAACGAAATGATCGCCATGATGGATTGGATGCCAACATTAATGGCAGCTGTTGGTGACGATCAAGTAAAAGTAAAACTTAAAAAAGGTAGAACCTTTGATGGCACTAAATACAAAGTACATTTAGATGGCCATAACTTTTTACCACATTTCTTAGATACCAAGAAAAAAGGTCCAAGAAGCCAATTCATTTATTCATCAGATACTGGTGATATTGTTGCGCTTCGTGACGGCGATTACAAATATGTATTCCGTGAGCAAAAAAGTCATGGTTTAAACGTTTGGCAAAACCCTTGGACAGAACTGCGTGCACCAAAAATATTTAACCTAAGAATGGATCCACTAGAGCGCATGGAGCATGACTCTGACGACTACGCTCGATGGTTTGCTGAACATATGTTCTTAATAGCACCAGCAATGATGAAGGTTGGTCAATTTAAAGCAACCTTTAAAGACTTCCCTCAACGTCAAAAACCAGGTAGCTTCGTACCATAAAGCTAGCTAAAACAACTTGATAAATGCCACTAAAATGATTTAGTGGCATTTATCTTTATTTCTATACAAGGTTAATTAGCTAAGTTATTGAACATCAATACTTTAGCCAATTAACTTATTGAAACTCATTTAGATACCCAAAAAAATATGCACTTACTCCAAAGAACTTCATCTTATTTTGCTCCCCCCTACTTGAGCCTTTTGTTATTACCCTTGATGTTACTTGGCTGTAGCACCAATCACAAAGAAACTTCAACAGCAGGAGACTTAAGCGTCACAGCTCAAAAAAAATCGACTAATTCGCAATACAGTTTGCCTGAGACCCTACACAAAAATTTATTAAAGAATATGATTTGGGTTGAAGGTGGCAGTTTTGAAATGGGCTCTGATGCAGAGCAGGCAAGAAAACGCGAACGCCCTGCCCATCAAGTCAGCCTAGACGGGTTTTATATCAGTAAGTTTGAACTCACCCAAGATATTTTTCAGCAAATAATGGGCTGGAATAATAGCTATTACCAATGTGCTAACTGCCCGGTAAATAATGTTAGTTGGTTTAACATGCAGCTTTTTATAGAGCGCTTAAATATTGCCACAGGTAAGCGGTTTAGTTTACCTACAGAAGCACAATGGGAATATGCAGCTAAAGGTGGACAACAAACTAAAGGCTATAAATATAGTGGCTCAAACAACATCGCTGATGTTGCTTGGTATAGTGACAATGCCAAAAGACAAAGCCACCCCGTTGGTTTAAAAAATCCCAATGAGTTGGGTCTTTATGACATGACCGGCAACTTGTGGGAGTTTTGCCAAGATAACATGAGCCGCAGTGTTTATCGCATGCCAAGAGAGCATAATCCTTTTTATGGCAATAAACCGACAGATGGCAGTTACTCAAAGCAAAAAGCCATGAAGGTTATCCGCGGTGGTGGTTATGAGTTTTCTGCTACTGAGAACTTGGTATTTATGCGAGACGGTGCAACTAATAATGTTCGTATGGCTGACATTGGTTATAGATTAGTGATGGAAAAAAATTAAATGTCTACATTCTTGTCCTGGAGTGTTATCGCCTTATGATAAATTTACCAAAATATATATGTTTCCTACTGCTAGTTTTTTCTTTTAACTTTATAAGCTCAACGAAAAGTGATGCTGTTGAATTTGTTGGCTCAACAACCTGTATTGATTGTCATGAAAAAGCCTACCAAGATTGGCAAGGATCACATCATGAGTTGTCGATGAAACATGCCAACAATAAAAGTGTGCTCGGTAATTTTAATAATACCTCGTTAGCTTCCCAAGATAAAAAGTCAAAAAAGCTGAGTACTTTCTTTAAAAAGGACAAACAATTCTGGGTCAATATTAAAGGTGATGATGGGCAGTTTCATGATTATCAAATAAAATACACCTTTGGTTATACCCCCCTGCAGCAGTACATGGTTGAATTTGAGGACGGCCGCGTACAACTCATTCCCTTTGCCTGGGATTCTCGCCGCAAAGAAGATGGCGGACAACGTTGGTTTAACCTTTACCCAGACATGACTAAAAAACATCAGGAGTTCTTTTGGACCAATACCGGGCAAAACTGGAACTACATGTGTGCCGATTGTCATTCAACCAACGTAGAGAAGAACTTTGATTTAAAAACCAATAGCTATAACACCACGTTTAGTGAAATTAATGTCGCTTGTGAAAGTTGTCATGGTGCTGCCAGTGAACATTTGACTTGGTCAAAAACAGACAATAAAACAACAGCGGTTAATGATAAGTACCAGAATAAAGGGTTTGACCGAGATTTATCAAAATCAGTAAAACAGTGGCAATCCCCTCCGTCAAACAGCAAACAAAACACCTTAACACCAAAAAGCATTGAACATAGCCAACAAGTATTAGTGTGTGCTCAATGTCATAGTCGACGTACTCAGATAAGCAATAACGACCATGTAGAAGGTAATGCTTTTGGTGAACGTTATTTATTGGATTTAATTTCAAGCACAAACTATCACCCTGACGGGCAAGTGTATAATGAGAACTTTGTTTACGGCTCATTCCTGCAATCTAAGATGTACAAAAATGGCGTCGTTTGCAGTGATTGCCATAATCCGCATACCGCTGAATTAAAATTGCCTGTTGAAACACTTTGTTTACAGTGTCATCAATCTGATAACTACGCATCGACCAAGCATCATAAACATCCAGAAGGCTCAACGGGTGCACAATGTGTTAATTGCCATATGCCAGAAACAACCTATATGGAAATTGATGCTAGGCGCGATCATGGATTTCATATCCCAACTCCTGAGTTAGCAAAGCAACTCGGCACACCTGATACTTGTTTATCTTGTCATAAAGATAAAAATAGCCAATGGAGCAGCAGTAAAGTTGGGACTTGGTATCCTGACTCGACAGTTAAGGAGGACAAAGATTTTGTCGCGGTTTTTTCTGCCATTAATTTAGCGTTAAATGAGCAGCAACTACAAGGCGTGGCCTCTGAGTTATCACGTATTTCTCAAACCATCAGTTATGCCGGTATTATTCGCGCTTCTGCCTTAACAAAAATGGCAAGTGTTTCCAACACTAATACTATTATTGCCATAGCCCGAGCAGTAAAAAATCCTGATGAAAATATACGTCTTGGTGCAATAGAAGGTGCCCGAAGTATGGCAGGCGCTGAAAAGTGGCGCATATTATCACCGTTATTAAATGACAAAGTATTAATAGTAAGAACCAGTGCCGCTTTTGCCTTAACGAGTTTGTGGTCAAACTTAACTGCGCCACAACGTGAACAATTATCCCCTGCGCTTAATGAATATATAACAAGTCAGCAATTTAACAGTGACCGTGCTTTTTCACACTCCAATTTAGGCATAGTTGCTGCCTACCAAGGTAAATACGATCAAGCGATTGAGGCCTTCAAGCAAGGCATAATAATTGAAAAAAACTTTGCGCAAACCTACTTGAACTTAAGTCAGCTTTATTATCAGCAAGGGCTGCATCAACAGAGCATTTCCTCTTTGAAACAAGGCATAAAAGCCAATCCTGATGATGCCAGTTTGCCTTACAATTTAGGTCTTGCTTATATTAGAATAAAAGATAAAACCAGTGCAGCTAGGGCTTTAGCTATAGCCACCAAACTTGCCCCGCAAAACAGTCATTATTTTTATGTTTATGGCTTAAGTTTAGAAGAAGAGCAGCTAAACGCTGCCTATAAAGCCTTGTATCAGGCATTTCTACTGAGTAATAACCCACAGCATTTATATGCCTTATGTGACATGCAAGTACGTCATAAGAGTGGTGTAGCAAAACAATGTGTAGATAAACTTGCTCCGTTAGTGCCGAGCAATGTGATTCAAGCGCTTAGGCAACAGCTTAGTAATTAGCGAGCAAGAATAGTTAAATATCGAATATACAGCTAGAAATAAAGGGATTATTTTATGAATGACCATGTTAATGACCATACTAATGACCAAAGTAGTAACTTATCGAATGGCAAATCTACTGCCCTAGCGCAGTTACAGTTATTAAAAAAACAAATTGAACAATCGGTTATTGGTCAGTCTCATGTGGCTGACTCCTTGCTTATTGCCTTATTGACTAATGGTAATATTCTACTAGAAGGTTTACCTGGCACAGCAAAAACCCGTTCAATTAAAACCTTAGCGAGATCCCTTGCTGTTGACTTAGGCCGTGTGCAATTCACCCCCGACTTATTACCCTCTGATGTTACGGGCACCGAAGTTTATCAAGAAGTGAATGGCAAACCCGTGCTCACTTTCCAGCAAGGTCCAATATTTAATAATCTGTTACTTGCCGATGAAATCAATAGATCGCCAGCAAAAGTACAAGCCGCACTTCTCGAGGCAATGGAAGAAAGACAGATCACCGTGGCAGGTAAAACCTATAAATTACCTGAACTCTTTATGGTATTAGCGACGCAGAACCCCATTGAGCAAGAAGGCACTTATCCCTTACCGGAAGCGCAAATGGATCGATTTATCATGAAAATCAATCTTGAGTACCCTGATGATGCCGCTGAAGCGGCAATAATCAAGTTAGTACGCAGCGAAGAAAAAAGTGTACAAACCGTTGAAAACATTAGTCCTGATCATATTTTTACCGCGCGTGATGAAATCCATAATATTCACTGTAGCCAAGCCATTATTGATTACATTGTTGCTATTGTAATGGCAACAAGAAAACCCGAACGTTATGCTGACTCACCTTTGCAACAATGGTTAACGGTTGGTTCAAGCCCAAGAGCTAGCATAGCCATTGATAAGTGTGCTCGAGCGCAAGCTTGGTTAAAGGGTAAAGAGTTTGTTGACCCAGATGATGTTCGTTCTGTTGTCCATTCAGTACTGCGCCATCGTTTAGTACTCAGTTATGACGCCTTAGCTGACGGCATTACTGCTGATGCCGTCATCGATGAAATACTTAAACAGGTGGCTGTTGCCTAAGGGGTTCCAATGAGCGCCAGTACTCCCAACAAAAAAAATAGTTCTGAAGATAAGTCTGCAATTTACGCTGACTTAAATGAATTACGCCGGTTAAAGTATTTGGCTAAAGGCTTTTCTTTTACCCCTAATCAACCGGCAAATAGTGCCTTAAGTGGTAAAAATTCTTCAAAACTTCGTGGCCGCGGACTCAATTTTGAAGAGTTGCGTCATTATCGCCCAGGTGATGATATTCGCTCGATGGATTGGAAAGTAACGCAACGAACTGGCAAGCCGCATATTAAGGTGTTCACCGAAGAACGTGAACGCAATGTTTTTTTAGCCATAGATCAACGCATGACCATGTTCTTTGGTAGTACCAATAAGATGAAATCAGTGATTGCAGCTGAGCTTTCTGCTTTAATTGCTTGGCAAATCAGTGATAGTGGCGATCGCATTGGCGCTGTTATCTATAATGATCAACAAACTAAAGTAATTCCTGCCAAGCGCGGTAGGCAGCATGTCGTTAATTTGCTCAGTGAAGTATTAAAGAAAAACCATGAATTATCTTTAGATAAATCGATTGATAAAAGCGCTCAGTTCAAGGCCGATGATAGTGAGTCATTTAACAAAATGTTGGCGACGTTAAATAAAGTCACCAGTCATAATGGCCTAATCATCTTAATTGGTGATGGTCATGGTTTTAACGATAAAAGCACCGACTTCATCAAACAATTAAGACAGCATAATGAAGTTATTGCTTGTCATATTTTTGATCCCCTAGAACAAACTTTGCCCAAGATGTCGCAAATGATTGTCAGTGACGGTAAACAACAGATCCAATTTTCTTCTAACAGTAAAAAAGTGCAAAAAAATTACCAAGATGAAATAGCACGTCAATTAGAAAGTTATGTAAAAGCCGCTAAAAAATACCGAATCCCGTTAATTGAAATTGATACTATTTCCCCTGTAGAGCAGCAACTACGTAAAGCCCTCGGAGCAGTGTCGCTAATAAAAGGCGGAGCTAAGATATGAGCTTTGAAAAACCTTGGGGTAATTATCTTTTAGAAAAGATCGTTGAAACAACAGCCCCCGAAACGATTAGCTTTTGGCCACAGACCATTGCTTGGCAGCTGTTATTTATTTTACTGGTTCTGTTTATTATCAAAAAAGGTTATCAATCATGGAAAACCTACCAAGCTAACGCCTATCGCCGTGAAGCACTGTGTTGGCTATCACAATGTTCTCTTTCAAATGAAGAAGATGTCAGACAGTTACCTGCACTACTTCGCAAAACGGCGCTTTTAGCTTGTCAGGTCAATAACAATAATCACTTAACTCAAAGTGCGGAACTTGTTATTACTCGCCGTGATGAAATCACTCAGCTATCAGGTAATGCATGGGTAATATGGTTAGACGCACATTGCACTAAAACCATTTTTAGTCATCAAGCAACGGCCCTGTCTTCTCCCCTATCACCTGAACTGTTATTAAATAAACTTGCTTATATTGCTCATATTGACCTGTTAGATGACAAATTTAATAAAGCCTTGGAGCTACTTTGCCAGCAAATAACGTTATGGATTAAATATCATGAATTGCCTAAAAATCAGTTACCAAGTGATTTAGGAGGTCAGCCATGATCGAATTTGTCTACCCTTGGGCATTTGTACTACTGGTAGTCCCTTTTGCTGTAACCTTATTTGCACCCGCTTATAAAGAACGTAAATCATCCATTAAGGTGCCCTACTTTGCTCGCCTTGTTGATGTCACCGGTGAACAACCACAAAGTGGCGCGGTACTGCTTAATCGTAATAATCTACAAAGACTCATTGTTGCTTTCTCGTGGCTTTGCATTGTCACTGCAATTGCAAAACCTGAAATGATTGGTGCACCGATTAACCAAGAAAAATCTGCAAGAGATCTCATGATAGCTGTCGATTTATCCGGCTCAATGTCTGTTGAAGATTTTACCTTACCTAATACATTTAAAAACAATACGTTAACTCAGACTAATAGTGCTAATACTGATACTAACAGCGCTAATACCCGTTCTGACACTATAAAAAAAGGTGAGTTAGTTAATCGTTTGGTGGCTGTTAAACATGTACTCAATGCATTTGTCAAAACTCGTCAGCATGACAGATTAGGACTTATTCTGTTTGGTGATTCTCCTTATTTACAAGCTCCTTTTACCGACGACATAAGCACTTGGCAAGCATTACTGAATGAAAGTGATATAGGTATGGCGGGGCAAAGTACCGCTTTTGGTGATGCTATTGGTTTAGCCATCAGCGTATTTGAACAATCGGATACCCAGAACCGGGTATTAATTGTTTTAACCGATGGCAATGATACGGCTTCAAAAGTGCCGCCAGTAGAAGCGGCAAAAGTTGCAGCAGCACATGATATTAAAATATATACCATAGCAATTGGTGATCCAACGGCTGTTGGCGAAGAAAAAGTAGACCTTGAGGTATTAGCCGAAATGGCTAAAGTAACGCAAGGTAGAAGCTTTGAAGCACTTAACAGTGATGAATTATTAGCCGTTTATGCTGAGATTGATAAGCTAGAGCCACAACAGTTTGACTCGCTTTCTTTTAGACCAAGGGTAAGTATTCATCATTACCCTATCGTATTGTTTGTCATCATTTACCTGCTGGCATTATTTATCGTCAATATTCGCATCCGTTTAAAGTTAGCCAAACAGCATAATTTAGCTGCTTCAAGCAACTCTAGCGACCAAGGAGCTACTTAATGATTGATGATATCTCGCAATTTTTTGCAAGCATGCAACACTTTCATTTTCTACGCCCTTATTGGTTGCTAACATTTCTAGTGATTTTTTATATTATTCGCGCCTTTTCATTACGCGATGATAGTTTAGCGCAATGGCGATCTTTGATGTCTGAGCAAGTTTTGTCATCTTTGACAGTGAGTGGTAATAATACCAACTGGTTGTCTCCACAAAAGATGTCATTAATCTTAGCTGTGCCACTTTGCATCGTATTAATGGGACCTACTTGGCAACAACAAGCCTCCCCTTTTAGTGAAAATAATGCAGCACTCATTATTGCCCTTGATGTATCTAAAACCATGGAACAATCTGACGTACAGCCCTCAAGGCTATTGCGCGCTAAACAAAAGATTATTGAGTTACTTGAGCTTAGAGGTGATAGTAAAACCGCACTGATTGCCTTTGCTGGCAGCGCTCATGTCGTTATGCCGATGACTAATGACAGAGAAATGATTCGACACTTTCTTGATGCGTTAGAAGAAAAGGTCATGCCGGTTTCCGGAAAGTTACCTGAAACCATTATTCCCTTAGTTGATAATTTACTGGCAACCACTAGCGTACCTGGCACAGTTTTATTAGTCGGCGATGGTGCAACCAGTAATACTGTTAGTGCCTTTCAACATTTTTTTGCTAAACAATCAGCACAACTACTCGTTTGGGGCATTGGTAAATCATCACAATTAACGCAAGAGTCGCAAACATTAACGGCTGACATTATTCCCTTACAACTTGAACAGCTTAAAGCTTTGAGTAATGAGAGTAACGGCCGACTTATATTGATGAGCAATGACAACAATGATGTTAAGCGTGTTAATAATTATATTATGCACAACCTTGTGATAGTTGATGACAACAGTCGCCCATGGCATGACTCGGGTTATCCTTTTGTTTTTGTTGTCGCAGGTATTTTCTTATTCTGGTTTAGAAAAGGATGGACGCTGCAATGGTAAACTTCACATCAAGGCATTGGCTAAACCTTACTAAGTTGAGCAATGCCAGCAAACTAATTAAGAAACGTTATAAAATACATCTCATTGTCGGATTAATAGTGACTGGCTGCTTATTTGCTTATATCAAACCACAACAGTTTGCTGATTTATGGCTTACCCGTGATCAACAAGGACAAGTACTGTTTAACTTGGGTTACTACCAACAGGCAAGCAACGCTTTTAAAAGTACTCAGTGGCAAGCTTATAGCAGCTATGGCGCAGAGCAGTATAAAAAGGCGGTAACTCTTTATAGCCAATTTAACGATGTCGATAGCCAAATAGCAAAAGCGAATGCCTTAGCCCATGGTCGTGAATATATAAAGGCGCGTAATTCATACCAACAGATATTAATAACACAACCACAAAACCTTGCCGCGCAATCAAATATCATAATCGTTCAGGCAATTATTGATGAAGTGAACCGCTTATCTGCTAGTCAAAAAGCAGAAGAAGGAGAGTCGATAAACGAACTCGGCGATGAACCACAAACAGGTGATGGCGCTGAACGAGAAGAAGCGCCAAAAGAGCAAGAAATTGAACAGCTCAGTGCTGAGCAATTGTTACTCGATCCTAACTTAAATGAAATGTGGTTAAGGCAAGTTCAAAAGAACCCGGCAAATTTTTTATCGCAAAAATTTTATATGCAACAAGCGCTTAATAATAAACAAACCATTAACAGTGAAAGTAAGGGTAATAGTGATGAATAAAAAAATTATTTCCCTAGTCGGATTCATCATAATTATCTGTCAATTCGCGGTTTTGCCAACCGTGAATGCGGCAACAAATATTGAGGACTTAGTCAATCAAGGTAAGTTAACGATTAGCTTAAATATCAATCAAAAAGAACAACAGATAGTTGGACAGGCACTTATTCTTTCAATCGAGGTTTCAACAGATAGATGGTTTGCCACGGGTAGCCAAGTTCAACCATTCACCTTGAAAAACGTTGTGATGCAGGCCAACAACACCACAACAATAAATGGTAGCAAGCGCATCAAAGGTCAAACGTGGGCGATGCAAACGCATGAAATTACTTTGTACCCCACCGCATCTGGGCTTTATCAAGTTCCGCCAATTGGTGTTGATATATCCATTAATACAGAAAGTGATGGCATAATCAGTGGTGTACTTAGTACGAAAGAGCAAAGTTTTCACATCAAATTACCTGCCGCACTGCAAGGTATTGAACACTTTATCGTATCCCCTCAAGTAACCTTGAGCATTGACGGTCAATTTGATCAAGAAAAAGACTATGCTATTGGCGAAGCTATCACACAAACCATCACTATTACCGCCAGTGATACACCAGCAATGATGATAACGCCAATTAACCTGCTAACACATAATAAAGCAACGGATACTAAGCCGACAAATGACAAAGCCATTTTAACTGGCTTGTCTGCTCAACCTGGTTTAAGTATTTATAGCAAACCAGCACAAGTCTTTGATAAATCTAACCGTGGTTCATTATTAGGTACTCGTATTGAATCTTTTACCTATATTTTCGAACAGGCAGGTAATTACACCCTAGATGAACAAGTAATTTATTGGTGGAATAGTCAATCAAATACACTTGAGCATTTATTAATTCCGTCATCAACATGGACTGTTTCAGGGGGCGGATTAAGCCAGGTTAGTTTATCTAATCGTTTTCAAGTTTTTAACTTCACTACTGAAATAGTTGTATCCCTTGTCATCATTATTTTCTTATTGATACTTATTTATTTAGGCTTTGTAAAACGCCACTATTTATCAGTTTTGTATAATAAGCTGACTAAGCGTGAACAAAGATTATTGCGCTGTCGCTTTTTAAATTCGGTAACGAAGAAAAACTATGTCTATGCTACACAATATCTTTATCAATATGAACTGTTATCAAAAACACAAGTTAACGAGAAAGACTCTTCACTTTCAGATAAATTAAATCAATTAGCTTTCAACGATAATAATGTTGAAAAAGGACGGCTAAGCTTTTCTATTGATGAAGCTAAGGCCTTAATTAGAGAAATTGATACTTGTGTAAGTAAAAAAAATAAAACAGCCAATTTCTCTATTAATGAGCGCATCAACCTTAGCCCTAATGAATAGCTATGGAGTAGTTACGGGCTAGTTATGTTCTAGTTATGTTCTAGTTATGTTCTAGTTATTAATTCCAAATAATACCTAAAATGATTTTATAACATATTAAATAGAGTGAAACTTACCTTTCGTTTATCACAAAGTTCCTGACGAACTTTGCCTTTATTTATTAGAAACTATAAGCAAAACCAATGCCTATCGCATTATCACTTTTCGTTAACGATTCATTAGAAAATGTTGAATTATCAAATTTAACATGAGAGTAAATATAAAAATCTTCAACCCAGTGATATTGAGCACCAACAGTTACATATTCGTTATGGTATAGGCCATTATTAACCTCTGTTACGGCAGACTGATCTTTTAACGAGTTATAACTCACTATTGCCGTAATATTATTCGCAAAACGATAAGAACCGTATAGCTCAATACCACTTGCTTTAGTCATCACTTGGTTCAAGTCATTAATTTCGTGATTTTCCATTTCAGAAAAAACCGCTGCAGCATAAAAACCTTCTTCTCCATTAGTGCCGTAAGTTAAATGACCTGTTAACAACGTATCTTCAAATTTTTCACTTACTTCAATATTGGAGGACAACCTGATGTCTGCACGGTTATAACCAATACCTACGCCAATGTCATAAGGAGCCTTGTACGTAAAGGAAACGCCATAACTATTAGAAAAATTTACTTTATAGCCATTAACGTCATTTAATCCAGAATGTGCTGATGCCGCAAATTCAGCAATATCTATGGTCTCATTAACGGCTTGGTATTGAATACCAACTGATAAATTACCAAAATTATTTCTATACTGCATCACTTGTTCTGCACGACCAACGCCAGAATAACCGCCATCAGTACCAAAATTAAATATACCCGCAGATGAAGCGTCGAATATGTCATGAATATCAGTTACGCCATTGACATCATAAGTAACACCCCATTGCTTGCCCATAGAAAATGAACCATAATCATCATGCTTAATACCTACATAACCTAAACGTAACCAAGAGTTATCTTCTGTTGCCCCGTTTGCTGTAAGCGCGTTATTGCTATAATGAAGCTCACCATTAGTTGATGATATTTGTACGCCATATTCTAAATGAGCAAAAGCGTTCCAGCCGTGAGTTAATTGACGAGTAAAAGAAAACATGTAACGAGAAAATCCATCCCCTATTTCTGTTTCTCCATCTTCATTAACCGCAAAAACAGATATATCTCCATTAAAACTGAAGCTAGTTTTACCATCATTATATAACTCAATTGCTTGAGCAGAATAAGGAAGCATAGTAGCAATTAATGCCGCTGCTCCGACGATTTTAATAGATTTCATAATGACCCTTAATATTGAAAATGTAACAGTTACGTTAAGAACTAATTGTGACATAAAAAATAAAGTTAAAGCGTAACTAATGAGCGGTTATTTGTTTCCAAAACAGAGAAGAGGATCAACTTACTTACGATGAGTTACAGCTATAAAAACAATACCAAACAATAAAACAAAGACTATTAAGTTAAATGAGATTGAAGTTGGAGTATAAAATGATTAATTAGGTAAGGCTATATCGATATCGATAAACCTATGGTATTTGAAAATGAATGAGACCTTCTACTGCTAAACATAAGAAACCGCATTAGTTTTTACTAATACCAAGTACATTAATTAATTGACCACTTAGCGAGAATTAAAAGGCTTAGAGGCAAGGCATTGATTGAAGAGAATGGTTATTTCCTTATCGAAATCAATAACGACGTATGTAAGCCTTTTAAACTCGCCCTTCGGGAGTTTATTAGCGAACTAATAACGGCTCAAAATTAAAGAAATATAGAATAACTATGTTTAAGTAATTTTGCTTGTTCTAAGTTTGCTAATACAACTCTAAGCTGACCAATTTATTAGTGTAATTGGTATAACCCAGCTTTTATCATTCCATATCAACAAAGACTCAATCACGTAGAAATTAAAAAAAAAGCCGAACAGAAAATCTGTTCGGCTTTTTTAGCAAACATAATATTTATAGATTATTCGCTATTTCCGTCTTCAACACGGCTTTTAAGTTTCTGACCAGGTCTAAAAGTAACAACCTTACGGGCAGAAATTGGGATGTCTTCACCTGTTTTAGGGTTACGGCCAGGGCGTTCGCTTTTTTGACGTAGATCGAAATTACCAAAACCTGAAAGCTTAACTTGCTCGCCACTTTCTAACGTTTCGCGAATATCTTCAAAAAATATTTCGACCATATCTTTTGCGTCGCGCTTGCTCAGCCCAACTTTTTCAAATAAATGTTCTGCTACTTCTGCTTTGGTAAGCGCCATTGCTTAGTCCCTCAGTGATGCATTAAATTCGGTTTTTAAGGTTTCAACAACTCGATTGACAACATCTGTGATGTCTTTTTCTTCAAGCGTTTTATTGGTATCTTGTAATACTAAGGCAATGGCAAGACTCTTAAAACCGTCTTCAATACCTTGACCTTGGTATACATCAAACAAGTTTAGATCAATTAATAGACTTCCGCCAACCTTTTCAACAAGTTGTAACACTTCTTTTGCATCAATATCGTCTTTAACTACAACCGCTAAGTCACGACGGTTAGCAGGAAAACGAGATACAGCACAGGCTTCCGGGATTTTTTGAACTAAAACTTCTGTTAACAATAGTTCAAAAATTAATGTTTGACCATTTAAACCTAATTTTCTTGTTAATTCAGGGTGTAAGGTACCAACATAACCTACTAAATCACCATTTTTCGTGATTTTGGCTGTTTGTCCTGGATGTAGCGCTGCTATTTCAGTTTTAGAAAACTCATAAGCATGCGCATCACAAGTTAATGATAATAACGATTCTACATCACCTTTAATATCATAAAAATCTGTTGCAGCCTTTTCCATACTCCAATGTTCATCGGTACGATTACCGCTGATAACACCCGCGATCATATTCTGTTGACGAACACCGTTTTCAGCACTTTCATCTGGTACGAAGCGCAAACCACTTTCAAACAAACGTACACGAGTCTGCTGTCGGTTTTGATTATATGCCACCGATTGCAATAAACCAGTCCACATACTTAAACGCATCACTGACATTTCAGATGAGATAGGATGTGGTAACGTCATTACCGCTTCATTCGGGTGAATTAAACTTTGTACCTTAGGGTCAACAAAGCTATAAGTTATCGCTTCTTGATAATCACGATTAACCAACGTTTGCTTAAGTTTACTTAATGAAAGCTTGGCTTCTTTCTGTTCACGCATTTTCAATGTAGCTTTCGGTGCAACATTTGGAATATTGTTATAACCATAAATACGCGCTACCTCTTCAATCAAATCGACTTCGATTTTAATATCAAAACGGTAAGCTGCAACAACCACTTGCCATACTTTAGCGACGCCGTCACCAGTCGTACTAACAGTAAAACCAAGACGGTGAAGTATTTCGCTTACTTGTGCATCTTCAATATGATGACCAATGCGACTATCTAACATTTTACGACGTAAGCTCACGTCTTTGGTTTGCGGAATGTTAGCATCAGATTTAGCTTCAACAACTGGACCTGCTTGACCACCGACAATGTTTAATAATAACTCAGTCGCTCGCTCCATTGCATCATGCTGTAACGTTGGATCTATACCACGTTCATAACGATGTGAAGAGTCTGTATGTAAACCGTATTGACGTGCTTTACCTAAAATAGCTAACGGTGCAAAAAAGGCACTTTCTAAAAAGATATCTGTCGTATCATTGGTAACACCTGACTCAAGGCCACCAAAAATACCTGCCATTGCCAGTGCTTTACTGTCATCGGCAATAACTAACGTACCTTCTTTTAGGGTAACTTCGTTTTCATCTAATAAAGTTAACTTTTCGTCTTTATGAGCAAAACGAACGTTAATGCCGCCGTCTAGCTTAGCTAAATCGAAGGCGTGCATTGGGTGACCCAACTCAAGTAATACATAGTTGGTTACATCAACAACGGGATCAATTGAACGTGTACCACAGCGACGAAGCTTTTCTACCATCCAAAGTGGCGTCGTTGCATTAGGGTTAATGCCCTTAATAACACGCCCTAAATAACGAGGACATGCTTCAACCGCGTCAATATTGATAGTTAATGCATCATCAATCTTTGGTGTAGTTTTGCTAATAGCAGGCTCAGTAACTTCTAAGGAGTTTAATACACCAACTTCACGTGCTAAACCTTTAAGGCCCAAACAATCGCCACGGTTAGCCGTTAAATCAACATCAATAGTTACGTCATTTAAATCTAAATATTCACGTACACATTGACCTAATGGTGCATCATTAGCCAATTCCATAATGCCATCTGAATCATCGGCTAAACCAATTTCAGATTCACTACACAACATACCAAAAGAAGGTACGCCACGTAACTTAGCCTTTTTAATTTTAAAGTCACCAGGTAATACTGCACCAACAGTTGCTACTGCAACTTTTAGACCTAAACGACAGTTTTTAGCGCCACAGACGATATCAACTAACTCGCCTTTTTCTACGGTAGCTGAACTGTAATCGCCTAGACTAATTTTTGTTACTTGCAATTTATCAGCATCAGGATGTGGTCCACATTCAACCACTTCACCAATAACAACACCGCTAAATTCGCCGGCTACAGGGTCAACAGCGTCGACTTCTAGACCCGCCATCGTTATTTGATGTGCTAATTCATTTGATGAAAGTGTTGGATTAACCCACTCACGTAACCAAGATTCACTAAATTTCATTATGAGTTATTCCTACTTGAACTGTTTTAAGAAGCGAAGATCATTTTCAAAAAATGCACGTAAATCATTTACGCCATAACGCAGCATGGTTAGACGTTCTACGCCCATACCAAAAGCAAAACCAGTATAAATTTCAGGGTCAATGCCTACGCTACGTAAAACATTAGGGTGAACCATGCCACAACCTAATACTTCTAACCATTTACCATTCTTACCCATGATATCCACTTCCGCTGAAGGTTCCGTGAATGGGAAATATGAAGGTCGGAAACGGATTTCTACTTCTTCTTCAAAGAAATGATGCAAGAAGTCATGCAAAATGCCTTTAAGGTGAGTAAAGCTAACATCTTTATCTACCATCAAACCTTCAACTTGGTGGAACATTGGTGTATGCGTTTGATCGTAATCGTTACGATAGACTTTACCTGGAGAGATAATACGTAGTGGTGGCTTTTCAACTTCCATGGTACGGATTTGAACGCCAGATGTTTGCGTACGTAAGACTAATTTGGGATTAAAGTAAAAGGTATCATGGTCTTGGCGTGCAGGATGGTGCTCAGGAATATTCAAAGCATCAAAGTTGTGATAATCATCCTCAACTTCTGGACCATCTTTAACTTCAAAACCCAAATCACCAAAGAAACTTTCAATACGGGAAATAGTACGAGTTACCGGATGTAAACCACCTATCTTAGTACCACGACCCGATAGAGTCACATCAATAGACTCTGCCGCAAGTTTTTCTTTAATCTCTTGGGCACGCAATAATTCACCACGTTCATTTAGTAATTTTTGTACTGCTTGTTTAGCAATATTAATTACTTGTCCCATTTTAGGTTTTTCTTCTTTTGGTAGTTTCCCCAAGCCTTTCATTTGCTCAGTGAATAAACCTTTTTTCCCTAAAAAGTTAACACGCACTTGGTCAAGTGACGTTGGATCTGATGCTTGTGCAATGGCAACTTCAGCCTGTGCAACAATGCTATCTATAGTAGTAGTATCTAAACTCATGATTTCCTCTAAAACAAGACGGATTTTTGAACGTAAAAATGGGGATGATTTTACACGATATTTTGTCAATATGTAGAGGAAATAGCGGTTTTAATGAAAAAATTAGCTACTTAGCTTTGAATTAGCCATTTTGGTCTATTTTGCTCTAGCTTTTTTATCTAATTACGTACTTTTTCATTTACTTTCTGGTCGGCTTCACGCTTAACTAAAATAAAAGTTAAATACATTTTTGTTGGTAGCGAAAAAATAAGACCAAAAGCAATGCAAACGGCACTAATGATAATACCCGTGACACCAAGAGATTCCATGGTGTCACTAAAGTTGTGCAAATAAATACCCAAAAAAATTAAACATAAACCAATAGCTATAGAGGTTTTTAATAATTTAACTAGGGGCTGTTGATCTTTCAGGGTTAAATTTTGTTCGAGATAAAAGCGTTTTAGTCGCGGCGAGTAGTGTGTAGCCTAGTCATTCTAAGAAAATACTACTCAACAAAGAATAAAGCGCTTTTAGCCGAATCCTTCGGACAGCGTTTGTTGGCCATTTTTACTGCGTTATCGCCTTTTTATGTGGAATAACCACATGACAAAGGCTCTACCTTGTATAAATTCCCAACAATTCGCTGCAAAAGTAATCTCGAAAGTTCAACAGCCCCTAATGTTTTCTCTGTCATTTGTATACCAACAATAAAACTGACTTTTAATCCGTCAGGTAATTTAAATTGTGCAAGTTTTCAGATAACAATTATTTTAAGGCTGCTAATAAAGCTTCAACAGGATGCCTTGCCTGCACTTCAGTAAAGCGCTTAACTTGTGAGCGACAAGAAAAACCTGTGGCTAATATTTGCTCTTGTGATAACTCTTCCAATTTAGCTTGCCAGCTTAATTGAAACAACCCTTTTGAGTTCTCTAAATTCGATTTTTCATGACCATAAGTACCGGCCATACCACAACAACCGACACTAACTTTTTCTAAAGGTAAGCCAAAGTGTTCAAAAATGGTTTGCCATTCATTTTCACTGTTTACTAAAGCCGTTTTTTCAGTACAGTGAGCAAAAAGTTTAAATGGTTTATTTTCTGAATTGTTAGTTGAGCTCACTGCGGTTTTAAAATCAGTATCTTGTTGGCTGAACGACAATAACCATTCATGTGCCATAAGCACAGAGAAATCACCACGATTAGTCCCCAGTGTTTTAGCATATTCATCGCGGTAACAAAGTACCATAGAAGCGTCCATACCCAACATAGGTATATCAAGCTTGCTCAGTTGATTTAAAAAGTCACTGCTCGACTTTGCTGTTCGTGCAAAACGCGCTAAAAAGCCCTTAACGTGTTGCGGTTTACCATTAGGCTTAAACGGTAATAAAATAGGCTCTAAGCCTAATGACTTAATCAAAGCCATCATACTTTCAACTGTTTTAGCATCATAAAACGAAGTAAAAGGGTCTTGTACTATCAACACATAACCTTTGCGTTGTGCAAGCGTTAACCCCTGTAATTTAGCTAAATCAAAACCAGAGTATCCTGCTTTTTTCACTTTATTTTTCAAGGTAGGCACCGATAACAACGGCGTATTAACATAACCGATGGTTTTAGCGGATAACTTATCGTATAGCTTAGTATTTAATACACTATTGACTAACTTAGGTGCTTTAGCCATTAACGGCGCTAATATTTCGACATTAGCGACTAAATGATCTTTTAATGGTCTAGGGTAGCGAGAATGATAAATATTAATGAAACGACTTCTAAAATCTGGCACATCCACTTTTATCGGACATTGACTGGCACACGCTTTACACGCTAAACAGCCTTGCATGGCTTCCATCACTTCATGTGAGAAATCATTAGCATTTTCATCTTTATTGGTTAATTTAGCAAAGCCTACTTTGAACTTTGAAACACTAGTATCAAGTATCTGCTTAATACTCCAATGATTAATATCTTGCTCAAGCGCTAAAATATCAACACCTTGTTTTTCCAATAAGCGTAACCACTCACGCATTAACCCTGCCCGGCCTTTAGGGGAGTGCCGCCTATCTTTAGTAATTTTACTCGATGGGCACATCGGGCTATCCGCATCATAGTTAAAACATAAACCGTTACCATTACAGTCGATAACCGCAGTAAAAGAATCTTTAACCGTTACGGGAATTTGTCTATCATAAAAGCCACGTTTTGTATCATCGACACTTACTAATTGTTCGTCAGAATCAATTGGCGTACAAATTTTACCCGGGTTCATTTTATTTAATGGATCAAAAGCGGTTTTAATTTTTCTTAGCTCATTAAATAATTGCTCGCCAAAAAAGTCAGGTCCATATTCAGAGCGATAACCTTTACCATGTTCGCCCCACATCAAACCACCATATTTGGCGGTGAGTTTTACGACTTCATCAGATAATGTACGTAATAATTTTTCTTGTTCCGGATCGCACATATCAAGTGCAGGTCTAACGTGTAAAACCCCCGCATCAACATGCCCAAACATGCCATAATTCAGTCCATATCCGTCTAGTAACGCGCGAAACTCACCAATAAAATCGGCAAGATTTTCTGGTGGTACTGCGGTATCTTCTGCAAAGGCTAAGGGTTTTTGACTGCCTTGTGCTTTACCTAATAAGCCCACGGCTTTTTTACGCATCGCATAAATTTTGTTGATACTGGCAAGATCAGAAGTCACTTGATAGCCGATTACACCTCGACTCTCGATGCCATCTTTATTAATTAATTCATCTAACGTTGATGTAAGTTCAGCAACCTGATCAGCCAAACCTTCAATGCTATCACCGTTATATTCAACAACGTTAATACCATCCATAACTTTACCTGGCACGTCAGTGATTAAATCACTGACGCTATGCCAAACAATGTCTTGTTTAGCGAGGTTTAATACCCGTGAATCAATAGTTTCTACTGAGGTAGCCTTAGCTTCCACTAAAGCCGGAGAATGACGAAGCGCAGAATCAAAACTGTCGTATTTGATATTAATCAGCGTTTTAGCAATACGAATAGGATTAATATTTAGCTTTGCTTCACAAACAAAGGCTAATGAACCTTCCGAACCTGTGATCAAACGTGATAAATCAACGTAGGTAATGTCACCGTCGTCGTTTTCGGTTAAGACGTTTTCTAAATCGTAACCAGTTAAAAAGCGATTTAACCGCGGGAATGTCTTTAATACTAGCGCTCTATTTTCAATACATGAGCTAAGCACCTGCGCCATTATTTGAGAATGAGTTTGAGAATGAGTTTGACCATGACCATCATTACTTTGCTGAGCTAAGTCTTTTGCCGCGTCTAAACTCATCGGTTCAGTTTTAAGTATTTCACCATTGGCTAATACTGACTCAAGCGCTAAAACATGGTTAGAGGTTTTGCCATAAACTAACGAGCCTTGACCAGACGCATCAGTATTGATCATGCCGCCAATTGTGGCGCGATTAGAGGTCGATAAATCAGGGGCAAAGAAAAAACCATGCGGCCTTAAATAGTCATTTAATTGATCTTTAACCACGCCCGCTTCAACTTTTACCCACTTTTCTTCTACGTTAATTTCTAAAACTTTATTCATGTATTTAGATAAATCAACAATAACACCTGGCGTTAAACTTTGTCCGTTTGTACCTGTGCCACCACCACGCGCGCTGAATTTAATTTCATGATATTTAGCGTCACTCGCCGTTTTAGTTAACAAAGCAATATCTTGTTTTGTTCGTGGTTGAATAACCAACTGCGGTAGTTGCTGATAAATACTATTATCGGTAGCAACACTAAGACGACCACTATAACTAGTATCAATATCACCAGTAAAGTTTTGACCTTGTGTTAGCGCATTAATAAACTCATGATAAAGAGGCGGTAAGTGTGCTTGATGAGTGATTTTAGGTAACATAAAAAAAACATGAATAACGGGACATTTAGTCAGTATATCATGGTGAAATTGAATTTTTACTCTAATTAACTTTTTATTATTTGAATCTACCCTAAGATATCCCATAAAAAGTAACCGAATACTTATACTGTTATTGTGAATTAATACTCATAAAAAAAGGGCCTGTATAATTCGACCCTTTCTGTTTAACAAAGTAACTTTAAAAATCTATGGATTACGTATTAGCTAATTGCTCAGCAAGATATAACCATGTTGGTAATACTGTGTCAGGGTTTAACGAAACACTATCAATGCCCTGCTCTACTAACCATGCCGCAAAGTCTTCATGATCGGAAGGCCCTTGACCACAAATCCCTACATATTTCCCGCGTTTCTTACATGCGCTTATCGCCATAGATAATAAAATTTTAATCGCAGGATTACGCTCGTCAAATAAATGGGCAATCAAACCAGAGTCTCTATCCAGCCCAAGCGTTAATTGCGTTAAATCATTTGAACCAATTGAAAAGCCGTCAAAATAATCAAGGAATTGATCAGCAAGTAAAGCATTTGAAGGTAATTCACACATCATAATTATGCGTAGACCGTTTTCACCACGTTTTAGACCGTGCTCAGCTAGAATATCAATAACCTCTGCAGCTTCTTCTAATGTACGTACAAAAGGGATCATCACTTCAACATGCGTCATGCCCATGTCGTTGCGTACTCGTTTAATTGCTTCACATTCAAGGGCAAAGCAAACTCTAAAGTCTGTCGAGATATAACGTGCCGCGCCGCGATAACCGATCATAGGATTTTCTTCATCCGGCTCAAACGATTCACCGCCAACTAAGTTAGCATATTCATTTGATTTAAAGTCTGACATACGCACAATAACTTTCTCTGGTGAGAACGCGGCGCCGAGTGTCGAGATACCTTCGGTTAATTTAGCAATATAAAATTCAACCGGGTTATCGTAACCGACAATAATATCATTGATTTCTTCTTGTAAATCAGCCGACATAGTATCGAAGTTTAATAATGCTTTAGGGTGAATACCGATCATTTTATTAATGATAAACTCTAGACGTGCCAAACCAACACCGGCATGGGGGAGCTTAGCGAAACCAAAAGCTCTATCGGGGTTACCAACATTCATCATAATTTTTAAGGGTAAATCAGGCATGGCATCAATTTCTGATGTCGTCACTTTATAATCAAGCTTTCCTTGATAAATAAAACCAGTATCACCTTCAGCACACGAAACGGTTACTTCATCATCCGTATAGATAAGTTCTGTAGCATTACCGCAACCAACAACCGCTGGAATGCCCATTTCACGCGCTATAATAGCTGCATGACAGGTTCTACCTCCACGGTTAGTGACAATGGCTGAAGCACGTTTCATGATCGGCTCCCAATCAGGGTCGGTCATGTCAGTCACTAATACATCACCAGGAAGAATTTTATCCATCTCGGCAAGCGAAGCTAAGACTTTTGCTTGACCACTACCAATTTTATGACCAATAGAGCGCCCCTCACAAATCACCGAAGCATTCTCTTGTAACTTGCCTTGTAATTGAAACTGTTCCATTACATTGCCACTTTCACGGCTTTTTACCGTCTCAGGACGTGCTTGTACAATGTAAAGCTTGCCGTCTAGACCATCTTTAGCCCATTCAATATCCATAGCACGACCGTAATGTCTTTCGATAATTACCGCTTGTTTCGCTAACTCTTCTACTTCAGCATCAGTAATAGAAAAACGATTTGAATCCGCTTCATCAATATCAACGATTTCAACTTGTTTTGAATGCTCAACGCTATCGGCATAAACCATTTTGATGGCTTTACTACCAATATTCCGACGAACAACTGCAGGTTTATTATTGGCTAGTGTTGGTTTATGAACATAAAATTCATCAGGGTTTACCGCCCCCTGCACGACCATTTCACCCAAACCGAAACTTGAGGTAATGAAAACGACTTGGTCAAAGCCTGATTCTGTATCAATAGAGAACATGACGCCGGAAGCTGCAATATCACTTCTTACCATCTGCTGAACACCTGCAGATAAAGCAACACCTCGGTGATCGTAACCTTGATGTACACGATAAGAAATGGCACGGTCATTAAATAATGAAGCAAAAACATGTTTGATGGCAACCATCACTGAAGCAAAACCGCGAACATTTAGAAAAGTTTCTTGTTGCCCAGCAAACGACGCATCAGGCATATCTTCAGCGGTTGCTGAAGAACGCACGGCAAATGAAGCATCATCAGCAAACTCCCCTGCTAATTTACTATAAGCCTGTTCGATATCTTGCTGCATAGCGGGTAGAAATGGAGTATCAATGATCCATGTTCGAATTGTCGCACCCGCTTTTGCTAAAGCACTAAGATCATCAACGTTAAGGTCATCTAACAACAGGTAAATCTTCTCATTAATGCCGCTTTGCTCTAAAAACTCATTAAAGGCAAAGGATGTAGTTGCAAAACCTGTCGGTACTTGCACTCCTACATTAGCTAAATTTGAAATCATTTCACCTAATGATGCATTTTTACCGCCGACACGATCGACATCATTCATTCCTAAGTTTTCATACCAAAGCACATTTTCTTGCACAACAATTCTCCATTGAATTGACGAAAAAGATAAAAAAGTTATATTTTAAGGTTGACCAACTAAGTGTAGTCCTAGGTATTCTACACTGCCAACCACAAAAACTGAAAGTCAAAATGAAAACTTTCATATAACAATTTAATGACTTACTAGAACAATGTTAATAAGTTATAATTTTCAAAAATATCTTTTCAAATATATATAAAGGTTAACTATGCGCACTGCTTTTTATATTTCTGATGGTACCGCCATCACCTCTGAAGTTTTTGGGCATGCACTATTGTCATTATTTCCGACAGAATTTGAACATCAAACCATCCCCTTTGTTGAAACTGTTGAAAAAGCACTATCCACTAAAGACAAAATCAATAAAGCTTGTTCGCGAAATGGCGAACCTGCCTTAGTTTTTCATACCTTTGTTAATAATGACATACGCGAAATAATTGACAGCTGCGATGGTGTTATTTACAACTTTCTAGAACACTTTGTTGCACCTCTTGAACAAGAATTACAATTAACAGCCAAACCCAAAGCACATAGAACACATAGCATTCATGAAAATAGCTATGATTACCGCATTGAAGCGGTTAATTACGCTCTGGCAAATGACGATGGTTCGAATGTTACCGACTATGAAAATGCTGACGTTATCTTGGTTGGCGTATCACGCTCTGGTAAAACGCCAAGTGCCTTATATTTAGCTTTGCAATACGGTATTAAAGCCGCTAATTACCCCTTTACTGATGACGATATGGAAGAGCTGAAAATTCCCGCATTTTTAAAGGCGCATAAAAAAAAGCTTTTTGGATTAACTATCGACGCTCAGCGTTTGATGGATATTCGTGAGGGTCGCATGTCAAATAGTAAGTATGCGTCAAGTCGACAATGTCGAATGGAAGTGCGCGAAGTAGAAAAACTGTATAAAAAAGAAAAAATTCCTTTCATTAATACCACTAAATTTTCCGTAGAAGAAATTACCGCAAAAATACTCAGTGAAACAGGTTTACAGCGTTACAAATATTAAAAGAGCATAAACCATATCAATAAAATACTGTGAATCATTAACTAATAGATAATTTATTGCAGTTAGCTATTCACTTTGAGCTTTATTTTAGCTATGTTAGCGCCAATAAATAAGTTTATGCATGCTTAATCGTTATCCATATTAGTTTTCGTATTGATGGTGCATAGAAACATTAAAAGTAAATGCCAAATACCATGACTATTAGAACCGATGAATTACGTACCACCCTTATTGAAAATCTCACCTCACCTGCTGAGCTTGCCGAAGAAATCCCACTAACTTCATCTACCGCTGAATTTATTATAAATAGCCGCAAAGAAATCGAAGCGGTAATAAGTGGTGAAGATAAACGTTTGTTGGTTATTATTGGCCCCTGCTCAATTCACGATACAGCAGCAGCCGTTGATTATGCGAAAAAATTAGTTTTACTACGTGATAAATACCAAGATGAGTTATTAATTGTCATGCGTGTTTATTTTGAAAAACCGCGTACGACCGTTGGTTGGAAAGGTTTGATAAGTGATCCTGATCTAGATAAATCATTTCATGTGGCTAAAGGTTTAAAACTAGCACGTAACTTATTAGTTGAAATAAATGAAATAGGCTTACCTGCTGGCACTGAATTTTTAGATATGGTTACCGGTCAGTATATTTCTGATTTGATCAGCTGGGGCGCGATTGGCGCACGTACAACAGAAAGCCAAGTACACAGAGAATTAGCTTCGGCGCTTTCTTGTCCTGTTGGCTTTAAAAATGGTACCGACGGCAACGTTAAAATAGCCTTAGATGCGATTCAAGCATCAAGCGTTCCTCATGTACTTTACTCTCCTGATAAAAGTGGCCAAATGTGTATTTATCAAACACATGGTAACCCCTTTGCTCACGTTATTTTACGTGGTGGTAAAGTACCTAATTACCATGAAGCTGATATCAAAGAGACCTGCGAAAAATTAACAAAAGCGGGATTGAGTGAAAGTATTATGATTGATTGTAGCCATGGCAATAGTTATAAAGACCATAACAAACAAATTGATGTGGCACGCTCAGTAGCGACACAAATCACTCAAGGTGATACCAGTATTTTTGGTGTCATGATTGAAAGTTTTATTGAAGCTGGCAACCAAGCAGTAAAAGCCGATACGCCGCTAATTTACGGCCAAAGTATTACTGATGCCTGTATAGATTTAGACGTAAGTGAAAATATTTTAGCCTTATTAGCTGATGCCGTGAAAACTAGGCTCTAAGTCTAGCTAAACACTTTGTGCAGAAACAGATTAAAAGTTCTGATAAAAAAGGCTGTGATACGTTAACCTATCACAGCCTTTTTCTTTATAGTTTATACCTATAATTTTACGACATCTTTTCAAGTAGACCATCACTACCCGCTTCAACTAAATCAAGCACATAATCAAAACCTTTAGCGCCGCCATAATATGGGTCCGGTACCTGTTCTTCTTCATGCTCGGTAGCAAAATCTAACATTAAATGAATTTTATTTTGTGTGGCAGCTGGTGCTACTTTTTTTAACTCTTCAATATTATCATGATCCATCGCGAGAATAAGGTCAAAGTCAGTAAAATCTTGTACGGTGACCTTTCGAGCTTTAATACCATCAAAAGAATAACCACGTGCAATGCCCGCTTTTTGCGCACGATGATCTGGTTTTTCTTTAGCATGAGCACCTAAAGTACCCGCAGAGTCTACTTTCAGAGTCAAACCTTGCGCCTGCATTTTATGTCTAAAAACAGCTTCCGCACTAGGTGAGCGACATATATTGCCCATGCAAACAAACAAAACCGACTTAATTCCCTTTAAATTCATATTATTACTCATCATCTAGTTACCGTTTTATTATTAGTTTTAAACTTGCCCTCTCTCAATAAAATTCCTAAGTTGAATTTTACTTTTGGGTAGTTTTATAAAACTATTTTGGGCTGTTTTTAAAAGAAGGTAAAGCATAATTTTCAATCGTTTCACCAAATAAAAAATACGCACTAACGGCCGAAGAGACAGGGACTAAATAAAATACGCTTACGACCTTGCTCACCTCACCTCACCCCGTTGGATCATTATATAAAATAAGCTCAGCGACCCTAAAGATACTCCAACGATCATAAAGACTAGTGATATGATGAATCCCCTTGACCAAATAATCTTACTGCTTAAAAAAGTAACACCGACCAAAAAAAGTTTGGTCACCGTTATAACAAGTCAATTAAAACAACGAGTGAGTCCCATATCAATTGGTACAAATAAATATCACTGATTTAAAAAATCATTCATATGCTTTAAACGAAATAATGAGCTCTTCGTTTTTACCTTAAAACTAATTTTATTGTTCGTCAATACAACAATCGTCCTGAAAAAAAGCTATCACGGCTTGCAGTTTTTCATAGTTAACAACGCAAAATAAAGTGCGACCTTCACGTCTTTGTTTAATGAGATCAGCTGATACCAAGCTCGATATATGATGCGACAAGGTAGAGCCTGGCACGTCAAGCTCCTGCTGTAATATGCCAACCGCAATACCTTGTTGCCCTGCCTGAACTAATCTCTTAAAAATAGTTAATCTGGTTGGGTGTCCTAATTCTTTTAATGCTTTAGCAATTACTTCAATAGTCATATTCAATTTCTCACATCAGTTATATTTCGATATTACCAGAAATATATTGACAAGGATAATTTAAATCACTATATTTCGATCATTCCAGAAATACAGAGATTTAAATTATGTCTACCGAAATGAAAAGTGCATTTGAGTTTTTTATTACAACCTTCGCAGAATTAGCAATTTTATTTATTATCATTAGTTTTGTTGTCAGTATTATTAATGACAAATTACCACCTGAAAAAATTAAACAATTACTCAGCGGTAATCGGGGATACGGTATAGCCGTTAGCCTTGGTGCGCTAACACCATTTTGTAGTTGCTCAACGTTGCCAATGACAATCGGATTGATAAAAGCCAGAGCCGCATTCGGCCCAGTTATGGCTTTTTTATTCACATCACCTTTATTGAATCCATTTATTGTTGGTCTTTTCTGGCTAACATTTGGTGCGAAAGTAACCCTAATATATAGTGTTTTTGTCATTTTCTTAGCCATTGTCAGTGGTTACATATTAGAAATTTTTCATTTTGAACGTTTTATTAAAGCTGATTTATTCACATCCAGTTGTACGGAAAAGTCACAGAATGACAAACAAGGCAGTGCGCAATGTAACGATTCTAAACCTCAACAAGAAAATTCTATACAATCGACTTCACAACATTGGAAAAAATTACTGCTAGACACCAGCAAGCAGTTTTTATCATTTGCTCCTTATATGATGATCGGCGTTGCCGTTGGTGCCTTATTACACGGTTACGTTCCACAAGATGCTTTTGAAAAATTAAACGGCTACCACGTGATAATTATAATTCCACTTGCCGCAATTCTTGGTGTATTTCTCTATGTTCGTGCATCAACCATGATACCTGTTGCTACCGCTTTAATTGCTAAAGGCATGAGCATGGGATCTGTTATATCACTGATAATAGCGGGTGCCGGCGCAAGTTTACCTGAGATGATTATGATGAAACGCATGTTCCATTGGCCATTAATGTTCGCTTTTATTTTTGTGGTTTTCGCTACCGCATGTATCACAGGTTTTGCTATTGAACTAATTTAGTCATTAAAGCAACATGTAAATAAAGCAGTAAATAAAGCAGTAAATAAATACATGGTAAGGAACTAAATGATGAATACTTCACATGATTTTGACGGTGGCAGTATCGCTGTTATCGATATTTAAGATATCAATGACATTCAGTTAGAGCTGACAACAGGTAATCACAACGACACCGCGCAATGGTTTCACTTTCGCTGTCATACCAATGCAGGTATAAACCACACTATTAGAATACTTAATGCAGGAGACAGTAGTTTTCCTCAAGCGTGGAAAAAATATCAAACAATGGCATCTTACGATCAAATAAATTGGTTTCGAGTGCCTACGCAATTTATTAATAAGCAGCACGATAAAAATAGCTAGATCAACATGTAGTATTACCCTATTACCCAATCGTTTTTCGTTTATGTTGTAATCATTATCCAAGTTAAGTTTACGCTAAATGGACATAAGCACTATTTAGCTTGTACTCTTTTTATCTCAATGTATCGAGGAATAAATAATGGCTAAAGTACTTATCATTACCGGTGATTTTGTTGAAGACTATGAAAATATGGTTCCCTTTCAAGCACTATTAGCAATGGGGCATCAAGTTGATGCCGTATGTCCAGATAAAAAAATTGGTGATACGATTGCCACTTCAATACACGACTTTGAAGGTGATCAAACTTATACCGAAAAGCGCGGTCATAATTTTACCTTGAATGCTTCTTTTGCAGATATTAATGTCGCAGATTATGATGCTTTGTATTTACCCGGTGGTCGTGCTCCTGAATATTTACGCCTAAATGCAACCGTTATTGAAATGATTCAACACTTTTCAAATAATAATAAGCCCATCGCCTCTATTTGCCACGGACCACAATTACTTACTGCAGCAGGGGTAATAAAAGGTAAAAAGGTATCAGCTTATCCAGCTTGCCAACCAGAAGTAGAAATGGCTGGTGCTCAGTATATCGACTTACCTATGGATGGCGCGATTACCGATGGTAAATTAGTCACTGCACCCGCATGGCCAGCTCACCCTGCCATGTTGATGCAATTTGTGGCATTGTTATAGATTAATCAATATCGAGAGGAAATTATGTGTCAACTTTTTATTAATGCCAACAGTCGTTTATGGAGCTGTAAAACAAAATCACTTCGAATTGAAGGTGTTGTTACATCTATTCGTTTAGAAGTGTTTTTTTGGGATATCTTGGAAGAGTTGTCATTTCGTGATCAAATGACAGTTAATCAGGCAATCACTAAGTTATACCTTGAATCTCTCGATGCTGATCATGATATCAGTAATTTTACTTCTTTTTTACGCGTCTGTTGCTCTCGTTACTTGTCGTTGATTGCCGATGGTGATCTGTCGCGTGATATTGAAGTACCTTTAGCTGATGTTGATGCTCAAAATATAATGGAACAAGAAGTGCTGCGTAACAATCAGCGTAAAGCACTTTACAATGATCAACCGAATAAGGTTGCCATTAACTAGTTTAAGATAGCACTAATTAGATCTCAGTATATGGCCTAATCAACAACATAAGTTTCTACTAGCTTCTTATAGTAGGGCTGTAAAGTAGCATAAGTCTTTGCAGCCCCTGCCCTTAATCGAATCAATTTTTAACATGACTTTATTGCTATTAAAGACATTAGTCAGTGGTTATTCTGGAGGCAAGTGACGGCTAAACCCCACCCTATGTTAGACCATTTAATCACACCCCAGATGTATATTATTATTAAAAATCTCACCATTAAAAATGAGTTGTTAGTCAGTCCCACTTAACTAAAACCCTAATATTCAAGCTAAATGTCAATCACTTACCACAACGAGACTTACTCCGGTTATTATTTACTCATTTTTTTGACGACAATCAATTCAAGTATTAGTTTGGATCATAATGATATTGGGTAAATTTTTGCTATATTAATTAAATTACAATTTAATTTATTTATGACACTAGCTCGAGTAAATAACTACAGGCTTTATGATAAAAGTAACTTTTCCTAGCGAAAATTAACTCACTGTACTATGTATGGAAATACCTGATGGAAGCTGGCTCACGTAAAATAATTTTTTTTTCATTATCCGTAACCTTACTTACCATAGCAATTGTTTATTATTCATTTTACACCGGACGTAATTTAGCCGAGCGTTATACTCCTTTAGTTGATGCTGCTATGGAAATTAAACTTGAAGCGACTGCAGCACACTTGTGGTTTGAAAAGGCTATTGCTGGTGATCTATCTGTTCAAATAGAGGACGTATGGAACCACCTTGACCAATCCCAATGGTATGCCCAAGCAATGCTTGATGGTGGCTCTAACGCAGAAGGCAGCTTCATTGCGCTAAGCGATCCTATTTTACGATTCCAAATTGAAGAAATAATCGCAGGCATTAACCACTTTCGTCAAATGGCACAAAAGCGCTGGGCATCAAAGTTAACATCGGCTAGTGGCGCTGAAATAGAGCAACTATTTGACCTCGCCTTTTTAAAATTTACTCATTCTGCAAATAGTGTTGAGAGTGCGTTGCAAATGGAAATGTCGAAAGACTTACAAGCATTTAAATTAGCACAAGGGGGATTAATATTCCTTATCCTTATATTGGGAACCCTAATGGGCTGTATATTACTACGCGCCAACGCGATGAAAATCAAAAATATGCGCATGTTATATAAACAAGAAGAAAATACACGCATTACGCTAAACTCTATTGGTGATGGTGTAATTTCAACAGATAACAATGGCATTGTGACTTTTATGAATCCGGTTGCTATTCAGCTTACAGGCTGGACATATAAACAAGCGATAGGACAGCCTTTAGTTGAAGTATTCAATATTATTAATGCTCAGACTTTAAAACCTGCAGATAATCCAGTTAAAAAAGTATTGGCAACGGGTAAAATAGATGAGCTGACTAACCACACTATGCTTATTGCTAAAAACGGAACTAAATACCAAATTGCAGATTTAGCCGCCCCGACCCGTTCATCCGACGGAGAGATTGTTGGCGTAGTGCTTGTCTTTCGTGATGTTTCAAAAGAATACGCTCAACATGAAAAACTAGAATTAAATCAAGCACTGATTAAAAACTTGTTAAATAGCATGCCTGATCTCGTTTGGTTAAAAGATGAGGAAGGAATTTACCTAACTTGCAATGCAAAATTTTCACAAATGTTTGGTGTGCCAGAAGATGAAATTATTGGTAAAACGGATTATGACTTTGTAAGTGTAGAGCTTGCTGATTTCTTCCGTGATAAAGATAAAAACTCGATACTTTCTGGTACGTCGACAATGAATGAAGAACTCCTTACTTTCGCAAGTGATGGCCACACAGAACTATGTGAAACGATCAAAACACCTATGTTTAATAGCACCGGCGAACTAACAGGGGTATTAGGTGTTGCTCGAGACATTACAGCGCGTAAACACGCCGAAATTCGAGAGAAGTCCCGCATCCATGTACTAGAACTTATTGCCAGTGACGAACTTTTAGCTGTTATTTTGGCAGCCATTGTTCGAGGTGTTGAGCAAGAAAAACCCGAGATGTTATGCAGTATTTTATTGTTGGATGATGCAGGAAATCATTTATTAACTGGCGCAGCACCAAGCCTTCCTGATTTCTTTAATAAAGCGATACACGGCATTGAAATTGGTCTTGGTGTTGGCTCTTGCGGAACAGCTGCATTTATCAATGAACGTGTCATTGTTGATGATATTCAGACACATCCTTATTGGACTCTGTATAAAGAGTTGGCAAATAAAGCCGCATTAGGCGCTTGTTGGTCGCAACCAATACGTTCAACACAAGGAAAGGTGTTAGGTACTTTTGCTATTTATCATCATGGCGTACATCAACCTACGGCAGCCAATATTGCCTTGATTGAACAAGCAGCCAGTCTAGCAAGTATCACTATTGAAAAAACCCAAGCTAACTTAGCTTTAAAGGCCAGCGATGAGCAAATGCAACGGGTATTAGCCGGAGCAGAGCTAGGGTTTTGGGATTGGAATATAGTCACCAACAAAGTTGACAGAAATGAACAATGGGCGACCATGCTGGGATATACCCAGCAAGAAATAAAAAAAACGACTAATCAATGGGCGGATTTTGTCCACCCTGAAGATAGAGATAAAGCATGGCAATCAATCAATGACGTACTTGAAGGACGGTCAAACACCCACAGTCTTGAATATCGCATGTTGACGAAAGAAGGTCATTATAGATGGATACATGACCAAGCGAATGTGATGAAACGTAGTGCTAATGGCAAACCACTTCGTATGAGCGGTACACATAATGATATCACCAACCGTAAAATAGCAGAAGAAAAGCTCAAGTTCGCTGCCAGTGTATTCACCCACGCTCGAGAAAGCATAATTATCACTGATACAGCAGGTATAATCATTGATGTAAATGATACCTTTACTACCTTAACTGGCTATAGCCGTGAAGAGACTATTGGACAAAATCCACGTATTTTAAAATCAGGAAAGCAATCTCTCACTTTTTATACGGACATGTGGCAAACACTGGTAAAAGAGGGCTATTGGTCTGGCGAAGTATGGAATCGCCGTAAAAATGGCCAACTGTATGCTGAGATAAAAACAATCAGTGCCGTTCGTGATGAATACGGCATTACCACCCATTATGTCGCCTTAGGTAATGACATCACCACGATGAAAGAATATCAAAACCAATTAGAACATACAGTCCATTACGACTTACTCACGAGTTTGCCAAATAGAGTGTTACTGGCCGATCGATTATCTCAAGCTATGTTGCACTGCAGCCGCCATAAGCAGTCACTTGCCGTTGTATTTCTCGATTTAGATGGCTTTAAACAGGTCAATGATGCCCATGGCCATGATGTAGGTGATAAGCTTTTGATTGCATTATCAAGCCTTATGAAAGAGGCATTACGTGAAGGTGATAGCCTAGCCCGTATTGGTGGTGATGAGTTTGTTGCTGTATTAACTGATTTAAAAACAGTTGAAGATTGTGACCCCGTATTAGAGCGATTATTATTGGCAGCGTCAGAGCCTGTTACTATTGCTGACACTGTATTAAATGTATCAACCAGTATTGGTGTAACCCTTTACCCGCAAGACAATGTAGATGCAGATCAGCTTATGCGTCATGCTGACCAAGCCATGTATGTGGCTAAGAAATCGGGTAAAAATCGTTATCACTTATTTGATACCGCCCAAGATGATGCGATTAAAGAACAACGAGAAAGCTTAGAGGCTATTCGTACCGCATTAAATAATCATCAATTCGTGATCTATTATCAGCCTAAAGTTAATATGAAGTCAGGAACGGTAATAGGTGTTGAAGCACTTATTCGTTGGCAACACCCTAAACGAGGGTTATTAAACCCAATGGAGTTCTTGCCTGTTATTGAAAATAACCCTATGAATATAGAGCTGGGGGAATGGGTTATTGATAGCGCACTTAACCAAATTAGCCAATGGAACAAAGAAGGCCTCTACCTCACGGTAAGCACTAGCGTAAATATTGCAGCGGTGCAATTACAGCAACCTGATTTTACTCAGAAGTTAACTTCGCTGTTAGCAGCTCACCCAGATGTTGACCCAAGTTATTTAGAATTGGAAGTGCTGGAGACAAGTGCTTTAGCTAATGTACAGCATTTTGCAACAATCATGAATGCTTGTATGGCACTGGGCGTTAAATTTTCTTTAGATGATTTTGGTACCGGCTATTCATCCCTAACTTATCTTAGACGATTACCAGCAGAATTAATTAAGATAGATCAGAGCTTTGTACGAGATATGTTAGATGATGCTGATGATTTGGCCATTGTTGAGGGCGTAATAGCCTTAGCTAAATTATTCAAACGTGACGTAATTGCTGAAGGGGTTGAAACGATTGAACACGGTACAGCACTATTACAGCTAGGGTGTGAATTGGCACAAGGTTATGGCATTGCTAAACCTATGCCTGCCAGTGAGGTTTCTGCGTGGATTAGTGAATGGAATCCTGATATAAGTTGGCAGAGCTTTACATAAAAAAACTAGCACTGCTCCGGTGAGTTTCGATAATCTTGCGAATTCACTTTAGCTAAAAACTTTAACTACAAGCTTTAACTACTAGCTTTAACCACTAGCTTTAAGCACAACACTGTGATGAAGTTTGCTAGCGTTAGAAACAAAATATAATTTGTTACTGGGGTAACTTCTTATTTTGTAATTCAAGCGCAGCTTTTTCCCTAAAAGACTCGATCAGATCCTCAAGCGCTTTTTCACGTTCAACTTTTGAGTAATTAGGCACCAATCGACAAAACTTTACCGCTTCTATTGCTCGATCATTACCATAAAGTGTTAATACTTGCCTCAAGAACTCTTTATTTATAAAAAAGGTATCACTTAAGTAATCCAGCAGACTTATAAAACTGGTGAAGATAAGTCCGTCAAACTCAAGCTTTTCATCGATTGTTATATTTTCAATCGGAACGCCATCAATACTTAGCTCCCAACCACTATAATTAACTCGATCCTTAGCAATTAAGAACATTGACCAACCACTTTTTTTAAAACCATCAAATGCTCCACCATTCAAATCTGACTCTAGTAGTTCCTGCTCAGTCCAATTTGCTCCTATCGATAACTCTTTAGCGCTTCGTGTTATTATTTTTTCGTTAATTAACTCTTCTAGTTTTACTAATGAATTAGCTTCGTTGTGACAACGATAAGATTTGCATTCATCACAAATTGGCATATTGACTGAGTAGTTACTTTCAGGTGTTGATATTGTGGTTACAATTGTTTTGTGAGAACCCTCTCCACAAAACCAACAGGTAAAACGACAATCGAACGGTATATCAATATCCACCACCTTCATGCAATTTTCCCCTGTAGAAAAAACTTCAGCTTCATTAAAAACACCTAGCGTAAAAACACAATAAATTGACGGAGTTATATTAACATTAATAACTCTCTTTAATATCTTTCACTACTATCTATCACTAATAATTATCGTTACAAAAAGTTGACTGACTTATTAGAAAATAATGAAGAATTTCTAACCACTATTTTTAACACCAAATAAACACTAAAACTGACAGTGTTGATAACGCGTCAAAGTTAATCCGGGCTCAACATCGACGTTATAACCATGAGTATCTAAATTAACAATGGCATATTTAGTAATGCCTATTTTCTATTTTCTAATTTCTAATTTCTAATAAATATTGAACAACTCGGCATTAATTTAATAAATAGCCTATTATTTAAACTATCAATACAAAGTTACTTGTTTCGTTAAAGTTGAAAATATTTTAACAAATAAATAATTTTCAGCTCAAGGACGATTTTTTATAAAAGCTTTAAAGAGGTTTTATGATTAATTTAACAAGTCTAAAAGTAAAGTTTATCGCTATTTTTATCGTGTTAGGACTGATCCCTGCCGTAATTGTGAGCCTTATTTCAACCTTCAATAGCTCCGCAGATGTAACTGATAAAGTTTATAATCAGCTCACTGCGATTAATCAAATTAAGAAACAGGCCATTGAGAATTATTTTGCTGAACGTCAAGGTGATATGGGGGTTCTTATTGATATTGCTGATACCATGCAACAACAATATTTTATGAAACTATCGGCGATAAACAAGCTTAAGAAAACTCATATTAACGATTACTTTAACAATAACAACGTTCAATTAGAAAGACTGGCAAATGAAAATAATACCCAGCAAGCGATTGCTGAACTAGTTAATAACTTTTCAAATAAAAAACAGTGGTATAACTCACTTAATAAATACGATAAAAATTATAAGCCGTTATTGTCGTATTTTGGCTGGTACGATTTTTTTATTATCAGTACACAAGGCACTATTATTTATTCAGTAACACGAGAGAGTGATTTAGGTCAAAAAATCACCACAGATTTAACCGACACTTCATTCTATCAAGCCTTTAATTTAGCGAAAAATTCAGATTCAGCAAATATCCAGTTTGGTGATTTTCTTCCTTATGCCCCCAGTAATAATGAACCGGCCGCCTTTGTGATTAAACCCGTAGACGTTAATGGCAAACGACTTGGTTATATTGCCTATCAGCAGCCCTTGGATAAGATTAATAGTATTTTAGGTGATAGAGAAGGAATGGGGGTTTCGGGCGAGTCATACCTTGTTGGACAAGATAAACTGATGCGCTCAGATTCCTATTTAAATCCGACAGAATATTCTGTTAAGGCTTCATTTACTCATGAAAATAAAGTAGAAACAGAAGCCTCAAATAGCGCATTAAATGGCGAGAAAAGCACCAGTATAATCATGGATTATAATGGTAATCCTGTCGTAAGTAGTTGGGATTATATTGATATTAGCAATAACGTACGCTGGGCAATCATCTCCGAAATAGATGTCGCTGAGGCATTTAATCCTAAAACGGCTAATAATGAAGATTTTTATAAAAACTATATTGAAAAATATGGCTATTATGATTTATTTTTGATCAACCCTAATGGTCATATTTTTTATACCGTAACGAAAGAAGCGGATTTAAATACCAATATTTTAACGGGTAAATATGCTGATTCTAATTTGGGTAGTTTAATTAAAGGCATTAGCCAAAGTAAGCAATATGGTTTCGTTGATTTTGCTCCATACGCGCCTAGTAATGGTGATCCCGCTGCATTCATTGCGCAGCCGTTATTAAAATCTAATGGGCAAACTGCGATTTATGTTGCACTGCAGCTACCACTTGAAGGCATACAAGCCATCATGGGTATTAGAGAGGGAATGGGTGAAACAGGAGAAAGTTACTTAGTCGGCAACGATTTAAAAATGCGTAGTAACTCATTTCTTGACCCTGATGGCCACACCGTAAAAGCAAGTTTTGCGGGTAGCGTCACAAAAAATGGTGTTGACACAGAAGCAGCGAAACGTGCTCTTGGGGGAGAAAAAGGTACCGATATTATTATTGATTATAATGGTAATCCCGTACTTTCCTCTTTTGACCGCATTGAGTTTGGTTTATTCAATTGGGCCATACTATCAGAAATAGATGAGCCAGAGGCCTTTGCATCAATTCGAAGTAACACCATATTTATGAGTATATTAATGATGATTATTGTTGCTCTGGTTGTCATGATTGGTTTTATTGTCGCTAAAAGAATTGCTACGCCAATCAGTGAAATAGCAGATATTGCTCAAAAAGTGGCGGATGGCGATTTAACCATGAAAGTTGATAAAACCTCTAATGATGAGGTTGGTCACTTACAAGAAGCGATTGAGAAAATGATAACTAACTTATCTAGAATGGTTGGCAATATTTCAGGAATAGCTATTCAACAAGCTTCTACATCTGAAGAACTTGCGGCTATTACCACTCTAACGAGCTCTACGGTTACTGAGCAACAGGCGATTTCAGAACAACTTGCTACGGCTATGCAGGAAATGGGCGCAACCGTTAATGAAGTGGCCGTTAGCACAACAACCACGTCATCGGCAGTCGATAATATTAAAAACAAAGTGAACGAAGGCGCGACTAAATTAGATGAGACTTATCACTCAATAGTCGATATGACCACGCATATTCAGCAATCAGAGCAAAGTGTTCAAAAAGTGAGAAAAGACTTTGATCAAGTGGTTAATGTGCTTGATGTTATAAAAAGTATTGCTGATCAAACTAATTTATTAGCATTAAATGCCGCAATTGAAGCGGCTAGAGCTGGTGAACAAGGCCGAGGCTTTGCAGTAGTCGCCGATGAAGTTCGTCAATTGGCACAAAGAACGCAAGATTCAACTAAACAAATCGATGATATTATCAATACCATTATGGTCGGTGCAAATTCATCGGTTGAAGTAATGGCAAACAGCGTAACTCAAGCCAGTTCTGTACAGGATCACGCTAAAGAAGCGAGAGATCTTAACCAAATAATTGCAAATGATATGAATGAAATTAGTGATTTAAGTGCGCAAATAGCAACGGCAGCTGAGGAGCAATCAGTCGTTGTTGATGAAATTCTACAAAATGTTGAAACGCTAAATTCTGGGGTAACTGAAACAAGTCAAGCGACCGAGAACATTTCAGAATCCAGTATTGAACTAGCACGTTTAGCAACTGAATTAGAAGAAGAGTCATCTGCGTTTAAAATTCAATAACTGGATAATAGAGCTATGTCCCATGATAAAAAATGATAACTTTAGCGTTATTATCGCTAAGAGCCATATCAGCATTGCTTTAAATCGTTAATATTTGACTCATCATGATAAATTTTATAACACAGCTATTATGGAGTTGACTCACATAACAGTCCCAGCATTAATCATATTGAATTTAACGATTTCATTCTCTTTATTCTAAATTAGTTTAATACCTCCCAATTTTGTTCAACTAAACCTTTTGATTTTCCTTTATATTTGACTCTAAAGCTGCTAATTTTAGTGGGTTAGCTTAATAATTACACAAGGAAATTAACGAGTGTGTTCAAGCAAGTAAATTACTTAACTATTGAAGGAACAAAAAATGAGTAAACTACGAGTTTTATTATTTATAGGATTAATCGCTTTTCAACAGCAAGCTGGTGCATCCGCTATGTCCGTCGCTTCGCTAGAAAGCTGTGATAGCGACGTTTGCGTAAAAAAGGCGAAGAAATTTAAACTTTTTGCTAGAAGGGGCAGTCTAGACGCCCAGATGCTATTGGCATCGATGTACTACGTTGGTTATGGTCTTAAACAAGACACCAAAAAGACTGTGTACTGGTATAAAAAAGCTATACGCAATGGCAACGCAAATGCAAGATATCGCCTTGGTGTTTTATATATCTTTGGAAAAGGCATTGAACATGACATACCTGAAGGTCTTAAGCGACTTAAAAAGGGAGCCAACAAAGGTGATACCCAGTCATCTTATCTACTAGCCGACTTGTACCTCAACGGTAATAAAGTCGAGAAAAACCTTGTTGAAGTTGAAAAATGGTTAAAAGTAGGTGCTGACTTAGATGATGCGGCTTCTCAATACCGATTAGGGTTGTTATATGAAGCAGGTTTGTTCGGAACAAAGGAAATTTCCGAGTCTATTGCCTTATATCAACAAGCAAGTGGTAAAAGTGCTCTTGCCCGGCAGCGACTACAGCTTTTTTTTCCTGAGGGTGACCAAGCCACAGATTACGCGGCTAACTTTGCATCAAAGGGTATAGAACATATTGTGATAACTCCACCATCACTTAACGAAATGTTAGATTTTACTCTTGGTGATATCAGAGATATGGTTATTTATAATTCATCAGTTCAAACAGGCACTAGAATACAAGGCGTCACCTGTGCTGCAAGTCATATGTGTACCTCAATCACCTCAAGACAAGATCTTGAGGATATGACACGTTAAGGGGATATCCAACAGCAATTATTAATAACCTCTACTTAGCCATTTTATGACTGATTTCTATTATTTCAGGCATCAGTCTTTTTCAATAAATTAGCTAACCAGTGATAATCTCGCGATCTCTTTTTAGCACTTACGTGACAAGTCTGATGACGATACTAAAGTGATTATTGTAGCGTTAACCGCCAACATTATTAGAATTACCACCGGTAAATTTACTCGCCTACACCAATCCCTGTCACCATAGCACTATTCAGTTTCAGTGATCTGTTAACCCCATATTCATATCTATTTTCTATGATAAGAAAAGCGGATATAGCCTACTGATTCTGATATCATCTTAAGCATTGATTATTAACTATCGGATACTGCTCAACTATGATTACACTTTATGGGATTAAAAATTGCGATACGGTAAGAAAAGCCACTAAATGGTTAGAAACAAACAGCGTTAACCATCAACTTTACGATTTTAAAAAGCAACCTTTAACGCCTGAGTTGTTAACTGAATTTGTTAAACAAAGTGATTGGTCACTGCTATTAAATAAGCGCAGTACAACTTTTCGTAACCTGCCTGACGAGATAAAAAACAACTTAACTGATGAGGTGATGTTCGCTGCTGTATTGGAACAACCAACATTACTTAAAAGACCGCTACTACCGCTAAATGGTGAGCTTAACCTGGGTTTTAAAGCCGAGCAGTATCAAAGTCTTTTCGAAGAAAAATAAAATAAGTCATTTGTAATTAAGTAAAGGTATTCGTTGTGAGTCAAATAGAACAAAAGAAAGAAAGTGCGGTAATTGAGTTAGCCAAAGCACTTATCGGTAGAGCTTCAGTTACTCCCGAAGATGCAGGTTGTCAAAAATTAATTTCTGAGCGGTTGGCAAAATTAGGCTTTACCAACGAAAGCATGATTTTTGCTGATACAACTAACTTATGGTCACGACGAAATGGGCTGACGATAACAGGTGAAAATAGCAATAATGAACAAGACTTACTTTTTTGTTTTGCTGGTCACACCGATGTGGTTCCGGCCGGAAACTTAGAATTATGGAATACGCCGCCATTTGAGCCAACCATCATTGATGGCATGTTATATGGACGTGGCGCGGCAGATATGAAAGGCAGTTTAGCTGCAATGATCGTTGCTACCGAACGTTTTGTTGAAGATCACCCTGATCACTATGGTGCAATATCGTACTTGATCACTAGTGATGAGGAAGGGCCTTTTATTAATGGCACCACGAAAGTTATTGATACCTTAGAAGCACGTAATGAAAAAATAACCTATTGCATCGTCGGTGAGCCTTCAAGCACAAACCATGTTGGTGATGTCATTAAAAATGGTCGTCGTGGCTCTATTTCAGCGGAAGTAGATATAAAAGGAAAACAAGGTCATGTCGCCTACCCTGAACACGTAAAAAATCCAATACATCTAGCTATGCCGGCATTAACAGAGCTGAGCCTAGTACAATGGGATCATGGTAATGACTACTTCCCTGCAACCAGTTTTCAACTGTCAAATATTCATTCGGGTACAGGTGCCACCAATGTTGTACCGGGGCATATAACGGCATTATTTAATTTACGTTATAGTACTGAATTAACAGATCAAATTATTGTCGAGCAAGTTGAGTCGATATTAGATAAACATCAACTTGATTATGATATTAAATGGACCTTTAATGGCAAACCTTTCTTGACCGAACTCGCCGCTGATAAACACGGTTTTCTAACAGCTGTCTCTGATGCCGTTCAATCTGTTACTCAGCACAAACCTCAGTTGTCGACTTCTGGCGGAACCTCTGATGGCCGTTTTATAGCACCAACTGGAGCGAAGGTCATAGAATTAGGTCCTTGTAATGCGACAATACATCAAGTCAATGAGTCCGTTTCTTGTGATGATTTAGAAAAGCTTACGGATATTTATTACGCCTGTTTGGTGAATATATTAACTAAATAATAGACGTTAGCATAACTTTCACATTTACCTGCCCGCTAACTTAGCGTTAACTTAGCGTTAAGTTAGCGTTAAGTTAGCGTAAACTTTAAATGAACTGAGTGATATGACAAAACCAACAATATTAACTAACGCTCAATCAATAAATGAACGGTTAGGACAAACTGAAGAACATCTTCACTATTTAAGTGAAAGAATAGCCGTTCATAAAGAAATGTTACCGGCTTTTAATGCCCTATCTGCCGCTGCTAAATCCGCAGGTATTGACATAAAAATAGCCAGTGGTTTTCGATCATTTGAACGACAATTAATGATATGGAACAATAAGTTTAGCGGTATAAGTCCGATTAAAGATAATGCTGGCAACACTATTAACACAGTCAACTTATCTGATGAAGAAATCATGCATGCCATTTTGCTTTTCTCAGCCCTACCCGGCGCTAGTCGCCATCATTGGGGTTGCGATATTGATGTTTATGCTACAAATTTATTAGCTGATGATTATCAATTACAATTAGAGCCTTGGGAGTACTCAGCCCAAGGGCCGTTGGCCAAACTGTCTTGTTGGCTTAATACCCACGCGGGTGATTTTGACTTCTATTTACCTTATGGTAGTTATCAAGGCGGTGTTGCCGCAGAGCCTTGGCATTTATCCTATGCTCCGCTTGCAAATAATTATCAAAGGAATTTTGATAAACCTCAATTAGAAAAACTTCTTATTAGCAGTAATATTTTAGGTAAAAGTACTATTATCAATAATATTGATGTGATCATTAAACGTTACATTATCAACGTAAACGATATCCCTATAAATTGTTCTATACCTAGACCAGATTAACGTTGTAAAATAGCTAACTATACCCTTTACCATTCAAAGTGCTTGATTTCAGTGGGAGATAAAAGTGCTTTAGGCAAGGCATTCATTTAAAACAATGGTTACTCCCTTGTTGAAATGAATAACGTCGCGTAAATCGCTTTTAACCCCATCGAAGAAGCGCTTGAACAACATCACTTCATCGTTGCGGTGATTTATAATGGAGTAACCATTGTTTCATCACAGCGCCTTGAATTGAAATTGATCAAACACTCTGAAACAAGCATCTTGAATGGCAACGGGTATAAACACTGTAATAGCCCGTTAAATTCAATCAAATTGTAAAGGCTGAACTAGACATTTAATTAGGTATTTTACTCAATACTTGGTTAAGCATTTATTAGATAAAGGAGTTTTTATGGAAGATTGGTTAATAATTACAATCATTGTGATAGCAATGGGGATTATTGTCGGTAATTTAAGTACACTGCAAAAAAATACTAAGCAAAAATTACGTCTAAAAAACCTTAATGACTTAAAAGAAACCCTACCGAGAACAAAGAAAAACGAACATAAAATGGAAACAGTGAAGAAAAATAAAATAAAATAAAATAAAAGTTACGTTTCCTTATATTAATTTATCAAAATGGCTATATTCCAATCCTTTAAAAAACATTAAGCCTGCAATAATTATTTAACTAAAACGCTTAAAAATTCGCGTGAAGACACTTTCTCTGAATATGTATTCAATATTATTTAAAGTAACTCAAATCAAACATTCGCATTAGTTTTTCTAATGTGAAAGGCTATTTTTTTTAATTGGTAAAAGGCAATATTTGTTATTAACATACACTTGTTTTCTGAGTTAGCGCAACGAAACGCTATTACTCCCATAGTAGTGTTTCATTAACTAGATTACGTTGAAAAGAAAGTAGGACTTGTTCATTCTTTTCTCTCTGACATGTTTCTTGTAAATTTAACTTCCTTATATCAACTTGATATTTAAGTTGGCCCGCATTATATGCGGGCTTTTTTTTGCCTATAATTTAATGTTTTATCTTTTTTTAAATAAGTATAAAAATTATAATTGACCCAATACTTGCGCAGGTTCAATTTTGGTTGCTCGCCAAGCGGGATATAAGGTTGCAATAAAACTCATTAACAGTGCCGTTACCACAGTGATATACACATCTGACATCTGTAATTCGCTCGGTAGGTAATTAATAAAATACACATCCCCTGATAGAAAAGTGACGTTAAAAAAGCGCTCAATAGCACTGATAAAGTTTGTTAAATTTAGCGCTAAGTAACTACCAAACAATGCCCCTATAAAGCAGCCTAAAACACCATTAACTAATCCCTGTACAATAAAAGCAAACATGATAACTGGCGAGCCTGCTCCCATCGTTCTTAAAATGGCGATATCTCCTTGTTTTTCAGTGACTGCCATAATCAAGGTAGAAACAATATTAAAACTGGCAACAGCAATAACCAATATAAGAACAATAAACATCACCATACGGACTAATTGAATGTCTTTAAATAAGTGGCCCTGTGTGCGTGTCCAGTCATTTATGTAAACATAATGGTCAAAGTTATAAGCAACTTCTCGGGCCGTTGCTCTAGCAGTGAACACATCATCAATCTTTAAACGGATACTCTGTGCTTGCGTAGCGTTATATCCCATTAACTTACTTGCCTGATCAAAATTTATATAAGCTAAAGTATCATCAATCGTGCCGCCAAAATTAAAAATGGCGACGACTTCTACCTGTTTAATAACAGGGGCAGAAAACACTTGTTGCATGCCTTTCTTTCCTGACGCTATTGAATTATTTCTTGGTGGAGCAGGTAATAACAGTTGCAACTTGTCACCGACAGCGAGCTTAAGTTTTTTGGCAATACCACTACCAATAACAATACCTGCCCTGCCACTTTTATCTTTATTACTTAAAGAAAGTGCCTGCCAAGTGCCAGCAACTATATAGTTTTCAATACTGGAAACTAAGCTTTCTAATTTTACATCAACACCGCGTATTTCAAGCGCCTTAAGCTTAAGATCATGTTGCAACATACCGGTCATATTAATCATGGGTGCAGCTGCGAGTACTTTTGGCTGTTGCTGTATTTTTTTTATACTTTTATGCCAATCAGGAATAGGATCATTAACACCGACCAACTCAACATGTGGCACAATTGACAGCAGTTTTTGTGAAAGCTCTTTTTCAAAGCCATTCATAGCACTGAGCACAACAATTAATATCGCAACACCCAAAGCAATACCAATAGTTGATGAGGCAGAAATAAAAGCGGAAAAACCATTACCATGGCGACTACGTACGTAACGCCACCCTAAAAATAAACTTAATGGCTTAAACATGCTGTATCACTACTTCTTCTTGAAAAGGTAACAACTTGCCTTGGGCGAGTTTTACTTGCCTGTCCATGCGTTTGGCAAGGGCTAGATCATGCGTCACAATAACAAAACTAGTTTTTATACTGACATTTAAACTACGGATCAGCTGGTAAATTTGTTCCGCCGTTTCGCTGTCTAAATTCCCCGTAGGCTCATCAGCTAAAATGAGTGACGGTTTAGTCACTAACGCGCGCGCAATAGCAACTCGTTGGCGTTCACCTCCTGACAATTGTGCCGGTTGATAATCGATACGATGTGACAAACCTACTTGTTCAAGCATGTCTTTTGCTGCTTGCAATGCAGCTTTAGGTTTATCTCCACGAATCATCAATGGCATAGCAACATTTTCTAACGCGCTAAATTCCATCATTAAATGATGAAACTGATAAATAAAACCAATATGTTGATTTCGAAATTTCGCGCGTTGTTTATCTGATAATTGGTGTATATTAATGCCGTTGATAAATACCTGCCCAGCACTAGGAATATCTAAAGCGCCAGCTAGATGTAAAAAAGTACTTTTGCCACAGCCCGAGCTACCAACAATAGCGAGTAATTCACCTTGTTTTACGCTAAGTTCTAGTTCATCTAATACATGGCTTTCTACATCACCCTGTTTATAAATTTTTGTCAGCTGAGTACAACGTAACACCTCAAGCATACTTTCTCCTTTATTCTTTCCTTCACTCATTTCTACGCGCATTCCTGTATCTATTGGCAGAGTTTCAGCAGGGTTATTCATTACGTAAAACCTCTGCAGGCTGTGTGGTTGATGCTTGATAAGCAGGATATAAGGTCGCAACAAAGCTCATAATAAGTGCAGCGGTGATTATCACCATCACATCAAACCATTCAAGTTGCACAGGTAATACTTGTACGCCAAAACCAAATAAATTAACGCCGAGTACCGTCAGTATGCTGTTTAAATTAAGTGTCAGCAGTACACCCGCAATACCTCCTAAGATAACTCCCCATAAGCCATTAACCATACCTTGGGTAATAAATATTTTAACAACACCAAAACGTGATAAACCTAAGGTTTGCAGTATGCCAATTTCACCTTGTTTATTGATAACCACCATCACCAGCGCTGAGACAATATTAAATGCAGCAACAGCAACAATTAAACTTAACATTAACCACATCATATTTTTTTCCATTTTAACCGCAGAAAAAAGTGCGCCTTGGCTTTCATCCCATGTACTAAATTGAATGGATGCGGGTAATTGTTGAGCCCCCTGCTGCTTTATCAGGCCAGTAACCACTTTACTAGCATTAAAAGCATCATCTAAATATAAGCGTAGTTTATCAATACCATCGCCATGTCTTCTCAATAACTTGGCACCATAACGGCTATCAATATAAACCATGGCATCATCAACTTGAGAGCCAACATTAAACAGGCCACTCACGGTAAATACTCGTTGTACGGGTATACGCCCCATCGGGGTGAAAATACTTTTATTAGGCAACACCAAACGTACTTCATCGCCCAGCGATACCTGTAATTTCCTTGCTAAAGATTCACCTAAAATTAATGAGTAGGGCTGAGTAGTCAAGCTAGTCATTGATCCTGAAACCAAGTGACTATTAATAAGGTTAGCCGCCTCAAACTCAGGCACTATCCCTTGCATTAGCACGCCTTGTAGGCCTGTAGCTGATTGAATTAAAGCTTCACTTTCAAGTAGAGGACTAACACGTAAAACATGAGGTTGTTGTAATAAAGATTTTCGTAGCGTGTGCCAGGGGAAATCGCTAGATTTTGCCTTACTTAGGCTTGTGTTTGTCGTTTCAGTAGGCGAATTTTGTACTACAACGTGTGGTACTAGGCCTAAAATACGTTTTTTTAATTCACCTTCAAAGCCATTCATGACAGAGACAACGGTAATCAACGAGGCGACACCCAGTAAAATACCAACAATGGAAAAAAAGGTAATAAAAGAAACAAAACCAGTATGGCTTCTGCTACGACTATAGCGCAGCCCAATAAATAGACTAATAGGTTGAAACATTGATGTATTTTTATTTACTATAACGCTGATAAAATATGCTCGTTAGCATAGCACATCCGAATATGTTGTCGGATTTAATTAAGCTAACAACGCCTTTTTTATGATATAACTTTGTTGCTAAATATTACTTTCCCTAGTCTTCTCTCAATTATGGATAAAATCTGACTCATGAATAAGCAAATACACTCGACCAATAATAAAGAAAAATTACAACAGTACCATGAGTTCTTTGCTATTGAGTATGATTTTACTCTTAACATTATGCCGATTGATGAAAGTGATGTAACAACCTTTGATGATTTTGTTAAAAAAATGCCAATGCCATTTAAATTAGCGAGTGACATGATAACAATAGACCAAGCGGCACTTCGCCCTTTACAAGCACTGAGCGGTGTCACAGGCCAACTAGTTGACTTTTTAAATCATCAATCGCAAAAAATAGACTTACTTATCGGTTATATCTTAAGTCAACAAGATGAAGAGAAGCATAGATATCAAGGGATAAAATTTGGCGGTGGCGGGGTAAAATTCACTGCAAAATCAGCTTTTGAACTTGGTCAAAAATTAGAAATTAAAATATTTCTCCTAGAAAACAATTGTGCGGTATATTGTTATGGTGAAGTTATCGAAGTCATACCTGATGAAGCCTTACCTGATAAAGTAATGCAGAGTAATGAATCTTCTCCGCAACAGGACCAACCATACCAACACAAGGTTATATTTCATTTTATTAGTGAGGATGACAGAGAGGTTTTAGTGCGAACAAGTTTGCATGAGCAGTCAAAGCAATTGCAAAAACTTTCACAATTGCGTAACCAAACTGCAGATAAATAAAGTACTTCTCACTAGGGGCTGTTGATCTTTCAGGGTTAAATTTTGTTCGGTTCCCTTAAAGGGAGTAAAGCGTTTTAGTCGCGGCGAGTAGTGTGTAGCCTAGTCATTCTAAGCAAATACTACTCAACAAAGAATAAAACGCTTTTAGCCGAATCCTTCGGACAGCGTTTGTTGGCCATTTTTACTGCGTTATCGCCTTTTTATGTGACGCTACATGGATAATGGTATGAACCCACTCCACTTCCTAACGGCCTCGCAATGGGCCAAAATGGAAGCGTAGACATACCATTTAACAAGAGCGGAGTGGGTATAATGAAGATTACAACAATTGGTCT
>Ga0209292_1000036_pt1 | contig 195264 bp, 163 predicted proteins | sample GOMGulsemesocosm_2_FD_184634 | JGI IMG/M metagenome (GOLD analysis project Ga0209292, IMG submission 184634) | Methane-oxidizing microbial communities from mesocosms in the Gulf of Mexico - GOM9C Gulf of Mexico (SPAdes) (version 2) | ecosystem: Environmental > Aquatic > Marine > Cold seeps...
TGCGAAGGAAAAATAAATCAAGGTAAGGCGCTCGATTGAGCAATAGCTGGCTATTGGAATTGAGAGCAACGAATTCTTGGGGTATTTTAACCAGCACAAGTGGGCAATAATTTAATGGAATTGGTATTACACGTAGATTTGCTAAAAGAACCACTCAAACGTACATTTACTGGATTTAAATAGATGCCAGCACTAGGTAGTATTAAAGTTTGATTAAAATACAAAGTTAACATCAAGTGATGTAGATCAATGACAGTAATAAGCTTGAAACAGTCTTTGGTGTAATAAAGGCTAATAAAAAACTATGAATGGATAAACTTCAGCACTTCTTCTACCTGACCTGTTCTTCGTTTAATCAATATTTCCTTAATGTGTTGCCGTAACCAAATTAAGCCTTTATCGCCACTTTGCCTTTTGTGCCATAACATTGAAATGGAAGTATGAGGAATATCTATTGGAGTGGGCGTAATGGCGAGATCACCGCAGGCTAAGTGATTATGAATAAGGTCTGTAGGTAAAATTGCGATAAGGTCGCTATCTTTAATAATGGGGATAGCGGAGGAGAAATTATTAACTGTAAATGCTATTCGCCGAGTAAAGCCTAATTGCTGTAGAGCTTGGTCTGTAGGGCTAGCAATATCTCCCGATAGTGAAACTAACAAATGCTGTGCTAAGGCAAACTCCTCAACAGTTAGACGTTTTTTTGCCAAAGGGTGACCTATACGCATGACACAAACATAACTCGTATCAAATAAATGATCTGAACAAATACTTTCTAACGAGCGATTGCTTTGTCCTATAACAAGATCAACATCAGCGTCGTCTAATAATGCTTTGGTACAAGCTATGGTATAAGGAACTGCATGTAAGTTGAGTCCTGGGGCTTCTTGCTCAAATAATTTCCGCATATCCAACCAAAGCGCATCAAGGGCAATATCAGGTAAAGCGACTCTAAATGTACGTTTGGCACTTTTGGGCTGAAAATCTTCAGGCTCTACAGCTTGGTTGATACTATGCAAAGGGTCTCGTATTTTATCCCACAGATTTTTTGCATAGCTAGTCGGTTGTACTTTGCGGCCATCGGGAACAAGCAACTCATCCTTCCATAAAATACGCATTCTAGCTACCGCGTTTGAAACGGCGGGTTGAGTCATGGATAATCGCTCTGCCGCACGGGTTATAGAGTTTTCAGTCATGATGACATTAAAAATAACCAACAATTTTAATTCATGGGGTCGCATAATTAGCGTCTTTAATTAGAACCTTTGATCCATCATATTATTTTATGTTTAAGCTGTCACCCTACATAATTCATCATATTTTTATATGAATAGAATATGATTATAGAATTATATTTTATGCTTATGCTCCCTTAATATAAATGGAGTACTAGCACACAAAAAAGAGTATAAAGATGAAAACAGCCTTCACAAAAGTAACTTACCTACTTGGTTTATCAGCCACACTCTATCTAAGTACCATATCAGCTCACGCACATCACTTTGTTGAGCAGGCAAAGCTTCTTGGAAATGATAGTGCTAGCCATGATTTTTTTGGCTACAGCGTAGCCCTGTCAAAAGATACTGCTGTTATTGGTGCTTTCAGAGTTGATGATGATAAGAAAGGTAAGGATGTTGGAGCCGCTTATGTCTTCGTCCGTTCAAACAATGCTTGGATACAGCAGGCTAAACTCACGTCAGCTGATGGCGAAGCAGAGGATACCTTTGGAGGCAATGTTGCACTTTCAGGTGACACTGCGGTTGTTGGTGTTATTCGAGATGATGATACAGTTAAAGGCAATGATTCAGGATCAGCATATATTTTTAAACGCACCGGAATCAATTGGAGTCAGCAGGCTAAACTCACAGCGCTAGATGCATCTGCAGGTGATTCTTTTGGCTGGAGCATAGGAGTTGCTGGCGATACCGTAGTGCTGGGTGCTCCTTATGATGATGATAAAGGTAAGAACTCCGGTTCAGTTTATGTATTTTCTCGCACAGGAGAAACGTGGAGTCAACAAGCTAAAATCACAGCAGCAGACGGTACTGAGGGCGATTTATTCGGTATTAGTCTCGCTATTTCTGGTGACACTATTTTAGTTGGTGCCGATTTAAATGAAGAAAAGGGCCTCAAAGCTGGGGCTGCATATGTATTTACTCGCTCAGGAAGGAGTTGGACTCAACAAGCAAAACTTACAGCCCATGATGGCTCAGAGGGGGACATTTTTGGTGTCAGAGTTGCGCTAGAAGGTGATACAGCCTTGATATCTGCCCGAAGAGATGACGATAACATTATGGGCCGTGATTCAGGCTCAGCCTACATATTTTCCCGCGCGGGAAACACATGGAGTCAGCAAGTAAAACTTAAAGCCCCCGATGGTGCGAAAGATGATCGTTTTGGACGAAGTGTAGCCCTTTCTGGCGACAATGCTTTAATTGGAGCAATGTTCCAAGATGAGCAAGGGGAAAACTCTGGCTCAGCTTACTTGTTCGAGCGCTCAGGCAATACTTGGCACTTTAAAACTCAACTAATGCCAAAAGATGGAAGCAAGGGAGACACCTTTGGCTGGAATGTTGCTATTTTGGATAATACAGCGTTAATCTCAGCTAATAGGGATAATGATAAAGGCGAAAATTCTGGCTCTGCCTATATATTTGGTATGAAGGTAACTAAATGACCAACGCACCTAAATTAAAGCTACATTTTCAGGCGTATCCGTTCATCATATTTCACCTAAAGTTTATTCAAGCCTAGTTACTGAGCTGCCGATAAGCCTCAATAATACTAAAAATAATTTCATTATAAATTCCTTTTTAGGTAGGTTAATTTGCAGTATGTACTGGAAATATTTTTTTGTAAAAATAGAGAATCAAGAAGACTGTCGCTTATGGGAAAATTTAAGCGACTGTCCTAGCTAATTCCTCTAGTGAATTTCTATACTTCTTCAAGTACTTCATAAGTTATTATGGTAGGGGCCTGAATAAGAAAGCTAAGTAACATTTTGAAATCACCTCTTTCTCCCCTCCAACTGAGGTAGTCGCTCAAATTGTCCTCATGCTCCCAATAAACAATAATAATAAACTTACCCTCAAATAAGCGTGAAACTTCAGCCCCTTTGTTTCCTTTGAACCTTCTAGTTTCTGGTATTATTCTCTTTAAGAAAGATAATAACTCTTCCGATTGCCCTTCTTTTGCTTGAAATTCAAATGTTGTCATTTTATGCATAGTATTCTCAAAGTTTAAATATAGAAATAAGCTAGATGAGGAAATTGAACTCCCCCATCTATGTAAATATCCTAAAGGATGAAGGTCTCTAGCGAACTAGTTCTAATATTTCATCCGTACTTTCAACCTTACAATAGCCAAAACTCAAAGCCGCCATAAACGCATGATGTACATGATGTGCTGGTACAGTAACGCCATTAAATTCAAGCTCTAATGTGGCACAAGCATCATGCGCCACATGGCATTCATAGCCAAAATCTACAGCTGCACGGGTTACTGCGTCAATGCACATATGGCTCATTGCACCAACAATTATCAGCTTATCTACTTTTAACTTTTCTAGCGTTTTTTGTAATTCAGTATTACGAAAACTATTTATGTGATGTTTTAGAATTACAGCCTCCCCTTCGGTTGGCTCAACACTAGGGTGTATTTTCGCACCGTCTGAGTGAGGTAAGAAGAATGGCGCTTCATCTGAAGGAAATTCATGGCGAACATGAATGATAGGCATTTTATTATCTCGAAACTGAGCTAATAATGAGGCTGCATTCTTTGAGGCTATTTCTGTACCTGATAAAGGCCATTTAGCTCCATCATAGGTAGGATAGTAATCATTCTGTAAATCAATAAGTAATAAGGCTGTGTTAGACATAATGCTCTCTCTTGAGTTGTTTAGCTGGATTGTTAAAGCTATTATCCAATACATTATTCAATAACACCGATGGCGTAATCGCCATAAAGCAGTCCAAAAATGACAAAGAATATTGATGTCGTAATTATCGATTATCCTAATGCGCTTCAAAGTGCAGTACATGGATTAAGAGAGTTATTTCTATTAGCTAACAAAATCATTACAGAAAACCAGTTAGATATGCAATTCACAATCAAATTGCTTCAACCTGATAGTGTTTTAGGTAGTATGAATCGAAGTGATATTGTTATTCTTCCACCAAATTTAGATGGTTGCTACTATATAAAACCTCAACCAGAATTATTGCAATATATCAATGAGGTTCATCAAGCGGGATGCATATTATGCTCAGCTTGCTCAGGTGCATTTATTCTTGCTCATACTGGGCTATTAGATAATAGAACTGTAACAACACACTGGCAGCTAGAAAATAGTTTTAGTGAGAAATTCCCTAAGGTATCTTTAAATATTGAAAGTTTACTCATCAATGATGGAGATATAATTAGTGCAGGAGGATTAATGTCATGGGTTGATTTAGGATTAGAGATCGTTGCTCAATTTTCAAAGCCACATATCATGAGGGCACTCGGAAAGTATCTTATTGTAGATACCGGCAAGAGGGAGCAGCGCTACTATGGTAGCTTCACGCCAAAGTTTAATCATGGAAATAAACAAGTACTGCAAGTTCAGCATTATATTCAATCGAATTACAGCCAAACACTGAGTATCAAAATATTGGCAGTTTTAGCCTGTATGAGTGAACGAACATTTTTACGTCAGTTTACCAGCGCTACCATGTTGAAACCCATACAATATATTCAAAAAGTTAGGGTACAAAAAGCATGCGAATTATTAGAATCTACTTCCCAGAGTTTTGAACAAATAGCATTGAATATTGGTTATGACGATGCAAATAGTTTTCGAAAAGTTTTTATCAAAATTATAGGGTTAAGTCCGTCAGCATTTAAAGCGAGATTTGTTTAGATATGCGCAATAAAACCTCAAACGATCTTTCCGATCAAACATAGTGTCTATGAATGCTTTGTTAAAAGAGCCGCTATTCGTTAGGCGACCCCTTACGTCTCCAATACGCACTTAGTTATCATAATTTGCTAAGTTCTACACATTGTTATTGCTTCACTGGCTAAATGAGAAGCTTACTGTAGAAGTGACAAAGATATTAGCTTATAAAGTAACTAAAAAGATTAGCTGTCAAGCGAATTAGACAATGGCATTCTTAAAATAGTTTTCAACCGTTCTGCTGGAATACGTCGAGGGTCTGAAATATATATTTCACAGTGCTCACCGGTCGAAACTAATTGTTGATCTTTTGCATAAGCTGCCATTTTCGCAATGGTACTGCCCTCTTCCTCATATGGGCCAACATGTAACACTTGAATACAGTGAGAAAACTCATGTTCAATCAACTTAACTTTATTAACGCTTTTAGTTTTACCTTTGTCGGTTAATACCTTAGTAGCCTGAGCGATGTCGCTAACCTCAACAATCGCCGGAGTACGGATCATTAACTGCCAATGCCATTGAGATTTATCAACGTCAGTAAGGCATTTTTTTTCTTCAGTCCAATACCTTGCTTCAAGTTTACAAATAACATAATCACCTAAAGCCTGTTTTTTACGGGTCATTTTCACCGTATACGCCACCGCATATAAAGCGGCTACGGCATCATTAAAATCATCTTCCCCAGGACCTCCTATTCCATTTATGGCTAAGTAACAAGCACTTGTTACTTGGCAAACTTGTGGATTTTTTGGCGCAATATAATCCGCTTTATGCAATTTAAACAAGTCAATTTTATCCATGAGCCTGATCCCTTAATGGTAAATAAATATCAGTAATAAGGTCTTCGGGCTCAGTCGACTCGGGATCATTAAGGTACACTTCAAAACACGGCTTATCTACAGACTCATAATCACTTTGGCTTAACCATTGACCAAAAAGTTTTTGATAGGTTTCGTTTAATTTTTCATAAGGGCCGATATGAGTTGTTACCGCATAACAACCTCCAGTAATGGTTTTAAAGTTAACATTTTTAAGGTTAGTGCTGTGTGTTGGAGAAAATTCTTGCTCTACGCTAATGCAAGCTTCATAACGAAGTAGCTCTGGCGCAACTACGTCTGGGTCGTCATAACTAACACCAATCATTTTTGCATCCCCACCTAATAATCCTTCGGGGGCGAGTGTACTAAATAATGTATCCCATGCATGACCACATTCTTGATATGGCCCTTGATGAGAGACACATGCTACAAGCATGTTATCAACTTGTTTTATCATTACATTCATATTTAGCTCCTTATCAATAAAAGGCTCAAAAGAGGAAATATGTTCATTGGTTACATAACGGACACTAGAGCGTGATAAACAAGGAAAACTCGCCTGCTCAGATTTCCTGAACTTTGAAGGTACTACTCCTGCTCTTGCTTTGAATGCTCTTGAAAAAGCCATATCACTTTCATAACCCGCCGCCAGCGATATCGTTAATATACTGTCATTGCTGGTTTTTAATTGAAGAGCTGCTCGCTCTAAGCGTAATCGACGAATTAACTCTTTTACCGATTCACCTAACATGCCTGAAAATATTCGATGAAAATGATAACTAGAGAAGTTTGCCTGCTCAGCAAGCACTGCTATTGTTAACTCATTATCTAAGTTTTGCTGAATATAGTTAACGACATTAACCATTCGAGTTATGTATGATTGTTGCGTAGTTTTTCGCATTTTTTTAATTTGCACCGCTAGTTTACCCATTAGCAATATGTAACATATTGCCTCACATTTATACCTTATTGGTATTCAAAGTTGTCAACAACATTGTTGATGTGAACTAGCATAATGCGGGGTAAAGAATGAAAACTGATGATCCTTGCGAACTTTCCTTTAAACTTTCATTTTTTATTTTTTATTTTTTATTTTTCATTTTTCATTTTTCATTTTTTATTTTTTTTTCAATATAAACGTCCACTAAAACACATATTATCCGAATTCAGGCAGATTTTACTTGGATAATTGGCCAAATAATTAACCAGCTAGTTAATTTGGCCATTCACAGTGTTATTTCCATCTAGCTCATCGTAACGTCTTAGGTAAATACAAACTTCGAATACTTCCTTGATTATTATATGTTGCATCAAAAATAAGGTATTCATCAGTGGTTCTTTTACCTTTATTAGCTTTAATGCCAACATTAGATAAACGTGCATCTGTAGGTAGGTTATCAACAAAACTTGTTTTCTTACCAGTGAACAATTCTACTTGCTGTAACCACTCATTTTTATCATCAATATAATAAAAATAATCTTGAGAAAATTCTGCATTAGTAAAATTCTCAATATGCACATCAGCAGCTATTAATTCATCTTTTTCAGATGCTAACTCTTTCTGGCGTAAGGCATTTTTTTTATATTGATAATAATAAATAATTGCGCCATCTTTTGACTCTATCGCTAAGGGTCCTGCGTCTTTAACTAATAATACTCTATTGTTATCCGTTATAGATAAGCGATATAAACTATATTGTTTAGCTGATAAGTGACCCAGAATAAAAGACTTATTGTTAGCCGACCAGCCAAGTAATTGTTCATACGGATTTAAGCTTAGCTGTTGAAGTGTACTACCTGATCTGATATCGATAATAACAAGATAATTTTTCTTATCTTTTTGTACTTGAATAGCTAACAACTTATCATCATGTGACCAGTGTATCTGATCTATACGGTTAAAGTTTTGCCCTGTTAGCTTTTGTTGGTGCTCACCAACATTATTCGCCAACCACACCTCTTGCGTACCCGTTCTATTGCTAATAAAGGCTATCTGTTTACCATTCTTCGATAATTGACCATCATAATCATTTGCTGTTGAACTTATCAGCTTAGTATTAGTATTTTCATTTAAAGTGTGACGAGTAATATTTCTTTGCCCTTTGGAATCATAAAAGTACACTCGCCCATTTACAGGGTTAACCACGGGCTGTTTAAGATTAGATTTATCGCTATTTACGAGTAACGGAGAGAATAAGGGAGACAATAACGTATCACGCTGTGTTTGCTCTAAGTTAAATGGTGTATACCAAAGCCCCCAACGCGTGTCTTTTATTTGTGATATAAACAAAAACTCCTCTGTAGCAGAAAGACTTAAGTGTGAAATATAAGATTTACTAGACCGTAACATTTGCACCTTATTACTTTTTAAATCATAGCTATGTATTTCACTTTTATTGCCTGTGCTCCCTCGAACAAAAACTAATGTCTGACCATCATGAGTAAATATTGGCCCACGGTATCGATAATAACCGGACTCCAGTTGAGGGAATAACTTATCTGACTGATAAGTTTCACTGATAAGGCGCTTAACGCTGTTAGTTTCTTTATCAAAAGAAGCTAAATCTATGACCCTTAAATGAGACCCAAGAACAGGCGCACTGTTTTCTTGGCAAAAAACCATGACATTTAAAGGCTCAGACCAAGCAAGACAAGCTATTCCTTGCTCACTTTTGTATACAAGGCGCTCAGTGAACTCACCGACCGATTTGTTAATAATGCTGCAGGCTTTCTTTTGCTGACATCGAACAAAAGCTAAAGTATGGCCGTCACCTGACCATTGAGGGTAAGCTTCATTACTGGTGTTATCCGTTAATTGAATAACCTCACTGGTCCGTAAGTTTTTAATATAAACATTTGCTGGTTGCTGGTTAGATTGGCTATGAACAAACGCTAACCATTGACCATTTTTACTAATAGCAGGATCACGTTCTACGCCTGGCAATGACGTTTCCGGTTGAGATTGCACTGATTTAGGAGATAGCAATATCGTATTTTTTTCTGCCAGCGATTGCTTTTGTAGATAATTTTCACTGTGTAGAAAAGGAAATAAAAACATAGCAATTAGGCAAACAGTGAATACGGGCAAGTTTTTTAAGTAAAGCTTTGCTTTTTTACTAGTGACTGGAATTTTGGGCGCTACCTGACAGCGATAACCTTTTTTTGGCACAGTAGCAAAATAACGCGGTTTTTTAGCATTATCGGCAAAAGCCCGTCGAAGTTCAAAGATCGCTCGGGTGATTACTTCCTCACCAACCACCATTCCTTGCCATACTTCATCCATTAAGGTTTGACGACTAACAACCTGACCTTCATGTTCTACGAGCGTAACCAGAACGGCCATCACCTTGGGCTCCAGCTTTACTACCTTTTTATCAATAGATAGCTCACTCAATGCTGGCGTAACCAAGATATTATTTAGATAAAAAGCAGAACTACAAGGTTTGTTCTTCTGATTAATATAATCGTAGCTCATTGAAACTCCTGAATAAAATATTTCCATTATAAAAACTTTATCTTTTCATCAGGTATCTTACGTAGGTTTATTTCAAGTTACTAGTCGTAGTAATCAAGTTGCTAAAAGCTAAGTCGATTTGTAAACATCCTCTTAATCAACAGCTTGCTCACTGCATACATCCCTGTGTTTTGTCACAGTTAACAATAATATCAAGTGTTAAAACTTGCTTTGGTGAGCTATTCATCAGGTCAATAGATACAGTTGATTTATAAAAATATTAAAGGAATTAACATGAAATTGTTTCGTTATTTGGCTAGCTCTCTAGCTATAGGTGCTATTAGTTTATCAGCTCTTCTCTCATTTTCTACCTACGCAGGAACAGCCGAAAGTAGGGACTTTTCACGCTTGGGAGTATCTTCCTATACTTACAGTTCAGATGTATTAAATCGTGATTATGTCATCGACGTTATACTACCTCGGGGCTTTAACCCTGCCGATACAGACACCAAATATCCAGTGATTTATATTCTAGACGGGTATGTACAATTTCCTATGGTAGGTTTTAACCTCTATCAGGAGCAACTGCCTGGTGATGATGGTACCAGCAAGCTACCAAAAGCGATTATCGTCGGTATAGAACAACCCATAACCCGTTATGATTGGCGAATTAGAACGCTAGATATGACACCAACAGCAGTTGAAAAAAACGGCACCCTTGTAGGCGGCGGTGCTGATAATTTTTTAACTTTTCTTAATACTGAATTAAAACCCTTTATTAATACAACCTACTCAGGTGATGAAAACAATGAGACGTTATTAGGGCATTCATTAGGAGGGTTATTTGGTCTTTATACCATGTTTACTCAACCAGATAGCTTTGACCGTTATGTTATCGGCAGCCCAACAACTTGGTGGGATAATGATTATATTTTCACTCAGGAAGCAATTTATGCGGCAAACAATAACCAGTTAAATAAAAGTGTTTATCTCTTTGTTGGCAGCACCGAAGTGTGTAACGAATTAGGTGAATTATGTGGTGTTAAAGACGTAAGAAAAATGCACAGACGACTAAAGCATAGAAGCTACTCAGACCTAAAAATAAAGAGAAAAATACTGAGAAAAGAAAACCACCACTCTGTGATTGCTCCAGGATTTGATCGCGGTGTTGAATTTGTAATGAATGAAAATAACTAACAATATATAACTTACAGGTTAAAGTTTAAACAATGGCAGCTACAGCTGCCATTTTAATTTCAGAGTCATTTTATTAAAGCTGCCTGACCATTTTGTTCTCTACATGATTTATTTTTAATCACTCTACAGCTTGTAATTCTTGCGCTACCTTATCTTGTGCTAAAAGAGTATTAACCTCTTTTGGTAACAGCTTTACATCTCCTTGCTGTCGCCAATCATTCGCTTGAGACAATGTTTTTACCTTATTTATTCGCTCAATAACTTCAGGGTGAGTGCTAAGTAAAGTAACGGCCCCAACATTCGATTTTTTACTTTCCCCCAAAAGCACATTAAGCAGCTCATTGGCTCCTTGGGTATGCTGATAATAATCATGGCTAAGCTTTATCGCTTCATTGTCTGCATCTTGCTCTTGTGAGCGACTAAAACCTAAAAATGCTAATTGGCTCGTTCCCGCCAAAATTCCCGTTACGTCGCTATTACTTTGCCCGCTAACTATTGCAAACATCAAACTTATTAATACTCCCTTGCTTAATGATTTTACTGGATGCCGCAATTTAACATGGGCTACTTCATGCGCAAGTAACATCACTAACGCATTTTCGCTCGGCAATTTTTCTAACAAACCTCGAAAGATAAAAATATGACCTCCCAAGGTAGCCATGCCATTTACCGTTTCATCATTAATATAATGTAAGGTTATTTCAACATCCTCTTCAAGCGCCATTAATGGGGTGATTTCATCTGCTAAACGCTGTAAATACAAACTCACCTTCTCAGCAGTAGTTATTAATTCAGTCTTATTATCATTAGTAAGATCACCGGAATATTCCTCTTTAAATTCAAGAACAAAAGGTTTAGCGATTGCCATCTCGTAACTAAAAGGAATGTATTTACTGCCCCAATCTAAAATTGCACCAAGGAGAAATACCAACACAAAAATACAAGTGAAAGCACCTGTAGCGAGCACAAAAAACTCTTTAAGCGGGTTTTCTGTCGTACTATTAATCCCTTCTGGGATTTTAGGGTTGGAATATTTCATGGGGATAACTCTGGCATATTAGTTTTATCAAACACAAGGCTCCCAACTAACTGACCTAGAGAGTGGCGGCAGCTAAACAGGTATTTAATCATTGCGATTCAGCGTAATTCAACATTAATTAATGCCGTGCCATAAGCGAGTACTTCTACCGAGCCTATGTTTCCACTAGCATTTTTAGATATTGAAGCTGTTTCTAATTTTATATTAAAAATTCTATCAGCATTCATTGTTTTAGCATCTTGTTTCATCCGCAAAATAGCTTCTCGACGAGCCCTATCAAGCAACGTTTCATATGCGGTAACTCTACCGCCAAAGATGGTCCGTAACATAGCTAAAAATCGTTTAAAGTAATCAACAGAGATAACCACGCTCCCTGTAACCATCATACCTGGTTTTTCACTATCTTTAGCTGTGGTATGTTTACTAGCAATTACCACTATATTGGCTAGTTCAGCTTCTCGTTGAATAATTGATTCAAAGTGTTTTTTCTCGAAATAACGGCCAAAAAAGTAGCCCAATAAGAGTAAAACTAAACCGATAACTATCTGAAATTGAAATTGTTCCATTTCACTACTCCAATATTACCGCACTACCATAAGCAAATAGCTCTGCCGCTCCTTGCGTTACCGAGGAAGTAGAAAAGCGCACATTTACTACCGCATTAGCACCCACAGCTTGAGCTTGTTGCTTCATACGATCAACCGCTTCTTCACGTGCTTCTTGTAAAAGCTCTGTATAGCCAACCAACTCACCACCAAAGATATTTTTAATCCCCGCCATTAAATCACGGCCAACATGTTTGCTTCGTACGGTACTACCCTGAACAAGTCCCAAGTGCTCTGTAATATTTTTTCCTGGAATGATTTCTAAATTACTAATTAGCATATATATTTCCCTTGAATATCCATTTAATTATATTGTTCATTACAGTATTTACGTTATAACACCTGACATAATATGTCAAAGAATCAATACAGCTGCGCAACCCTATCTAAAGACTCAAAATAAAAAGGGGGCAATGACAAAATATTAGTATTTCAACTTGTCACAACCCCCTACGTTCACATTTTCACTTTTTTTTAAATGTAATTGAGCGTGTTACTGTTAAAAGACCTGCAATAAAACATCATTTAATATGTGCTGATTTGAGTTAAAAGAGCCACCGTATGAGTCTTTATATTCAACAGATAGAGTTACTATTGGATGATTCGGATCGTTGATTTCTTCAATATTAAACTTGATAGGGGCTATGTTGTGAGTTTGACTACCATTATTGGGAAGTGGTAAAAAGAATGTTTTTGTACCATGCCCCATCCAAGTAGCTTCAATTTCAAAACCATTATCATATCCAGGAACAGGCATATTTATAGGGTCAGGGCTGTAACGACCTACTCTATTTTTTAACGAAAGGATTAGTTCTTTTCCGTTAATATTTAATGTGGCTTTATCTATTAGTTTTTTTGGTGTTTTATCTATTAGATTCCCTTGAATTCTTGCAAGTTCAGTTCCAGCTGAATATGCTAACTCGTCAATATTTGACGAGTGCTCAACAACTTGTAACCTTACCGTGAAATTATCAGGCTGATCGAAGTTTACATTTTCAACAATAACCAATAGTTTTCTGAAAACCCATGCATCCTCAACTATGGCAATATAATTACCATTAACGCTTCTAAAATTACTCACTTCAAGAGAATTAGCGTTATTAAATTGCAATGTCAGTTTTTCAATTCTTTTTTGATTACCCATACTGCCCGTCACCATGTCAGTAACCTGCATGCTAGCGTAAGTCGGCTGCGATAAATCTAAAGTAGGGAAAGAGTATGCGCTTGGAGTACTCGTTAAAAATTCACTTCCGTAAATTGTATCAGCCGCTTGAGCATAAAGAGCACTGGTTGTTAACAACGCACAAAGTGTAAGTTTACGTGTATTTTTCATTTAATAATCCTTTATAAAGAGCCAAATCGGCAAGGAGAACTTACCCCATAAGCCTTTATAATACCAGTGTTTTTTTATACATTACGGGTAATTAAATCGGAAAAGTTAGGTTAAACTTATTATCATTAAAGCTGCTAACTTTAGCCCCTTTATGAACAACAAAGTGATAAGAAACCTGTCCTTTTTATTTTTATGAGTGAATAACTGTAGTTATGTTTTAACCTGGAATATAGTATTAACTGCTGCATCAATACGCTGTCACATTTAAATAAAAGGTTCAAATGGAAGATTTATTAGTTAATTTGGTTAACTTTGCCTGGGGACTTCCCATGGTTTTATTACTTGTTGGCGGTGGTATCTATTTTGTTATCCACTCTCAGCTTATTCCCTATAAAAGGCTTACTCACGCTATTAGTATCATTGGCGGCAAGTATGACAATGAAAAAAACACCGAAGGAGATATTAGTCACTTTCAAGCGTTAATTGTTGCGCTATCAGGGACACTAGGTCTTGGGAATATTGCTGGGGTTGCTGTCGCTATTACCATGGGAGGGCCTGGTGCAATATTTTGGATGTGGTTAACCGCAATAGTTGGTATTGCCACCAAATTTTATACGGCCTCTTTAGCTGTAATGTTTAGAGGACAAGACCGCAGTGGAAAATTACAAGGCGGGCCAATGTATGTAATTAGAGAAGGCCTAGATAAAAAATGGCTCCCCTTAGCTTGGTTATTTTGCATCGGTTGCATATTTGGTGCTTTACCTCTTTTTCAAATAAATCAATTAGTGCAAATATTACGAGATGTGATTGCCATCCCGTTTGGGTTAGCTGAGGCATACAACCACTTCACTTTCGATCTGTTAATTGGCATTGCCTTATTCATCATTATTTCTTGGATTGTCATGGGGAAATTAACCCGAATCACCTCTGTCGCTACCAAAGTGGTTCCTATTATGGTCATCGGTTATTTTATAATGACATTGATACTATTAGTAATGAACTACCATAAAATACCAGAAACATTTATGCTGATTTTTTCAAGTGCATTCAATCCAGGCTCTGCTGCTGGCGGGCTTATAGGTACCGTTATTATCATCGGGGTTCAGCGAGGTGCATTTTCTAACGAAGCAGGCATTGGCACTGAATCCTTAGCGCATGGGGCAGCTAAAACCAACGAACCTATACGTGAAGGATTTGTTGCATCATTTGGCCCCATTGTTGATACGTTAATTATCTGTACATGTACTGCTTTAGCGGTACTGGTTACCGGCGCATGGCAAACAGGTCACCAAGGCGTTGGCATGACGGTTTATGCATTTGAGCAAAGCTTTCCAAATATTGGCAGTTACCTTTTAATGGTAATGGTGTTTTTTCTCAGTACGAGCACGGTGTTAACTTTTTGGTATTACGGCAGTAAATGTAGTGAATTTTTGTTTGGTCAAAGATTTGAAAAGGTTTATAAACAGTTTTACCTGATGCTTATTATCGTCGGTGCTGTCGCATCTTTATCTATGGTGATTAACTTCATCACCTTCATGTACGCTTTAATGGCCATACCGACCATGATATCAACATTACTACTTTCCACAAAAGTTAGAACAGCTGCACAAAAATATATAAAGGATTATCTTTAAGCACCCTCTTTCGTTAATAAAAAAGGATTACCGGTAGTGATTAACTTTGTTGCTAATCACTAGACTTGAGAGTGAGGCTTGAGGCTAGGTCTGAGATCTGATTCGTGAGATTTCAGCTCGATTTACAAAGGCCAAATGATGGAAATTAACACAAGGGGTTGAAACCTTAGAATAAACAATAATAGCATTAACCTTGGTTAGTTATACCCACAGCCAATTAATATTACCTGTGGGTATAAATTAGTTAAACTTTATGACTCAAGAATAGGCAATAAGGTAATTTCAACACGACGGTTAAGTTCACGCCCACCTGCACTATTGTTATTTGCTACAGGTTGTTCTTCGCCAAAGCCGACTATCTCAAAACGATCACTAAGAATTTTTTGTCCACGTAAATATTGAGCTACACCGTTAGCACGCTCTTCTGATAACTTTTGGTTGTATTGAGCAGAGCCGCTAGAGTCGGTATGACCAGAAACGACAATGAGTGTTTGGTTATATTCTTCAAGTACTAAAGCTACAGAATTTAATACATCAGTAAAGTTACGGTTAATATTAGCGCTGTTAGTCGCAAAGATAATATTGCCAGGCATAATCAGATTAATTTTGTCACCGTCACGCTGAATACTTACGCCACTATCTCGTAATTGCTTGCGTAATTTTGCTTCTTGCGCGTCCATATAAAAGCCAATACCACCACCGATAGCCGCTCCACCTGCTCCAGCCGCCAAAATACGTTTATTTCGTGTATTGCTGTCTTCATCTTTATTGGCAATATAAGCGACAACAGCAGCTATGCTGGCACCCGTAGCTGCTCCTATTGCCGTTTTGGTCGTTTTACTTTCACCTGTATATGGGTCAAATGTTGTACAAGCTTGTAGCAATAATACTGCTGATGCGATGGTGATTGTTTTTTTCATGAAGATTTCCTGTATTAGTCTTATAACCACTTCGAGAAGCGGTGACTATTAATAAATTAGGGTATGGGATTATTATAACTACTGCTTTTAATATGAATTAAAGACACAAAAAAACCCGATTAGTCGTCGGGTTTGAAAATTTTACGCAAACGTAAAACCTAAAGCTTAAATAATTTTATACTTAATAAGTACGAGGTTCAAGTTCCCTATTGATTACTTAATTAAGTGCTTGATTGAATACTTCATTGACGACTTAAATGAGTGCTTAAGTGAGTAATCAGTACATCAAATAACTGGCTAATCCTGACAACGCGCATCAATAAGTGTGATTTGCGAGATAAGCGCGCTGTTAGGCGCAACGCCAGATGAACCTCTACTACCATAGGCTAAATGAGGCGGTATATAAAGCTCCCAAGTTTCACCAACCTTCATCATGGGTACACCTTCACGCCAGCCTTTAACCATTTTAGATAGCTGAAACTTATTAGGGTTACCACGTTGGTAACTACTGTCGATGATTTGTTTCGATCTAGCTGATAACATTTGATAGTGCACAGTAACTTTATAATCCGCATCAGGTTTACAACCAGTACTTTTCTCTACTATCTTGTACTGCAAGCCTGAGTCGGTGGCCACCACACCTTCTCTTTTAAGATTCATTTTGAGCCAATGTGCATTGATTTCTTCTTGGCTATACACGCTACCAGCGTTGTTTGAACTGGCGCAAGCAAACATCAAAAAACAAGAAAAACTTACAAACAAAGTACGTATTAACATCTTTTTATTCTCTACTATAAATAAGGTATTTAATGATTTATGAAGTTCAACATGGCTGTTAGAAAGTTGTTTTTCACAGGGTTATAGCTAATAAGGCCGCTTATTTTATAGCTAAACTACTTTAAAGTAACTACTTCATCTTATACCAATTTCATTTACTACTTTCTCACTCAGCAAGTGTTAAAGGGGTTAGGGGCAAGTTATAATTGGAAAATAACGTCGCATATGAAGCCTTTAAACTTTCCCTGTGTGAGCTGACTCAATACCCAATAACATCATTAAATGCATTGGGTTTAAAATGGTTAAATCTCAACACACTTTTCTTGTCAGTGAGCATTAATACCAATTCCATTAAGTTTGTGATCTTGTTGTACGAAGGAAAAATAAATCAAGATAAGGCGCTCGATTGAGCAATAGCTGGCTATTGGAATTGAGAGCAACGAATTCTTGGGGTATTTTAACCAGCACAAGTGGGCAATAATTTAATGGAATAGGTATAAGTACAGCTCTGAGCATAGAGTATATTTAAACAAGTGGGTATTTAATTAAATTAAGATAACGTTATCCCCTCATTAAAAAAACCTGCAAAACTGTCGAAAAATTTTACACATTCATCTACATAAGATTCGTTACTCATCCTCTTTAACGCTAATAAATTGATAGTTATTAATATTTAAAATCAGGCATCAGACTTGCTTGTTTTTTATACATAAACCTATTTGCGTTTATTGAGGAATAGGTAAACTCCAACTAAGAGGAAATCACTATGAATCGATATATTTTTAGAATCATTAAAGTATTGTCCGTATCTTTGTTGATCGTCACTAGTTATGCTCACGCATTGATCATTCCTATTGATGTTACTATTAGAGATTTTCATGAAGAACATCTCGATTTTCAAAACTATGTTTCAGGTCTAGAAACGGGCATGGTAGAGGACATGCTTGTCGGTGGTGTTCCTGTTTTTGCAGGACCTGATGATAATACTTTCGGTGCAGTAAATAATGCCACTACCTTTTCAACTTGGTATGACGACTGTGATGACACAACCCCAGGCACAACTTGTGTAGAGAAGTATGAAACAGCGATAGGAGCAACTCTAAACGAAGGTACTGGTGAATTAAGTTATAGTTCATCGTCATTCTTTCCTTTAGACCCTTTAACTGGAACAACTGGTGATGGTGACAGTAATGACAGCCATAACTACTTTTTTACAGTGCAAATTGAGTTAGATTTAATCTACGATCCATTATTAACTAATACATTTTCCTTTACTGGAGACGATGATGTTTGGGTATTCATAAACGATAAGCTTGTTTTAGATTTAGGTGGGGTACATGGTGCGGAATCTGCTGGGTTTAATATGAATGATGTCGCTTTAGATCAAGGTATGACAGCAGGAGATCTTTATTCTTTTAGTTTCTTTTTTGCGGAAAGACATTTTATACATTCTAACGTTAATATTACTTCTTTTTTAGGTAAACCTGTGGGAATGCCTGAGCCAGGAGGCTTAGTTATTTTTGCGCTTTGTTTACTTAGCTTAGCTGGAATAATACGTACGAAAAAGTCTTACTAACTTAACGATATACCCGTTCCACTTGAAGATGCAAGATTCAGCTGGAACTATAAACGCCTTTAGGCAAGGCATTGATTGAAGAGAATGATTATTCAGGAAAATATGCTCCTGCATTTTCTAGTAAGCTGCATCCATGCAGCGCTCTTATCAAAATCAATAACGTAGCTTAAAGTGTTTATAAAGCAGTCCTTGGGGGAGAACTGAGCAACACACACTCGTCGTTATATTTTTTTTAAGGGAACAACCCTTAACAAAAGATGTGCCTCGATTATGATTCGCTCAGGTTTCCTGAAACGAGCACCTTCAAGTGGTACGGGTATAAAGCCGCTATTGAGTTAAATTCTTTGGCGGCTTTATATTAATAAAACGTTAAGAAACACATAATACCAATTCCATTAAATTATTGCCCACTTGTGCTGGTTAAAATAACCCAAGAATTCGTTGCTCTCAATTCCAATAGCCAGCTATTGCTCAATCGAGCGCCTTACCTTGATGTATTTTTCCTTCGCACAACAAGATCACAAACTTAATGGAATTGCTATAACAACGCTTACCTTATTGTATTCACTCGATTCTTTTACCTTTCACGCTTAAAAAACTCCCAGCCAAGAGGTGACATCGCACCGCGCTTCCTCTTACTACCCGGTAACACGCTAGTCAGCAGGTTATTCAGCTTTAATTTCAACTAGCACAACCATCACTCCTGCCCTTTTGTGTCGCTGCCATCACGACAAATTATTTTAAGGTGAAAATACGCTTACGTTTGCTTACATGCGCTTACCCTACTTACCTTCTTATTATCTGATAATACTTATCAATTTGAACTGAAAAGTAATGCTTTGGAGAATTTATGAATATAAAAAAGAAATCCCCGCTGTCCGCTAGCTTGGTTGCGCTATTTTTTAGCAGCCTTTTGGTCGGTTGTAATAATGATAGTTCTTCTACTAAGTCAACACCACCACCCGTCACTCCTACACCAACAGTTCCAACGCCAACGCCAGAAAAAAACACCGAATTAGCATTGGCATTTCCATTACATACACAAGTGTTTGGCATATCAATTCGTGGTACTGCTGGCACTTCAAAGGAGGCCATGTTGCATGCTGCTAATGTAATGGCACAATATCTAGATAACGATGAAGATGGCGTGCCAGATAATCAAGCAGTTGTTGAGCATATGGAAAGCCAAGGTGCAACATTATTAATGGCAAGCAACAGTACGGCATTTGAAAGTGCGGCTAAAAATCTTCAACAATCAGATGCCTATCAAGATTTGCTAGTTGATGAAGTGAAGCCCGACGGTGTAGCAGAAGGTGAATTTGATGCAACGCTAGAAGAAGTTTTACATTTAATAACTCATGTCGGTTATGCAGGTATTTACCCTGAGGTCTTTGGTGAAGTCATTGACTCATCTGTAGCTGATGCCATGGATATTGCTCGTGGAGGACGATTTGAAAGTATTCCTAGTAGTTATCCACAAAGCGCTTGGTATACCTATAATGACGAAACCTGCAACTATAGCTGTATGGTAACAGAATATACATATTGGTCCTTAACATCTATTCTTGGAGCTCAAAACTTTGCTGGTCGTTATGAAGAAATTAGCGGTGAGTGGCGGTTAAATACCAAAGAAAAAGTTGAATCGCAAGACCCTGCTATTAATGCGATATTAACTAACCCGACATACTTACTTGCTACCGTTTTACCCAATGGAGAATATGCTGCCACAGAATTCATTGTTGAAGGAGGTACGGACACAGGAGGTAGTGACTCAAACCATGAAATATTGCAATCAGCACTTGCAGCAAACAACGGATACAAAATTGCTTACGGTGACACAGTAAAAGTTTGGATGATGAACCCTGATGGAACCGAAGCAACAGAGTTGGTCGACGCTAGTCCAATCTCCGGTTACGTCTCATGGGGACCAGAAGCTAAATATGTATATTTTTCAAGTGCAAAAGGTCCAGCAGAAAGTGCATGGGAAGCATTTAGAGTTAATGTGAAAACCAAGGAATTGACACAATTATCTTTATTTAACGAAGATGTTCGCTCACTAGGCGTCTCCCCTGATGGTAAATATTTAGCTGTCTCAATAATGAATGGCAACTCAAATATTGGCGATAACAATGATAACTTGACGAAGTTTCATACAGACTTGTACATAATGAACATGTCTGATGCTGAGGATATTTTAGCTCAAGGAAAAACAATCACCAAAGCAGATATGAGAATATTGATTGCTTCACCTGCTGCGCATCAATTTTGGTATGAAGAGCTAAACTGGAGCCATAAAGTCGCTACTGATGGCTTGCCTATATTAGCCTACACTAAAACTTGGCGATACGATGAAGATGACGTGTCTTACACTCATACATACACCATTAAAGCCGATGGCAGTGATAATAAACTTATTGCTGAAAATAAAGACCAGCCGATTTTTGATTTTAGTGGTCAACGCCTTACTTTTCTTGATTTATCTTATTTTGATTTTTCGGACAATACTTTACATCAATTATATGTTTCAGGTATTACAGAAGAGGTTTCAGCGCCAGCCATTTCACCAGATGGCAACTTCATGATTTTTGAGGTTGGCGATGAAAATAGAAAAGGTGGTATGGCACGAGTTAGCCAAGACAATGATAATGAAGGTGTTATCATTCAAGATATAAATGTCTACGAACCTCGTTGGTCACCGGTTCCCGTTAATTAGTGTTAATGAACTACCAAGGGCTTGGCAATATATAGTATTTAACTGGATTAATATTGATATATGATTAATCCAGTCATCGATAAAAGGTGCTACTTGGGAAAACGAAGGTTATTCTGAATACATCAACTTTTTTACTTTTCACCCCATAAGTATTTTACTACTTCATAGCCTGTAATATCATATTTTTTAAGTCCTTTTCTGCTATAAGGGAAATAATTCCCCCCAACAAAGTACATGGATGATAAATCAGCAAAATATTCCATTTGGTTCTTTAATGCATAAGCTGTTTCTATTTTCCTACCTTTATAATCAACAATTTCACGATATAATCCCTTATCTTTTGCGTTTAAATAAGCGTTATAAATTGGCGGGTGGCGCTGCGGCCATTTTGAAATATGCCATGCGTGAGCAAGCTCATGCATTAAGGCTTTTTTAGTCCAAACTTCATCTAAATACATAAGCGTTTTGGCACTGTATACAACAATAACATGCTGCCAACGAGGGTCTAAATAGTGATAGTTATTTGCTTCACCTGGTCGGATATACGACATTCCCCCTTCGCCAATAGGGGATTTTTCTCCTTTCATCAAATATACATCAAGCTTTTTCAGCTCGCGCGCTGGGTTGGCTGGTAATAAATTGATAATTTCATTTAGATTTTTCTCAAGCTTTTTAAGCGAGTTGTCTGCAAGTGCTTTATCCTCATCAACTAAACGTTGTTCTAAATAAATAGTCCAGTTACTGCCTTTTTTGTAATAGTCTCTTCGGGGTGAACAATAATCAACTTTATGTTTATTTACTACTTTCTTACCACAATGTCTTTTGGTCGCTATTTCAGTGTTCACATTGTTACTGATATCATTAGCGATTGCACAAAGTGAGGCATTATCAGTGAAGATAGTGTTTCCTGAGTGATCTTGGCACTGCAACACTTTTGCATTAACGCTAGTGAAAGCCCCAATTAACAAAATAAATATAACGAGTAAAGAAAACCATTGATGATGCGGTGTGTTTTTCCATTTTCTATTTACAAGCTTAATAATTATTGAATTAATGTTAAAACTTAGCATAAAACTACTCAACTCCCTGAATAATATCCTTTTCAAAAACGCCTAAAATAAGCCTTTATCTATATTTTACCTATATTTAGAGCTGTTTTACATCCTTTAAAAATCCTATTCAGAATAATATTCAACTAGCGTAAACCATCACTCCTGCCATTAAGCTCATGATATAAACTTTCCCTAAACAGGCGATAGCATTCAACACCAAAACTAAGTGATACTGAGGTTTCTTACATATTAGCAATACTGTATAGAATCTTTTAATATTTCTCTATGCCGATAGTGTTTTTTGCAGCTCAATAGCAAACTTTCCTTTAACTCTTTTTTCTAAGAGTTGTTCGTAATGACATCAACATTCGATTCTTGCTCTAATAATAAAAGCCCTTCATTAATATTCTGTTAGAATAATAGGTTATTGATTAAAGAATACCGAGACAACATGTCAGAATTTAAAGAATTTTCACTTTTAGAGTCTATTATTGACCGCGTTGGCCTAAAAGGCTATACACAACCCACACCTATCCAGAAAGAATGTATTCCTGTTCTTATAAATGGCAATGATCTTCTTGGTATAGCGCAAACAGGAACAGGAAAAACGGCTGCCTTTTCATTGCCTATTATCAATAATTTTGCACGAAATAAAATTGATATCAAAACTAAGAGCACGCGTTCTCTCATACTAACCCCCACACGTGAGCTTGCCTCGCAAATAATGCAAAACATTGATGACTACTCTGATGGTTTAGGGCTTAAAACTAAGGTTGTTTATGGTGGTGTAGGAAGACAAGCTCAAGTTGACGCTATCGCAAGTGGACTTGATATTTTAGTGGCGACCCCTGGCAGGTTATTAGACTTAATTGAAACAGGCGATATAAATTTTGCGGCGTTAGAAGTATTTGTATTAGATGAAGCAGATACCATGCTTGATATGGGTTTCTTTAACGATGTTCAAAACATCATATCTAAACTACCAAAAAAGCGACAAACACTATTATTTTCAGCGACTATGCCTGCTGAAATAGAGGTACTAGCGACAGCAATATTAACCGAGCCAACAAAAATTCAAATTGCTGCAGAAACGGTTACTACCGACTTGGTTAATCAAAGTATATATCATCTTGATAAATCAAATAAAATACCTTTATTGTTTAATATATTGACAAAACCTGACTATGAAAAAGTGCTCATCTTTTGTAAAACAAAGTATGGCGCTGACATCATTGTTAACGCACTAGAAAAAGCATCAATAACTGCCGCTAGCCTTCATAGTGGTAAAACACAAGCTGTTAGGGAAGAAGCGTTACAAAACTTTAAAGAGTCTACTTTACGTGTATTAGTTGCAACCGATGTTGCTGCGCGTGGCATTGATGTTGATAATATTTCCTTAGTTATTAACTATAACCTTCCTGAAGATCCAAGAAACTACATACACCGTATAGGGCGAACGGCTCGCGCAGGGAAAAGTGGCATGGCCATCTCATTTGCTGTAGAAAATGATATCAGGCAATTAACGACAATTGAAAATAGCATAGGGCAAGTCATTCCTGTTGTTACAGAACAGCCTTTCCATAAAGAGTTTTCAAAAGCGCCAATACAAACCAAAAAAAAGAAGCAGGTTAAAAAAACTAATCGAAGAAGAACAAATAGAAAATAAGGGCAAATATTTTTTATTCTTGTAAACACACTACAAATTAATTTTATCCACAAAAAATGGGCAACGACATGATGTTTTTGCCCATTATTGGATAAGGTACCTGTATACAGTTAGTACTTAGTTTTCGTAAAAGTTAAGCCAGTTGGTAATGGACAAACACATTACAAAACTCATCGCCATCAAAAGCGATAGGCCGTCCATGAGAAAGCTTTGCTCCTTCATAAAAAACCATATCACCTGGGCTGAGTAAGAGGTGATGTTTACGGTAATTATGATCATCAATAACTAACGGCCAAGGCTGTCTAACCAATTGTGCAATGTTAATAATCACACTGGCAACATGTGTTTTACCTCGATCGCGATGTTGTTTTAATACAGCGCCATTTCGATACCTGCGGATTCCAAAGACATAACTTGGTTTGAGATAATGACCAATCCACGCCTCTACCAAAGGTTGCAGCACTTGATGAATCTCTTGCTTTAAGTTATCAGTAAGATGAATAAGTTCGCTCGGAGCCTGCTTTTCTTTACTGGTAATAAATCCTTCAACATGTTCATTTATCGCCGTATTTTCATTCGCTTGATAAAAGTCATAAATCTTCTTGTATAAATCCTCCGGTAATTTTGTTTTGAGGAAACCTTCGTCTGTGTAAGCGGGTATATATTCATTAGGCTCTTTTCTGAAACGTTTCCCCTTGCCGTTAAGGCGAAACCATTTGGTAATGATAACTTTAAAACCATTTTCAACCGGCGTGCCCCAATGCATGCTTTCAATGTTTTCTTTGCCATCCGCAGTTAGACTATTCCATATTAAAGCCGTTCCCCGTTTAGGTGAAAAGGCCTTATCAACACGCGTAAATTGGGTTGCTCCACCTTCAAGGGTATTATTAAGAAAAAGCATAAAAGTCCAAGTGCGCTGCCCTCGTACTCTGGCATGATCCTCAAACTCTTTACTATTGGGTTCAAAATAATCTGTGTGAGGTTTAAATTCTTCGTCTACGTCATACCATTGTGCTTGAATGCCCTCAGAATAACTGGCGTCAAAACCAAGAGCATTACATATACGTCGATCAATATCATCTACAAGCGGATGGTTGATTAAACCTAAATCACAAGTTTTACTCGTACGGTAATTCTTAAAGTTACCTGACTCGTTGGTTGTGGTTGATTTTCTGAGGTTTTCGCGGATAATCGATACAAGTTCAATGCATTCTTGAGGATTAAGAAAGTTATTTATCTTGAATAGTTCTAATTTATCATCTGTGTCAATTTTATCGGCGTTTGGCAAAAAAACATGATCTTCAGTCTCAATAATTTCCGTTGATTGTTGCAATAACTTTACCTGTTCAGAGTCGTTTTTTGTACTTTCTTTAGGTGGTTTCGTCGCTTGTTGTATATCTTCATCCGTTAGCTTTAATCGTTTTTTTATCAGTAGTGGACAAAAATCGTGTTCTAATAAAATGTCATACATTCCCATAAGATCGCAGTCGCGATTAATGTTGATTTCTATCCAATCTTGCCATCCTGAATCAAAGGTATTCTTCATCATTATTACTCCTGAAATTACACTATTATAATTATTTTTATCCCCTTAGTTTGCCAATTAATTGTCCAATACGCCAGCATTACAAGGGTAAAAAAAACAATGAACCACTTTGGCTACACACCAGGAAAAATAAGGGATAAACAACTACTAAGTAACATTAAAACCTCATATATTTAACGTAAAGTTGTTGTTCAGGGTAATCGTGAGGTATTTTACTATCCTATAACTAAATAATTACTGAAACTTACCAAAAATAGTGCCGTTAATAATCGTCCAATAGGTTATAATAATGACAACTTAAAACTTGCTGAAATGACATTAATTTTTGCTAAATAAAGCGGTAAAGTTGCACCATATTATTTAGAGCATTAAATTTATTGCAGCGTTGTTCAAGGGAGATTATATGAGTATAAAAAAAATAATTGCATCAAGCCTATTAGCTCTCATCGCAGCTAACCCTATAGATACTGTTTCGGCAAAAAATAGCCAAGCGTCTATAAACCCACTGGCAATTCCTTTGCAGGCCAATACTGCTAAAGATATGTGGGAAAGCTACTTCAACCAGTGCATCTCATATGATTTTGTTGATAAAAAAGAGTTGGATAGTAGTCTAAAAGCTTGGCAAAAGCGTAATGCTAATCGCTGGCAGATCTATTGGCTATTAATGGAAAAAGCTGCAAATGAGAATGATGGATTTAAAGCAAGTTATAGTAAATTTAAAATAGAAAGCTTAGCTCATGCAAAACAGCAAACTAAAGTACAGCACAGCAAACTTGATCAGACAGGCAAAAAGAGCCTTTGCGATAAATTAGTGGTAATGCTTGATGATCCTCGTTCAGACTTACCTGAAGACAGCTCTAAGAAAACCCAGCCACAAGAACAAGAAGGTGTTATGACACTAGGTAAATAACTATTGATTTTCTGTATATTCTTCAGGCGTTTTATTATTTACAGCGACTGAAGAACCCCCTGATAGACCTTTCTATTCATTTCTCATTGATGATGAAGTTCCTTCCCCAAAAACAAACCGCCAAAAATACAGTAACAAACTGATTCTATTGGACTATACTAAAGAACAGTTCCATTTAACTGCTGTTTTTGTGCTAGGAAATATCTATTAAGACCTTACTCTTATTGACAAATAGGCTTTTTCCATGGTAGATATAGCAACACTCATATCATAAAAATATGACTCACTAGAATTGGCCGAAGTATTATCTACCTGGGTAGGCCCCGCATTTTATTTAGTAAAAGGCTGACATTTACCTTGTTTAATAGTTAACGCATAAAAAAGGCCTATTCTTTGGAATAGGCCTTTCAAAGGAGCGTGGTTTAAAAACGAATACCTTCCCCCTCCTCCCTGAAACTTATAACTAACTGACTTAACATAGAATTATTTATAAAAATCAGTTTTGATAAGACTTATTTTGCTTATTCAACAAGTGTCCATGCACTTGCCCACGCACTACCTGTCCCAGGAGCATAATGATAAGCAGAAGCTGATGAACACCAGCCAGCTATATCACATTGATACATATTTCCAACGTTGGTAACAATTTCACCTGCAACATAAGCAGTACCCGCGACATAATCAGTTTCGATAGGCGTTGGAGTTGGCGTCGGCGTTGGCGTCGGCGTTGGAGTCGGCGTCGGCGTCGGCGTCGGCGTTGGCGTTACACCAGAACACGGAACTTCAGTCCAGAACCAAGATACAGACGTTGGAGCTTCCCAAACACCAGGGCTATTTTTTGCTACGAAACAAGCACCACCATAAGATACCAGATCACCGTTATTTACTGATGTTTGACCACCAATCCACGGCGTTTCTGTTGGAATTGGCGTCGGAGTTGGCGTCGGAGTCGGCGTCGGAGTTGGCGTCGGAGTTGGCGTCGGCGTCGGCGTTGGCGTCGGAGTCGGCGTCGGCGTCGGCGTCGGAGTTGGCGTCGGAGTCGGTGTTGGAGTCGGTGTCGGCGTTGGAGTCGGCGTTGGAGTCGGTGTTACTGCCCAATCAGTAATCCCTTCAGCATTACCTACCGCTTTATTCATCGCATTTAGTGTACGCTCTGCTTCAGTGCCACCATCACCATCTATTTCCCAAGAGAAAATTCCACCTAATCCTTGTGTTTGCAAGAATACGCCTTTTGCTTCAATTGAACGTGGGGTATCTAATGTGATTAACGTACTACTCACTTCATCCCAAATAAATGATGCTTCAGCTTGGCTGTCCCACACATACTTAGCATTTTTATTTGCTGCCATGAATTTCAACGCACCACGATAATCCATGATACCTGCTTCCCATGCCCAAGCAGCTTCGTCAACTGAAGTTCCTTCACCACCTTCAGCAACTAAAGGGTTATTCTCTGAGCTATCTACGTGATTACCAACAGCACCAATTGGGCTGCCATTAACCATTTGAACATCAGTCCAACCACGTCCGTACATTGCTGCACCAACAACTAATTTATGAGCCGGTACACCTTGATCTAACAATAAACGTGTTGCATTAGCTGTTGTATACTCTGGCATGCCTGCTGGAGCATAAGAATCACGTCCTAAATTACCTGCTTTAGTTTTATCTGTAACTGTTGTTGGGCCAAACTCACCTGTACCGGCACATTTATCAGCAGAAATATGGGCGCCACAGTAAAGACCTGTTTGATGGCCAGTCTCACTGCCCCATGCACCATAAAAGTCGTATGACATCATAAAGATGTTATCCATGTATTCTGCCGCAGCGGCATAATCAACATCTTGAATTTTATCCCAACCTACACCAATAGCAGAGGTTAATTCATATTCACGACCTGTTTCAGCAGCAAGTTCGTCTAGCATTGCACGAAGCTCTTGCATTAACGCTACATAGGCAGGACCGTCATTAACAGGATCACCTAATGAAGCTTGTGCACCGCCACCGCCTGGAAATTCCCAATCGATATCGATACCATCAAAAAATTTCCAAGTCTTTAAGAATTCTTTAGAAGAAGCCACAAACGTATCGCGATTTGCTTTATCAGTAAAACCGTAAAATGGGTCAGAAAGTGTCCAACCACCAATTGATGGAACTATTTTAAGATGTGGGTTGCCTTGCTTAAGTGCCATTAAATGACCAAAGTTGCCCATACCAACTTCACCATAACCTACCGCTGTACCGTCAACTTTCATGGCTTTAACTGCACCATTTTGACGCCAAAAAGCTGCGCCCATATCGTGAATGACTAATTCGTAATCTTCACTTTGTGCACAATCAGCTTGAAGTACACTCCAACCAGACGCATTACCATCTTTAAGTGATTTGTTTTCACCACACATTGGGATAAAGCCATATATAATGTGCGTTAAATTATTAGCAGGTACATTTTCAACAAAGTATTTACGGCCATAGATGCCCCACTCAACAAAATAAGTACCAACGATCTGGTCTTTAGATTGTGCATAGTTAGTATTTGCAGAGTCAACCTGTTCGCCAAGCGGCATTAGATGAGAGCCATCAGTATCGGAAATAACGGCTTGGTCTGCTGCACTGTCAACACAACCATCATCATTACATAAACGCACAACAATCTCTTTTAGACCGCCACTAGTAATTGGAACAATCGCACTACCACCAGCACCCGTACCCGAAACAGCAACTTCTCCATTAACAAGTACTTGCCATGATGTTGCTGCATCACCGCTCCAAGCTGGTGACCAAGTAACAGGTAAGTCAACAACATCAACACGTGTAACTAGTGATTTGTATGCTCCTGCTTCGCCAGAAACCGTAACAAAGCCCTTACCGTTGTAGTTGGCGTACTGTTCTGTAAGTGTTGGTGTTCCTGGTGCTGCAGCTAATACTTGTGTAGAAGCTAAAGCCGCGGTTACTGCGCATGCTGTTAATAATCTTTTCATACTTACCTCTGTGTGGTGGCCAATTAATTGGCTTTATTAGGGTTATTTATTTTTATAATTTTATACCTTCGCCAATATACAGCCTACGCTAGCAAGGTTTGTAACCATGCTAGTAGCCAAAATCCATTTTTATAAACTAGATAAATCATTGGCTTAACCTACTACGCCAGAAGACAGCGCTGTCTTTTTAAATTGACAGCGCTGTCAACCGGTGTTCAAAAACAATACACTCAAATTAATGGCTTGGCTACATCTTTTAACAAAACAGTACAAATTTTAACGGTAAATAGTACGAGTTTTAACAATAATCTGTACAAAACTTATCAGAGGGGGGACGGTGATTAATAGGAATGTTACATAGTCATTGCAGTGTCAACAATCTAGATAAAACGTCTATAAACAATTTTTCTAACCACTTAATTTAATGGAATTAAAGTAATGTTTATCGCCTATTCTATACGTCTAAATCATTAGCGTTTTAAACGGGGAATCAGCATAAACTTTAAAACGTTTTCTGTCTTTATGCGCCCTAAAACGGCCCAATTCAGCTACGATTTTTTGATAATAAAATTAAATGCTTTAATAATAGGGTTTTGATTCTGGTGGAAGTTAATGTTATCAGGTGAATTCCCTCTCTTTCTTCGCTTGTCAAAAATTCACCTAAAGTTACCAAATCCATCTATTAACGACGCTGAAATGAATAGAAGTGTTCATAAATTTCTGCAGAGATGATGAATACAACAATGTCAGCACATAACATTTTGGACGTATCTTATTACTTCAATCCTCGATAAAAATCTTCAATATTACAGCTTTTTTCTAATTCACAAATCACTCGATACTTTTCAACTGCTGGCTGATAACCTTGCAAGGCGGCCTGAAATAACCAGTGAGCAGCAGTTTGTACATCACGCACTTCTTCATGACCATTGAACGTTAAATAAAGCTCAGCTAAGTTAGTCTGCCCTGGAGCATAGCCAAGTTCAGCTGAACGTTTCAATAGTTCAAAAGCTTTCTCGTATCTATTATTAACATGAGTAGCTTCAAGCAGCGCTACCCCTTGAGCATTTTCGCGCTTACCTGGGATAAAGAACCACTTTTCTTTAGCGACCGTTGGATTAGTTACAGCGTGACCAGCAATCATGTAAACAGCTCTATTCCTGCCAATAAAAGCAAGTTCAGGTCGTACTACTCGATAAATAAAACCTTGCTCAAATAAACTACTTAGTTCCACGGACGAAAAATTCTGCCGTTTTTTTTCAAAATAATCAAAATTTGTACTGTGGCCAAACAGAACACCATCACTCAAGGACTTTTTTAATGGGTAAAAGTAATTACCAAAACTAAGAGATACTGTACCACCGGTAATATCGACAATTTTGGCAATACGGTATTTGTGGTGCGAACGTTGATCTCCAAAGCTGTTACGATAGTCTAAATAATAAAAGTCATTAACTTTAGGAGTATCGATGTACATTTGACTTTGACGGTGTTTTTCTTGCTCTTCAGAAAAATAATAACTCAACAACAAGATGATAATAATGCTGCCAGTGAAAGTGCTAAGCAAACGCAGTTTATTGAAAAATACCAAAATGAGATCAGAAAAAACAAGTTTTCGGTCTAAGGTGTTATTGGCAACATCGGCCAGGTTTTTACAATGTACACACTGTACTAGAGTATCTCGCTTTACCGGAAAAATAGGCAAATATTCAAAAAAGTAGAAACTGTAAGTAATTACCGAATTAACGCTATGTTGTTGGCTTCCGCAACAAGAACAAACTAATTTGTCCGTTATGCCTAAACTCACTGTCGACTCGCGATAATCCATCATCAACACCATTATTAATTAATACTTTTATTACTGCTATTTTTATATCATTCGTATAGAAGATAGACAAGGAGTTTGTACTAATACTTTCGTAGGTTAAGCATGATTTACCGCTGGCGTTGCAGTGACGACTGTACTAAAAGGGGCTACACGTCAAAACTTCCTTTTGTATCTCGTGCCACTTAACTCAGCTGAAACGGAAACTGAAACTGAAAGTATATTAACCTGAACTCTGGATAAGCAGCCCTTACACAATATTCCCCTTTACTCTATTCTCAGCGTTAAAACGTCGATAAATAACCCGTTATTCATAAACGTTTTGCCTTGATAATCGAATAAATTGAAACATTGATAGCGTATATCGCTACTTCAACGTATAACTTTCATTCTTAATAACCTTAAGCTTTTGTTTTTACTTAAACATCATGTACTCATTATCCAGAGTTCAGGTTATATTAACAATAACAGCAATAATCGATTATATAGAAAGCCGTATTGACAAATAACAGGGCATATAAGTACCACTAGGGAAGCCCAGTTACTCGCTTGCATGGTAACTTAAGAAATTCATAAACATGACTGATTTCTAAAAACCATTACCACTCTGCAATATTCAATAATTATCTTTCAAAACACACCAAAAAAAGCCCTAATATTGCTATTAGGGCTCTAAAAACTGACTTGTTATTCGCTATAGGCTCGGCATTATAGTGCACCCAAACAGCTAGCGACTTGTAGTGCTATTAATAGCCGTTGACCTTAATGTTCGTGTTCTTTCTCACCTGAAACCCCAAGCCAAGCCGCTTTACCTGGCGTGAAATCTAAATCGAAATGAGCAATCACTTCACTATCATGTAAATCAATAGTTGTAACTTCTTGACCATTAATAATATAAACAAGCTCGTGCGCTTTTGATGAAACAATCAAAGGCTTAGCATCTTCAGCTAGAGTCTCAAAAACGTCAATTCGGCTTTCAAATTGCCAATTACTTTCGGCAGAATAAAGATTCAAATGACCTTCGCTATCTAGTATTAGCATATGTTCATTATGACCATCAAAACCATATGCTACAGAAGTTAAGTTAGCCTCTTGTTGCCAATTAAGCGGAGTAATACTCTGTGATGCTAGGTCGACTAAAAAGAAGTCCGAGCTAGCTTTACCAATCATTACATTGCTTTCTTCACTCCCCTTCAATGAGCCAATCCGTACTCCCTCAATCATAGAAACTGGGTTACTAATTTTCTTTGCAGTAAAAACACTACCTTGCTGTTCAATTGCTAAAACACCATCACTACATGCAAAAGCGGTATAGTCTTCAGTTTGAAAGCTACCATGTAAAGCAGGGCAACTTTCTTCAAACACTTGTTCTTGATGAAAGTGATCACCATGAACTTCGAATAACGCAACACGTTCTGGTAAACTACTTTCGGTACCACTCTCTCGCAGGGTTGTTAAAACAAAATCGCCACGAACCTCAGCGGTACCATGCATATAAGTGTCGAAATGATGCTCAGCAATCACTTTGTTTGCACTAATGCTTTCATCACTTAATAAACTTAAACCAGCATTAACACCTGTATCTTTGTCACCATCAAAAAAAACGATGGCTTTATCATCACGGGGAACATAATGAGTTGGTTTAACATCAGTTAAGCTAAAACTGGTAAGCTCTGGCGTATCACTATGTTGATCATAGTGATCTCCGTGTAATTCTTGCCATACGCCACCATCAATAAACTCAACTGTATTAAATGATCGCTGTACTGCAACGGCATAACGACTTCCTGGACTTGCGTATAAGTACTCTGCAGGATTGGTAATAGTTAAAGACTCCATTAATCCGTTATCTTCTAAGTTAAAGATATGAACAACGGCTTGATTTACATCGGCTATCGCTAAACGGCCTTTTCCTAACTCTCCTTCATGATCATGCCCATCGCCTACGGCAGGTTGGCTTGGAGTTGGTTCAATTTCAGTAATAGTAGTTTCACTGTCACCACAGCCGACTAAAGCCGCTGCGGCAGTTGCTAGAACTAGAGCTTTTAAACTAAATTTGTTCATGATTTCCCTTTGTTAAATAGATGTATATTTCGAATGATGCGGGCACATTAAAATGCTCCACGAATACCTAAAGCAATAGTTCGCCCAGGTAGCGGTGTTAAGTCTTTTAAAAATGAGGTGTGCACTTGAGCATATTCATCAGTCAAGTTTTTACCTTTAAGATAAAGCGCTAAATCATGAGGCCCAAATGTAAAATGATAATTTACATTTGCATCGACCATGACATAGCCGTCTGTAGAAGTTTCCAGTGCAGCCGTATGAGTTTGTTCGAAGTGGTTAGTAATAAATAAGCCAGCAGAAATAACCTCGCCTTGGTAACTAAATTCACTTGAAATTCGTGCTGGTGGTGTGCGTGGAAGTTCATCTCCTGTAGTTAATCGAGTGCGAATTATATCCCCTTGCACCCGCCACGAAAATTCATCCGTAATCTGCCACACAGCCTGAGCTTCAAAACCGTGTAATGTCACATTTTGTGCAGTAAACGTATATAACGGTAATGTGTGAGCTTCTTCTTCCTGCCCATGGCTTCCATGATCATGTCCGGTATGATCATGTCCGTCGCCAGCAGAAAAACGGCTGGACTGTTCATAATAGTAATCATCTATTTGGTTATAAAAAGCATTTAGTATGAAACCAAAGTCTCCTTTGAATTTACGTATACTAACGTCAATATTATTAGCTGTTTCCATCACTACATCATTTTCTGTCAAACCAAAATGAGGGGCTTCTCCTTGGTTGTCATGTAATGAAAATAGCGCGCCAACTTCATATGAACCAGTGCCTATGTGAGGGCCAAATGACAATAACTCAGAGGCAGATGGTGCTCGTTTTGAATGCGATAATGATACGCCTAAGTTATAACCGTCGATAAAATCCCAAACCATACCCGCAGAAAAGCTAACGGGTGTAAAAACATGTTCAACATCAAAATTTCTTGTGATCCCTTCTTGTGCATGATCATCAGAATAATGCTCACCCTCTTCATGTTCAGGATGTTCTTCGATGAGTTCAAGTTCAGGTAACCGTACTGTAGCTGCCCTCACTTCTGTGCGCTCAATACGTGCACCTAGCTGTAGCAATACATCACCAATATGACGTTCTTCTACCCAAGCTAAGGCAATTGAATTTGTTTCAGAGGGTGGAGTAAAAGCTTCTGCACCAATAGCACTAAAATCACTTTGCTTATAATGAAGACTTATACCGCCGCGCCAATCTGAAAAATCTTGGTGTAACACCTCAATTCTTGCCTCAACGCTCTCGTTATCAAATGTTGTACCAATAACACCAACTTCTAATTCGCTATGGCGATAATCTGTATAAGCAACCTTCGAATTAAGTGACTTTATAACATTACCATCAAAACTAAGTTCACTGAGAAGTTGCCACCGTTCTTGTTCCAATTCGGCTAAGACAGCTACATCATCATCGCCATGGCTATGACCAGGAATACCGTACTCTTGATTTAAAACTTGGTATGAAATCCCAACAAAACCATTATTGAGCAAATAACTAGAACCTAAGGTAAACCCACCTGACTCACTAGCAGAGTTAGCAATTTCATCAATACCGTTCTTTTCAGGTGCATAATAATTACTGCTTTCACGATAAAAACCATCAGCATGTACCGCAATATTGTCAGAACCCGTATTAACAGATCCTGAGACTAAGCTTTGTTCATTATTACTATTGTATTCAGCAAGCCATTCACCTTTAGTGTCTATAGAACGAGGAATCCTTTCATCAACCAGGTTAACAACACCACCAATAGCTCCACTGCCATAGAATAATGTTGCGGGTCCCCGTAAAACTTCAATTCGCTCTGTTGTAGAAGTTTCTGTAGATACAGCGTGGTCTGGGCCGACACGTGATGCATCACCAGCATCTAAACCGTTTTGAGTCACTAAAACTCTAGGACCATCTAAACCACGAATAATAGGAGTACTCGCCACACCACCATGAAAATTACTATGAACACCTATCTCTTTATTCAAGGTATCACCTAGAGTATTTTCTTGGCGCATACGCAAGCTTTCGCCGTGCAACACTGTAATAGGCAATGCAGATTCAATATTAGAGCTATGGAAAGGTGTCGCGCTTACATCAATAATTTCAATAGCAGACTTATCAAGCGATACCCTTAACTCAGTACTTATATTTTCACGAACATTTACATCTACATTTTCATGAACAAATTGCTTTGCTACCACGTGCAATTCATGATTCCCGGGCTTAACTTCGAGCGAAAATAAGCCTTGCTCGTTTGTCACTGTTACGTTGGATGTTCCCATTACTTTCACAGTAGCGCCAACAACTGCCCTACCATCGGTATTGGTAACAATCCCTTTTATTTGCTCAGCGTATATTTTATTACTTGCTGACAAGACAAGTAATGCGCCCATAATTTTCGATATTTTTCTCATGGTGCCTCTTAATTGGAATACTTTAAATTGTTATACCATAACAGTTACAAAATGTTATAGTATAACAATAAGTTTTACAAGAGCTATCAAGTATGTGTTTTTATTACTGACCTATGTAACCACTCAAGCTAAGTTAATTTCAGTTGCTGTTAAAGGCAAAATTCACTGCAGATATTTAATGAATATTTACGAGTAAAAAGTTATTTCTAGCTATAATTTCTAAGATGGAATTTATAAAGATTGTCTTGTTAGATTACAAAACTTGGGGTTTTGTTTTGTCTGAGGTTATATTGATGACAACCCCCAATAGCGTTACATCCAGCTATTATCGAATTTCCCTTTTGAGTCCTCAGAGTACCCACTCAGCTAAAACTAAAATCTGAATATTAACAACTATCGACTCCTGCCTATTTATCATTCATAAACAACGGCAGCCTTCGGTGTTCTGTCTCGGAGTGAGCTATACAATTTCTCTTTGGTGATTGAATTACTTAAATAAGGTTTCGAATACTTGAGAACACCGGCTCTTTTAGAGCAAGTTAAAGTCTCTTGATTAGTTATTAAAAAAAGTAGTCACGCTTACCAATTCTGCTTCAACAAACCTTTGAAATAAATGAAAGTGTTCACGCATGTATATCAGGGATGATGAACAAAACGCTGTAACCTTGATTGCACTTAACAGAGGAGAAGAATACGCTTATTAGCCGCACGGGGATCCCACAGAATTTCATATAGATACAGCACGTTTAGCCCGTTATTTTTAGGTGTCATCACCACCACAGCAACAAATTTCAAGTATTCCATACCCATTCATTACATTTTCCCTGACAGCATCGTACTTTTTAATATAAAACGGCTCGTTCCTATTTATCTCAAACATATCCATAGCTAGATATACACCTTATCAATTGTGGGAATAATAAGGATAAAGAAGATAAATATTGATCATCAATAATTTTACTATGTTTAAAAAGCACTCAATAAGATAGTGCATTACTTCCCTAATATTATAAAAACAATAAGGAATTTATTGATGATTACAATTACCCCCCCAAGAAAAATACCAAAGCTACTGTTCTTTATACTGCTGACACTAACCACAGCTATATCAAATGCTACTGATTTAGCTGGCTTATTATCTGGTATTGTCGGCCAACCAATATTTAAAAAATCAGATCTTTATACCACTGATGATGATATTGTCATCACGGCCTATGACAATATAAGACTACAGGCCAATATCTTTCAACCAAGTACCGGAGAAGCAAATTACCCAGCCATTATATTTATTAATAGCTGGGGCATGAATGAATATGAATATCTAACTGAGGCGGCTGTTTTTGCTGACAAAGGTTATATCGTACTAAGTTATGAAACACGAGGCTTTGGTCATTCCGAGGGACAAATATCAACAGCAGGACCTGAAGATCTTGATGACGTTTCCGCCGCTATTGATTACTTAGAAGCAAACACCAATGTTGATAGTGAACGCATAGGTATTGCTGGAATTTCTTATGGCTCAGGCATTAGTTTGCTCAGTGCTGCGAATGAAAGCCGAATAGCAGCTGTTGCAGCAATGAGTACATGGGGAAGCTTAACGGATTCACTATATGGCCAACAAACACCGCGCTTAATTTGGGGAGGTTTACTCACGGGTTTAGGCTATTTAACGGGTAACCCTAGTGATGAAATTGCTCAAAATTATCTGGGGTTACTTAAGCAAGAACGAATTGATGAAATAACAGAATGGGCCGATATACGCTCACCTTTGACTTATGTTGAACAACTTAATCAAAGACAAGTACCAATATATATTTCAAATAATTTTGGTGATAACCTTTTTCAAGCCAATAGTGTTTTATCACTTTTTAAAGCACTGTCTGTGCCTAAACATTTAGATCTTAATCAAGGAACACATGCTATCGCAGAAGTATTAGCAATGGGCAATGCGGAACATCATGTATGGAGTAATGTTCATGACTGGTTTGACTATTGGCTTAAAGATATAGATAACGGCATCACCAACAAACCGCAAGTAGAAATGGAGGTGAAGTTTGCTGATTATGATACTTTTGAAAACTGGCCGGCAGCAAATATTAGTGATAATACATGGTACTTGCATGAAAAAGAATTAGACGGTGACGGTGATATAAAAAACTCACCATATCATCCTTGGTGGCCAAAAATAGACCGTTTTTATGGTAGTTTAGATACTCTTGCCACCTCAGGAATTCCAATACTTTCTTATATCACAGAAGACTTTCTTGATTTCCCTATTATATCAAATATGCATTTCATCAGTACCATACATGCCATACGATGGGAGTCTGATTGGTTAACTGAAAAAACATCATTACGTGGTATCCCTAAAGTTCATATCAATCTTACGCCAAGTGCTAGTGACGTAATGCTAGTCGCATACCTTTATGACGTTGACTTTACTGGCACAGCAAGACTTATCACTCATGCACCTTATACGTTAGTGAATGCATCTGCCCATACAAAAATAGCGGTTGATATAGAGCTAGGAGCTACTGCTTACGATGTACCTGCGGGACATTATATTGCTCTAGTCATTGATACCGTAGATTTACTTTATAGCCAACCATCCTCATCTTTTTATCATATAGACATCAACTATCAAGGTGATCAACAAAATACGCTAACGTTACCAATTAAAGACTAAGACAACGTAGGGTACAGCTAAAATTCGACAAAGCCTTTACACATTAATGATTTACTAAACTATTTTTCATCATGAAGACTGGTTGTTCAACAGGTGTTTAAGGGCAATGCAAAGTTAATTATGAAGGTAAACAAAGCGCTGTTGGCATATTATCATGATGTTTCAACAGCGCCATCACTTTAAAGAGCTTAGAATATACTTGAGTGAATTGAATCATATGTTTATACCAACTCCATTAAGTTCGTGATCTTGTTGTGCGAAGGAAAAATAAATCAAGGTAAGACGCTCGATTGAGCAATAGCTGGCTATTGGAATTGAGAGCAACGAATTCTTGGGGTATTTTGCGGAAATCTGTTAAGTCTTGCTCTGACTTAATGCCTTTGGCTGCTTGTTTCGCAAATGTTTCTAGTTCTTTCTTATTCATAGTCTGCCTATCCTAAACCCTATATGGGTATTAATGATAGGCAGTTACACAGATTTTGTTACAGGGTCGGCTTAACCGCAGTATTATTTCGCGGTACCTAGGGTAATATGCCCGAAGCCTATTAATTACGGCAAGATCAATCAAGAAATTTTCACATTTATTACAGAGTCTATCCCATTTTTTGTTCAATTAATTGTAGTAGCTGCGCATTTAACATTGCTAATTCGGCTTCCATGCTCTTAGCCCTATCTTCATCACCACTTCTGCGCTCTTGAGCTATTTCTGCGATTAATTCGGCGATTTTTTCTTGCAACTCAGCAATTTTTTCATCTACCGTCTTTTGTTCTTTACCATTAGTCCCGCTAACGTCTTCTTGCCCTAGTATTTGTCTCATTGCTACTTGATTTTTATCATTAGTACTTTTTTCACGCGCTTCTTCTGAAATGGAGACTTGGTCCGTTTTTAAGTGCTCTGAAGTGGATGTATTTCTTTCAGCGGAAACCTTCATAGATGCCTGCTCTGAAGCTGACATTTTTTCCTGGTATGCTGGCGCAATATAAGCTTGTACCTGTTCTGTACGTAATTCCATTTCTGTTCTATCCCTAATCAGATTATTTGCAATGTTTCTGTATCGGCATAAAACTAAAGAACCTAAATATTATCAAAAAGTTTAATATTACTTATCGTCGCGGTGGCGAGCAAACCCAAAAGGCAATGTGTCGCCGCGACAAATATCAATGCCTTCGTTCTGGCATAAGTCTATTTTTTTTTCGATGTTGGCCAAACAAAGGGAGTTGGTTTGGTTGAAGTTTTTTCTGCTTCAGCTTTACTCTGGGCGAGTATAGCCCTGATTAATTTCCCCGTTTCTTTATGCTTACTACAAAAAGTTTTTAGGTATAAAATTTCAACTCTACTGCGTGCCCAAGGGGTTGTACGCAGAAATTTCAAACTTGATTTAAGACGGGGGTTATTGGTGAAACAACGAATATTAAGTAACTCACCCATCTTCTCCCAACCAACTTTCTTCTCCAGTTCGGTTAGAATCTGTTCAAGTTTCACGCCGTGTAGGGGATCATTACTGTTATTCATAGTCTACCTAAAATCAAAAAATAGCATTGTAACAAGTTTCCTAAATATTGACAGACTTATGCGTTCAACTCAGGTAAAACTGCACCAAGCCAGCTGACTTCGCGGTGGCGACCACATCCAAAGGGACGTTACACGCAGCTCCTTTTTAGATAATCCCCTTTGGAATCCCCGTGGCAGCCACTCAGCTAAAACTGAAAGTTGAATTTTGGCAGTTATCGATACCTGACGAATGCTCGTCCCTGCGCAACGTCAGCTCCAGCCATCCATGGCTGTCATCGATTAACGGCTTTTCAAAATGAAAATTTCAACACTGAGATGGGAATTGGTGCACTTGGTAAGTTCGGTGATTCAATTACAAGCAAAGAGCTATTAACTCGTTATAAACAGCCACACTTTGAACAAGCACTAAGTCTGCTTCTTCAAAATCAGAAAAAAGCACACTATTCACGTATTGTCCTAATGTGTCTCCATTGCTGTTACGTCGAAGTATTGTGCTGAGTGTAGGATTACGTTTGATGTAGCAGCGCCGAGAGATTCCAAAGGGCATAACTTAGGTATAGCGCGTTAGTCTCCTTTTCTTCTTGGTGTCGTCGCCACCGCAACAAATCAATAAAATCGAATCTGACTCCAGTAATTACATTTCTGTTACAAATCTCTTGAAGAGTATTTATAAGCTGACTTATCATCAGGCCAACCGCTTAACGGGAAAGGGTATCTATCTGAGTTTACCGTTAAAAAATCATTAATTTGGTAAATATAGTTATTTAAACTTTGACCAAATAGTTTTAAAGCTGCATTGGGGTTACCTGTTATTAATAACGAAAAAAATTGAAATACTGCAATTAAGGTAACCATAAAACGGGCGAAACCACCGATAAAACCGAAAAGTATCATAAAGAGTCCTCGCATCCATACGCTGGTACTTTTCCAATTTTTTGTTTCTGTAGAATTAATATCTCGCATAATATACCTCTGATTAACTTCATTTTTTTATTACTAGTTACTTATAAAGCAAAAACGAAACCAACTATTTAACTCTATGTTTTTTATGAAGTTAAACTTTATTACTTTTAACCTTTTTGTTAAAATAACTAATTGTAGGTCTATTTGGCTAATTAACGTTTTTATTAGGTCGTTGATTTTTCGGTTCATACGTAAACGTATAGGGAACACCGCTCCCCTTATCAATCCCCAGATCGGACACTATTTGTCTTTCATGTGATTAATTGAACTGCTTGGCGTTTATTTCTCTGTTTGTCGTCGCGGTAGCGACCACACCCAAAGGGGCGTTACACGCCAAATGCCCCTTTGGAATCCCCGTGGCGCCCACTCAGCTAAAACTGAAAGTAGAATTTTGGCAGTTATCGATACCTGACGAATGCTCGTCCCTGCGCAACGTCAGCTCCAGCCATCCATGGCTGTCATCGATTAACTGCTATTCAAAATTAAACTTTCAACGCTGAGATGGGATTGGAAGATTTTGGATGCTCTGCTTGAACAAACCAATAGTAGAGCTTTTGATTAGTTAAAAGTAACAGAAGCTCAGCAAGCACCAAGTCTGCTTATTCAAACGCCGGAGTGAAACACAATATCCACGTATTGCCATCATGGAGGATGGCAAAAGCAATGTGGCACATGGATGTGCCTTCATTGCTGTTACGTCGAAGATATTGTGCTGAGTATAGGATTACGTTTGATGTAGCAGCGCCGGGGGATTCCAAAGGGGTCTCGGCGTTTAGCCCCCTTTGGGTGTAGTCGCCACCGCGACATATCATTTAAAGTGTACCTGACCCCATTTATTATGACCCCATTTATTATAGCGCGTTATCCCCTTCTCTTTTGGGTGTCGTCCCCACCGCGACAAAACGTTTAAATTTACTCTGATTCCATTCACTCTAAACTAATTAAAAAGCATACAGTTGATTTTGCGGTACTATTTACTCAAATAATGCCTATGTAAAAAACATGTAACATTTGTATAATTAATATTCTTATTTTAACTATTTTACTTTAGGATAGAGTCGATATTCATAAATCATAATTAATCTAAAGGACTAGCAATGAAGGAACATTACACAAGCAAAAGTGGCGTAATATTAGAAGCTAATGTTAAATTAAAAATAAAGAAGATTGCAGATAAGTATTATGCAGCAACTCAAAAAAATATTGTTGTAACAAGTGGCACAAGAACATCTAAAAGCCAAGCCGAGGCTATGTACGGTAAACTTGCAGGCGGCGATAAGTTAACAGTTTATAAAAATAGAACTGCTGCCCAAGAGATTAAGAAGAGCTACGATGATGCTGTTACAGCTAAAAAATTAAAGCCCCAAATAATCCAAGCTATTAAGTCAACATTAGACTCTCAAATACTTAAAAAAGTCTATATATCTAAACACCTTAGAAAAGGTGCTATCGATGTTAGAAGTAGAGACATGACTCCTAACGAAAAAATTAAATTTAAAACAGCAAGCCTAGGTGTCGCCACTAAAGTTATTCTTGAGGTTACTCCTCCTCATTTCCACTTGCAGTTTTAATCATGATGAAAGCTATAATCAAATCATTCCTATTATTTTACTTGGCTCTACTTTCAATCGGCTGTGTCGAAGTTAAAACCTCTATAACTGAAAACAACAATACTGTTGAACATTTTTTGGTTAGCTCAACTGAGTTAACCAAAAATGATGTTATAACAATTAACTTACCAAAAGTAAGGCCTAAGAATTTAGCTATTATCGACCCTAACGGTCAGATGTTTATCATTCAAAGTGCTGAAGCAGATGTTTTAATGATGCGTGAAGAAGAGTTTTTATTGTTAAAAACATTAGAGATTCCAATAAGAAATAGCAAAGGTACAATTTGGATAAATGGTCAAAAAAGTAAACAAGTAATTTTTGAACAAGCCGGTAAATATATAATTTACTTCGCGGATAATTTAGAGACTGAACCAGAAAATACCTTTAACTTTTCTGCGCAAATCACGGTGAAGTAGTTTTATTATTGTTCAGTGATTATCCAAATTACTTGGCATCACGGTAGAAAACACATGAAAAGGTGAACGGTCGTTCCCCTTTCTCAATCTCCTGAGTACCCTACTTAACAGAACACTCCCCTTCAATATCAACTAGCTTCTGGTAAGCTAGTAGTAAAACCATTAATGAGCTACTCCAGCCCTAGGCAATAGAAAAAAGGAGTAGATTAAGGTATGCCTATTAGCAATACTGGATAGAATCTTTTAATGTTTTCTCTATACTAATGGTGGTCATTGGCAGTCGAATAATCGCTCGAATAATACTTGTCGTTCTTTTTTTTCTCGCAACAGTTATGCCTTCACGACTTCCTGCCTCATTTGTATTTCCCTCTATTGTAGTGATAAAGGAACCGTTATTTGATTCAACAATACCAATATGTGAAAAGGTAAATACTATAATGTCCCCCTTCATCGCCTTATATAACTTACTATCAGGTTTAAACACCAAACAATTATGTTGTTTTGCCCAAACATTTAAAAAGCGGTTCACTGACGGTTCTCGGGGAGGAATCAGTGCTCCATATAAAGCAGATGACTTACATAATTTTTGTACATATAAAGAGACAAAGGCTGCACACCAAGGGTAGCCATCTGTTCTCTTATTGATGATAAGATCATCAGCTTCAAATATCTCTAGCATTTCTTTACTAATACCAGCACGGTTGTTTCCAGTTTCTTTTACGCCTAAATACTTTGCTGCTATATCAGACAATGTATTCGACCCTACTGGCTTCTTAATAATATCAATGGCGATATTTGCTAGTGCATTCCATGTAGCTTTACCTACAATACCATCAGCGGTGAGATTAGCTTTTTTTGAAACTCAATAACCGCTTTATGTGTTTTTTCTCCAAAATCCCCATCTATTACCACTTTAGAAGGTGCCAATGCTTTGTTTAGTAGTTTTTGCAGCTCAATAACGAGCTTTCCTTTAGCTCTTTTTCTAAGGGTTGTTCGTAATGACATCAACACTTCTCCTTTTTAATTTACTTTACTGTAAAACACCCACAGTTCGGTGGGAATCCCATCAACATTAGCTTCTTTCTCTAGTAATAAAAGCCCTTCATTAATAATTTTACCTACAAGATGAGGTGCACTCAGTGTTTTACCCGAGATACAAACTGATTTATATTCTCTAATGTGAGCGGGTACACCCGGCTCCTGAAAAGTCCGAGTAATAGCGGTATGTGTACCACCATTTTTTATTGTCAAACTTATGGAAGCTCCGCCAAGCTCTGTTGAATAGCTTTTGCCCAAGCTTACATTATTTAGCTTAAAAGTATCTAAATTGACGACATCTGTGCCTATTAGAACTAAATGTGGCATTTTCTGTTCTGAAGAGAGATTAACTGCGCAGTTAGGTTCCTTAAATTGTTCAGTTGCGGAGCAACCTACAACTATACTCAACAGAGTTAAACCAACAAACGTCGATAATCCCTTTTTAACTATTTTCATGATTTTCCCTATTCTATTTTAGTTATCGATATTTGTGGAGATTGCTTCTATTTAATAACCTAGAGCAAGTTTACTCATTATTATAACTCTGCAACAGATTGTCTACTTATGGTTAGAAGTATCTATTTAAATTGCTGATACTTAGCCATACCATCATCATAAATCACTCTACTCAACAGAGCATTCAACTTTCAATTCCAACTAGCGTAACCAACGATGCCATCGACTAACTTAAAAAATTAGAGTTTGACTCCCTGCTTGACGTCGCGGTGGCGACAACACCCAAGGGCGAACTCCAATGTTTTACTCTATTTGATACATCCAACTTTAGCTTGAGTTTAATTCCCTGCCTGACGTCGCGGTGGCGACCACACCCAAGGGTACGAACTCCAATGATTTACTCTGTTTGATGCATCCAACTTTAGCTTGAGTTTAATTCCCTGTTTGGCGTCGCGGTGGCGACTGCACCCAAGGGGCGAACTCCAATGTTTTACTCTGTTTGATACATCCAACTTTAGCTTGAGTTTAACTCCCTGCATGACGTCGCGGTGGCGATCACACCCAAGGGGCGAACTCCAATGTTTTACTCTGTTTGATACATCCAACTTTAGCTTGAGTTTAATTCCCTGCCGGACGTCGCGGTGGCGACCACACCCAAGGGGCGACGTGCCGCCGCGCCTCCCCTTGGAACCCCGGCGGCGCCCAACTCAGCAAAACATTCAATCACCAACTAGCGTAGCCCACGATTCCTGCCGATTTATCATCCCTGAACAACGGCAGCCCTCGACATCGTGTCTCGGGTAGAGGTCTACCTTTGCCAGTTGGTGTTTGAATTGCTGAGATGGGAATTAGAGTGTTTTGCACAGTCACGAAACCTAGCAGATGTCATCCCTGTGGTTATTTAGTCGGGGATCCAGTTCTTAGTGGCATGGATTCATGACAATATGCGTCCTGCATTGTCTAATAAGTGGCATCCATGCCACGCCCGACAAGTAACTTCGGGAATGACAGATAGAAATGATAGGTTTGGAGTTTTCTCTCCTTCTTGGCGTCGCGGTGGCGACCACACCCAAAGGGGCGTTACACGCCAAATGCCCCTTTGGAATCCCCGTGGCGCCCACTCAGCTAAAACTGAAAGTAGAATTTTGGCAGTTATCGATACCTGACGAATGCTCGTCCCTGCGCAACGTCAGCTCCAGCCATCCATGGCTGTCATCGATTAACTGCTATTCAAAATTAAACTTTCAACGCTGAAATGGGAATTGGTGTTAGCTGTGATAGCGGAACCAACTAGACAATCAAGTGAAATACGAAAGAAGAAACAAGCACCTAGCCTGCTCCTTCAAACGCCGGAGTGAGGCACAATATTCACGTATTGCCATCATGGATGATGGCAAAAGCAATGTGGCACATGGATGTGCCTTCATTGCTGTTACGTCGAAGATATTGTGCTGAGTATAGGATTACGTTTGATGTAGCAGCGCCGGGGGATTCCAAAGGGGTCTCGGCGTTAAGCCCCCTTTGGGTGTCGTCGCCACCGCGACAAATGATTTAAATGTACCTCTATACTTTGTTGTTACACAGGCAACCTAGGAATAACTTCTGGATTGTTTATCGCATATGTATCAAATTTATCACTAATTTCTGCTAACACTTCCCACCGTATTGTATTTTCAGGTAGTAAATTATCATCACTTGTCACAATACCAGTTAACAATTCATTAACTATCTTATAAATACCTTGATCTTTCAATTTAGCTAAAGCATTTTCAGGCTTTCCAGAGTTAGCACTTTCCTCAAAATAGGCTGTTTCAAAGTTGATGATAGAACCATAGACCTTACTGTAAACAGACATTTCTGTTTCAATTTTCTTATTATTTGACCATGCTGGGTTGGCTTCTATTCTAAGCTCTTTTTTCTTACCTCCTTTTCCGTCGTTAAGTAGTCGGTTCTTTATTATCTCCTTAGAATCGATATCATGGAGTACAAAGTATTCTTTCTTAAAGTGGTTCAGTATCTTCATAAACATAGCCACCTGTACTTTCCCTCGACAACGAAGAATGAATAAGTCATCAAAAATATTATTACCGATCTCCTTAGTGTCTTTTATAATTTTACCGAAAGATGCGTATTCAGTATCCCCCTCTACCAGTAAAACCTTACCTCCAAAGAAAAATTCCATTACATCTGGATTCAAAAGGTTGAATAATTTCAACGACTCTATTTCATCTTCTGTAAATGAAACCTGATCGGGTTTAAAAACCGTCATTACTTCTACACTATCTAAATTACTATCTACTCGAATAATTTTAGTATGGTTTCGTGTTAAATCGATAAAACTAGGTGAGTGTGTAGTGACCATAACTTGCCAATTATCATTATTCTCAGCTAAGTTATACAACATGTCTCTAGTATCTCGACATGCCGAGGGGTGCAAACTTAACTCAGGTTCATCCAACAATAATAGGTGTGATTTATAATCACCTAATGCTGTATATTTTCCTTTTTTGGCGGATTCATACCCCATCTCAGCTATTTGTTTTAAAACAGACCAGAGTAATGTCCGCCTAGCCCCACTACCATGATGACTAATAGGGAATTTTTGCATAGCTTTACCAAATTTAATCTCTACTTCTGATTGATCAAAAAGTTTCAAATTTGACTCACTAATATCTTTCTCATTAACAATGATTTCAAGCTCATGATCTGGGATTATTTTTGAAGCATATGTTGATATCTCTTTGGCAAGTTCATCCAACTCAATCTTGGAACTTTCAATAAACTCACTTTTTAATGAAGATATTTGAGCATATAGAGATTGGTAATTTTCATTTTGCTTTACCGGTTGAAATTTTCGTAACTTTTCTTCTAAGAAAATATCAACAATAATACTTTGGATAGAATCTGATTGCTCCTGTGGGTCACTAAATGTACCTACTAAATGAGCTTTAGGTCTGTTTTTTCTTGAAGCTCCATCATTTGCCCAAGGCATTCTAGGCTTATCTTTTTGTTGTGCAAAGCGCTTTTCAGTCACTAAAAAACCAACTCGAACTGGAGGTTTATCTTTTTTTGGCCAAGTAAATTTCTCCCTAATCAAGTAAGACGTATCGGGTGTCTCATCTTCAACAGGGGTATAAAAATGCTCACTTGGCTTGTCTTCTCCTGAGCACATAGTATGAATTTCTACAGTAGGTAAAGCATCTTCAATAATAATATTGTTGTGGTAATCATCAAAGCTGAGTTTATCTCCATTTACTGCAGCATGATAAGCTTTCAAAATCGTACTCTTACCAAAGTTATTGCCACCAACAAGAATCACAATATCGTCAAGCTCTATTTCAACCGCTTTAGCACCTATTACACGAAAATTTGTAATAATAAGTTTATGTAGTTTTACAGCCATAAAAATTCCTTCCTTTGAAATAAAATGAGTAAAAAGTCAGTTTAATACTCTATTAATTGATAATGTTTTTTTGAAATTAGCATTATAAAACAAAAAAAGCGAGCCTAAGCTCGCTTTTTATTATTCCATATCAACTAGTTACTAGTCTTGATATGTAGACATCGGAGGACAACTACAAACCAAATTACGATCCCCGTATACATCATCAATACGGTTAACCGTTGGCCAGAATTTGTTAGCTGCTGCCGCCGGTACTGGAAATACTGCTTCTTGAATCGTGTAACCACGATCCCAAGTATCAGTAATATCAGCAAGAGTATGCGGAGCATTCTGTAATGGGTTATTGTTTAATTCCCACTCACCAGACTCAACTTTACGAACTTCATCACGAATACATGTCATTGCTTCAATGAAACGGTCAAGCTCAACTTTAGACTCTGATTCCGTTGGTTCGATCATGAACGTGCCCGCTACTGGGAACGACATTGTTGGCGCATGGAAACCGTAATCAATTAAACGCTTAGCGATATCAACTTCAGTAATACCTGCTGACGCTTTAAGCGGGCGTAAATCGATAATACATTCGTGCGCAACACGACCATTTTTACCTGTGTATAACAACGGGTAACTTTGGCTTAATTTAGTTGCCATGTAGTTAGCATTAGTGATTGCATACTTACTTGAATCAGTAACACCTTTTTTACCTAATAAGGCAACGTAAAGGTAAGAGATACATAAAATACCTGCACTACCGTATGGTGCAGCTGACACCGCGCCGTTACCTTTAGTTTCTTCAGCAACGTTAATTATCGCATGATCTGGTAAGAATGGTGCTAAATGCGCTTTAACGCCGATAGGACCCATACCTGGACCGCCACCACCGTGTGGAATAGCAAATGTTTTGTGCAAGTTAAGGTGAGAAACATCAGCGCCGATATGACCTGGAGATGTTAAACCAACTTGTGCGTTCATGTTCGCGCCATCAAGGTAAACTTGACCGCCGTTGTCATGAATGATGTTACAAATTTCTGCAATCGTTGTTTCATATACACCGTGTGTAGACGGGTAAGTGATCATGATACAAGCTAGGTTGTCGCGTAACTCTTCTGCTTTTGCAGTTAAGTCAGCCATGTCAACATTACCTTCTTTGTCACAATCTACTACCACAACTTTAAAACCAACCATTTGCGCTGTTGCTGGGTTAGTACCGTGTGCTGAAGAAGGGATTAAACAAATGTTACGATGGCTATCACCACGGCTTTCGTGATACTTGTTAATGGCGATTAAGCCCGCGTATTCACCCTGCGCACCTGAGTTAGGCTGCATAGACATTTTGTCGTAGCCTGTTAACTCTACTAACCAGTCGGCTAGTTCATCAATCATTTTCTTGTAACCAAGGGCTTGGTCAACAGGAGCAAATGGATGCATGTTAGCAAATTCAGGCCATGATACTGGAATCATCTGTGCTGTTGCATTTAACTTCATCGTACAAGAGCCAAGAGAAATCATTGAGTGGTTCAATGCTAAATCTTTGTTCTCAAGTTTTTTGATATAACGAAGCATTTCTGTTTCGCTGTGGTACGAGTTAAATACTGGGTGAGTTAAGATTGCTGACTCACGTACTAGTGATTCTGGAATTGAAGAATGCGCTAATGCAATGACAACATCGTCTAACTCAGCCACGTTAAGACCGTGACCTTCACCTAATAAAATGTCGAAAAGTTGTGCTACATTTTCACGGGTAGTGGTTTCATCCAAGGATACTGAGATTTGACCTGCAACGTCAGTGCGGAAGTTAACACCGGCAGTTAATGCTCGTGCAACGATTTCTTCTTTGTTGTACTTATCATCAGAAAAGTTAAACGTTAACGTGTCGAAGTAGTTAGCATGCTTGGCGATTAAACCTTTGCTTGCTGTACCTAAACATAAAATATCAGTTAAACGGTGAATACGGTTAGCAATTGTTTTTAAACCTTGAGGACCGTGGTAAACCGCGTAAAACGCTGCCATGTTGGCTAATAATACTTGCGCTGTACAAATGTTTGAGTTGGCTTTTTCACGACGAATATGTTGCTCACGTGTTTGCATAGCCATACGTAGTGCGTTGTTATCGCGTGTGTCTTTTGAAACACCGATAATACGACCTGGTAATGAACGTTTGTATTTTTCACTGGTGGTGAAGAATGCCGCGTGTGGTCCGCCGTATCCCATTGGTACGCCGAAACGCTGTGTTGAACCAATGACTGCGTCTGCACCTAATTCACCAGGTGATTTTAATAAGACTAAGCTCATAATGTCGGCTGCTACGGCAACAATCGCTTTTTTCTCATGAAGTTTAGCAATTAAATCGCTGATATCCGTTACTTCACCACTTGCGCCAGGGTATTGGATAAGGGCGCCAAATACATCGTGATCTGCGGCTTCAGCTGCAGGAGCAACGATAATGTCAAAATCAAACATTGCTGCACGTTGCTTAACCACGTCAATTGTTTGTGGGTAAACATCATCTGAGATAAAGAATAAGTTTGATTTTTTGTTTTTAGAAACACGTTTAGCTAATGCCATCGCTTCTGCTGCTGCAGTAGATTCATCTAATAATGACGCTGAAGCAAGCTCAAGACCGGTAAGGTCGATACACATTTGCTGGAAGTTTAATAAAGACTCTAAACGACCTTGGGCAATTTCTGGCTGATACGGCGTATACGCTGTATACCAACCTGGATTTTCCAATACATTACGTAAAATAACGTTTGGCGTTAAGGTACCGTAGTAACCTAAACCAATGTAAGTGTCGTTAACTTTATTTAAGCTAGCAACGGCTTTTAAATCAGCCAATGCTTGAACTTCTGTTTTACTTTCTTCGATGTTTGGCAAATCAGCAAGGCGAATATCGCTTGGTACGATTTCATCAATTAAGGCATCAACCGACTCAGCGCCTATGTCATTTAACATAGCTTGAGTTTGTGATTCATTCGGGCCAATGTGGCGACGGATGAAGTCTTGTGTTTGCTCTAACTCAGTTAATGAGTTAACAATTACTTTTGAAGTCATAACAGTTTCACTTAAATGTAGGTAAATTACGTAAATTTAAAAAATATTAGCAAGCCTTAGATTAGTCATACCCGTGTTCATTTAACCGAGAATCTACAGTAATGAATACTGGGTCCTCGACAAGAGGCTTCGGGTATAACGTGACTAAAACTTGGTGTAACAATACTATTTTCTTTTATGCTTTTTAGAATAAAAGAAAGCCTCATGTTCTTAAAAGAAGAAAGAGGCTTAATATTATGTTCTATCATTTTCATAAACAGTCGGCTTTTAGGCAAGGCGCTGAAGTTATGAGTTTACTGAGCTTAGTACACTAAGCGATGGAAACGAATAACAAAGGCAACGCAGCATAAATGCTGAATGTGACTGAAAATTAGTCTTCGTCGATAGATGCAGCATAACCTTCAGCATCAAGTAAGTTTTCTAACTCACCAGCATCGTCAAGTTTCACTTTAAATAACCAACCTTCACCAAACGCGTCAGAGTTCACTAACTCTGGAGAGTCTTCTAGTTCTTCGTTGATTTCAACAACAGTACCAGAAATAGGTGCGTAGATATCTGAAGCCGCTTTAACTGACTCTGCAACAGCAACATCATCGCCAGTGCTGATTGAATCATCAACGTCTGGTAATTCAACAAATACCATATCACCTAAAAGGCCTTGTGCGTGTTCAGTAATACCAACAGTAACGATACCGTCACCCTCGTTACGAACCCACTCATGAGATGTTGCATATTTTAATTCTGAAGGAATGTTGCTCATTTTTATTTTTCCTATTGTTATACCAATTGCACTAATTAAGTGAGCATTTTCAAATGGTCTAAATATCCAATAACATCGTTGCTTTCAATCCCAATAGCCAGCTATTGCTCAATCAAGCGCCTTGCCCTTGAAAATTTATTCTCATTGAATTCTGTAACCTTAATTAATCCAAATGGCATTACTTTATTAGTAAATTGATTAGTAAATTGACCCAATACTTGATTAGATCAAAAGATTAAATTTCTGTAATTTATATAGCACAAAAGCTACTAGATAATAATATTTATATACTAGTTAACGCATCCTAAATAATTGTAATCGCAGTGAAGCGGTCAAATTGCGAAGCGCTGCGCTTAGTTTAAATAAATTTACTAAGTTATGCAGCAAGTCAATGCAGACAGCTAATACCTACAGTAAAACTGCGGTTTCAAGTATGACGGATGAATTAAAAAACTTTTTTACCGTTACGAACAAAGCTAGGCTTAGTTACAGTAACTTTAACTAATTTCTTACGCATTTCAACTTCAACCACATCACCCACTTTTACGCTACGTGGTACACGTGCTAAAGCAACACTGTGCTCTAAAGTTGGTGAGAATGTGCCAGAAGTGATGATACCTTCACCAGCCTCAGTAATCACTTTTTGTGCTGTGCGCAACACGCCTTTAGCTTCAAGCACTAAGCCAACTAATTTTGGTTGGTCACCCGCAGCTTTTTGTGCTGTTAATACGTCACGACCGATAAAGTCACGGTCTGTAGGTTCCCAGCTGATTGTCCATGCCATATTCGCAGCGATTGGCGAAACAGTTTCGTCCATATCTAAACCGTAAAGGTTCATACCAGCTTCTAGACGTAGCGTATCACGAGCACCTAAACCACAAGGCTTAACACCTGCGTCTAGTAACTTTTGCCAGAAGTCTTCAGCAGCGCTATCTGGAACGATAATTTCGTAACCATTTTCACCAGTGTAACCGGTAGTTGCGATAAATAAATCGCCAATTTGAACACCAAAGAATGGCTTCATACCTTCTACAGCTGCACGCTCTTCTTCAGTTAATAAAGTAGCTACTTTAGCGATAGCTTCAGGGCCTTGAACAGCAATCATGCCAAACTCAGGACGCTCAGTAATAGTAATATCAAAACCACTTGATTGTTTAGCCATCCACGCTAAATCTTTCTCACGTGTTGCAGAGTTAACAACTAAACGGTAATTAGTGTCTGAGAAGAAGTAAATGATTAAATCATCAATCACGCCGCCTTCTTCATTTAACATACCTGTGTATAACGCTTTACCAGCAACAGTTAGCTTGGCAACATCATTAATCACTAAACGACGTAAAAAAGCTTTGGCGTCTGTGCCTTGCACATCAACAATTGTCATGTGTGAAACATCAAACATGCCCGCGTCAGTTCTTACTGCATGATGCTCTTCAATTTGAGAGCCATAGTTAATTGGCATTTCCCAGCCATAAAAATCAACCATTTTTGCGCCAGAAGCTAAATGCTTTGCATGTAATACTGTTTTATTTGTCATCTGTTCCACCTAAGAGTGTTCAAAAGGGATTATCTAAAGAAAGAGTCTAAAGAAATAATCAAAAGCAATAATCTAAGTTGCCTAATTATAGCCGTCAGCTATCGTCGATTCAACAGTAAAAGTCACAATTAAAAAATATAAACCCGTGTTTAATGGAATATCAGAATTAAATTTGCCAAAGTAAGTTATTTTGAAATTTATTCATCTATTGTATTGGTGATAGAGGCACAGAACAAATAAAAGCCAATATAATTATTGGCTTTTATTTTATGTTTACCTCGCTTATCCGCCCAAGAGTATCGTTATAGTGAGTCTTTTTGATAAGCAAGCTCAGGAAGATCTGCCTTGATGCCTAATGCTTGGGCAATTAAGCGTTTTTTAGCTGGCGGAAAGTTATTAAGAATATTCATACCCACACCACGTAATAACTTCACTGGTGATTGTTGTGGTGTGAAGGCTTGTTTTATACCAGCCATGGCCGCGATCATTTCAGTGGCTTCACTTTTACGCCAGCGTGAAAATGCTTTAAGGTCTGCGGTATTAACCAATTCTGCGCCGCTGCCATGATAATAACTTTCATTAGAGTCTTTTAATTTTGCGGTTAAGGTTTGTGCTAAAGCCGCAGCGTCAAGTAACCCCAAATTAACGCCCTGTCCCGCCAACGGATGAATGGTATGTGCTGCATCACCAATCAGTACCACACGGTCTTTTACAAAATCTTGTGCTAAGCGCATAGTCAATGGATAAGTAAAACGGGCGCTTTTAAGGGTAATATCACCTAACTTCCCGTCGCTAGCAGCTGTTAATTCTTTGGAAAAATCAACAGGTTCGAGGGCAGTTAAGCGTGCCGCATCATCAGGTGAGGTTGAATAAACAATAGAGCATAAATCGCTATTTTCTTTTAAGGTACTCAATGATGAAATGCTGTTTGAAACTTGAGATCCAGCTTGTTTTAACGGAAGAAAAGCTAATGGGCCTGTGGGTAAAAACACCTGCCAAGCGGTATTTTTATGGCCTTGCGGGCAAGCAACGGTAGCCACAATGGCGTGGTGATCGTAATCTTTAAAAATCATCTCCATGTTCATTTGTTGACGTACCCATGAATTAGCGCCATCAGCGCCTACAACCAATTTAGCAATTATCGGTAACGTAGGTGCGCTATCGACTTCTTGAACAAAGCTAGCAAATACTTCACTTTCACCGTGACTAATACTGGCTAATTTATTATCGGTAAAAAAAACAATGCCTTCATCGGCTTGCGCCTGCTGCCACAGCGCATGTCTAATGACTTTATTTTCGACGATCCAACCCAAGCTGTCTTCAGGTGGGAAGCTTGAGCTCTCTTGTGCAGAAAAGTCGAGTTTTCCTAGCCCTGCTTTGCCCCAAACATGCATGTGTTGATAATCTTGAGCACGGCTACTTTCAATGATTGACCAAATACCTAAATTTTCGAAAATATTTTTGCTAGCAACATTAATAGCACTTACTCTCACGTCAATAGTGTCATCAAGCTCAGTCACGGCTTGAGTATCGACCATGGCAATTTTTAATTGGCTAGATTTACGCAGTGCTAATGCCAATGTTAAACCGACCATTCCTGCACCAACAATTAACACATCAAATTTTTGCATCTTCTCTCTTCTTCAATTCAAATAATGCCAGATGGATACCCGACTAAGTAGTTGCGGGGATGACAATAATACCCATGATATTTCATCAGACGTCATCACTGTCAATCTAATCTAGCTTAAAGTCGTCATCCTCGAAGTGTCTAGTCGAGGAGCCAGATATTTACCTCTAAATACTGTTAAAATCCGTCGCTAATAGCCCATAGTTTTCTTAACTAGCGCCTTTTTAAGTGGTGAAATAACATTAAGCGCCTGTAAAGCTAAATTTCGGCCAACCACCAAAGGCGGTAAATTATTAGCAAATAATGTCACGAGTGAATCAGTTAACTTAATAATCTCATTCTGGTCTTTTGTTCTGTTTGTCTGATAAGCATGCAATAAAGAAAAGTGACCAATATCTTGCTCTGCTGCTAACGCACCTTCGATAAGCTCTGCCATCACTTCAACATCACGTAAACCTAAGTTAAATCCTTGACCAGCAATAGGATGGATAGTGTGAGAGGCGTTACCAATAAGAGCCATACGGTGATAAATTTGTCGTTGGGCTTGCATTAATACCAAAGGATAAGTATCACGTTTACCCACTTGGGTAATTGCACCAAGATAACTGCCAAATTCACGCTCTAGCACTTCTTTAAAAGCGTCATCATCAAGTTCTTTAATTCTTTGTGCTTGCTCTGGTGTCATGGTCCAAACCAGTGAGCAACGTGAACTCCCATCCTTTGATGAGTTCGAATTAATTGATTTAAGCGGTAGCATGGCAATAGGACCAAACTCGCTAAAGCGTTCAAATGCTTTATGGTGATGTGCTTTGCTGGTGGAGACATTAGCGATTAAAGCGACTTGCCCGTAATCGTCACTAGTTATTTCAATATTAGCGTGTTTTCTTACCGGTGATTGAATACCATCACAACCAAGTAATAATTGAGTAGATAGCAATTTACCTGACTTTAGCATTACATTGACTTGTTGGTTTTTAGGAGAGGCAGTCTCTTTATTATTGTCGCCTAAATTCCCTCGCCAAACAATTTCAGTTATGGAATCAGGGCTAAACCATTGGATATTATTTTTTGTATTCTGATTTAATGCTTTTAATTGCGCTTTACCAATAAGCGCCATATCAATAACATAACCAAGCGCATTAACGCCGTGTTCTTTAGCTGTTAACCTTGCTTTGGCAAAATGACCTCGGTCAGAAATATCAATATCTGTTATTGCGCAAGCATCATTTTTTAGATATTGCCAAGCTCCAAGTTTATCTAGGTATTTGGCGCTGCCATGGGATAACGCTAGGACTCGTGCATCAAATAGAGCAATATCATCAGCGGGACTAGTTTCTTTAAAAGGTAGAGCTTCAACAATAGCAATAGACAATAAGCTGCCATCGGCTTTGGTTAATTGACTTAAACTTAGCGCCATTAAGCTTCCGGATAAACCTCCGCCTGAGATGATAACATCAAAATGTTGCTGATTATTTGGCTGGTTGTTTTGCGTAAAGTTATCCATTGCGCTCATGTTAGCTTTTAGTTTTATGTAGAGTCAGTTGAGCTAATTTACCTAACTAAGCTCAACCTTGTATTGATTTACTTCTGCTTTAACTATGTTTACTTATGTTTTAGCTAAGCTTTAGTTGTTTATTATGTAAGGCGCACTTCTTTCATTAACGATTCAATTTCTTCAATAGTTTGTGGTGAGTTAACGCTAAAATTTTCAAAACCAGTAGCTGTTACGGCTATATTATCTTCAATACGAACACCAATACCACGCCATTTTTCTTCAACATTTAAATCTGTAAGCGGGATATAAATTCCAGGTTCAATTGTCATCACCATGCCCTCTTCAAATGCACGCAGCTGCTCCCTATCGCTGCTGACATGGTAGTCACCAACATCATGCACATCTAAACCTAGCCAGTGACCTAGACCATGAATAAAGTAATTTTTTATTTTCTTATCATTAATAAGCTCGGTTAAGTCGCCTGACAATATACCTAAATCAACAAGGCCTTTAGTTAAAAATTCATTTGTTAACACGTTTAGTTTGGCAAAAGACATACCTGGTTTAATAGCATTAATCGCAAGATCTTTTGCATCAAGTACCAATTGGTAAATCGCTTTTTGTTCGACGGTAAATTGGCCATTAACTGGAAATGTACGGGTAATATCGGCCGCATATCCCGCTAATTCAGCGCCTGCATCTATCAGTAATAACTCATTATTTTTTAGCACATCATCATTATTTGTGTAATGAAGGATATTGGCGTTATCACCTCCAGCAACGATACTGGCATAAGCTGGATGTCTTGCGCCATGGCGAGTAAATTCATGAAGAACTTCTGCTTCTATCTGATATTCAAACTTACCTACTTGGCATTTTTGCATAGCACGTTGATGCGCTAAACCTGATATATAATTAGCTTGGCGCATTAGGGCCAATTCATTATCTGTTTTAATTAAACGTAGATCTGCAACAATAGGGTCTGAGTCGCTTAAGTTTTGTGGCGTTTTTGCTCCTTGGCGAACATTTCGACCGACTTGTTTTAGCCATGAGAAAGTTTGCGCGGCAAAACTGTGATCATTAAACCCCAAAAACACTTGGTCTCTGCCCTCGAGGTAATCAGGTATTAAACTTTCAATTTCAGCGACTGGAAAACTTTCATCCATACCATAATCTTGCACCGCTTTAATTTGACCAATACGACGGCCTTGCCAAATTTCATGTAAAGCGTCTTTAGGCAGTGAAAATAAAACAGACTCAGCTTTACCTTGTTTATTCTTTAATAATACTAATAAGGCATCAGGCTCATTAAAGCCTGTTAAATAGAAAAAGTTTTTATTTTGGCAAAATGCATACTCAGTATCGTTACTGCGAGTAAGTTCACCGGCTGCTGGAAATAACGCAATAGAGTTAGTAGGCATTTTCTCAAAAAAAGCCTCTCGATGTTTAGTAAAATCACTTAATGGTAATTGGCAAACTGGTGACTTGCTTAACGCTGAAGTGCTCATGTAATTATTCCCGACTATTTATTTTAATAACTCTTTGACTATGTATTTAATAACAGCGTTTTCTGGGGCTGTTCTTTGTGGTTATCGACGATTAACTATAACCCCATAGCCACTACTTTTACCCTAGTGAAGTATTTTTTTATCTGCGACATTACTTTCACGGTTTGGCGGAGTCGCTAATTCACTAAAACATAATAATGCGGAAATACGTACATATTCACTGATTTCAAAATATGCTTGTTCGGTATCTTCATCTTCTTCCATTTCATCAGATAAATTAGCAATTTCGCCAAAGTCAGTTAGTACTTCTTTCACTTCGTCTGAAACAACTGGACTATCTTTTTGTTGCAACCCGTAACCTAAATTAAAGCCTTGTACCCATACACTTAAGGCATGCCCACGCTCAGCCATACTGTCGTCGTCATCAGGCAATAATAAGTTAAAACTATAATTGTCATCTAGTATACTGCTCCACAATTCACTATACATTTGTTTAAATGCTTTTTTAACTGCGGCTGGAAAACCATCACCGTCATTAAATAGATCATTTAGCATAGTAATGTAACCTTGGTCTTCAAATTCAAAACCAGCACAAACCAAGCCTGTTAATACGCCATGTAATTCACTGGCATGAGATTTAACATCTTCGCTAGTCAAAATGGCTTGCATAGTAGCAAAGTCCATCAAGTTATTATTGGCATCGTTGTTTGAGGTTACTTCAGTCATGATTTACTTTCTATGATTGCTAGGAGTTAGGTAAGTAATGGTATCACTGAGGAAAATGACAGAAAAGGAAAATAACAGAAAATGCTGATAAACCACGCGAATTACTTGCATAGGGGGCTCAGCATGGTTATCATTGAAATAATAGCAAAAATTACCTTTTTATGGCTATATTATTAATAATACTTGGAAAATTTGTAAATGGCGCAACGAACTGTAGAAATCAACATTGTTGATCGCAAGCTGAAAATAGCTTGTCCAATAGGGCAAGAAACCGCCTTATTATCTGCGGCGCAAGAACTAAGTGACCGTTTAACTAAAGCGGGGGCTAGCAAAGCTATTAGCACACCAGAGCAAACGTTATTAATGACAGCATTAAACTTAGCAAATGATTTATTAAAAACTCAACAACAATTAAAAGTTGAACAACAAGATAATCAAGAAAAAATTGCCTTATTGCAATCAACTATTGAACAGGCTCTTTCCCCCATCAAGAAAAAAATAGCTTAAGCATTAACTACTTACCTCCCAAGTGTTTTTCCCTTCATTACTTTATCGTAAGCTCATTTAATGACGGTTAAAGCTTAAAAAAAAAACATAACGAATAATTACTCAACATTCGATTAAATATTACAAAAAAAAGCTTATTTGATGATATTTTTTTCGTTATACTGACTTTGTCTTCTGGGGTGTTTGTGTGCGAACTATGTCCCTGAGCCGATAAGTTTTACCTTAGGAAGTTGACTATTAGCTATTGTGCAAGCCCGGCTCGTATCGGGAAGCCTACGGTTAAAATGATATTTCCGCCCTGAACACACGGTGTTCAGGACTAAAGTTAGCTGCGGCACCTTGGAAGCGACCTCTCCATGTAAAGCTTAATATAAAAGACAATATCAACGATATTTCCGCGCAACCTAAGCAAAACACACGCTGTTCAAGACTAAAGTTAGCTACAGCAACACTCCATGAAATAGCTGCGACTCTCCCTATAAAAGCTTTACGTGAAAACTTCATGTAAAGCTTAATGTAAAAAGACAATATAAAACGATAATATCAACGATATTTCCGCGCGACCTAAGCAAAACACACGGTGTTCTGGACTAAAGTTAGCTACAGCAACACTCCATGAAATAGCAGCGACTCTCCCTATAAAAGCTTTACGTGAAAACTCCATGTAAAAACTTAATGTACAAAGATAATATCAGGGATATTTCCGCGCGACCTAAGCAAAACACACGGTGTTCAGGACTAAAGTTAGCTGCGGCAAAACTCCATGAAATAGCAGCGATCTCTCTTTTATATTTACTCCGATTAATCCCCCCTATCGGATAGAAAAACATTAATAGAATCACACAATATTCCGTGAACTTCATATTAATTATCGAACACATCACCAACAATAATTGCATACAATTTACAATATACCTACATTTATGGTAAATATAACGTAGCTTATTTTTTGATAAACGATGGACTGCATTTCTCTAAATAGGCCAATACTTCAATAAAACGTCAATTAATTAACAATAAGATATTGAGAGAGAGATAAAATGTCATTTAGAACATTAAGTTTAACCAGTGCAGTCCTTATTGCCCTTTCTGGCTGTGGTGGTAGTGAATCCACGACTGTAGCCACAGAGCCAACCCCTGCACCTGTAGTAGATTTCACCAGTGGCGATGTAGCCGAATTAAAATTAGGTGTAACTAAAACCACTATCAATACGGTTGAAGGTAAGGGAATTTCTTACTATGTTGATCTTCCTGAAGAGGCTGAAACATTAGTAGTAAGCTTATTTAGTGGCACTGCAAATAAAGGACTTGGTGATCCTGACCTTTATGTAAAATATGAACAAGAGGCGAGCGCAGGCGCTGACGGCGTGTATGATTGTGTTTCTTATAACAGCAAAGATAGTAATGAAGCATGTATTATCGATAAACCTAAAGCAGGTCGTTATCACATTTTCATTGACGTCTACGAAGGCGCGGATGCTGTAGATGCATCGATGTTTGCGACCACTAAGCTTTTCTCTGCAAATATGTTATGCGAAGAACCTGTACGTATACGTGCGCAAACAATGACCACTAAAGAGCTTGAGGAAGCTTGTACAATTGTCAGCCGAACAAAAACAATATTTGATGAGATTTTAAGTTCAAACATTGCTCCTGAATTTCAACAACCTGTTGAAAATGATCTTAATGAAGTGACTAATATTCATATCTTCTCAAGTTTATCGAATCACGGCTCTTGGTTAGAACACCTCACAGACAGCAGCAACACCAGCGGCATTTATTTTGAAACCAGCCCTACTGATTGGTGGCATAGCTCTGATGTATGGACTTTTAATGCCTTAGAATGGAGTAATGGCCGATCCACTACCCGCTCTTTAGATCATGAATATGTTCATGCACTAGATGGTAGATACAATAAAGAAGGTGGTTATAAAGAAAACTTAGGCTGGTGGAGTGAAGGCTTAGGTGAATATTTGGGTACATTTTATAAAAAGCCTTATACACGTGTCACCACCGCCCAGAGTAGCACCCCTTACACGCTGGCAGAAATATTTTCTGGCGATGCAAATGCCTATTCCTGGGGGCAACTTGCTGTGGCATTTCTAATTGAAAATCATCCTGAACTTGTTAACCAAATGCTTGTGCATATGCGCACCGGTGAATGGGATAAACTTGATACACTGTTGGCAACCATTGCTACTGACAACCAAGCAGAGTTTACAACGTGGTCAACAACAACCTTAACCCAACAATACAGCGATAGTGCTGAAACATTAGCCTTAGGTAGCTACCAACAAATTAATGGTCGAGGTGGTTGGTTATACGCAGTGAATATACCGCAGGGAATTGATTCAGTTACTTTCGCAACGAGTGGCGGATCTGGAAATGTTGATTTTTGGGTTAGCAAAGATACCGCAGTACACCCCGAAATAGATACTACTTTTTCTTGCCAAGCTGTAACAGACAGTACTAACGAAGAAACATGTATTTTAACCACGCCTGCTGAAGGAAAATATTACATTGCCATATCTTCAGACTTCATCGGCGCAGATATTATCGACCTTTATTTTAGTGCCTGTACTGGTGTCGATTGTATCGTCGATTTACCAGAGCAAATGCCTATAGTTGAAATAACTGAACCTTACTTACCACATTGGCCAGAAAAAGGGCTTATTGGTAGCTGTAGCTTAGCTGAGACCTATTATAATTCGGCTAAACCTGCCCAGAATCTTGCCATAACTAACCCGACAGATAAACTTGTTAACGTGTATTGGCTAAGCCGCTACTCAGGAGATAAATCTGGTAACTCTTACGCTACTTTGGCTCAAGGGGAAACATATTCTGCTGAAGATTGGAATATAGGTCACCGTATTATGTTAACTGACGGCGCGGATAACTGCCTAGGTGTTGCACTATTAAATGATGAAGATAATACTTTTGAAGTCTCTGAAAAATTGGTTGAAAATGCCTTAGATGAGGCGCCAGCAGCTGTAATACCTGAACCAACAGCGTCTATGGGGAGTTGTGACTTAGCACAGCCTTATACACGTTTATCGGCAGATGCACCAAACCTACAAGTTGCCAATACAATGACCTCTTCGGTTAAATTATACTGGATAAGCAATGAAAGTGGTGAGCCATTATTAAGTAATGTTTACGCGACTTTAGCTCAAGGTGAAATCTATTCAGAAACCTTTTGGAAAATTGGCGACCGTATGATGATCACAGATGAAAGTGATACCTGTATTGGCGTGTTAGACTTTAACGATACACGTAATATATTTGTACTTTAGTGACTAATAACAGCTGCGTTAATTTTGCATTTCTTTAGGGGCAGTTGATCTTTCTAGGTTGTTTTTTTCAGCGAATTGTTGGGGATTTATACAAGGCAGTGGCTTTGTCATGTGGTTGTTCAGGGCAATATGCTCCTGGACTGTCTAATAAGCTACATCCATGTAGCGTCATATAAAAAGGCGATAACCCAGTAAAAATGCCCAACAAACCTTGTCCGAAGGATTCGGCTAAAAACGTTTTAGTCTTTCTTGAATAGTATTTGCTTAGCATGACTAGGCTACACACTACTCACCACGACTAAAACGTTTTATTCTCTTTTAAATAAACGAAGAAAATTTAACCCTAAAAGATCAACAGCATCTAATAGATAGAGTAAAGAGCTTATTACACCTTACCTTCTGTTATTTCAACAAAATCCGGTCGCGGCATTTGATCTAAAAGACTATAAAGATACATCACTATCAGCGTTAATCCTGCTGCAATAAAAAATAACCAAGAGCCACCAAGCTGATCAAGAATAATTCCACCGCCAAGTGGTGCAATAGCATAACCAAACTCATAAAATGAAGCTGCACCAAAATATGCCCCCCGTAAATGATCAGGCGCTAAACGGTCTATATGCACATTCATCGTTGGGAATAAAATAGTTTCCGCTAAACTCATAACCACAATAGCACCTATCCAGCCCCAAAATAACGTCAATGGGTTCACGGCTAACCAAACTTGAGAACACATTAAGAGCACTAAGCCAATTTGTATTCTATTCACGAGTGATAAGTTTGCCATCAGCTTCAATAATAAAAACTGTGTTGAGATGATCACTAAGGCATTAGTAAATATCATCGCTGATATTAACTGAAGTAGATCTGGAACTTTAGCCCGTGTTAAATATTGGATAAGTGAACTATCCATTTGTGCGTAGATAAACATGCAAAGAATATTTGCAAAGATAAGGCATTGTAATAACTTATCCGCAACCAATACTTTGATAATTTGATTACCTTTAGCATTTTTATTTTGAGCTGAAGGTTGAGGGTTTATTAAGTCTTTTTCTTGTGTCTGTGCAGTTAACGGTGAACAACTTTCTTTCGTAAACTTGTTATGTTGGTGAAATCCCCACCATAACAACACCAATAAAAAGGCAAATGCTCCAGCCGTTATATAAAAGCTCGATTGCTCTCCAGTTAGCCCCATCCACAGTCCTAACATAGGCCCTACAGCGCAACCGACATTAACTATAAAATACAGTGACTGCATAGCGAGCTCACGTGTATCTTTATCGTCAATAATGTCACCAATCAAAGCAGATGTTAATGGTCGCCATAGTGCTGTTGCAATTGAACATAGGGTAATAACTAAGGCATAACCTGCAATAGAGTTGACCTCCGCTAATAACGAAAACGAAATAATATATAAAATACCACTGGCATATATTAACTGATGTCTGCCGATTCGGTCAGATAGCGCGCTCCCCACAAAGCTAACTAACACGGAAATTACCGCGGCACTAGAGAGAATAAGACCTACCTGTGTTGCCGAAAGCGCAAATTTTTCATAGAGGATTACCGCTAAAAATGGCCACACCATGTAATAGCTGCCACGGGTAATAAATGAACCAAATAACAAAATCCACATCAATTGCGGGAATTTTTTAAAGCTTTTTACTGAGACAACATTTGACATAATTTCCTTTATCAGCAGACAAGCTGAGACAACTTAATACAAACTACAACACTATTTTATAAACAAAAAACCTTACTTAACTAATTGTATTGGTTTTTTACTGTTAAAAGCAATACAATTTGCACAGAACAACCTATTAAATGTAGTTGAGCGCAGATCATTAGTAATCAAGAAACCATACAAACAAAACAGCAGAAACGCCCTGACAACTCAGCAGCTATTGGTGTCTTTGATTCAGGTGTTGGTGGACTCTCGATTACCAAATGCATTGCTGAGCAGCTCCCTCATGAAAATATCATTTATATAGCAGATAGTCTGCATGCCCCTTATGGTGAAAAGTCTGTCGACTTTATTATCCAGCGTGTTAATACCATTGCCAACCTCCTTATTTCTAAGGGTGTTAAAGCAATAGTGATTGCTTGTAATACCGCTACAGTTAATGCTATTGAGCAACTTAGGAAGCAAGTAAGTATTCCTATTATTGGTGTTGAACCAGCAATTAAACCTGCGGCGAAGCAAAGTATTAGTAAGAAAGTGGCTATATTAGCAACCCAAGCGACTAGCGAAAATCAACGCTTTAAAGACTTAATTGATTTACATCATAACGGCGCCCAAGTACTGATTCAGCCCTGCCCTGGCTTAGTTGAATTTATCGAGCAAGGAAAGCAGCATAGCCCCGCATGTAATACTTTATTAAAACAATATATACAGCCCTTAATTAACGAAGGTATTGATACCTTGGTATTAGGTTGTACTCACTACCCTTTTATTCAACAACAGATAAGCGCGATTGCCGGCAAGCAAGTGAAAATTATTGAAACCGCTGCTCCTGTTACTCAGCAGTTAATAAAAAAATTAGTTGAAGAGAATTTAACGGCTGAAAAGAGCCAACAAGGGAAACACCAATTTCTCAATTCACTCGTTACCAAGCAACAAGAAAAGATATTTAGTCAACTTTGGCAAAGTTCACTCACTTTGCACACGCTATAGTATTGATTAGTAAAACAGTCGTCTATAAGGAGTTTGAGAATGGAAAAAACTTAATCGAGCTCAATAAAACACAAATATTTAAAGACGTTTAGCCGTCTAGGCGTAAAAAAGCTAGATAGTTGATTTCAACAGGTGTAGAATCGCTCCATTATTTTGTATAAACCAAATTTTTCTGAGGACTTATGTCTAGACACTTTTTTACTTCCGAGTCTGTTTCTGAAGGCCATCCTGATAAAATCGCTGATCAAATATCTGATGCGGTATTAGATGCTATTATTGCCAAAGACAAAAATGCCCGTGTTGCCTGTGAAACTATGGTAAAAACAGGTGTTGCTATTATTTCTGGTGAAGTATCAACTAACGCTTGGGTTGATTTAGAAAAGTTAACCCGTAATGTAATCAGTGAAATAGGTTATACCTCATCTGATGTAGGTTTTGATGGCGAAACATGTGGCATCATGAACTTGATTGGTCAGCAATCCCCTGAAATAGCTCAAGGTGTTGATCGTAGCAAGCCGGAAGAACAAGGTGCTGGTGACCAAGGGTTAATGTTTGGTTATGCAACCAATGAAACACCTACATTAATGCCTGCACCGTTATACTACTCTCATCGTTTAGTAGAACGCCAAGCAGAAGCACGTAAATCAGGTGTTTTGCCTTGGTTGCGTCCTGATGCAAAATCACAAGTAACCTTTATCTACGAAGATAACAAACCAGTAGCAATTGATACGGTAGTGCTTTCAACTCAGCATAACCCTGACATCAAACAAGACGATTTAATTAATGCGGTAATGGAAAACATTATCAAGCATGTATTACCTGCTGAGTTACTTACACCTGAAACAAAATACCACATCAACCCAACAGGTCGTTTTGTTATTGGTGGTCCAGTAGGTGATTGTGGCCTAACGGGTCGTAAAATTATTGTCGACACTTATGGCGGCATGGCACGTCACGGTGGTGGTGCATTCTCGGGTAAAGACCCATCAAAAGTTGATCGCAGTGCTGCTTATGCTGGTCGTTATGTCGCTAAAAACATTGTTGCTGCAGGTCTTGCCGAACGTTGTGAAATTCAAATTTCATACGCTATTGGTGTTGCAGAGCCAACTTCTATTTCCATTGATAGTTTTGGTACTGGAAAAATATCTGAAGAGAAATTAGTAGAACTCGTGCGTGAGCACTTTGACTTACGCCCATATGGCATTACTAAAATGTTAGACCTATTACACCCAATGTATCAACAAACTGCGGCATACGGTCACTTTGGTCGAGAACCATTTGAAATGACTGTTGCTGATGATACTTTCACAGCTTTTAGCTGGGAAAAAACGGATAAAGCTGATGCTTTACGTAAAGCTGCCGGTTTATAGTTTACTAGAGTGAGTTAACCTAGCACCTAGCTCCCCTCTATACACTGTAAAAAAACCAGCCTATCTAATCGATAAGCTGGTTTTTTTGTATCTGTTATTTACAGTAGAAACTAATTAGCCGCGTCTAATTTTTTACGTAAGCTTTTTCCCCAAGCTTTGAACAAAACATTTGCATCTTTAGCACGCTCCATTGCAGTATTTGGCTGGTAGTCATCACCAATAGCTTGTGTACCTTCAAAGATATGAATTAAGCTTCTGGTTTTTCCGTCACGTAAATGAACTGACAAATGAAACTCACCTGAGCCTTTTGTGGTTGTTTCTTTGTCTTCTTGTAGGGCGTAAGGCATAAAGCTGATTATCTCTACATCAACAATCAATACCCCCTTGCCTTCTTTTTCTACTATTTCATAGCGGCCATTATTTTCAGTTAAGCCTGCTTCAACGCCTTTTCTAAAACGTTTCTTTAAATGAGCTTTGTTGCTGTCAGTAACTCTCCAATGAAAGCTTTCTTTATCAATCCATGGTGGTGAAATAATTTTAGTATGAGAAAGGTCTAAATCTTGTATGTATACTTTACTGTAACCACTTAATGAAATTATTGGGCTAGCAAAGTTTTTATTTACTGAGATGATTTCACCTGCAATAGCTGACTGACCTGCTAAACCTAACGAAAGTACACTGGCCGCAATAGTGGTAAGTATAATTTTTTTCATTATCATTCCTTTTTATTTAGATTGCTTAAGAAATTACAAGTAATCGGATAGCGAGTCAAACGAAAGTGATAAAAGAGCACAATTTTATACATTTATACATTGTTTTTTGTATCGACCGCCCATATTTTAAATTAATAATCATGATGACCTTTAAGCCTTATTTATGCGTAACCCTAGAATTTACCAACCAAGCAACTTTGCAATTAACGAAACTGTGCCCTTATCTGATGATGCATTTGGCCATGTCGTGCGAGTTTTACGTCTAAAAAGTGGCGATAGCATTACACTATTCAATGGCGAAGAAGCTTTTCAATATGTTGCAACACTATGTAATGTAGGTAAAAAAACAGCAGACGCGCAGATAATTTCGCAACAAGAAAACAGCAGTGAATCACCACTTAATATTCATTTAGGCCAAGGAATTTCACGTGGTGATAGGATGGATTTTACCTTACAAAAGTCTGTAGAGCTTGGTGTAAACACTATTACACCATTGTTTACCGAACGTTGCGGGGTAAAACTCAATGCTGAAAGGCTTGAGAAAAAACGCCAACAATGGCAAAAAATTGTCATTAGTGCATGTGAACAAAGTGGCCGTGCCCATGTTCCCATTGTTGCTGAACCAATGTTTTTAGCTGATTGGTTAACACAAGAGACTAGTGCATTAAAAATTAACTTACACCCTAAAGCGCAGCACTCCATTATGAGTTTACCGATGGAAAACACTAGGGTTCGATTACTCATAGGTCCAGAAGGTGGCTTGAGTGATGAAGAAATCACGCAAGCTAATGAAAATGATTTTCATGATGTTCTACTTGGCCCTAGAGTATTACGCACTGAAACCGCTGCTTTAACAGCAATTACTGCATTACAGTGCCGTTTTGGTGATTTACATTAAACTGAATATTGTTTTCTCAACGACAGCGTTAAATGAAAATCGCTAATTATAAGATTCAAACAAGACAAATATACGTTAAGTGACTTTCAACTACGACGTTAAAAATCGACATTAACAGGATAAAATATGACTACAAGTAAAGTGATAAAACTCGGCATAGTAATGGATCCCATTTCACAAGTTAAAGTGGCTAAAGATTCATCAATGGCGATGATGCTTGAAGCACAGCAACGAGGCTATGAGCTTTACTACATGGAGATGAAGGATTTATATCTAGAGCAAGGTCAATGTCGTGCTACAACACACAGGGTTAAAGTATTTGATGATAGCGAACATTGGTATGAGTTGTCTGAGCCACAAGATATTGCAGTAAGTGAATTAGATGCCGTGTTGATGCGTAAAGATCCACCATTTGATACAGAATTTATTTACGCCACTTATCTACTTGAGCGTGCTGAAGTTGAAGGTACCCTTATTGTTAATAAGCCACAAAGTTTACGCGATTGTAATGAAAAATTATTTACCGCTTGGTTTAGTGAGTTTACACCGAAAACCTTAGTGACACGCAGCAGTGACAAAATCCGTGAATTTCATCAAGCCGAAAAAGACGTTATCATAAAACCGCTTGATGGTATGGGTGGCGCTTCAATTTTCCGTATTAAAGAAAAAGATGCTAACGTCGGTGTCATTATAGAAACCTTGACCAATCACGGTGAGCAATATGCCATGGTACAAGAATTTATGCCTGAAATTGTTGATGGTGATAAACGAATATTAATCGTTAATGGCGAGACTATGCCCTATTGCTTAGCACGCATTCCTGCACAAGGTGAAACTCGTGGTAACTTAGCGGCTGGTGGACGTGGTGTTGCTCGCCCATTAAGTGTTAGTGATAAAGCGATTGCTGACGCCATTGCACCTGAATTAAAAAAACGTGGTCTATACTTTGTTGGCCTCGATGTTATTGGTGATAAGGTAACTGAAATAAATGTCACGAGTCCAACTTGTATTCGTGAAATAGAAGCAGCTTATCCCATTAATATTAGCGGTAAGCTGATGGATGCTATTGAAGATAATATCAATAAATAAGGACGAAATTGCATGGCAAAAACACAAAATAAAACAATAAAAACTGCAGTTAATACATCACTAACAACAGCGTTAAAAAGTGAATTAATAGAAGATGACTCCCTCGATATGGTTAGCCTAGAGAACCAGTTGTTGATTGCCATGCCTTCTCTAGGTGACCCTTATTTTAATAAGACAGTTACCTACATTTGTGAGCATAATGAAGAAGGAGCTATGGGCTTAATCATTAACTTACCGGTTAGTATTACCTTGTCAGAGCTACTTGAACAAATTGAACCTGATGAAGATGAAAAAACTCGTCACAAAGGCGCCGACACAAGCGATGATAACGATGAAAATAGTGACTTAACAAATATCAGTAATAGCACAGCTATTACTGATATAACTAATAGCCTAGAACAATTAGTACTTTCAGGCGGGCCTATTTCTCAGCAGCGTGGCTTTGTATTACATAGCTCACAAACTGGCTGGAACAGCTCATTAGCATTAAGCAAAGAGTTAATGATAACTACGTCAAAAGATATTCTCATGGCATTAGGCACAGAAAAAGCACCTGAACAGTTTATGGTAACTTTAGGTTATGCTGGCTGGGGACCTGGTCAACTTGAGCAGGAGCTACAAGCCAACTCATGGCTGACAACGCCAGCTGATAGTGAGATTCTTTTTAAAACCCCCATTGAACAACGTTGGAAAAAAGCCACTGAAAAATTAGGTATAGATCTCGCACATTTATCCTCTGATATTGGTCATGCGTAATAGCTGACCATTTCATTTAACTTATTAAACAATGCAATACTCACAAGTACTTCGTTATTGACTGCTTGATGAAATATCGCTAAATAATATATTGCACACCCCAAGGAAAATATGTCTACTACAAGTAAATCACCTATTGGTCAACGAACCGTTATCGGTTTCGATTTTGGTAAAAAGTACATTGGCGTTGCCGTAGGACAAGAAATAACGGGCAGTGCTAGACCCCTAGGATCAGTTAAAGCTACCGACGGTATTCCACATTGGGACAATTTAGCCAAATACCTAAAAGAGTGGCAACCAGATTTTATTGTTGTTGGTTTACCGTTAAACATGGACGGTAGTGAGCAACAACTTACTTTAGATGCTAAGAAGTTTGGTAACCGTGTACATGGTCGCTTTGGTATAAAAGTTGAGTTTCAAGATGAGCGTTTAACCACTGCTGATGCCAAAGAGCAGCTATTTTCTCGTGGTGGTTATAAAAACCTATCCAAAGATAACATCGATGCAGAGTCGGCAAGGCTCATCATTGAGAGTTACTTTGAGCAGCAATATGATTAACGAGCTGGTGGCCTCCTTCCTAGAAAGTTAATAAATTGACTTTTATTAACCTCCCCCCCCTAAAAGAAACGGAGTCAAGCATTAACCCTATAACAAGCTAAGGTTTATTCGCGCCAACCATAACCATGGCTCTTTTGGGAGTATACGCTGTGCCTTTATCATCAATAAACTGAAAAGGTATAGCAATATTCTTTAAACCAACATTTCTAATAATAGAGAAATGTAAATGAGGGCCGGTGGAAAAACCTGAAGATCCTGAACGTGCTAACCTATCGCCAAGTGCTACTTCGTCGCCTTCTTTAACGAGAGCCGTATCCATCAAAATATGAGCGTACGATGCAAAAGTGCCATCTTCATGTAAAACTTTAATGACATTCGCTTTGTCTAAAAAATACCTTGTGGTACCGCTCATGTGATAATCATCTTTTACCCAAACCACAGTGCCAGGTCTAACTGCAGTTAAGTAAGTACCTACATCCATGGCAATATCTACCGCATACCTATTGTAATCATTGGTATGGGAATACCTACCATTAAAGCCTTGGCTAATTCGGTGTCCTTTGGGCGAAGAGAAAGGCGCATGATAAGGGGTATTTTCAATTGAGGTATTTGGTTCACCTAGTACCCAACGAAAGTTCAATTTCCCGGTATTTTTAGTGCGGTGCAACAAAGCACTACTGTCTCTTGCTGGCACAACCTTTCGGATATCTTTTTGAGTATCAGGATCGGTAATAGCTATTTCAATAGGTGCAAAAAGTTTGTTTTTAGCATGTAGGGTATAGCCCTGATTATTTTTTACATAATATAGCTGAATTTTTGACGGTATTTTTTTATCTTGTGTATAAGTTAACGTTTCAAAATTTTTCTCTTTTTGTGGCGGCTGGTCACTGAAAACCCAGTTACCGTTCGCATCTTGATATTTATACATTTTCCCTGCTTGGCAAATATTACAACAAGCGGCAACAAGCAATAAAACCAGCAAACCTTTCATCATTAGCGTCCATTTTTTTGTTATCGCATCAAGGTATATTCCATTATAATGTCACATAGTAAATGAGTTATGGTATGGTTTACCTTGATGTTTGTTCATAAATATCATAGTGAGCAAAGCATTATTAACGAAAAGGATTTAATCACAATGCTAAGACTATTAAGCACGAATTTATTACTCGTCACCAGCATTTTATCATTTAACTTAGCTGCTGAAATTTATACATGGACAGATAAAGATGGCAAGGTGCACTTTAGCGACAAACCTATTATTAATGAAGTCGTCACTACAATAACACCTAAAGAAAATAATAATATTGCCAATACAGTTAAAAAAAATAGCCAGTGGCAGCAAGATTATAATAAAACAAAACAAGTAAAGGCTGAGCAAGCAGCTAACAACGCAAAAATAGCAAAAAAGAATAAAGGTTATTGCAATCAAATTAAGCGTCAACTGGCCATAATTGACCATGGAGGGCGTATTGTTGTCATATCGCCAGAGGGTAAGCGTAACTTTCAAAGTGTAGAACAATTAAAAGTTGAAAAGAAGAAGCTCACTAAAGCCTATAAAAAAACCTGTCGTTAACCGATAAAACTCTGTTTACTGTTGAGCTATTTCAATAGGTACTTACTATAAAACTACTGATTTAAAAGGCTATAATGGCAAAAGTCTTACCTGCTATCAATATTAAAGCACAGAGTAGTCACCATGCGCTTTTCTTAATGATCCTTGCCGGTACTTTTGCACTCTTTACACTCGTTTTTAGTCAGGACTATTGGCCAAGGTTCAACTTAGTTCTTATTTTTATTTACTTAAGCACCTTAGTCACTTTTATTACCGGTTTAGCTAAATACCTCCAGCCCCAATATAGCTTATGCCTAGACCCTAAAGGTATAAAATACCAACACAGCTATGGTCACTGGCAAATTAACTGGCAACAAATTGAACGAATTTCTTTAATTAATGAAACAATCGGGTTAACACAAATACAATTGCCATATATTGGCATTCGTTTGACGCATTTAACTGACCTTGCCAAGCAGATATCTCCCCGCCTAGCAAATAGACTTATTCATGAACAAAAACCTTTATTAGCTTTGGCTATCAAACTTAACCTTCTTTCAATGGAGCAGAGCCAGCTGAACTTTTCTCCATACTTGTTAGCTTCAGGTGAGATACTTAAAGGGCCATTGGCGGCATTTCTTCATCATAGCTCTGCTTTACATTTAGCCTTTGGCTATCATGTATTTCTGCCAGAAACAGCCATTGACCGTGACCTCGATAAATTTTGTCAATTACTACAACAATGTAAAAAATCTTCCGTTACATATAGCTGAGTTCTTGTATTCGTTGGTTGTGAAGAATATTAAAACACTGACTTGGGGATTTTTTCAACCAGTAAATCAATAAAACAACGTACTTTAGGTGATAAGTGCTTTCTACTTGGGTAAATAGCATAAACATCAATAGATGGCGCGATATAGTCACTAAATAATATTGCCAGTTTTTTCTCTTTGAGTGCATTTTCCATAACAAACTCAGGTAAGCGGCTAATACCATGACCTGCTAGTACCATCGCCAGCTCCATACTCGCACTGTTGCATAATAATTTAGTGTTAACTTCAACTTGGGTATCTGCCCTATCAGGATGGCTAAATAGCCATTTATTTGGTTGTTTTAAATTGCTGTAACAAATACATTGATGATCCTTAAGCTCCTCTGGTAACTTAGGTACGCCAAAGCGTTTAAGGTAATCGTGTGATGCAACAGTATGACCTTTACTGCTATATATTTTCCGACAAACCAAACTAGACTCAGCAAGCTGCTGTGTTGCCCTAATCACTAAATCAAAACCATCTTGAACCAAATCGACATGCCTATCGTTTAAATCTAAGATTAGATTCACTTCAGGATATTGACGTATAAATATCGATACCACTTCTTGTAAATGGCTTTCAGCAAATGAAGTAGGACAACTTACTTTCAGTACTCCTTTTGGCTCTATATGGCTTTGTGTTAATAGCGATACAGCATCTTGAGCATCAAGAACGATCTGCTGACATTGCTCATAATAAACTTGTCCTTCGGGTGTCAAACTAATAGATCGAGTAGTACGATTTAATAATCGTACACCAACACGCGCCTCAAGCTTATTGAGTGTTTTACTTATATACGAGTTAGAGTGGCCCGTCGCGAGTGCTGCACCAGAAAAACTCCCTAATTCAACTACTTGAGTAAATATAAACATGCCGTCGAATAGCTGAGAGTCGTTATTATGAGTCATATGGAAATAGTTTTTCTCTTTAAGGGGTATTAATTACATTTAATTATAGCTGTATAGTACTTACATCTTAAGTCTAAGCCAAAGGGTTTAGTCATTAAATTATCAAATTCGAAAAAATAAAAGGAAGCATTATCATGAAACTATTAACCTTCGCAGCAAGCAGCAGCTCAAAGTCAATTAACAAACAACTGGCAACTTACGCAGCCTCATTGGTTGATGGTGCCACAGTAGAAGTTTTAGATATCAACGACTATGAAATGCCATTATTTTCTCAAGATAAAGAAGAAGTACTTGGCCAACCAGCTCAAGCAAAAGCTTTCTATACTAAACTAGGACAAGCAGATGCGATAATCATTTCTTTTGCTGAACACAATGGCTCTTATACTGCAGCTTATAAAAACTTATTTGATTGGACTTCTCGTATAGATCAGAAATTATTCCAAAACAAACCTATGGTTTTACTGGCCACGTCACCTGGACCAGGTGGTGCCAATACGGTGTTAACTGCAGCGACAGGCTCGGCGCCCTACTTTGCAGGCGATGTCAAAGCAAGTCTTTCTATTCCAAGTTTTTTTGATAATTTTGATAGTGAAAAACACGTTTTAAGCAATCCTGAACTACTTGATCAATTAAAATCGGCCCTTGCTCAGTTAAGCTAATATATATTGGCAATATACATTTACCAACGTTAACTTGGTATGTAATCTGCGCTTTGGCTAAGCAATATCATACTGCGTCGCTATTTTAATCGCTGCCAGCTTTTTCTAGAGGTTGGTTCATGTACAGATTTAATTAAAAATAATTATTGAAAATGACAGTACCATCAAGCTAATTAGCATAGTTTGATGGTTCATCTTTAGCGCTAGTACTTATAAAGTTATTTGAGTTATGAGCTATAACTTTTTACCTTGAGCTTATTACACTTAGCCCTTGTATAGTGCAACAAGTTAGCATAAATTGAATGACACTATCTTTGCCTATTACCCAATAAACATTCTATGACTCCAGTAAGCTATTTCCCGCACAAAAATAATGAGATGTATGTTGAAGGTGTTGCTATTAGCGATATTGCTAAAAAAGTACAGACTCCTTTTTACTGTTATTCAAGTACTGCCATTGAAACAAGTTATCAAGATTATCAACAAGCCTTTAGCAATCAAGACGCACTCGTTTGTTATGCTGTAAAAGCAAATAGCAATCAAGCTGTGCTAGCAACTCTTGCTAAGTTAGGCTCTGGTGCAGATGTTGTCTCGATGGGGGAGATTCGTCGCGCGATAACGGCAGGCATACCCGCTAAAAAAATTGTTTATTCTGGTGTAGCTAAAACTCAGGAAGAAATTCAATACGCATTATCATTAGGGATTTTGCAATTTAATGTTGAGTCTGAGCCTGAACTGGAGCTTATTTCTAAAGTTGCCACGTCACTTAATATTACAGCAGCAGTCGCCTTTCGTATTAACCCAGATGTCTGTGCACAAACTCACGCAAAAATATCTACCGGCAAAGCAGAGAATAAGTTTGGTGTGCCTATTTCAAAGGCTCGTTTGGCTTATAAGCAAGCCGCATCATTACCAGGAATAAAAGTTCAAGGTGTTGATGTACATATTGGCTCACAACTTACCAGCTTAGCTCCATTTGAAGAGGCATATAAGCGCATCGCAAAGCTAGTGGTTGAACTTAGAACTGATGGCCATGAAATCAATGTTATTGATATTGGCGGCGGCTTAGGTATTACTTATCACGATGAAGTCATCCCAAGTAAAAAAACCTACGCTGATATGGTTAAGGCTCAACTTGGACACCTTAATTGTAAAATTATCCTTGAGCCAGGTCGGTCACTTTTAGGTAATGCCGGTATTCTTGTCTCTAGCGTAGTTTTTGTTAAAACGGGTGAAGAGCGCCAATTTTTAATGCTTGATGCTGGTATGAATGATTTAATTAGACCAAGTATGTATGAAGCATTCCATCAAATTATTGCAGTTAATAAAAGCAATGATGTACTCAAAACCTATGATGTCGTTGGCCCGGTGTGTGAAACTGGAGATACCTTTGCTAAAGCAAGAAAAGTCCATGCGTCTGATACTGGAAGTTTGATTGCTATTATGAGTAGTGGCGCTTATGGTGCGGTTATGTCATCTAGCTACAACACTCGCTTGTTAGCTCCAGAAGTATTAGTTAAGAATAGTGATTTTGCCGTAGTAAGAAAGCGCCCTAGTTATGAAGATATTATCAAACAAGATATCAAACCGAGCTGGTTGTAATACTTAAGAGTGTTAGCTAACACTGAATGTAACCAATTCAACGTTAGCTAACAATATACCTAGACTTTCTATTGAAGCGACTTTTACAGTAACACCTGATATATTTCCAATAATTACAAACCTAAACTTAGCATTAACTTTAATATAAACTCGCGTCTTCGGTTGGTGGCTTTAATAGTGCTTCAATATTAGCTAACAGCACGCGATAACTAACATTACCATAAAGTACCTGCCTGCCATTATCGATAATATATGATGGACTGCCTTTCAACTTTAATGTTTTAGCTTGTTGGTAATCTGCCAATAATAAAGCCATCGCACTACCATCATTAAGTGCTTTATTTATAGGTTCAAGTGCAATCTCCGTATTTTGCACTAAGGCAAGTAATACGTTTAACTGCCCTATATCATACCCATTTAAATAAAAAGATTGTCGAAATAATAAAGCCAATTCAATGCTTTTTTCTTGACCATAACTTAGCTCAATAGCTTTAAGCACTAAGTGTGCACTTGCTGAGGTGTTTGGACGAACGTCATTCCAGATAATCGGATTTATTACCGCATCAGGATAAGACGCAGCAGAATTAATAACATGTTTAGCGAAACCACCATAACCGCCCCGTTCAGCCCACTGTTGCGGAATCTTAGTGCGAGTATCACCAAAAACATCTAGATAATGGTAACGCAGTTCTATTTTATCGACCAAATATGCATTCAACTCATCTATTCGACGTTGAGCTATCCACGCCCATACACATAAAATATCACTGTAATAATCGATTACAACAGGACTTGCCATGATTTACTCCTATTTTCTTCTGCTTTCAAGCAACTTATGAGTTTACGATTTAACAAAACTTAACTGGCCTAACTGGCCGATGTTCAAAGCAATAAACTATTTAATACCAATTCCATTAAATTATTGCCCACTTGTACTGGTTAAAATCCCCCCAAGAATTCGTTGCTCTCAATTCCAATAGCCAGCTATTGCTCAATCGAGCGCCTTACCTTGATTTATTTCTCCTTCGCACAACAAGATCACAAACTTAATGGAATTGGTATAACCTGAACTCTGGGTAATTCTCACTTGATGTTTAAGTAAAAACAACGACTTGCGGTTGTTAAGAATGAAATTTACACGTTAAAGTAGCGATATACTCTCAATGCTTACATTTATTCGATTATCAAGGCAATAAGTTTATGAATAATGGGTTATTTATCGACGTTTTAACGCTGAGAATTGAATAAAGGGGAATATAGAGTAAGCGCAGCTTATCCAAAGTTTAGGTTATTTACCAAAAGCATGGCATATATCATCTAAGCTTGAACCGATGACTGAAACATTCTGATAACCAAGTCGCTTTAATTGCTCGGCAGAAAACATAGCCCGTATACCTGTTGCACAGTGTACAAAAATAGCTTTTTCTGCATTGGGGTACATTTGTAATACTTTCATCTCAAGTAAACCGCGAGGAATATTGATAGTACCGTGAACTGATTTTTCAGCATATTCACTGGGTTCTCGCACGTCAATGACTACGCCATCACCTTGCTTGGTTAATCGCATAGCTTCTTCAATACTTACGAAAATCAAGGATTCACGTGCTTGTGCTACTATTTCTGGTATTGTTTTCAACATGCTAATTCTCTCTCTAAATTGTTTACTGACACGGATCTGACGCAATTATTTGTTCTGTATTAATCTTCTTTAAATCGAAGCTTCCTAAAAAAAGTCATCATAAAAAAGAGCTTAGTGACAGATGACATTATTCAATTTACGGCAATGAAAGCAGTAAGCCAAAGCCAAAGCCAATCTAGCGTATAATTAACAGCTTAATATACATAGGCTTTGTCATGGCCTAGACTTCAGCGCATATTTCTTCTTAACAAGAGTTTTATATTAGTATTTACTAATATTAAAAACATTACATTAGCCTTTACTAATATATAAAGCAAAACGTATTGAACAATAACGAATAACAATGGATGTCCGGTGAATACTGAACAAGAAAAACTATTAGAAAATGCCCAAGAAGTTGCAGGAATCTTAAAGCAGCTTTCCAACCCTTATCGGTTAATGATCCTTTGTAGCTTAAGTGAATGTGAGCTCACTGTTGGTGATTTAAATCAACGAATCGAACTTTCACAATCGGCACTTTCTCAACATTTAGCCAAACTCAGGGAAAGTAACATAGTAACAACAAGACGTGTATCGCAAACAATACTCTATCGTATTGCTGACTCTAAAATAGAAGATTTATTGGGAGTATTACAACAGAAGTTTTGCCGTGACTAATTAAATCTGTTCCGAATAAAGGTTTAATTTGTTGAACTACGGCGAAAATGCAAAACTGATTAGCTTATTTAACCTGAACTCTGGATAATGAGTACTTAATGTTTAAGTAAAAACAAAAACTTACGGTTGTTAAGAATGAAATTTACACGTTGAAGTAGCGATATACGCTATCAATGTTTCAATTTATTCGATTTATTCGATTATCAAGGCAAAACGTTTATGAATAACGGGTTATTTATCGACGTTTTAACGCTGAGAGTGGAAAAGAGGGGAATATTGAGTAAGTGCTGCTTATCCAGAGTTCAGGTTATTTACATTCACAAAGTGTTTACAAGTTGGTGTTGAGCTAAAAATTTGATAGGATCGCGGGAAATTTAATCCCTCCCACATTGTAATTGATTAATTATCATTTTTTAAGGATGAACATGAAATCTAACATAGCGATTGCTGCACTGCTTTTATTACCCTTATCAGGCCAATATGCTCTAGCTGAGGAAGCGACTGTAGAAGAGAAGCCTTCTTTAACCGTTTCTGCCGAATTAGGCTTTTTATACAAAACAGGTAATACCAAAAGTGGTGATATCAAAGTTGGTATAAACCTAAAGCATGAAAAAGACCAATGGCTAAATATGGTCGCGTTTAACGCCTTAGCTAAAAAAGTTGAAACTGAAGACGAAGATGGTAATGACGAATTTGAAAGTACTGATAATAAATGGGACATTTTAGGTCAAACTAACTACTCACTTGAAGAAGGTGGTAAAAACTACCTTTATGGCAGTGCGTTTTATCAACAAGATAAGTTCAAAAACTTTGAATATCAAACATCAGCATCATTCGGCTGGGGCCGTCATTGGTGGGAAACTGAAACGAGTTCATTTTTTGCCGATATTGGCCCTGGTATTAAATACGATGTAATTAGTGCAGAGCCTGCAACAGATACAACTGCAGCAACTGATGAATACAGTGAAACAGCAGCGATTGTTCAAGCACAAGCATTATATACTAATCAAATTAACGACTTTGTTGAGTTCAAGCAATATTTCGTTGCTAAGCAGGCTGTTGAGTCTGAAAAAAATAGCTATTACCGCTCAGAAACCTCGTTAACAACTAAGTTAATTGAATCTTTGCAGTTTAAATTCTCCTTTCTTGTTGAACATGACTCGGAAGTAGAAGAAGGTTACGAAAACACTAATACGGCAACATCGGTAACTTTAGTTTATAGCTTTTAATTATTAAGTTAATTTAAGCTTTGTAAACATAATCCCAAAAAGGCTAACTTCATTAAGAAGTTAGCCTTTTTTGATAGTATTATCCCTAAAAAAGCCAGCTTTAAGCTGGCTTTTGGTTTAGTTAAGTTGGGAACTAATCAAGATTAACTAAATTGATTTGAGGTGTTTTTTTCACCACCCGCTTTAAGGGCATTTTCACCAGCAAAGTACTCTTTGTGATCATCACCCATGTCAGAGCCAGACATATTTTGATGTTTAACACAGGCAATACCTTGGCGAATTTCTTTACGTTGTACACCTTCAACATAACCAAGCATGGCTGCATCTCCGAAGTACTCTTTTGCCAAGTTATCAACTGACAATGCTGTCGTGTGATACGTCGGTAATGTGATTAAGTGATGGAAAATACCCGCTTCACGTGCAGTATCCGCTTGGAAGCTACGAATCTTATCATCTGCTCTTGCCGATAATAAAGTTTCATCATAATCAGAATTCATTAAATCAGAGCGAATATAGCCAGATACATCTTCACCTGCAGCTTCCATTGCATCAAACTGTTGTTGACGAAAGTTCAGCGTCCAGTTAAATGACGGGCTATTGTTGTAAACAAGCTTTGCATTAGGGATTTCTTTACGAACTTCGTTCATCATGGCTGTGATATCTGCAACATTTGGAGTTGCCGTTTCAATCCAAAGTAAATCTGCACCGGCTTTAATTGCTTCAATGCTGTCAAATACACAACGCTCTTCACCCGTACCTTGACGGAATTGGTATAAACCAGAAGGTAAACGTTTAGGTCGAACAAGTTTACCATCACGGTTGAAACATACATCACCTTCTGCCATTTGTGATACGTCGATTTCCTCAACATCTAAGAAGGAGTTATAAATATCACCTTGATCTCCAGGCTCTTTAACAACAGCAATTTCTTTTGTAAGACCAGCACCTTCAGAGTCAGTACGTGAAACAATAATACCGTTATCAATACCTAGCTCAAGGAAAGCATGACGTAATGCTCGAATTTTAGAATGAAAATCAGCATGAGGAACGGTAACTTTACCATCTTGATGTCCACATTGCTTTTCATCGGCCACTTGGTTCTCAATTTGAAGGGCACATGCACCTGCTTCAATCATTTGTTTGGCCATTAAGTATGTCGCTTCAGCATTACCAAAACCTGCATCAATATCAGCAATAATTGGTACAACATGCGTAACGTGGTTATCAATTTTATCTTGAATTGCAGCTTTATCGCCTTCACTCGCCGCATCTAAATCGCGGAAAAGACCGCCTAGCTCACGTGCATCTGCTTGACGTAGGAAGGTATAAAGTTCTTCAACTAAAGAAGCAACAGACGTTTTTTCATGCATAGATTGATCAGGAAGAGGACCGAATTCACTGCGAAGTGCCGCTACCATCCAACCTGAAAGGTACAAATAGCGACGATCGGTTTTACCATCAAAATGCTTCTTAATAGAAATCATTTTTTGCTGGCCTACAAAGCCATGCCAACAACCTAGAGACTGTGTATATTTAGTACTATCCGCATCATAAGCATCCATATCTCGACGCATAATGTCAGCGGTATATTGTGCGATTTCCAAACCTGTTTTAAATTTATTCTGAGCACGCATACGAGCAACAGATTCAGGGTTAATAGCAGCCCAAGAGCTACCTGCTTGTTCTTTTATTGCTTTAACCGCTTCAATTGCACTTTGATAGTTAGACATATCACTCTCCAAGAGTCTTGTTGTAGATTAAATAGTAGTTATAAGTACTGGCTGATTAACTTTTTACTTGAGATTTTATATCAAAGGTTTACACACCAAAATGACCTTAAACAAGTAAGCTTTCACACCGAACTACAAAAACAATAACCCATGCCACTGGTATTTATAAAATATATATCTACTATTACCACCATTCAGCTCATGAATGAATAATCACTACAATCCCGCTTATTAAGCACTTTTTATAGCCTAATTAACATAAACTCATTGAATTAGCCCTACATATAGCTTATATCTACCTGACTTATATTTATTGATAGAGCCATTAACGACATGAATATTTCTAAAATTGATTTAAATCTACTTATATATTTAGACGTATTATTGCGTGAGAAGAATGTTACACGGGCAGCAAGCCAGCTTAATATTACTCAGCCAGCAATGAGCAATGGTTTAAAACGATTAAGAACCTTATTTAACGATCCTATTTTAGTACGCACTTCTGACGGCATGGTACCTACTGAACGTGCTCGAGCACTAGCGCCAAGCATTCGAAAAATACTACTCGAGTTAGAAGAAGCCCTACAAGGTGAGGAAGAGTTTAACGAACTTAAAAGCCAACGTGTTTTTAGAATAATGGCTAGTGATTACGCAGCATCAACCTTGATCCCTACTCTATTAAAGGCACTCAATGAGGTTGCCCCAAATATTACCTTAGATATTATGACACCAAGTGACGTTACTTTTCATGATGTTGAGGCAGGTAAAATTGATATGGCAATTAACCGCTTTGATGAGCTGCCACAATCTTTCCATCAAAAAGCGATTTGGCGTGACTCATTCTCTTGTTTGTTAAGTGCCGATAGTCCATTAGTCAGCAAATTTAATTTAAATGCATACCTAGGCGCAAAGCACGTATGGGTTTCAAAAACAGGCTTTGGTGTTGGTGTTGGTATGGACCCAAAAGATGTTCAAAAACTTGGTTGGGTTGATGAAGCACTTGCCCGATTAGGCAAAAAACGTGACATCAAAGTGTTTACACGTAATTATCATGTTGCTATGCAATTGGCTTATGAAGATAACTTAATCGCAACTCTGCCAACTAAAGCTGCCCAGTTACACAGTAATGACAGTAATTACACCATAGTAAAACCGCCATTTGAAATACCTGATATCGAATTAAAAATGATTTGGAGTCCATTACTTCACCATGACGCCAGCCATATTTGGTTCAGGCAACTCGTTATTGCCGCAGCAAAAAAATGCCAGGAGAATATGTAAATTACCATGAAAAATGTGCTTTATACCATTTTTTCCATCAGTATTAGTTTATTACTAGGAAAGCTTGCTAATCATCTATTAGCAGGCTTACCGGCAAGTTTATATGGCATGGTTATTTATGCAATTCTTTTACATCTAAACTGGCTAAGTCCAAAAAGAGTTTCAGCTACGAATCAGTGGCTTATAAAAAATATGGGGGTATGCTTTGTCCCTGCTGGCCTTGGGATCATTAATCACCTCCAACTTATTCAAGAGCATGGTATCGCCTTAATCAGCATAATTTTTAGCTCTACTTTTATCTTATTAACAGTTATCGGTTATTTAAGTGAGCGATTTTTGATAACACCTATAACAAATAAGGCAAGTGAGAATAAGCCAACTATGGATAAACAATAATGTTCAGTGACTTCATTGCAAACTCACCTGTTATTGCTAGCATAATCATAACCTTGGTAACTATTAGCACCTATCAATCAGCCGCTTTTTTTCAGAACAAATGGCAAACAATTTGGCTAAACCCTATGCTGGTAACGCTCTGCTTATTGGTACCGTTACTTCTTTTTGTTGATATTGATTATCATGAATACAGCCAAGCAACTCAGTTGCTTAATTTGATGTTAGAGCCCGCAATCGTTGCTTTAGGTTTCCCGCTTTATCAGCAGTTAAAGCAAATTAAATTCCATTGGCGAGAGATTATATCGATCTTAGCTTTAGGTATTTTCATCGTCATTACCGTTAGTTTTATTTTGGCCATGGTATTTATAAAAGCACCGGAGATAGCTATAGCTTTATCACTTAAGTCTGTCACAACCCCTATTGGTATTACCTTAACGGAACAACTATCGGGCGATAGCTCAATCACAACGTTTTCTATTTTGATTGCAGGTTTATTTGGTGGCTTACTTGGCCCCAGTTGGCTCAGTTTTATTGGTGTTACTTCTGCAAAGGCTCAAGGTTTAGCTGTTGGTAGTGCAAGCCACGTTATAGGCACAGCAGTATTAGTTAGAGTGAGTGCTGAACATGGTGCATACAGTTCTGTTGCGTTAATTTTATCTGCCTTATTAACTGCACTGATCAGCCCGTGGTTTATTCCTGTATTACTGCAGTTTTTTAGTTAAAAGCTCTGTTCAAGCAACTCCATCAAATATAACTAAGCACCATTCACAGCATGAATGGCGCTTATCATAAACTACAATAACATCCTTCCACTACTAAGCAAAAAAAACAACAAGAAAAATAACACCTAAATAACAACATCTTACAGGCGATTATGTATATAAAATTCATTAATCAATAATATTCAATGCTATTAAGCACTATTGCCAGCAGTGATAATAAACCATAGGATTATCATTACTCTTTATTTAGGGTCTAATCTTGCATAAAAGTGATTAAAATGACGCTAGAAATAGAAACTTTTATACAAACATTCTTAACGCTTTTAAATACAGCTTTAAAATAAGGTGAAGTAATAATGCCAACAACTGTCACAATAGAGAACTTAACAATAAGCCAGTGTCTTTTTGATTTTATTGAATATGAAGCGTTACCTGACACTTCGATCAGCTCAAATCATTTTTGGCAACAGTTTTCTAAAATAATTAGTGAACTAGCCCCTAGAAATAAAGAGCTATTACTAAAGCGAGACACCTTACAAACTAGTATCGATAGCTACCATAAACAGTATAAACCGCTTAATTTTTCGCACTACAAACAGTTTTTAACAGATATTAATTATCTTGAACCCCAAGTTAATGACTTTAAAATCAACACCGCTAATGTAGATAATGAATTAGCGCTGATGGCTGGGCCCCAGCTTGTAGTACCTATCATGAATGCACGCTTTGCTTTAAATGCTGTAAACGCACGCTGGGGGAGTTTATATGATGCGCTATATGGTAGCGACGCGATCAGTGATGAAGGTGGCGCGCAACAAAGCAATACTTATAACCCTGTACGTGGTAAAAAAGTGATTACCTTTGCCAAAGATTATTTAGATCAAGTTTTGCCACTTGTTCATGGAAATCATGAAGATGTAATGAGTTATCATTTAACTGAACAACAGTTAATGGTAAGTCTGGAAACTGGACAGCAAAGTGCTTTAAAAGACCCTTCAGCCTTTATTGGTTTTACTGGCAGCATTAACAAACCTGAATCAATGATGTTTAAACATAACGGTTTGCATTTAAACTTATTGTTCAACGATAGGAGTGCCATAGGTAAAGAAGATACCGCTGGTTTAAGCGATATTATCCTTGAGTCTGCTTTAACAACCATAATGGATTGTGAAGACTCTGTCGCTGCCGTTGATAGTGAAGATAAAGTTATAGCTTACCGAAACTGGTTAGGATTGATGACAGGTAAATTATCAGCCACGGTCAATAAAAATGGCCAAACCATTACGCGTACCATGAATAATGATTTGAGCGTACAGACTCTTAATGGTGACACGGTTACCCTTAAAGGTCGAAGTTTGATGTTTGTTCGTAATGTTGGCCACTTAATGACCAATAATGCCATTCTAGATAACCAAGGTAATGAAATACCGGAAGGTATCCTCGATGCCATGATAACTTCTTTACTCGCCTTACATGACTTAAAAGGTAACAGTGAATATACTAACAGTAGCGAAGGTTCAATTTACATTGTAAAACCCAAAATGCATGGCTCTGAAGAAGTCGCTTTTGCCAATACCTTATTCTCCCGAGTTGAAACAGCATTATCATTACCACAAAACACCATAAAGATGGGTATTATGGATGAAGAAAGGCGCACTAGTGTTAATTTAAAAAATTGTATTTTTGCAGCCCAAGACCGAGTTGTATTTATTAATACTGGCTTTTTAGACAGAACTGGTGATGAAATTCACACTTCAATGATGGCTGGCCCAATGGCAAGAAAAGCAGATATAAAACTAACACCTTGGATTGGTGCCTATGAGGACAACAATGTTGATGTTGGACTGGCTTGTGGTTTTAGTAAAAAAGCACAAATTGGTAAAGGAATGTGGCCAATCCCTGATCAAATGTCGAACATGTTAGCAACCAAAATAAACCATGTGGAAGCCGGAGCGAACACAGCTTGGGTACCTTCACCAACAGCAGCAACTCTACATGCTTTACATTACCACAGAGTGAATGTATTCGATTTACAAAAACAGTTAAGTCAGCGTAAACCTGCAAACATTAACGATATTTTAACGATTCCATTGGCAGAAGATACCAACTGGACTAAAGCTGAAATCACCCAAGAGCTGGACAATAACTGCCAAGGTATATTGGGTTATGTAGTACGCTGGATAGACCAAGGTGTAGGGTGCTCTAAAGTGCCAGACATTAATGATATCGGCTTAATGGAAGATAGAGCAACCTTACGGATCTCTAGTCAACACATTGCCAACTGGATAACACATAGCATTTGCACGACCCAACAAGTACAGGCAAGTTTAGAGAAAATGGCTCGGATTGTTGATAAACAAAATAGTAATGATCCTAGTTATGTAGCCATGGGCGATGATTTTACTAGCAGTATTGCTTTTAAAGCTGCTGCGGCATTAGTTTTTGAAGGTGCTATACAGCCAAATGGCTACACTGAACCTTTACTTCATCAATATCGCTTAGAAAAAAAGCGCCACTAGGCGCCAACACCTTTTAATATTAAGCGATAGCATTTAACAACCGTAAAAAATATCAAAAAACAATACTGATGCTTTATGAAATTCAACGAAGCACCAGTGCTGTTCAGCTAAATAAAAGTAGCTTTACGATACAGGCAAGCACTTAGGTTATTAACAATGTAATTTACAAAATGAAGTCTGGATATATACTCCCAATCTTTCAATTTAATCGATGAACATGGCAAAAGGTTTATAAATAACAGGTTATTTATAAACCTTTTAACGGTGAAAATCGTGTAAATAGGATATTAAGCAAGTACAGCTTGCTAGGGGGTCCGGAAAGTTTAAGTGGTTACATTAAAAAACTATACCTTTGCATTTAGCGTTTTCCTTAAATTTCTTTTACCATCTACCTTGTGAAATAGGCAGCTTATCTCAACTTGCTAGTATAGTGAGCAAATCCCGTTTAAAGTAACACTTGTAACAATTAAGTAAGTCATAAAAAACATCCTGCTCAATTTTTACAAAAAACATGTGGCGAAAATAGCACCACATCGAATCAAATATAGGCATAGCTAAAAGGATATGGGCAATGAAATCAATTAAATTACTGTTAATTACTTTTACGGTCACGTTCCTCTTATTGATGACAGTATCACCAGCGTTTGCCAAGCCTTCAATTAAAATACAACATTTACAGATAAGCACTGCGTTTAGCGATAAACACAATCACTACAATTTGACCCAAACCATAAAAAATGTCCCAAGTACAATAGCATCAGGGTATAGTAATAACTTCTCTACGGGTTTAATTCTATCAAATCCAACTCTAGTACTTAATGAAAAGCTACTTAATGAAAGTTCAACTATGACAATAAATGTAGTGAATCAATCTAATAAGTTTTTTAGCAGCGCCATGACAGTTAGTGACACGTTAAACCAATTCATCTCATACTTCAGTCCCCCTAATAAGTCAGGAACTACCGAGCAGAGAGAGTCTGTGTCTGAAAATAAAGAAATGAAAATAAAGTGTAATAAATCTACCAACCTCAGTTGATTTTTGTAGAGAAACATTCGACGAGTCAACCTCTCAAAACACTAATATCGATGGCGATAAACTATTTACACTTCCCCAATCACTTCTGTTATTAATAATTTTTATCATTTATCAATAGTTTTCACCCAAAGATAATAATATTTACCCGCGTATTTACAGAAACAGTTAAAAAACGGAACTAAATTCGAAACTAAAAATACTCACCATTGAAATTATGCGTTACTCTGCTACATCAATTTTATAGTGCTGAATTTTCCTATGAACAAAATAAAAAAAACACTCCTCGGCTCCATGCTTATCAGTTTTTTAGTAATAGCAACAGCATTAACCTGGCTCTACAGTAAAGTTGATAGTGCTTTACCCATTCTTGACGGTAAGAAAACAGTTTTTGGTTTAACAAAAACAGCCGTTATTGAACGAGATAAACAAGGTATTGCTACGATAAAGGCCAAAAGTAGAGCAGATATATCTGTTGCTCTTGGTTTTGTTCATGCCCAAGAACGTTTCTTTCAGATGGACCTATTAAGAAGAAATTCAGCTGGTGAATTAGCTAGCCTTTTTGGCTCGGTTGCCCTTGATTATGATAAATCAATTCGTAAACATCGCTTTCGAGACAGAGCTAGGGCAATAATTACTCAGCTGCCTCAAGAGCAACTTGATTTAGTTAAAGCTTATACTCGCGGAGTAAACCAAGGGCTAAAATACTTAAGATCTTCCCCCTTTGAATATTTACTGCTTCAACAAGAGCCTGTTCAATGGAGTGAAGAAGACTCTATTCTCACTATTTTTAGTATGTACATAGATCTTCAATATCACGATGGCAAACGCGAACGAACATTAGGGATAATGAAAGCTGTTCTGTCGGCAGATGTCTATGCCTTTTTAGATCCTAAAGGCAGTATATGGGACGCTGCAATTGATGGTAGTCAACGTTCTTCATCTCCATTACCGATAGGTGCATGGCCTTCAGCTTCAAGTTTTAACTTTGATGACAAAAAAACTACTAGACTTGCCAATAATTCGGCAGATAAGTACCAAGGAGACTTTATGCCTGGTTCGAACAGCTGGGCTATTTCAGGCAACCTAAGCGCAACGGGAAGTGCCATATTAGCCAATGACATGCACCTTGGCATTCGTGTGCCAAACACTTGGTTTCGTGCCTCCTTTGAATATCCAAATAAAATAACAACAAGTGAAGACAAAAGTACGGAGTCAATTAAAGTAACGGGAGCGACTTTACCTGGCACTCCCAATATGGTTATTGGCAGTAATGGCAACATAGCTTGGGGCTTTACGAATAGTTATGGTGATTATAGCGATGTTATTGTACTAAAAACTAACGATGAAGAGAGCCAATATTTGACCCCTTCAGGTTATCTTGATTTTACTTTTCATAAACAAGTGATAGCAATTAAAAATCAAGATGCTGAAGAAATTATAGTGAAAGAAACAATATGGGGACCGGTTATTGGAAAAAACCATCAAGGGAGTTTGCTCGCCTATCGATGGGTTGCACACGATAAAGAAGCAATAAACTTAACAGCTATTGAGCTTGAACATGCAAAAACGGTTAAGCAAGCTTTTAACATTGCGGCTCGCTCAGGAATCCCCTCACAGAATATGCTGGTAGCTGACAAAAATGGTGATATTGGTTGGACAATTATGGGACCAATCCCGAATAAACATGGCGCAATTGGTGAAACCCCACAGTCTTGGAATACAGGTGAGAATAACTGGCATGGTTACTTAACTCCTGAACAATACCCTAAAATGGTAACCCCTAAAGATCATAGATTATGGACAGCAAATTCTCGTGTTGTTGGCGGGGAAATGTATGAAAAACTAGGTAATGGCGGCTACGCACTTGGTGCTCGTTCAAAACAAATAAGAGATAACCTATTCTCTTTGAAAATATTTGATGAAAAGGCATTGTTGCAAATAGGTTTAGATGACAAAGGAGTATTTTTACAGCGTTGGCAGGAGTTTATTGTTAATACCGTATTAACAGAGGAAATAATTGCACAACACAAAAACTTTCAACAAGTTAAAGATTTGTTAGTAACAGCTAATGTATTAAGAGCTAGCATCGACTCGGTTAGTTATCGATTAATTCGAAATTTTCGAATTAATCTTAGAGATAGTGTTTTTTTTGAATTAAATAATAGTTTAAAAAATGTTGATGCTGCTTTTAACTTTAAGAGTATCCGTCACCAAATTGAAATTCCTTTATGGCATTTAATTAACGAACAACCAAATAATTTCATGATGTTAGGCGAACATACTTGGCAGGATGTATTTATTAAAGCACTTGAATTAACACTTACAGATATGACCCAAAAGCAACCATTAACAGCAGCCACATGGGGTCAACAAAATAATACCGCGATAAAACACCCACTAAGTAGTGCTCTTCCTTTCTTAAATCATTGGCTAGATATGCCCCAAAAAGCATCAGCTGGTGATAGTTATATGCCAAGAGTACAAGGAAAAACGTTTGGCGCGTCTGAGCGAATGGTTGTATCACCTGGCCATGAAGATACAGGAATATTTCATATGCCTACGAGCCAATCAGGTCACCCTTGGAGTCCTTATTATGGCTCTGGGCATAGTGACTGGGAACAAGGTATAGCTTCACCATTTCTACCCGGTGAAACACTCTACAAGCTAACATTGCTGAGTTATTAAATAACTTATGTTAAAAAGACTTAACAATCTAAACTATTGATAATGAGTACTCAATATTTAAGCATATAAATTTACTTAGTTTCTTAAGAAAAAGCATAACATTACCTAGTATTGTACTTTATCAATATTTCGATTTATAAGAGGATTAATACCATGTTTATTAACTTTGCGATCTTGCAGTGTGCAGAGAAAATATTTCAGAACAAGGCGAGTATTGAGCAAGTGCAGTTTTTCGAGAGTTCAAGTTAAAAACCCCCACATATAACTACTAATGAGATAACCTATGACCATTTTAATTATTTGCTTATTTTTAGCATTACTTCTTCCGCTAGTCGCAAAAGGACCCGTAGCTTATGCAATGGCTAAGCTTGGCGGCTACAATAATTATCATCCTAGAGAACAACAGAGTAAGCTAACTGGGTTTGGTGCCCGCGCGCTCGCAGCACATCAAAATGCTTTTGAATCAGCTATTCTTTTTGCTCCAGCGGTTATTTTAGCTATCGCAACCGGTAACACTCAACAAATAATAGTGGCTTTAGCTATTATTCATATCATTGCAAGAGTGCTCTATAACATTCTATATTTACTAAACCTCGGCTTACTGAGATCGATAATGTGGACAATTGCTACCTTAAGTAGCTTTTCTATCGTGCTTCAATGCATACCTTAACTAACACAACAACACAAAAATCGTCTAAAGAAACAGTTGACACAATTTGGCTAAGCTCGATAGAGTAACGGCTCGAAGTATGCGATCAATCAAATTAATAAAAAGGTAAAAAAGTGAGCGATAAGTTAGATTTAAATGAAATACGACAAGAAATAACGCTTTTAGATCAAGATTTATTAGCTTTGTTTGCGAAACGTCGTGCGTTAACCCTCAACGTAGCGAAAAGTAAAGTACAACAAATTCGCCCAATTAGGGATCAACAACGTGAACAAGAGCTTTTAATACGCTTAATTAAACATGGTAAAAGCCTAGGTTTAGATGCTCACTATGTTACCAGTGTATTTCAAACTATTATTGAGGATTCGGTGCTAAACCAACAAGCTTATTTACAAAGTTTAGCTAACCCGGATATTCAAATACCAACAGTGAGTGTTGCCTTTTTAGGTGATAAAGGCTCATATAGTTACCTTGCCAGCCACCGCTACTTCTCACGTCGCGCAGAAAAAATCATAGAATCTGGTTGCCCAAGTTTTTATGACATATTACAGCAGGTTGAGTCTGGCCAAGTAGATTATGGCATGTTGCCTATTGAAAACACTAGCTCTGGTAGTATCAACGAAGTATATGATCTCCTACAGCATACCAACTTATCGATAGTGGGTGAAATAACACAGCCAATTGAGCACTGTTTATTAACGGCTGTAAATACTAGTTTAGACAAAATAAAAACTATTTATGCTCATGGACAGCCTTTTGCCCAATGTAGTAACTTCCTCGATAAACAAAGCGGTATTCGTATTGAATATTGTGATAGTACCGCTGATGCTATGGCAAGAGTAGCTGACTTACAGGACGCTACAATCGCGGTAATTGGTAGTGAAGAAGGTGGTCACCTATACCAATTGCACGCGCTAGAGCAATCAATAGCTAACCAAACTGAAAACCACTCTCGATTTATTTTAGTTGCTCGAAAAGCCGTTGATGTAGCCGAACAAATCCCAGCTAAAACAGCAATTATCTTAGCTACAGGACAAAAAGCCGGTGCTTTGGTCGAGTGTTTATTAGTACTTAAAGAAAAAGGTATTAATATGTGCAAACTTGAGTCTCGTCCAATTCAAGGAAGACCTTGGGAAGAGATGTTTTATATTGATGTTGAAGCCAATTTAAAAAGTTTTGCTGTTCAAGAAGCAATAAACGAAATGACCCCACACACAAACTTTATCAAGGTTTTAGGTTGCTACCCTGTAGAGCACATAAGCCCCACAAGTATTCCTAGTAGCGAACTTTGATAGATTAACTACGCTAATAGCTATATATCGTTATGCTAGGCGATATATAGCTATTAGCGGCTTTATAGGGAAAGTGTCAAGTAAATAGCCCCTTCTATCACATCATTATTCATCAGTGAAAATATTTATAAAACTTTAGATAATTTTAAGAAGACAACTTCCTTAGCATAATAGCCAATGATTAATACTTAATTGTTAACGAAGTTCTATCAAAAAAGCCTACTAGCCTGAGACTCATAAAAATGCTATAAATGGTATATTAGCATTACCAGTTCGGTCACTCATCATGAAAATATCTACTCTCTCGCCTGCTCAAAAACACCTCTCTTTTAGACTTACTAAAGGCTTCACCATAATAGAGCTTTTAGTCGCTATTACAATTGCAGGAGTTTTGTCAGCTATTGCCATGCCAAGCTTAAATGACATTTTAGTTAGAATGCGTGTCGATAACGAGGTAAACGAAATGCATCGTTTGTTACTTACCGCAAGAAATAGTGCTATCAACACAGGGTTAAATACTACAGTTTGTCCTTTAGATGCATATCAAACCTGTACAGATAACTGGGAGAATACTATATCTGTATTCACTAATACCACTACAACAACTAATAAAATGGACGGTACGGATATCCTTATCAAGATAAAAGAAGCTGTTAAATCCAATGATACATTAGAACTATCAACTGCAGAGGCCATAATATATTCTCCTACAGGTAGAACTATTAGTGGTAATGCAAATCAACTTACTTATTGCCCTGATGGATATTCAAACGAATCAAATGGTATTGATATTTCGACTTCAGGTAGGAGCTACGTTGGTACAGAGAACGCTTCAAATATATACGTAGACAGAGACAATAACGTTTTTACTTGTACTTAGACTTTCAGATTGTCTATCACTTTAATTCGGTAACAATTTTCGCTAGTTCCCCCTAATCATATATTTTTTAGGGGGAACTAGCTGGTTTCGTTTAAACAACTACTAGTTAGTACAAAATTTTTCGTTAATAAACTGTATTCAGAATCTAATCCCAACAACCAGCGGGACCCTTTGAGCCGACTTGGTTAATAGTTAATGGAGTACAAGAACTATCATTAGTTGCTTGTGTTCCTTGAGCTATTGCACTTAATACAAACCCTGAGTCATTAAAACTAGTCACTTCTATCATATAGTGACCATGTTCGGTGATGATAGTTTTGCTAGATTTACCCAGTTTTTTCAAGTGTTTTCCATAAGTTCGATAATCAACAAAATATTGTTCTTGTAGATTAGCAAAACGTAACAATTCGCCTTGCCCCTCTGAGCGGTTAGATTTACTTACATAGCCTGTGTATGAAGGGTAAGCTATTGAGGCTAAAGCACCAACAATAGCCACAGTAATCATTAACTCTGTTAGGTTGAAACCAAACTGCAATCTTTTATTAACGATATTCGAAGATTGTCCTAATTGTTTGCCAATATTTTTTTGCATACCGTAAAATTTAAGTATTCTCACTCTACAACCTCTTAATTTTCTGGAATTGTTAACGATGTTCGCATTGTCTGCAATGTGAAGCCAACTTTCAGTACCTCTTTACCAACAATAAGATTACCTTCTATATTCGTTTCATTTGTATCTGGATCTGTAACTGGTGTGGAAATTAATGTTGGAGTCCCCAAGAACTGATTACCTATATGTTTGATTCTATCCTCTCTGTTATCAGGCTCAGCACTCCAATTATATTTTTTAATTCCAAGTGCTAAGTCAACGGCATACAACCAAGCATCACCAGGGTTAACAGAGCAAGTAGCTTCAGGGGAAGGAGTATAAGAAGTAAAATAAACTACATTATTTATTACGATAGCCTTAGAGGAATTTTTTTCACCCACCTGCCCTAAATCAAAATACCAACCTGATTGTAAACTGGCTGCCAACAGTTTAGCCTCTTGAGTTGTATCTAAGTGAGGGTAACCATTAAAAGGGTCATCAGTATAATCATATAGTGTACTGAGAGTAATTGTTGTAGGTATCGCTGTTGCTGGTGAACTACCAAATTGTTGTGTTTTTATGTATTTATCTTTAATCATAAAGAACTTATCATTCGTATCAGTGTCTGTAGGGGTTGCCTTATCGCCGCTACCTAACAATATCGCATCATAAGGGACTTCTTGTTTAACAATGTTAGGCACACTAACTGTTCCTGTATTAATCGTTTCAAGAATGTAAGTTCTTACAATAGTAGGCTGATCAAAAAAACGTCGGTCATCACCATCTGTTATGCCACCTAAACTAGCAAGCTTAATTATTGATGAGTTATCATAATCATCATCGGGCATATCTAATCGCCAAACATTACCTCCGGTATCTCCCACATATAAGCGGTCAACTAATCCATCACTATCGCTATCTAAACTAGCAATACTTGATGCAATTCCGTTTTTAACACCGGTTTCTTTCTTAAAGATTTTGGAACCTGTTCTTGCATTAACCATATACAGAGCAGCGCCTTTTCCATCATCATGAGTATTGGGCCCTGCACTATCTTTTTTTGTATCATAGCCACCACCAAAAATAACTACCAGCTTATCGGGATCATCTGTATTAAGTGCAGATTTAACAACTTCTGGCTTCGAAAATGTTAGCCCTAACTTGTCAAAATCCCCTGTATTGTCTATATGCCACATTAATTCAGGATTATCTGGATCTGTTACATCTAAAGCATAATAGCTACTACCGCCACGTCTTAGCCCAAAAAACAACCATGCCGTATCGGTTCCTGTATCGACTTTGCCATTATTATTTACATCATTTATATGAAGGGTTATTTCACCATCAATTCCGTATATTTTATTATTTATCGCAATAGCATTTTGACGCAATGGTTTGATATTTTTAAATAACTCTTTTGGGAGATAAGCCCAATTCTCTTTGATTACCGTGTTACTTACATCTTCAAACATATGTAAAACACCTGAATTAGTACCAATAACAATACGAGGGTTACCCGTACCATAATTAATAACGATGGGTTTAGAGTGTAAAGGGTCACCAAATACATCAGGCCTTATAACTGAAGTGGTATCTTCGTCATCTACATCTATACCCATGGCCCATTGTATATGGTCAGGGATGTTTATAGCTTCATCTAACGGAATGCCAAATTGCGTAGTCAATTTTTCAGGAGTATCATATACCGCCTCTATTTTAACTTGGCTAAACTCCGTTAAAGCTTTGCCAGCACCTGTAATATCAGTGAGTAGCGTCCTAGTCGAAGTAACAGTAGCTCTTAACATTTCCGCTACCCCCCCTTCGGCCACTTCATTACCATCGACCTCAGGTGACCAAAAACTTTTTGCGGTTACAGCAAACTCACCCGCAGCATTAACCGCAGCATTACCGAATACGTCGACTTGCTCACCATTAACGATTTTATATTTTTTTAAATTTCCTTGCCATCTTGCAGCAGTGCTTGGCTCAAACATACCATAATATACTGAATCCAATGTTTGTGTACGGTCAAAACTATTCGCAGACACTGAGGCAGATGTTAAAGTACTGTTGTCTACAACTTGAAGTAAGATTTCTCCTAAGGATGTCTTTAAAGCTGCCGCGGTAGTCGCTTGATGATACTTCCCGCCAGCAGGAAAATCATGAAAACCTGCTCTTTCGATTTTTTGTATACCATCACGTGCCGCAGCTTTTAGCAAATTAGTTGCATTTGTTACTCCAGAGCCAAAACCTACAGTATGAATTTTAACTGAAGCCAAAACATCCGTTTTTGGAGTATCCTTAATATCATTATATGTGAGCCAATTTTTAGTAGCCATCCAACTCCCTAGTACTCCTAGATAGCTTCCATTAGTAGTATGAGTACTGTCAGCCCCCGTAAGGTTTCTAACCAATGTATTTGCGGCAGTATCTCTCGACTGAACCCCGTCAGTAATGAAAATAATGGTTATTTCTTTGTTGCACTGTATATTCGCAAATGGACTAGTATAATTTCCTGTAGTTATAATACTTGGAGGGATTGGTGATGCTTGATCATTTTGCTTACCATATAAAACAGCCCCTCCTGAAAGGTAAAGGTATGTTTCATATAGCGATTCACACAACGGTGTTTGATACGCTTTAAGTACTTTATAATTAGTATTGGTATTGTTGGTATCAGTATCTAATAAATTGAGTAACGCAGTTCTATTAGCAGTGACACTTAAATCTTTAAAACCTGAAATAATACGACCACCATTGTCATCATTATTATCACTATCAATACCATCATCATCATTGGTATTAAATAATTGTAAGGCAAAATCCACGTCTGGGTTGTCATTAATTAAATCTATAATTATTTGCCTTGCTTTATAAGCCTTGGTTACTGGATTGTTGACACCTCCCCCTGGATTAGGGTAATTACCGGCAATATTTTGATCCATCGAACCTGAATTATCTAAAATAATCAGTACATTAGGGCGTGGAACAGTGGTGGTAGTATTATTGACATATAAGTCAATATCCTCACTAAAAACCTGACTTGACCATGCCAGTAGTAGCGCGACTAAGATATATTTTATCATTATCTATCCTTTACATTTATATATTTAGCTATAAGGAGCACTTACCTCAATCTAAATAATTTATCTGATTACTAACGTCTCTATATAACGTTGAAGCTTATTTATATGGCTCAAAAAATGGCTTAATTAGTTGCCAATAATTGCTGAGCTATATTGGCATCAACTACAATGGTACTAGTATTATTGCGCCCATATAAACGCTGAACTTGAAGTTGTACGATATTACACTCGATTATCCCAACTGACGAAGCGACTCGACTTCTAGGACAATGGTGTTCCTCAAAAGTTGGGTTATTAATTACAGATGTACTTGCAGTAGCCCCTGTTTTTGTTGTGGCTGGTAACAGTTGATTACTACTATAAGTTGAAAAAAAGTTTAACCCCTGAGTGAACAAATTACTTGCCTGTATATTTAACTGGTTATTAATAACTTCGTCAATTGCACTTATCGCTGCTTGTGTAGCAATAACTTTCTCATTACTTGCACCTGTCATTTTCATATCACTTGTTGTATTTTGCATTAATGCTGCTGCAACCGCTGTTAATGCGACAAGAAAAACTAAAGCAACAACAAGGACAACACCTAATTGCTTCGTAGGTAGTGTAAGCGAGTTCATGTTTCTAGAAGGCGTTTTTATCAAAAGAGGCCCATTTATTCTTACCATGTGTCTATCTCCGAATTATATAACGTCACTGTAGAGCTAAGTAACAATCTACGAAAATTGTCTGCTGGAGTATATGCAGGTTGATCACCTAAGGTATACGTATTTTCATTATCATATTTACTGTCAGGTAAAAGACTTCGAGCCAGTACATATACTTTAACAGCTAGTATACTGCTATTCGCATTATCCCATAATGCAGCAGTCATATTTTCAGCTGAAACATAAGCATTTATCACTCCAAAACCTGGCAGTGTTGGATCTGTAACCGTACTAATACCATACATAAAATATATTCTTTCGATTCCATCGACAATAGGTTCATTGATCATTTGAGATGTTAAACGCCACTTCATAAGTACTGGAATACCTGACCTGACATAATAAATATGATGTTGATATTGCCATGTTCGACTATTATTAATACTTGGAACAATGGAGCCCGCAGCGCCTGGAACTTTGTATATGGCACCGCTATCAGGGTTTGCCACAAAATATGAAAAATTATTAGCCGGTGCGGCTACTAAAGGGTTCGAAATTACACGTTTAAGCTGCAGTACATCTGAATTAGGCGTTGCATCATTTATGCAATTCATATTCGTTACTCCCGTAGCTGAAGACGTTTCGCCCCACAAAGTTCTAAAGTGCCCCTGAGCTATTGGGTAAGTACCATTATTTACACCACCACCTATACACTCAATCCCGGCCACTGCGGCTACGCTATCAAGGCTATTAAAACTTAACGAGCCAGCATAATCTCCCCAAAAATTCTGCTGTAATAAGTCATCAGTTAAAACACTCATTGCAAAACGAGCATTTTCTTGTAACTCACCATAACTTGATGTTTCTGTGACCGTAGTCTTCATTCCCACAAAAACACTTAAGACCCCAGCAAAAAGTACCAAACCTACAACCAAAGAAATCATTAGCTCAAGCAAAGTAAAGCCTTGTTGATGCGAGTTAACTCTGCAGCACACTTGCTTGGTATTTTTATTATATTTAAGGTTATTTTTCATATTATTCACGTAATGTAAGTATCTTTTGATTTGGGAGGTTATTGATTATAAAATAAAAGCATTTACAACCACTTGACGACGCTTCTTTCCTGATGAGCCACAACTAGAGTCTCCTGTGGTAGAATTTCCACCATCAGCAAGTTTAGTTCTCCCCTCCCAAGAAATAGCCACTGTTACAGAATTACCGTTCACACTAATGCAACCAACACCATTGACCAACCCCCCTACGTTTAGCAAGCCATTCTTTGTGCCTGCGCCAATCAATGATTGCTCCCATTCAAATAGGTCATAGAATGTCATTTGAGCAGGAGTGCAGTTATTAGCTAATACAGCGCAATTAACTGCCGCTACCGCATTCCCTGCACCAAAAGGACTACCTACCTGATATAAGTTAATATTATTAGAGCTATTACCTCGCATTCGCTCGATAATGTCTTGCGCTAAACTTGAAGCAAGTGAACGCTGCATTGAATCAAAACTACTTTTTTTGGCAACTGCTTGTAATGCGACAGCCCCTAGAATTCCTGTAACTAATATAACCAATGCTATAAGTACTTCGAGAAAAGTCATACCTCTTTGCTTATTTCTGCAACTAGATAACATCGAAAAATTATTCATATTTTCTCCATACGAGATATAAATTAATTTTATAGAAAACTAAAGAGAGCAACGCTTTTCTATAATAAAACTGGTGAGGATAATACAATGGGGGGAAGTAGCGATAATGAGATATAGTTATATCAAATGTCTTAACTGTAAAGCTAAAGGCATGGATATATCCTTGTTTTTTTACTAACATAATCAACTACCTTCACCATTTTCATGGTAATTACCTAGTTGGCTCCAAGTGTAAGTCAGAACAAATAGAGTTTCTTTCAAACACTTAAAATCATCACTCATTATCAGTAGTTTTTAACACTTAAGCCTTATTTTTATATGTGCAGCTACTACTTACGATTTAAGTTTCATCAAATATAATTAACAAAATACAACTTTTTTGTTAATTATCATAAAAACTTACATTCATTAAATCAACCGACAACAGCATGTTAGCACTTTGTAAAACAAAATCACAACAAAGTGTTAACATAACAAGTTATATAAATATTCAACTAGTATTTTAAGATTAGCGTAATTCAGCAGGTACTGCAAACACTATGCTTTCTTCTTTACCTGGATGTTCGATAACCTCATGACCACCATAACCTTTTAACGCTTCAACAACTTGTTTTATCAAGACTGCCGGAGCGGATGCGCCAGCAGTCACCCCTATTTTTTCAACACCGACTAACCAATCTACATCAATATTTTCCGCGGTATCAATCAAGTAAGATGTTACTCCAATTTTACTTGCTAATTCCTTTAAACGATTAGAATTAGAACTGTTTTTTGCGCCTACTACCAACATAAGATCAACTTTATCGGCTATTTCACGAACCGCATCTTGGCGATTTTGAGTTGCATAACAAATATCGTCTTTTCTTGGACCTTCAATTAATGGGAACTTGGCTTGAAGTGCAGAAATAACATCTAGAGTATCATCTACAGATAAAGTGGTTTGACTACAAAAATATAATTTTTCTGGATTCTTAACAACTAAGTCGGCCACATCTTCTGGCGACTCAACTAAGTAAATACCAGCTGAGTCAGGACTATATTGCCCCATAGTGCCTTCCACCTCAGGATGCCCCGCATGACCAATAAGAATACATTCTATATTCTTTCGACTAACGCGTGACACTTCCATATGAACTTTTGTGACTAATGGGCATGTTGCATCAAAAACTTTTAGCTCTCTCGCTTTTGCTTCTTGACGAACAACTTTAGATACACCATGGGCACTAAAAATAACAGTATTGTCATCAGGAACTTCATCAAGTTCATCAACAAAAATAGCACCGCGCTCTTTAAGTCCATCAACGACAAATTTGTTGTGAACCACTTCATGACGGACATAGATAGGAGCACCAAATAAATCTAGAGCACGTTCAACAATACTAATGGCTCTATCAACACCTGCACAAAAACCACGCGGGTTAGCTAAAATAATTTCCATACCTTTCCTTCAAAATAAGCAATAACAAAAGCGATTTGTATTATATCAATGAAATATCAAAATTATCTATCTTTTAACTGAGCACAGTTACTCAGTATGATGATTTTAGGCTAGGTAATGGGATAAATTACTATTTTAGCGGGAAAACAAAAAGAAAAAGCGAACTCAAATTGGGCTCGCTTTAATAGTAAACTGAAACAATAGTTAAGTTAGAGTAATCCTAACTTCTTGAACTCTTTAGCAACCACTTCGCTAGGCAACGGTATATAACCATCCTTTTCCACTATGGTTTGGCCCGATTTTGAAAGAATCATTTTCAAGAATTCAGCTTCCATAGGAGGCAAAGCTTTATTAGGGTGTTTGTTAACATACACATATAAATAGCGCGATAATGGATACTTACCAGAAATAGCATTTTTCATATTGGCTTCAATAAAGCTCGAACCTTTTTTAGCTAAAGGTAATGCACGTACTCCAGAAGTACGGTAACCAATACCAGAATATCCTATACCATTAAGTGAAGCAGATACTGATTGTACCACTGATGCAGAGCCAGGTTGTTCATTAACACTATTTTTAAAATCACCTTTACATAGTGCTTTCTTTTTAAAATAACCATATGTCCCTGAAACTGAATTTCGGCCATATAACTGCACATCTTTACCTGTCCATGCACCAGACAGTCCTAGATCTCCCCAACGGTCAATATCTTTATCTGCGCCACATTTACGGTTATTTGAAAATATTGCATCAACTTGCGCAATAGTTAGTCCTTCAATTGGATTATCCTTATGAACAAAAACAGCTAAAGCATCAATAGCAACTCTTACTCGGGTTGGTTTATAACCATAGCGCTTTTGAAAAGCTTCAATCTCACGCGCCTTCATCTTACGGCTCATAGGCCCAAGGTTGGAAGTTGCCTCGGTTAACGCTGGTGGTGCGGTCGACGAACCCGCAGCTTGAATTTGAATATTAACATTTGGGTACGTACGCTTAAAGTCCTCAGCCCAAAAGGTCATCATATTGGCTAGGGTATCTGAGCCAACTGAAGATACATTACCTGAAATACCACTCACTTTGGTATATTCAGGTAATTTATCGTCAAGTGCCAACACTGAAAAATTAACTAAACTTGATAAACTAATAATACTTATAACTTTTTTTAAACTCATGGTTATCTCCAATAAGAGTTTTGAACAATTTGATTATCAACACTATACGAATTGAATATGACAATTATATGGAAGTTATATTACACAATTATGACGAGCCGCAGATTCCTTTGAGTTTAGTTACGAATTAACTCTGGCTATCGAACAAGGTACTTTGATCAAAATGGATAGAGAACTCACTGCCCTGGCCCCAATGACTATTGATGACCAATTCTGCTTGATGGTGATGTAAAACATGCTTAACTATTGCCAAACCTAGCCCTGAGCCACCAGTATCCCTAGAGCGAGATCTATCAATACGATAAAATCGTTCAGTTAAACGATTGACATGCTCAGGCTTAATACCATCACCATTATCTTTAACTGAAAAGATAGCCTTATTACCCAATAACTGCCAGCTAACGTCAATACAGCCATTAGCTGGGGTATAGGCAATAGCATTTGATAAAAGGTTAGCACAAGCGCTCTTGAGTTCAGTTTCAAAACCCACAATCTGTACATCAGTACAAATTGATAGGTTTATTTCATGCTGTTTATCCTGATTTAACCAAGTTACTTCGTCAACCAAGGTCTGAATTAGTTGCACCATGTTGACGCATTGCTTCTCGTCATAGCTATTATTTTCAACTTTAGCTAGATTAAGTAGCTGCTCAACAAGACGATCCATTCTAGAAACTTGACCTTCAATAGTCTGAAAAGCTTTTTGCCAATGAGGATCAAATGCTTCTTCCGTGGCTTGAATCATTTCAACATACCCACGCACAACAGTTAACGGAGTTTTTAATTCATGGGAAACATTAGCAACAAAATCTCGACGCATTTCTTCTAACCGTTGGATATTAGAAATATCTCTCGCCAAGAGCAAAACATGTTCACTGCCATAAGCCATAATTCGTATTTCTAACTGCACATCGGAGTGAACAGGAGAAATTAATGAACAAGGTGACTCGAAGTTTTCGAGGGCTAAATATTCGGAAAATTCGGGAGCACGAAGTAAATTATCTATACGCAGGCCAAAATCATCTGGCCAACGAACTCCTAAAAGTCGCTGTGCCTTCTTATTGCCCCACTCTATAGTGAGCTCCTCAGACAGCATTAATGCTGCATCGGGAAGCGCTTCAGCACCATCACGAAAGCGACGAATTTTTTCATTTAGCTGCTTTTGCTTATTACGATGCTGCTTAACTTGACGGTACAAACCATCATATAAATACCCCCAAACACCACTTGCTTGTGGAGGAGATAGTGCTTTAGATTGCCATAACCAATTAATCAGTTTAAATAAATGATGGTAATGCCAAACTAATAAAAAGACGCTACTGGCAAGCATAGCAAGTAACACATAATCAAAGAGCCAGCCGACTATTGCACTCACAGTCAATAAGGCTGATAAACGATAAATAATAATTTTAAAAGATAAACGGAAATGCATGCTTTTTTAATTACTTTCCAATATAGGTACAGTTATAGTGAACTGACTTTTTTTAATTTACTTGAAAAGCGGTAACCTGCCCCTCGAACTGTTTGCACAAAGTCATCGTGCCCTTCACCAGAAATAGCTTTTCGTAATCGCCTAATATGAACATCAACTGTTCTATCTTCAACATAAATGTTTGTACCCCAAACATTGTCAAGTAACTGCTCTCTTGAATACACTCGCTCAGTATGAGTCATAAAAAAATGCAACAAGCGAAATTCAGTTGGCCCCAGGTCTAAGCTTCTACCATTGATAGCCACACGGTGAGCAACAGGGTCAAGTTTTAGGCCATGAAATTCAACATCTTCTTCAAGGGATGTCGGAGAAACTCGGCGAATTACCGCTTTAATACGAGCGATAAGTTCCTTTGGGGAGAAAGGCTTAGTTACATAGTCATCAACTCCAGCCTCAAAGCCTTTTACTTTATCATCTTCATCACTTCGAGCTGTTAACATAATAACAGGGATATTACGGGTATATTCATTCTGCTTTAGTTTCTTAGCTAATGATACGCCAGTGCCGCCGGGTAACATCCAATCTAGTAAGATCAGATCAGGATAGGGTTCATGAATTTTAGCTAGGGCTTGCTCTATATCACAAGCTTCAATGGCGTTAAAACCATTTTGATCTAATACAAAACTAATCATTTCCCTGATAGGGGTCTCATCCTCAACAACTAAAATTTTTCGGCTCATGTATACATCCTAATATTATGGCTAACTGATGGGAGCTATTGCTGGTAAATACAAAACTAACAAAAGATCACATTTGATAGCTTATTGTGCAGAAGTTAAGTGACAGTTTTATGACAAAAACAAAATTATCAAGCAAGCTTGTTACTTTAGCAAGTTAATAGATGTAACAAAGCCGCTAAAACATTATGAATTAGCGGCTTTATTTAATATTAAGGTTTACTATTAGAACTTTTGTTCCATGCCTATAGCAAAGTACTTACCTGCTTCAGAGAAGTTATAAAAATTACCATCACTTCCTTGTACAACATTGCCTTCCCTATCTGTATACCAAGCATACAGCTTAGTTTTATCACCAAGCTTATAATCAGCACCAACACTAATAGCTCCTGCCCCAGCGAACTCTTGATATTCAAGCTTAGCTAACACTTTACCTATTTTATAAGAAGCGTTGGCTGCATATCCTGTTTCTGAGTTACCTGTAGTAAGTACTTCTGTATCAACAAACATTGCACCTAAACGTAAATCACCGAATTTATACATACCCGTAACTCGTGTATTAGCTAGTGCCTTGGTTGTTGACACTTTATCACCTGCGCTATCAACTCCCTTAAATTTTACTGGCATATTCTCATCATGGGCAACAGATAAGAAAAAATCAGTTTTCTTCAAGCTTAAATCACCAAAAAATACACCAATAGAATAAGGATCATCAGCTGCGTGATCATCAGATACAATATAACTGCCCAAAAATTGCAGATTTTTAAAAGCTGGAGATTTATAAGTAATAGAATCGGCAACACGATTTTCACCAATAAAAAGGTGCTTTAAGTCACCTTCATAATCGTTAAACAAATCAAACTTACCTTGCGATACTTTTAAAGTAGTATCTGAACGACCAACAGTCACTTCACCAAAGTTACCCTTAATGCCAACCCATTGATTACGAGCAGTTAACGTATCTTTACTGTCATCGTTTACATTTACTTGCCATTCAAGCTTATAAATTGCGGTCAAACCATTTTCTAAATAATATTTACCTTTGACTCCAACTCGAGACGCATTACTTTTTAACTCATTAAAAGAATCACCTTTTTCTTCGGTTGCCTGTAATGAGATATTTAACTTGCCATAGAAATCGATAACTTCTTTATTATCTGCTGTCTGCGTATTATCTTTGTCTGCAGCAAATGCTGGCATAGTCAATAGTGAACAAACTGCTATAGCCAAACAGTTTTTAACTTGTTTCATAAGGGGTCCTAAATAATTAAAATTGTAAATAAATGTACTAATACAGAGTACTCTACAACATCTTTGTTAAACTTTTGTTACAACCGTAAGATTATATTCATAAAAAATCTTCCTAGAGGTCATAGTAGCTATTTATTTAAAATATTGTTTCAGTTAGAGTGATATAATAAGTACTATAATTTTAGACCATATGTGTTATTTTCGCGCACTTTAAAAATGATTTACTAGAATTAACAATAAGTTCCTAAAAATTACCTAAAAGATAACTGATATGAAAATAACCAGCATATCGCGTAAGCTGCTAACAAGAGTACTCTCCGTTTATTTCATCTTAACGATCAGTGTTACTGGCGTACAAATTATTGCTGAATATTTTAATACTAAAAGCCACATTAATAGTGAATTACTCACTTTACAAAAAACAATTAGTGGCAGTTTAACCCGAGCTGTTTGGGAGCTTAATACTAAACAAGCTGTCGATATTTCCGAAGGGCTAATTGCAATCCCACTAATTAAGGGGATTACCGTTACCGATGAAGCAAACGATATAATTACTCAGCTTGGTGAAGTACTCACTCTACCAGCTGAAACTTCTCAAGAAGCCTATAGCGAACATCAAAGTATAAGCTCGTTAAGCGAAGGGTTGTTCGGCCACTCATTCCCACTAATTTTTGAATTTTCAGGGCGTACTACCACTGTTGGTACTGTGACATTATTATCAAGTAATGATGTTATATTTAGCCGAATTGAAGTTGGCATATATTTTCTCATCGGCAATGCCATCGTAAAAACAGCCTTTTTAGTGTTTTTATTCTCTTTAGCTTTCGCCAAATTATTGACTGAGCCGTTACAAGAACTTACAGAGCAAATGAAACAACTTGATCTTCATGACCCTGAAGCATCTAAATTTCATAGTATGAATAATGAAAAAAATGAAATAAATATCCTTGAAGACGCCTACAATAATCTCATTGATGAACTTGTTGAGTTTAAAGATAAACTTGCACTATCACAACGAGAAACTAATTTAGCCAATGATAAGTTAGACGAACAAAACCTACTCCTTGAACAAGAAGTTGCAAAGAAAACATCTACATTAAGCAGCACGTTATTACGCATGGAAGTTCAACAGAAAGAAATGCTTAAACAACAACACGAATTAGAAGCAGAAAACAACCGTCGACGTAAAACAGAAAGTACACTGATTACCACAAACAAAGATTTAAAAAGCTCCATTATTGAATTAAGTAAGGCCCAAGATAGATTGTTGGAAGCAGAAAAGATGTCATCCTTGGGTCAACTGAGTGCAGAAGTTTCCCATGAAATTAATACCCCAATTGGTATAAGCATAACTTCAACAAGTTACTTATCAGATATAATCAACAAATTACAACAAGATATTAATGACCAAAAACTATCAAAACGTACTATTGATAGCTTTATTGGTAATGCAAAACATAGCGTTGAACTGTTACTAAATAACTTGCAAAGAGCAGCAGAATTAATTGCCAGCTTCAAGCAAGTTGCGGTAGATCAAACTAATGACAAAGTTAGATTAATAAATGTCGCTAAATACCTTGATGAGATTATTCAATCAATTCATCCTAAGTTAAAGAAAACAAACCATTGTGTTAAAATTCACTGCGATCCACATATTGAAATTTATACCCACCCAGGTGCCATAGCTCAAATCATCATCAATTTAATTATCAATTCCATTGCACATGGTTTCTCAAATATTAACCGAGGTGAAATGGCTATTGATGTTACTGTTGAGCAACAAAGACTAGTAATACTTTTTACTGATAATGGTACTGGAGTTGATGATGAACAACTTGAGCAGCTATTTGACCCATTCTACACAACACAAGCAAATAATGGTGGTACCGGTTTAGGCACTCATATTATAAAAAATCTTGTCGTCGATACACTTAACGGTTCAATTAATGCTTACTCCAAAGTAGGTGAAGGCCTAAGCTATCGTATGACCTTCCCAGATATGCGGTATAGTTAAAAGCTACTGCCTAAATAACATAATTCAGGTATGATAATCGGCAAAACATTCCCTTATCAGCCTAGGATTTATTTATGTGGTTTAAAAACCTATACTTTTTTGCTTTCACTCGTCCATTTGAGTGGTCAGAACAAGACTTAGAAAAGCACTTGTCAGAACACCTCTTTACTCCATTAGGCTCTACAGAGGTAGCTCATTTTGGCTGGATAAACGCTTTAGGAAAACATGGCGATACCAGTGTGCACACAGCGAACGGTAACTTTCTAATTTGTGCACGTAAAGAAGAAAAAATGCTCCCCGCTTCAGTCATAAAAGATATGGTAGAAGAAAAAGTAAACCTCCTTGAACAGGAGCAAGGGCGTGGTGCTACAAAGAAAGAAAAAGAACAATTCAAAGAAGATATCACGTTTGAATTACTACCACGTGCTTTTTCTCGCATTACCGACACTCATGCTTATATCAGCCCTGTTAATAATATAATTGTTATCAATTCAAGCTCTCGCGGTAAAGCCGAAGATTTATTAGCACTATTACGAAAAGTTCTTGGCACTTTACCTGTGACAAGCTTTGACCCTGATATATGTGTTGATGAAACCATGACTGACTGGTTAAACGAACAAAGTTTAGGTAGTAAATTCACGCTAGGAATGGAAGCTGAATTTAACGCATTAGGTGATGATGGCGCTGTAGTAAGAGTGAAAAACCAAGATTTAATTGGTGATGAAATTAAATCACACCTTGATGCAGATAAATACGTAGTTAAAGTAGCACTTGAATGGGATGAATCACTCTCATTTATTTTATGTGATGACTTAGCAATAAAACGTGTGAAATTTTTTGATGTAATACACGAACAAAATGATGATATCGATAGCGATGACGTAGTTGCGAAACTTGATGCTGATTTCGCCCTAATGGCTGGCGAATTAAACCGATTTATAGTTGATTTATTGGCTGAATTCTCTATGAAAACAACAGATCATTTAGAGCAAGATTAAAGCTAATTACAATTAATAATATAAAAAGGGTGAAATAGTATCGCCCTTTTTATTTATCAATCGTTATAGCTTAATCTAGCACTTAGCGCAGCTATCTAAATGAACATGGACCTTATTGTTTCACATTTTTCTTTGAACTCATCACTATCCATATAATCGACTTCGGGTAAAATTCCTTTCTTAGTATAACTACCTAAAAGAGCCTCTTTAGTTGACTCATTTTTAAAGACATTATGATAGATCGCTCCAGCACGAATGAAATCTAAATAGTGCACTTCTGTTGGTAAAATAGTTAAATCACTCCAACTTTCAGCCAATAAGGTGAATTCATCAGAAAACCCCCAACTACGTGTAATTGCCCCACCAACTCGCCCTGATAACTTAATAATTGCTTGTTGTAAAAATGTAGGGTTTGCAAAAACATCGGGATGATTCTCTGCTTCAGTTAATATAGGTAATACACCAATATTATGTATTAATGCAGCCAAGGTTATAGTGTCAAGAGAAAGCGAGGTATGTTTGTGCTCTTTTAGATACATATCCATCAGGCTTATCGCCACAGAAGCAATATCAATAGTTTTGACCCAAGCTTTATTCATATACATAGTCACTACATCATTATGTGATACAAAAACCTGCTCAATAGCCATCGCCGTAGCAATACTTTTTATTTGTCTTAAACCAATACGTGTTACTGCCTGTGGTACAGTTTCAACTTTAACACTGCGCCCCAAAATAGCACTATTAGCTACTTTGAGCATACCCAAGGATAAAGCAGGATCTTGAGCAATAATATCACTCATATGATTTAGATTAATATCAGGATCATCAGCTGCGCTTCTTACCTTTAATGCAACCTCAGGTAATGTTGGCAATACCAAAGTGTCTTGCTTTATCTTCTCTGTCAAAATAGTATACAGGGCATTTTCGGTTGCCATAAATCCACCTTTATTTTTATCGTGCTTATACTTAAAAGTAGCACATTTTTTTAAAATTAATATTTTTTCTTAATGCTTTTCAAGATAATAGCTAAAGTATTTCGAGGGAGCTTAAAGTTATACCAATTCCATTAAGTTTGTGATCTTGTTGTGCGAAGGAAAAATAAATCAAGGTAAGGCGCTCGATTGAGCAATAGCTGGCTATTGGGATTGAGAGCACGAATTCTTGGGGTATTTTAACCAGCACAAGTGGGCAATAATTTAATGGAATTGGTATTAATACACTGCATAGCTAGGGCTCTCACTAAAAAACATTGATCCAGATCACATCACGCTCACTTCTAAATGGTAGAGGTAATTTCTTCCAGATATAATATGCCGTTATTTTTTCGTTTCCATTTATCCTTCAATTTGAGTACCCCATGATTAAACCTGAACTTCTTTCCCCTGCCGGTAGTTTGAAAAACATGCGATATGCCTTTGCCTATGGCGCAGATGCTGTGTATGCAGGTCAACCTCGCTACTCCTTACGCGTAAGAAATAACGAATTTACTCTGGAAAACATTCAAATTGGTATTAATGAAGCGCATCTGCTGGGTAAGAAGTTCTACCTAGTTAATAATATTGCCCCGCATAACGGTAAGTTAAAGACATTCCTTAAAGATATATCACCTGTTATAGCCATGAAACCAGACGCATTAATTATGTCCGATCCTGGACTAATTATGTTGGTGAGAGAAAACTTCCCTAACATGCCAATTCATTTATCCGTACAAGCTAATGCGGTCAACTGGGCAACAGTTAAATTTTGGCAACAACAAGGGGTAGAACGGGTGATATTATCAAGAGAGCTTTCGCTTGATGAAATTGAAGATATCCGTTTCCATTGTCCTGAAATGGAGTTAGAAGTATTTGTCCATGGCGCGCTTTGCATGGCATATTCTGGCCGCTGCTTACTTTCAGGTTATATCAACAAGCGAGATCCAAATCAGGGAACTTGTACAAATTCTTGTCGCTGGAAATATGACACGCACAAAGCCAAAGAGACAGAAACAGGCGATATTATTGCAGTAAAACCAAAAAAAATGGAAATATATACGCCAGAAAAAGAAATTGTCATCCCGACTCAACAACCTATTAATGATGTTATTTTACTGCAAGAGCAAGGTCGCCCTGGCGAGTATATGCCTGCATTTGAAGATGAACACGGTACTTACATCATGAACTCTAAAGATTTACGTGCAGTAGAACATGTCGAACGTTTAGTTAAAATGGGGGTACACTCATTAAAAATTGAAGGCCGAACTAAGTCATTTTATTACTGCGCTAGAACGGCTCAAGTTTATGGTAAGGCAATTAATGATGCCGCAACCGGTAGAGCATTTAACCCTAACCTGAAAAACGATTTAGAACACCTTGCCCACCGTGGTTATACAGAAGGTTTTTTACAGAGACACCGCCACGGTGATACACAAAACTATGAATACGGTTATTCTAAAAGTGACAGCCAACAATTTGTCGGAGAGGTATTAGGCCGTAACCCGGAAAATGGGCTTGTTGAAATTGAGGTAAAAAATAAATTTCTAATCGGCGACCAGCTTGAACTGATGACTCCGGCCGGCAATCAAACGTTTATTCTTAACAATATGATTAACAGTAAAACAGGTGGAAGTATCACTGATGCCAAAGGCTCTGGACATAAGGTGGCTATAGAACTTGATTCCGATATAGCATTAGACTTTGGTATTATCATGCGATATTTAGATGAAGGTGGTACTACACGTCATCCATTTGCTCAAAAACCATCAACTTAAAGCCTGCCAACATAATAGCAATGGGTACATTATATGATATTAACTTCGTGGTATTTTTAAGATGGCATTAAAAATTTTAGACACATGCATCAATTGTGATATGTGCGATCCAGAATGCCCAAACGAGGCAATCACTCTTGGTGATGAAATTTATGAGATTAATACAGATAAGTGTACTGAATGCGTAGGCCATTATGAGAAGCCGACCTGTGTGAATGTTTGTCCTATTGACTGCGTAAAACCGGATCCAGACCATATTGAAGATGAAAGTACATTATTAACAAAATTTATTAACATGTACGGTTAACAAAAATTTTTATCTATATATGTTTAAAATAAAAAACCCTAAAGTGAAGCTCTCAACAGGGTTTTACTTACGTAGCAAACAACGACTACCCAGTATCCTTACCTAGTCGGTAATTTAATATCTTTTAAAAACTCATCCACTTCGTGGTTATTCTTCAATAACATAGCACGTGTGACAATATCTTTGGTTAAATGTGGTGCAAACCGTTCAATAAAGTCGTACATATATGCACGTAAAAAGCTGCCTCTTCTAAAGCCAATCTTAGTTGTACTAGCTTTAAATAGATGACTTGCATCAATAACGACTAGATCACTATCAATACGACTATCAATTGCCATTGAAGCAATAACACCAACACCAACACCTAAACGTACATAAGTTTTAATTACGTCGGCATCCGTAGCAGTAAATGCTATTTTAGGTTTTGCCCCAGCAGCATCAAATGCAGCATCGAGCTCAGAACGACCTGTAAAGCCAAAAACGTAAGTAACCAATGAATATTTGGCAATATCCGCTATGGTTATATTTTGCTTTTTAGCTAAAGGATGATCTGGACGTACTATAATGCTTCGATTCCAATGATAACAAGGTAGCATCACTAAATCGTTATACAAGTGTAACGATTCAGTGGCAATGGCGAAATCAGCATCACCTTTAGCGGCCGCATCACTTATTTGTGCTGGTGTACCTTGAGACATGTGCAAAGAAACTTTGTTATACCGTTTAATAAACCCCTTAATGACATCAGGCAACGCATATCGAGCTTGAGTATGTGTTGTGGCAATACGCAACTTACCTTCATCAGGCTGAGTGTGTTCTCGGGCGACAGCCTTTATACCTTCAACTTTTGAAAGGATTTTAGTGGCAATATCAATAACATCTTGACCAGCTTCAGTGACATGGGTCAAATGTTTGCCGCTTCGACCAAATATTTGAATACCTAACTCATCCTCAAGCATTCTGACTTGCTTAGAGATACCAGGCTGAGAGGTAAATAAACTATCTGCTGTGGCAGAAACATTTAAGTTGTTATTTAATACTTCAACGATGTAACGCAATTGCTGTAATTTCATATAAATACTCAAGTAGCATTAATAAATGCGAATTTTTGGCCTTCTTATGCAAAAATAATATACTTAATTGAACATTTATTCCATAATATTTTTTTAGTTTTTGTAAATAAAATTCTCCACTTTTGACTAAAAAGGATAAAATTATTTTTCACTTAGTTATACTATTATTATCAATCGTTATTTTTCAGCCCTTTTTAAGTTAAATATGCAACTAGCGCTATGCTAAACAAAACATTTTTTGTAGACTGCTTAGTAGTTTACTTTTTCAAGAGAATCTTAGATGGTCGCTATTATTGTTGGTTTAATTATTGCCTTAATCATTATTGTTGTGGTGGTTAGCTCTATTCAACAACATAAAGAAAAACTAGAGGCAGAAAAACGTATAAAAGTATCTAAGCAAAAAGCGATTATTGATGAAAGTGAAGAATTAATTTTTAATTTAGCCAACTTACCCAGTAACCCTAATATTGTCAAAATATTGAACCGCCGAAGCTTGAATGCAGCTAAAACGATGCAAGAACTAATGCCTGAAGTAAAAGGCATAAAAAAAAGAGCTCAAGAGTTAACATCTCGATTAAAAGCTTCTGAAGACCTTGCGGAAAGTCAATCAGGTACAGAAGAAAACTTTACCTTGCCAGATAATGAACAACAGCTCGTAGCTATTTTACAGTGCATTAAGAAGTTAAGAGTAGTATTAAAGTCAGAGCAAAGTAAGGGTGCACTTGACGCACAAACATTTACCGCTGAAGACCAAAAACTAGCAACTATGCAGTTAAAAATTAATATTGAAAGTTTGGTCAAACGTGGTACCCAAGCTTTCAGTAAAGAAATGCTCGGGTCTGCTAGGCAATACTTCGAAAAAGCCCTACAGAGTTTAGCAAGCACTACAGTAAAAAATGACTATGTAACCACTAGGCATGCTGATATAACTCAACAATTAGAAGATATTACTGACGCATTGAAACATACAAATGCCAAAGACGCAGCGAAGAAAGCTAAAAGTGAAGAAGATGAACTGGACTTACTGTTCCAACCGAAGAAAAAATGGTAAAGCTACCACTAAGCCAGCTTCTTGCTGGCTATATTTGCACCTTTTAAGAGTCTTTCCTCGTGGAAGCAACTAACACCATTAACCTTCCCTCCTTTTTGCGCCGAACAATGAAAGCATATGCTTTAAAAGCCTATATACGAGAGTTGGACTGTGATTTAAGTCGCATTGGTCGCTCACGGAATTGGCAGCTAAAAGCAAGTTTTGGCCAAATACAGCGCATAATTACATTTATTGAACAAGAAGAACAGGAAAGCTGGTTGTGGCTTAGTAAGTTACTTAGAAAAGAGTATCAACATTTAAGCCATGACAACCTTTTAGCGCTAGCAAGACGTATGGATAATATTACAGTCACTGTGTTAATGAGCTATACGGATTGTACTGTTAAACAAGCAAGAAAGGTTATAGACGAGCTAGAGGGCTTTGATTAGACCTCAAACTATCCTGAAAAATCTGGCTACTCCCTTGATGAAGCGACACCAAACCAAAAACTAGACAAAAAAATAGATACCATCGGGTATCTATTTTCATTTAGTCTCTGCTCAGAATAAACTACTCAGTTGATGTTTTAGTTTTTTTCTTTACTGCTGCCTTTTTAGCAGCAGGCTTTTTAACTACTTTCTTTTTGGGCTTCGGAATATCTTCAACCCACTTACCATCAATGTATTTAGCAGTCCAGCCTGTTGCTTTAGGCTTGCCATCATCAGTCGCAATCTCCGTCATTACGTACTGCTCTTTCGTTTTACGGCTGTAACGTACTACCGACAAATTTCCTTCATTATCTTCGACTGGTGCATCAGCTAAGTAATAGAATTTTTCTGAAATTCTATCTCTAAATCGTTGAAGCTCAGCAACTTTCGGCGCTCGTGTTTCTCGAGAACGGGGGAAAGTATGTGCTGCAAGGAAGATACCTGCTGCGCCATCGCGAAGTACAAAATGAGCTTCAGACTTTTCACACTCAAGTTCAGGCAATTGCACTGGATCTTCTTTTGGTGGCGCAGCCTCACCACTAGCTAATAACTTACGAGTGTTTTTACATTCTTCATTGGTACAATCAAAGTATTTACCAAAGCGGCCAGATTTTAACTCCATAGGCGACTCACAACGGTCACAATCTAAAATTGGTCCATCATAGCCTTTAATCTTAAACTCGCCCTTTTCAACTTCAATACCATCACATACAGGGTTATTGCCACAAACATGTAACTTACGTGTTTCATCAATAAGGTAACTATCCATTGCAGTGCCACATTTATTACAACGATGCATTGCCATAAGTGCTTCGGTTTCAGCATCTTCAGCTAAAACACTTTCTGCTTCTTCACCAGCAGTTAAATTCATGGTTTTTGTACAGCGCTCTTTTGGTGGTAAAGCATAACCAGAACAACCTAAAAACACGCCTGTTTGTGCTGTTCGTATACCCATTTTTCGATTACAGGTAGGGCAATCAATATCCGTTAAAACTGGTTCATTATTTTGCATACCGCCATCTTCAGACGGTTGATCAGCTTTTGATAATTGCTTGGTAAAGTTATTATAAAACTCATCTAAAACAGCTTTCCAATCAGCAGTACCACCGGCTATTTCATCAAGCTCTTGTTCCATATTCGAAGTAAATTCATAACTCATTAACTTTTCAAAACTGCCAGATAAACTGTTAGTAACAATTTCACCCATTTTTTCAGCATAGAAACGCTTTTTGTCTAAACGAACATAACCTCGATCTTGAATCGTTGAAATTATTGACGCATACGTTGATGGTCGGCCAATAGATCGTTTTTCTAACTCTTTTACTAATGATGCCTCACCAAAACGAGCTGGAGGCTTAGTAAAATGTTGGCTTGGCTCAATATTGTCTAACGTTAATTTTTCGCCAACTTTTAAATCTGGTAAATGTGTATCATCACCTTTACTTAATTGAGGGTGAACTTTTGTCCAGCCATCAAATTGCATCACTCGACCTTTTGCTTTTAAATCAAAGCTAGCAGCGCTAATCGTTAGCGTACTTACGGTATAACGAGCTGCAGTCATTTGACAAGCAACAAATTGGCGCCAAATCAGTTCATAAAGCTTCTTGGCATCTGGCTCAATACCTTCAAGGAATGCAGCTTCAAGTTTTACATTAGACGGACGTATTGCTTCATGCGCCTCTTGAGCACCAGCCTTGGAGCCGTAAGTTTTTGCATTTTCTGGCAAGTAGTTTTCACCAAAACTATCAGCAATGTAATTACGGCACATTTCTACCGCGTCTTTACTCAAATTAGTTGAATCGGTACGCATATAAGTTATATGACCCGCTTCATACAAACGTTGGGCTAACCCCATAGTACGTTTTACACCATAACCTAATTTAGTGCTGGCAGCTTGCTGTAATGTAGAAGTAATGAAGGGTGCCGACGGTGTACTTTTAGACGGTCTATCTTCACGTTTACTGACCGCATAATCAGCCGGATTTAGTATAGCTAAAGCGGCATTAGTTTGTTTTTCATTCGTTGGCTTAAATGCTTTACCATTTTCATGGGTAACATCAAGGGTAAGTGCTTCACCGGTTTCAGCATGTGTATCTACAGCAATTTCCCAAAATTCTTTTGGGTCAAAAGCTTTGATTTCACGCTCTTTTTCTACCACTAATTTTACCGCAACAGATTGTACTCGCCCAGCAGATAAACCGCGGGCAACTTTTTTCCATAATAGCGGACTAACCATAAAGCCAACTACGCGATCTAAGAACCGTCTAGCTTGCTGAGCATTTACACCAGGCATACTCAATTCGCCGGGTGTAGAAAATGCCTGTTGAATTGAACTTTCAGTTATTTCATTGAAAACTACACGACGAAATTTTTCATCTTCTCCGCCAATAATTTCTTTTAAATGCCAAGCAATCGCTTCTCCCTCGCGATCCAAATCGGTCGCGAGATAGATAATGTCAGCTTTTTCTGCCAGCTTTTGAAGTTCAGTAACAACTTTCTCTTTGCCTGGCAGTATCTGATAGTTAGCCGCCCAGTTTTTCTCTGGGTCAATACCCATGCGATTAACAAGTGCTTGTTTATCACGCTTTGCTTTATATTTTGCTTTTGCCTCTGGTGCCATTTTACGCACTTCAGCTGGTGATTTTGCAGCGACTTTTTTACCCGTGCTGCTATGCGGAAGATCACGTACATGACCAACACTCGACTTTACAATAAAGTCCTTACCTAAATATTTATTAATTGTTTTCGCTTTGGCTGGCGACTCGACAATAACCAGTGATTTTGCCATAAAAATTTATAATCCTTCGATAAAGGCAAATTATTTTTTGCCTTTTTATTCAAACGCTAATTTGGTCAACAAAGTGCGAGCGTACTTGTTAAGACTCTGCTAGCGATAAAAAAAACATCTTATTTAAAATTATTCTCTGCATAACTATTTATAGGTATATCTATAAATATGCAAACTGACAAGTAATTATTTTACTTCACAGGAAATGCTATTCACCCACATAGTGGTTTTAGCTATAATAGGCATTAATTAATATCTCTGTGCGCTTAGTCACATTTTGCCTACTTTTAGCGGCAATCATAATCGACTTTACGATAAAACATAAGAGCATAATGTTAAATAAATTCAAATAATGAAAGTATAAGGGTCATCTACCGACACCGATAACCCATGTCTATAATCTAACTGAGACCCTACATGACAACAATTACCCCCACATTTTATCAAAAACTTAGCAATTGTTTATGTCCTCCCGGTAATGGCGTATTTACAGTAAATACCGCTAAAGAGCGTAAAGAGCAACTGCACCAAAAGATTTTTGGACAAGCGATAGGTATTGAAGATTTATGGAAAGAGTCATTAAAACAACTCCCAGACGCATCTAAAGCTGTCATTTTAGGTATAGCATCCGATTGTGGCGGCGGAATTTTACGTGGTGCCAACTGGGGTCCATTATTTTTACGCTCAACGTTATTAGAAACGTATCCAGAATTAGCCGCATTTGATCTCGGTGACGTTCGTGTTATTCCACACTTGTTAGCAGATAAATACTTAAATGAAGCGACCATAGCAAATTGCAGAAAAGCCCTATATCAAGATGAACATAGTAATTATGCCATTAGTCCTTTAAGTATAACCGAAGATGTTTTACATGACTTTTACGCCGAATTTCCAGAAAAAGGAGTTTTTGGTATAGGTGGTGATCACAGTGTTAGCTATCCATTAACTAAAGCATACCTACAAGCTAAAAAGCAACAAGGTAAACGCGCTGCAATCATTCACTTTGATGCTCATACCGACTTATTGATAGAACGTTTAGGTATTGATCTATGTTTTGGCTCTTGGTGTACCCATATACTTGATGATTTACCAGAGAAACATCATTTAATTCAAATTGGTATTCGCTCTAGTGGTAGACCACAAAGTCACTGGGAAGAGACTTTTGGTGTAAGACAACATTGGGCCAAAGACATTAAAGCTCACGGCATAGAAGAAACAATAACGAACATCCTAGATCAACTTAAGGATGAGAATATAGATGAGCTTTACGTAAGCTTTGATATTGATGCCATTGATGACAGCTTTGCTAGTGCAACAGGTACACCAGAGCCTGATGGTCTAATGCCAAGTGATGCCATGAATATCTTACGTGCATTAGCAGCTAAATATCCAATTACTGGCGCAGATATGATGGAGATTGCCCCTTTTACTGACAGTTCAGGCCAAGGTGAAGCAGGCCGAGATAAAACGTTGAAAGTAGGTGCTGAGATTTCAGCATTCTTACTTGAAGAAATAGCTAAGTAGAGATTATTTAGAATAATAATTAAGCATAAAAAAGGCTCCTGAGGAGCCTTTAAAATAATCAGTGCACTAACTAATGTTAATCTTGACTGATATTATCACTACAATTATTAGATAACCCAAATGGGCCTATCGTGTCTATCCCTTGAGTAGGTGGTGATATATCTTCATCATTAACATCATTAACAAATACGGGTAGTGTAAAAATAGCTTGAGTTGAACTTTCAGTGCCTGTTACTTTACCAGACACAATAAGCTTTACATCTAGCCAATGTGCATAACTTTGTGCATAAAGCACTCTAATAACTGATCGTCCATCAGAGTTTGTTATAAACGTGCCCGAAATTGAGACAATATTACCAGGTGTTAGTTCATTATCCCCATTGAAGTCTTCACCGTCGTCCAAAATACCATTAAAATTAACGTCTTCATTTGTACATTCTGTTTTTGAAAGGTAGCTTGGAGACGGATCGTTTGTTGAACCAGCACCTCTTGCAATCCAAGTTACAAACTTACCCTCAGCGTCATAACCTCGTATCCAAAGACCTTTGTAATAATTCTCTGGAATTGCTGAAATGGTTAATTCTACATTCTCAACAGCATTCGACTCCGCATCAGTAACAAAAACAGAATACTCTTTCACGTAATCTGTACTGCCTAATTCTTCCAGTTGATTACCTGTACCTAATGAAATAAATAACTCTCGCTCTGCTACCGTTAAGGTTACAGTATTCGTTATTGCAGGTGTGTCTTCGACAACGGCAGTAATTGATACAGCATCTTTTGCAGAGGTGCTATTCGATGTGTAAATTGTCGATGTACTACCACTACTATCAGTTACAGCTGTAGCTGGGAAGATTGAACCGCCACTGATATCATCTAAAATAAATTTTATTTTTTTATTTTTAACTAAATTACCATTAGCATCCTGAACAACTACAGAAATAGTAGAAGTTTGCTCATTCGGTCCAATTGAGTTTGGGGATGCTTGCGCTTTGATGGTTGCAGCACTATCAGCGAAGAATTCAAACTCAAGCTGGTTAGTAAGCTCAATAGCTTTACCAGCAACAATATCTGATCCAACTAAAGTAACCAATGCTTTACCTGCATCATCAGAGGTCAAATTAACAGTGACTTTTCCGTTAACAGTTGTTGCAGAGTTTACACTGAGAGCACCACGAGTGGTGGTAAACGTAACCATTTTTCCATCAGGGACAGATATAGCATCTCTTTGCCAAGTTAAGGTAACTGAGGCTGTTTGTGCTAATGACACATCTGGTACTATCGGTGTATTTGATGGGTTTACTGTATCAGTGCCATTACTAAAACTAGTGAATAAGAACGAATCTGCTTGTACTGAAACACCTTTATTAGTTGAGGCCCCAAGGGAGGAAACAATAATACTGTTAGTACCACCGGTTGTACCCGTCGCTTTTATAGTCGCTTGCCCTTCACTGTCAGTGGTTACGCTTGTAGGAATGGTAATACCCGCAATATTACCGCCTGAGTCTGTTGAAATACCTGACAATGAAATAGCTACCGATGCTTTTGCTACGCCATTACCGTCAGAATCTAGTACTTTAACAATATAACTTGCTTCATCATTTAATGATAACGAACTAGAGCCTGTTAACGTTAATGTTGTACCCAGGACATCAATTTCCAATGTATCAGTAATTTCGCCAGTCGTTACTGTTGCTGTAATCGTTCGATTACTCGGTTCGGCTTGTGTAGATAACTTCATACTCACTTTACCATCAGCGCCAGTAACATTCGTACTATTGCCAGAACTATCGAGTATTTTTTCTAAAGAACCTGAATCAGAGGAAAAGTTGATAGTAACCCCTTCAAGTAGATTGTTACTTTCATCTTTTACAATTGCGGTTAATTCAATAGATTGAGCACCGCTAGAAGCTAATTGTTGTGAACTAGCAAACAATGATATTGACGAAGCTACAGGCTCCCCAACGATGACTTTTTCACCATCACCAAGGCTATTAAAGCTAATATTATCCGTAGCATCAGTGTATTTCGCAATAACATTCACCGAGCCCTTCATGTCTGTTACTTTGACATCAATAGTTGCGTTACCATTGGCATCTGTAGTTACAGCTCCAGAGGTCGGATCTAATGTAGCTGAGTTTTCAATAGCAAGACTGAAAGTAACGGTTTTATTTGCCACAGGTGAATTATTTTCAGTAACATTTGCGGTTACCTTAACGATGTTAGCTGCCGCTAAATCACCTTCTGATTTTGTTACTGTTAAAGCAACTGTATTTGGTGTGCTGCCGTCATCACCACCTGTGAGGTCACCATCTCCATCACCACAAGCTACGAGTGTCAACATTGACATCAGTAACATGGTAAAACTTAAACGTCGAAGTAACTGCATAGAGCTTCCCTAAAATTATTTTTTATTTTACTTACTTTAACCATATTAACCGATAAATAACAAAAAGGTACTGCTTATTATAAAAAAATCACATTTATTTGACGGGTTAACTAAGCCTTTCTTCAACTCGAATACAAACACCTTAATAAAGTAGTTTTTAATCCCGTAAATAATTGCTAACCTTCATCATTAAAATTTTGTTGTAATATATATTTAGTAGTTACCACTTAACTTACACCCCAGCCGAAGTAGCATAGACACTATGACAGTAGAACAAACAAGTTCCACAGTACTAAAAAAAACGAGTTTAACTAGCCGAATTGTTATCGGTATGGTTGCCGGCATTTTATTAGGAACCTTTTTGCAATGGTTAATGCCAAATGGAACCGACAAAATAATTAGCCTTTATTTATTTGATATATCATTAAAAGGTTTACTAGTTGATGGTGTTTTAGAGGTCATTGGTCAAATATTTATGGCCAGTTTGCGTATGTTAGTTGTGCCATTGGTTTTTGTATCTTTGGTCTGTGGTGTTTGCTCATTAAAAGATACAAGTAAACTTGGCCGTATTGGCGGTAAAGCGATTGCTTTATACTTGGCTACTACAGCAATCGCTATCAGTTTTGCTATTTTCATAGCACTAATCATAGCTCCAGGAGAAGGAGTAAATATGGTAACAAACAGTAGCTTTACGAGTAGAGAAGCGCCCTCGCTCGCACAAGTTATTATTCAAATGTTTCCTACCAACCCCTTTGCTTCCTTTGCTCAAGGGAACATGTTACAAGTAATTGTTTTTGCCTTACTGTTTGGTATTGCTATTGCTCTTTCAGGTAAAGCAGGGGAACGCATCGCTACACTTTTTGAAGATTTAAGTGAAGTCATCATGCGCTTAGTTACTATCTTAATGAATATTGCTCCTTATGGCGTATTTGCTTTATTGGCAACATTGTTTACTACAGTGTCATTAACTACTTTTGGTAACTTAATAGAATACTTCTTAGTGGTGTTTTTTGTATTGGTTATTCACGCACTTGTGACTTACCCTGTTATTTTAAAACTATTAACTGGTTTAAACCCGGTTATCTTTTTAAAGAAAATGCGAGACGCTGCTATATTTGCGTTCTCAACAGCCAGCTCCAACGCCACTATCCCTGTCACTTTAGAAACCGCAACAAAGAAGATGGGTGTTAAAAACTCAATAGCTTCATTTACCGTACCACTTGGCGCTACCATTAACATGGATGGCACAGCAATAATGCAAGGTGTTGCTACTGTTTTTATCGCACAAGTATTTACTCAAGATTTAACATTAGCTGATTACTTAACGGTTATTCTTACGGCGACACTTGCCTCGATTGGCACCGCAGGAGTACCCGGTGTTGGTTTGATCATGCTTGCAATGGTATTAGAGCAAGTCGGCTTACCTGTTGAAGGTATTGCCCTTATTATTGGTGTTGACAGATTACTAGATATGACTCGCACTGCGGTAAATGTCACTGGCGATAGCATGGTAAGTATTGTTGTTGCTAACAGTGAGGAGCAATTTGATCAAAAGATGTACTTAGATCCCAAAGCTGGTCATAACATTGAAGAGATTGATTTTAAACACCTAAAAGACAACTAAGATCTTATATTAGATTGCCAACTTATGGCATGACGAAAAATAGAAAAAAAAGCCTTGCGGAGTACTCTCAGCAAGGCTTTTATTTTATCGGCTATTTAAATTATATTTCTTTAACAAGCATACTTTGTCATAACTAGCTTGGAAATATGTTGTTGCGTTGTAATAGCTTACCTAAAAAGCTTTCTGCTGATAGTGAAGCCGCTTTAGAGAACTTTTCCGCTAAACCTTTTTTCATTTCATATTTAATAGCGACCACTTTATGGCTTTTACTTTTTCCCTGTAAGTAGTCATCACTTGTTTGAATACTATCAACTAAACCTAACTCTAGGGCCGTGGTACCAAACCAATGCTCACCCGTTGCTACTTTGACAATATCTAAGCTCGGTCTGCGTTCACTAACAAAGTTCTTGAATAAGACATGAGTTTCTTCTAATTCTTCGATAAATTTCTCTTTACCTTTCTCAGTATTTTCACCAAACATGGTAACGGTGCGCTTAAATTCACCAGCTGTAAATTGTTCGAAATCAATATCATGCTTTTTAAGTAATTTGTTAAAGTTCGGCACTTGAGCAATAACGCCAATTGAACCTAATATAGCAAATGGAGCTGAAATGATATTATTAGCAACACATGCCATCATATAACCACCACTTGCAGCTACTTTATCAACAGAGACCGTTAATGGGATATTATGTTGGCGTAAACGGTCAAGCTGAGAAGATGCTAAACCATAACCATGCACCATACCGCCACCACTTTCTAGACGCACAAAGACTTCATCCTCAGGTTTAGCTACCGACAATATAGCGGTGATCTCTTCACGCAATGAAGAAACTTCTTTAGCATCAATACTGCCATTAAAATCAACAACAAACACATGCGCTTTGCTTGGCTCTTTCACTAATTCAGCTGAAGGCTCATCACCATCTTTAGCTACTTTTGCTTGGGCTTTGTCTGACTTTGCTTTTGCCTTATCTGCTTTTGCTTGCGCTTTAGCTTGCTTTTTATCTGCTTTTTCTTTTTCTTTATACTCTTCTTTACTTAATAAAGCATGAACAATATCTTCTTCTGTTTCACTAAACTGTTCAGACAGATCGGTGATATCTAGCTCACCCTTTTTATGTTGTTGCTTCATAGCAGCACCAGTAATAGCAATTATAATGGCTATTACTGCTAAAACAAAAGTAACAGTTTTTGCAAAAAACAAACCGTATTCATATAAAAATTCCAAGAGAACTCCTGAGGGTTAAAGTGTAAAAAATGGATAGTATAGTTACAGTAATTCTACACTATTTTATTGTATTGCAAACAATTTATACAGTCGCAAACTCACCTTATCATTTATTATGATTACACAATTTAATAAGAATAAAGTGCTTAATTGAATAACGGCAAGCCATTATCTAGAAGGTAACATTGTTACTAGATATTTCCCCCCTTAACTATGAGCACTTACTTATTTACTTATTTTACGGCTATAGGTATTAATACTAAGCAAAAAAAAACCCTCAAATGAGGGCTTTACAATCAAAAGTCATACTAACTTTATTTAACAACGTCAGTATTTGTTACTTGTATCAACTGTCCCATCGTCGCAAAGAAACCAACAACTTGACCTTGCATTTCTTGGGTAACAGCACCTGTCATAAGAGGATCCTGCACAGAAACACTGTTAGGTACAGGGTCTAATATTGAACCATGATGACCATAGATAAAACGAACTGCACCTGAACCTTCAGTTGTTTCGCTAACACTTGGTAACCCAAGTAAAGCAATTGCGCCTTCAGTGCCACCAAATGGCGTAGTTGTGACCCTATTTGGTACAACTTGGTCAGAACAGTTATCTGTAGATAAGATATCTTTACACTCAACACCGTTACTATCAACGCCATTACCAACAACTTCAATTAAATGTGTTGGTGTAGCATTCGTTTGAATAATACCGGCATAGTTTGCAGGGTCACCTGAATCAGTTACCGTTTGGGCAGCAAAGACAAATTTAGTGAAAGTAGCATTTAAGCCTGCTTGTTGCTCAGCAGTTAATGCCGCATAGAAAGTTAAATACGCAACAACTAACTCTTTTTCAGTTGCTGTAGATCTACCATTAGCATCTAACGGGTACATTGCATCAACCATAGCTTTAAACTCAGGTGAGGCGCTGTAGGTTAAATTAGCCTTTATCAAGTTACCGAAAGAGCCAGACTCCATTAAGAGGTTAGCAATCATTACGCCCGGCATTGCTTGTGTATTAGTTTTAACGGCAAATAGCGGGTCTACTTGCGCTTCTAGCGCAGAATTAGTTAAAGCAATAAAGTTTATACCAGTAATGGCACCTAAAGAATGTCCTAAGAAGTGTACATTGCTACCATCAACTTTTATTGGATTACCTTCAGTATGAAGGCCACCTAAGAAGTTTAAACCTAAACGCAAGCCAACTAAGTCAGAAGTAGATTGACGTAAATTATCTCGGGTAGTTAGTAAACTAGCTAAATTCATATAATGTGTTGCTGAAACTGTTGAAGCATTAATGTCATCAATACCATCTGGAACACCACCAGGGCCAGTTATATCAAAACCACGGCTACCACCTGGAAGTAAACCACCAAGAGCATCTGGATCACCATGTAGAGGGTGATTAATGGCGACTGTCGCAAAACCATATGCTGAGAGAATTCCTGTTATGGCTAGCATATCTTCTTTTTTCGATGTTATTCCGTGTTGCAATATAACAACTGGCCAGCCATTATCTGGTTCAACTAAATCAGCTGATAAATTTAAAGCTGGACGAACAGCATTCGCTACAGTGACATCTGGCGTAGTCATTTGCACAACAACAGGCATATTTACATTTGCTTTAGGCACAGGGCTAAACTTGGTTAAATGACGCTTTGTATCAAAGCCCAAAGCTCTAAGTCCTGGAGCAGGTAATGCTTTTGCCGCCGATATTTCCATACAAGTGCCATCATCAACACTCACTGGCTCAGCAGGAATAGTTCCAGCAGGCAGCTCTCCAGCAGCAATTTTTGCTGCCACACCAGCTAGTATAGCGCCGGAGTCACATAAAGACTTCCACCAATCATTTACTGGCGCCATGCCATTTTCTACGCTAGGCACACCAGAATAATATGGTAATGTAATGCTACCTTGCATAAAATTAGCCGTAGAATATAAAGGTATTAATGAATCAGGAATTTTACCAGCTAATATCTGAGCTACAGACATTCCAGTATCTTGAACACCAATTGTTGGTATACCTTGCATTGCATTAGCAACCATCGCAGGTACATTATTAGCCATCAATGCTTTTGCCGTAGACAATACATCGGTGGTTGATTGTGTCGTTAACGCCATTGTGTAGATCAATGACGTTTTATCAGCACCAGCTGATGTTATTGCATTTTCATAGCTATTTATAACGCCTTGCAAGAGCTTTTGATCATCAGTTACTAACGGGTTATTGGTGATATCTTGACGAACTGCTTCATAAGTTAGCGAGCCAGCAAGTGAAGTTCCATTACTATCTTTCAAGTTATTGGTTAACGCCAAGATATAAGATGTTTTAGCTTTAAGAGGCTTTAAAGGAACAACAGCAATACTATTGCCAGATGCTTGAGCCGCAAAATCAATACCAAAAGTTAATTCACCTACAACTTTACAAGCAGCGCCACGAGGCACTTCTTCACAACCTGGGTCACCGCCCATTAAGGTTTCAAATATTTTTACTGAGGCTGGATTTACCACTGAACTGCTATCTAGTGATGCACCGGTAGGAAAATCAACAGCAAGAACAAATGGATTAGTCGTAGACCAACCATCAATAGCGCCTATTGCAGTAGATGGCTCAGCATAATTGGGCGATGCAATTTCATTACCCTCTTCATCCTTTTCACCTGAAATTATATTGCCATCTTTATCCCTTGCAATAGGTATATTTAGGGTTCCGTCAGGAGACCCCGAAAATAGTAAATCATTAGGGACAGATAAAACGCCATTAGAAGGGTCAAAAACAATTCGCGCTAACGGCTTAACCGCTGAGCCATTATCTTTAACTTCTTGTTGTACATCTTCGATTGATTCGCTATCACAGGCGCTTAAACCTAGTGCACTAATAATCGCAAGACTGAGAGCTAGCTTTTTCATGTTGAATTCCCCAATGCCTTAAATTTTTATTATGTGTATTTATTAAAGTTATTTTAATTTCTTTGTTCAAGTAATAGTTCAAAACTAAGATCACGACAAAGTTCAAACTAACGTTTGAATAACTAGTTAGACCAGTCAAAGTTACCGTAAGATGTCGCCATGCGCTAGTAATTTTTTACTTTTTTGTTTGAAGTTGTCTTGTTTTGTGTTCTTTTGTGCTGTTTTTTCATGTTAATTAACTTTTCTCTCGTCAATGAAAATGCCAACGCGTAGAATAGGCGGGCAATTTTCTCACTCACAGCTTAAAGAACTTAATATGTTTAATTACCCGATAAAAGATGCTCATTTAGACAACAAAACGATTCTGGTCACCGGTGCTGGTGCCGGTATTGGTCGCATGGCTGCATTAACTTACGCTCAACTGGGAGCCACTGTTATTCTCCTTGGTAAAACAGTTAGTAAACTGGAAGCTGTCTATGATGAAATAATTGCTCTTGGGTTATCAGAGCCTGCCATAATTCCTTTAGATTTAAAAGGTGCTACAAAGCAAAACTATGTTGATATGTCTTCAACTATTGCGAGTCAATTTGGTAAACTTGATGGCGCATTACTTAATGCTTCTATTTTAGGCGAACTGACACCTTTTACTCAAATTCATGAACAAGTATTTAATGATGTAATGAAAGTTAACGTCACTGCACAATGCCAATTAGCTCAAGCACTAATACCTACATTATTACTAGCGCCTAAGCCGTCATTAGTTTTCACCTCATCTGGCGTTGGCAATCAAGGGCGTGCTTACTGGGGAGCTTACAGTATGTCTAAATTTGCGACTGAAGGTATGATGCAAGTTATTGCTGATGAATATGATGATTCAACTTTACGCTGTAATGCAATCAACCCTGGAGCAACAAATACCAATATGCGTTCTTGTGCTTTTCCTGCTGAAGATAAAGAGTCAATAGCCTCTGCTGAAGATATAATGCCTTTATATGTTTATTTAATGTCTGATGATAGTGACGAAGTAAATGGCCAAACTCTAAAGGCCCAGTAATTAAGGTAAACCCTTATCAAATTACCAATAAAAAAGGCAAGCTCGATGAGCTTGCCTTTTTTATTCATTAAAACTTATTAATAGGGAAGTTAGCGAAGTTCTCTTCTTAAAATTTTACCGACATTGGTTTTTGGTAATTCTTGACGAAACTCAACTAGTTTAGGTACTTTGTAGTTAGTTAGGTTTTCACGGCAGTGTTTAATAAGGGTTTCTTCTGTTAAATCATCTGATTTACTTACCACAAATATTTTAACAACTTCACCGGAAACTTCATGAGGAACACCAATTGCAGCTGACTCGAGTACACCTTCGTGCATGGCTAGCACTTCTTCAATTTCATTCGGGTAAACATTAAAACCAGAAACGATAATCATATCTTTTTTACGATCAACTATGGTGAAGAAACCTTTATCATTCATCATGGCAATATCGCCAGTGGCAAACCAACCATCTTTCAATACTTCAGCAGTAGCCTCAACACATTTATAATACCCTAACATGACTTGAGGACCTTTAACCCACATTTCTCCTGACTCGCCGATATCAGCTTCACTGCCATCTTCACGCATAATCTTAACATCAGTTGAAGAAGCCGGAAGACCTATACTGCCATCATAAGCAGCAAGGTTATAAGGACTTAATGTCACTAACGGGGCACATTCTGTTAAACCATAACCTTCTAACAAACGAGTACCCGTAACTTGCTGCCAACGCTCGGCAACAGGTCGTTGTACTGCCATTCCGCCACCCAGTGACATTTTTAGTGTGCTAAAGTTAAGCTCACTAAAACCTGGAGTATTTAATAGACCATTAAATAGTGTATTAACACCAGTAACAGCGGTGAATGGATATTTTGACAATTCTTTTACAAAGTTAGGCATATCTCTTGGGTTAGTAATTAATAAATTAGTACCACCCATAGTAAAGAAAGTTAGGCAGTTAGCTGTTAAGGCAAAAATATGATAAAGCGGTAATGCGGTCACCACTATTTCTTCACCTTCTTCTAGCAGCGGGCAAATAGCAGCTTTAGCTTGTTGTAAATTGGCAACCATATTACGGTGTGACAACATTGCACCTTTCGATAAACCTGTGGTGCCACCGGTATATTGCAAAAAGGCTAAGTCATCACCACATAATTCAACTGGGGCTAGCTTAAGCTTTAACCCTTTAGTTAGAACTGCATTGAAACGTATTGCTTGGGGTAGGTTAAAAGCGGGTACCATTTTCTTCACGTACTTAACAACACAGTTTACCACAGTGCCTTTAACTAAGCCTAAGCGATCACCTAGTGATGTCATAATGACATGTTTTACTGGTGTCTTATCAATAACTTTTTCTAACGTGGCAGCAAAGTTTTCTATGATCAACATTGCTTTGGTATCAGAGTCTTTTAATTGGTGTTCAAGCTCACGAGCAGTATACAAGGGATTAACGTTAACAACAGTCAAGCCTGCTAACAAGGCGCCAAATAAGGCAACAGGATACTGTAAACAGTTAGGTACCATTATAGCGAATTTATCGCCTTTCTCTAAACCTAAATCTTGCTGCAAGTAAGCAGCAAAAGCTGTCGCTTGTACAAAAAGCTCTTCATATGTAATTGAAGCACCCATATTGATGAAAGCAGTTTTTTCACTAAACTGAGAGGAATATTTAGTAAACATAGCCACAATTGATGGATACTTATCGGCATCTATTTCAAACGGCACGTCACTTGGGTAACTTTTTTCTAACCAAATCTTTTCCACAATGGCTTCCTCAGTAGGTAATTAGACATTAATCTTTCTGACAATGATTATATTTATGGGCAACTCTTATTTTAGTATCACTGTTTTATCAAATTTTTGCTCATTGCGCCACAAATTTAAACGCTTGTTTTAATTTTACTGAAGAAATCACAAAGTAACAGTGATAACTCTTCAGGTTGCTCCATATGCACATGATGTCCGCCAGGTAGTTTCGTTGTAGTTAAATGGTTAACATTGGCGGAAAACAGTTCGAGCCCTGTTAAAACCATTTTCATCCCTTTATCGCCATATATTAATTGCAATGGGCATTTAATATCAGAGTATAACTGTTGCCCTTGCGCTAAACTCAATCGATAGGGCGATACGATACGTAATCGAGAATCAGAACGCCAATGGTATAAAACACTTGACCCGTCAGCTATTTTTGATTTACTTGACTGAGATTTAACTGCCACTAGTGATCTCTGTACAATTAATTTAGCGTGTTCAAGTTTCAAATCAGAAACATTCATTCGAGCTTTTACAGCAATATCTTCAGTAAAACCTCGGTTAGCCTTAGCTGCTTTAACTCGACTCAACATTCCTTTTCGTAATTGCTCAGTGGTATTGTCTGCTGGTGCACAGATAAAACCAAACGAGTCAATCATAGTTAAAGATTTTACTTTCTCAGGAAATGCAGCCGCAAATGCACCGGCAACCATAGCCCCCATAGAATGAGCAACAATATCAATCGCTGGCCACTTATTAAGTGCAAACAGAGCGAGTAAATCACTAACGTAATCAAAAAAATGATAATGAGCACCAACACTTCTGTGGTCTGAATGTCCATGCCCAGGCCAGTCGACTGCAATAAGGTATTTATCTGACAGTAAGTTACCTCCCTTCATCAAGGGTAAAAAGCTAGCGGCATTATCCAAATAACCATGTAAACATAATACTGGTTGCTGAGATTTATCACCGCAAGCAATGCCTTTTAAAGTTAAACTATCGAGTTTAAAAGTAATTTCATCTACTTTAGGGAAATCAACCGGACATATATTTACTTTTTTTGTCATAGCCATAAGGGTAAGGCCTTGCTTTATTATAAGATTATTATGCGCTTTACTTATCTGTAGTTACTTTGGATTACTTTTAATTAATGAATAAAGCGCAACAACAGCTAAGGCGCACCATAACAATACCCAAACTAATTCAGGCACCATTGTCATAGCAGCTAAAGCAGCACCATCACCTAAATCACGACCATCAAATAAATACGTTGGGCTAAACAAGCTATTCAATAGAATGCTCAGACCAAAAAATTTTAATAATAATTGAAGATAGTACAAACGACGCATTTTAATTGTCATTACAAACATAACCGCTAGACTTGCGGTTATTATAATAGTCAGTATATCTCTTGCCCAAAATACAATTGAAGTAAGCAGTAAAACAATCATTAAACCGGAAAAAACTTGTGCGGTGCGCTGATGGCTATCGGCCAATTTAAAAATTAGCCAGCCCCATAGTGTTGCCCCTGCATAACCAAAGAAACTAATGATAAAACTTAAACCACCTTTGGAGGTACACACTCCAGAGCCATTGGGAAATAACTGAATACGTACAATTTCACCACCCGTAAGTAATGCTGCAATACCATGGCTAATTTCATGAAAATAGGTTTCTAGCCAATTAAGTGGAATAGAAATAAAGGGGATTTGTCTAATGATGATGGCAGCGACTAACAAAAAATATAGTTGATATTTTTGCCAAAAGCTGGCCGAAGTTGTGTCTGGGTTATTAGTCATTTTTACTGCCATAATTTGTTTCCATACCTAGTAATACCCGTTTCATTAAATTATTGCTCACTTGTGCCGGTCAGTGAAATACAGCTCTTCGTTGTTTTCAACCCCAATAGCAAGCTATTACTCAATCAAGTGCCTTGTCCTGAACTATATTCCCTAAGCACAACAAGATTACAAACTTAATGAGAGTGGTATAAATTTTATTTACCTGGAAGTTTTTTCCAAGACACAGTATCTCGAACGTATACTGGCTGAGCTTCTTCTGCTGTCAGTCCCTGACCTTGCTCTAATTTAACTTTTCCTATTACCAACATAGCTTCAGCCGTTGGAAAAAGGATATCAGGACTACCTTCATTGCTTTTTAATACTGATAGTTGTTCACTTAACTTTTCAGAATACGCATCCCAACCTGTACCAACAGCGTAGAATGGCTCTTTGACAAATTCAGATAACTGTTCTGCTAAATGCTCTGGTGGTGTCACTGCTTCAGCTTGTTTTGCTTTCATAATATTTTGTGCATCAAGTGAGTAATAACCATTATAAACTTCAGACATACGTGCATCGATAGCCGAAATCACATGTTCTTGACCATGCTTAATATAAGCCAGTTGAGCCATAGCTTGTAAGCTAGAAACACCAACAACAGGTAAGTCAGCTGAAAAGGCTAAGCCTTGCGCAACGCCCACACCTATGCGAACACCTGTAAAACTGCCGGGACCTTGACCAAAAATAAGGCCATCAATATCGGCTAATTCAATGCCAGCTTCTTTAAGCAGACCATCGATCATAGGTAATAAACGTAAGCTATGTGACTGCGGACAAAGCTCATAACTAGTATAGAGTTTATCACCTAGTTGAAGTGCTACAGAACAAGCTTCAGTAGAAGCATCAAGAGCCAAATAATTCACAATGATTACCTTTTAATTACCTTTAACAACCTTTTAACTACATTTAAGCAAGGTCTGTTGAACATTCAATATATATAATTTATCTAAATTAAATGCTTTCTTACTTCGCGACTCGAGGACTGATACATAGTTTTCTATGTGAAGTGCTTCGCAACAAAGAGCAGAAAGTATTTAAACAGATAACAATGACCTAAAGTATATCAACTAAATCAATCACAAACGTAACCGTTTGCCCAGCTAACGGGTGATTAAAATCAATAGTAACAGAATCACCATTAATTTCTTTAATCATGCCAGGTAACTCACCACCGGGTTGAGTGAAAGTAATAATATTACCTATTTTTGCAGGGACTTCAGCAGAAAATTTATCCAGCCCCATGTAATGGATATTATCTGGGTTTGTTTCACCAAAAGCATCTTTCGCTGCTAGAGTAAACTCCCTTGAATCACCTTTATTCATGCCAATTAGCTCAGCTTCAAACGCAGGAGAGATACTGTTATCCCCCATGATAATTTTTGCTGGTTTGTTATTTACTTTAGTACTATCTGCCGCTGAGCCATCACTTAGCTTCATAGTAATATGAACAAGGATGCTTGAGTCGTTTTGAATCTTTGCCTGTGTTGAATTTGTCATTACTCTCTTTCTACCTTGTTATTTTTTATCGCTTTCTATATTTTTAATGTCTTGATCTTCTTTATTAGCTTCTTTATTAGTAAATGATTCTAGAATCATTAGTGCTGCGCCAATAAATATAACTGAGTCGGCAATATTAAAAGCGGCAAAATGATACCCACTCCAGTGAAAATCGAGAAAATCAATTACATAGCCAAATAGTGCTCTATCAATTAAATTACCCACCGCGCCACTTAAAATTAGTGCAAAAGAAATACTTAATAAACGCTGTTGTTTTGGTGTTTTTGCCATCCAAACAAGAAAAACAATACTAGCAATACTAGCGATGGCAGTAAAAAACCATCGCTGCCACCCACCTTGATTAGCTAGAAAGCTAAAAGCTGCACCTTCATTATGAATATAATAAAGGTTGAAAAAGGGTAAAACAGACAAAGTCTCTTTATAGTCAAAAGTTCCGGCAACCCAATGTTTTGTAACCTGATCGATGATTAAACATAACAAGGTTAACCATAACCAACGCAAGCCTGTGTCGCTAAATAATTTTTTCAATGGGAGTAATCTCTTATGGCACAATTAAATTGTATTTGTTACACGTGTTAATTACGTGTCAAAACTAAATAAGCTACTACCTTCTCCTTATTATTAAGTAATAAGAAGCAGGTAATAGCCTGTTAACTTTACCTCAGCCAAATTGACTGATTAAGCGAACTGTCGAGTTTCGCCAGCGCCATCAATATTAGTAATACAACGACCACAAAGTGTTGGATGTATTTCGCTTTCGCCAATATCTGTAGTGACATGCCAACAACGCTCACATTTTTCACCTTCAGCAGAAGCCACTGATAACCATAAGCCTTCCACATCAGTTTCAAGCGAGTTTTCTGGTGCTGCTGTTACTGTTTCAATCGTCGCTTTTGAGGTAATTAAAACAAAGCGCAGCTCTTCACCTAATTTAGCTAATTTAGCAGATAGTTCAGCAGTTGCGAACAAGGTAACTTGTGCTTCTAATGCTTTACCAACAGACTTATCTTTTCTGGCTTGCTCTAACGCGCGGTTAACTTCACCACGAACAGTCAATAATTCAGTCCAGTACTCATTACCAAGTTCGTCAGCAGACTCACTATTGTCCGCTTGTTTACCTTCTTGCTTACTTTCCTGTTTAGTGAGGCCATCAAACCAAACACCAGTGAAAACAAATTCGTCACGTTCTCCATTTACAGGTGCAGGTAAAGCTTCCCAAATTTCTTGTGCTGTAAATGACAAGACTGGTGCCATCCACGCAGTCATGGCCTCAGCAATCAAATACATAGCAGTTTGACAAGAGCGACGTGCGTTTGAATCACTTTTAGCTGTGTATTGTCTGTCTTTAATAATATCAAGATAGAAACCACCAAGCTCGTTAGTACAGAAGTTCATTAATTTATGTACAACTACATGAAATTCATACTCATCATATGCGGTAATAATTTCTTCTTGTAGGCGTGCAGCTTTATCAACTACCCAACGATCAAGTGCAACCATATCTTCAACAGCTACCATATGATTAGCGGGTTCAAAACCTGTTAAATTAGATAATAAGAAACGTGATGTATTACGGATACGACGATATGCGTCAGCTTGTCGTTTAAATATTTCATCCGACACGGTGATTTCTTGCGTGTAGTTAACAGAGGCAGTCCATAAACGTAAGATATCAGCACCTAAGTTATTGGTAATGCTTGATGGTGTAACGACATTGCCTAATGACTTAGACATTTTATGGCCTTTAACATCAACAGTAAAACCGTGAGTCAGTACTTGTTTATATGGCGCTTTACCATTCATAGCAACTGATGAAATCATTGATGACATAAACCAACCACGATGTTGATCAGAGCCCTCAAGGTATAAATCAGCAATGCCATCAAATTCTTCACGGGCATTAATAACTGACTCATGTGTAGTACCTGAATCAAACCATACATCTAAAGTATCAGGTACTTTGATGTATTCTTTTGCATCATCACCGATTAGCTCGCTCGGCTCTAAATCGAACCACGCTTGGATACCTTCTTTTTCTACACGTAGCGCAATTTCTTCAATTAGCTCAATGCTGCGAGGATGCAAAGCACCAGTATCTTGATGGATGAATAATGCCATAGGCACGCCCCACGTACGTTGACGTGAAATACACCAATCTGGACGACCTTCAACCATAGATTCAATACGACGTTGGCCCCAATCAGGAATCCATTGAGTTTTTTCAATTTCGTTTAATGAATCTTGACGTAAACCTTTTTTGTCCATGCTGATAAACCACTGCGGCGTAGCACGGAAAATCAATGGCGTTTTATGACGCCAGCAATGTGGGTAAGAATGCTCTAGTGCGTGATGATGTACTAATGCACCTTTTTCTTTTAATAGCTCAACAACACTCGCATTAGCTTTAAAAACATGTTGTCCTGCCAATAAAGGAGTGTCCTCAAGGTAGACGCCGTTAGCGCCAACTGGGTTAGCAACTTCTAAGTCGTATAGTTTACCAACAACAAAATCTTCTACACCATGACCAGGCGCCGTATGTACACAACCAGTACCTGAATCAGTAGTAACATGTTCACCTAAAATAACCGGTACAGTAAAGTCATAGAAAGGATGCTGACATTGAACTAATTCTAGCTCCTGACCTTTACAAAAACCTAATGCGTGGTACTTATCAAAACCAAAGCGGTCCATACATGAACTAACTAAGTCTGAAGCAAGGATTAATCGTTGTTTTTTACCTTCAGTTTCACACTGAACTAAGGTGTATTCAACATCAGCATGCACTGAAATAGCTCGGTTAGCAGGTAATGTCCAAGGTGTTGTAGTCCAAATCACCATGCCAATCTCACCTTCGCCTTTATGGCCTTCTGGATGAGAGAACTTATCTGCAACCGTTTCATCGCTAATAACAAATTTGACATCAATAGCTGGTGATTGTTTATCTTTATATTCAACTTCAGCTTCAGCTAAAGATGAGCCACAATCTGTACACCAATGCACAGGTTTAAAGCCTTGGTGTAAGTGACCATTTTCAGCAATTTTACCTAATGAACGGATAATATTGGCTTCAGTACCAAAATCCATCGTTAAGTAAGGGTTTTCCCAATCAGCAAAGATACCTAAACGTTTGAAATCTTCTCGTTGACCATTAACTTGTTTAGCCGCATATTCACGACATTTTTTACGAAAGTCGCTAGCGCTAATCTTATGACCTGGTTTACCGACTTTTTTCTCAACCATTAATTCAATGGGTAAACCGTGACAATCCCAACCAGGTACAAATGGAGAGTTGAAATCAGATAAGTTTTTTGATTTAACAATAATATCTTTTAAAATTTTATTAACAGCATGACCTAAATGAATATTACCATTGGCATATGGAGGGCCATCATGCAAAATAAATGACTTTTTACCCTTCTTAGCTTCACGAATCTTGCCATAAAGATCTTTAGCCGCCCAATCTTTGAGCATGTTAGGTTCACGGTTAGCCATATTTCCTTTCATAGCGAAAGAAGTGGCAGGTAAGTTCAAGGTCTGTTTGTAATCACTCATTTAAATCATTATCCGTTTAGGTTGGCTGATATAGGAAACGAATCGCTATAAATATCAACCAGGTTTATAACTGTTAACTTATGTTAAATTGAATATATTTTTTAACTATCTCAAGTAAAGCCTAATTACAGCTTCACAATTAAAGACTTACGATAATACTTGTTTTGCTTGTTCACTATCTTGATGAATCTGCGCAGTTAGCGCTTCAAGGCTGTCGAACTTTATTACGGGGCGTAGTTTTTTCTTAACTATCACTTCAATGCATTGCCCATACAAACTTTCATCAAAATCAAATATATGTACTTCTAGTTGTTGCCTAATGCCATTAATCGTAGGTCTAGCGCCTACATTAGCAACACCTTTAAATAGGCCTTTATTGGTTTTCACCATTACGGCAAAGACCCCATTAAGCGGTGACACACGCCTTTTAAGCAAAACATTAGCCGTTGGAAATCCTAATTGACGACCACGCTTATCACCATGAAAAACCCTGCCAATAATGGAGTACTCTCTACCTAGCATTTGCTTCACTGTCACTAAGTCGTCTTGCTCTAATGCTTGACGAATAGCCGTTGAGCTAATTCTACAATCAGCCATTTTATAGCTAGCAGTGTCTGAGACATCAAAACCGAATTGTGCACCCGCTTGAGATAACATGGAGAAGTTACCTGTACGATTTTTACCAAAATGAAAATCATCGCCAACAATAAGGTGTTTTATGCCTAGTTTTTTTACTAACAAATTTTCGATAAAATGTTGGGCACTTTGACTGGCAAATTTTGCAGTAAAATTAACACAAATAAGTCGCTGAACCCCCAACTTAGCTAATAAATTATATTTATCGCGAAGACGGCATAAACGTGCTGGCGCCGTTTCTGGAGAAAATAACTCTTGTGGTTGAGGCTCAAAAACCAATACAGCTGAGACACAACTTAGTGCTTTAGCCTTACTAACCAGCGCTTTAATTACTTGCTGATGACCTAAGTGCACACCATCAAAGTTACCAATAGTTAATACACAACCATGATCTTGTAATCGAATATTATGTATACCGCGAACTAACTGCATTAGCTATTATTCTGCCTTCTACTATCACGCTAAATGGTCTAACTAAACTATTCGCTAAGCCATCGACTAAGTCTAACGAACCCCAATAATAGCGTCCGTATAAAATAAATCGACAAATTATATACCAGCGAGCGCTAATAATCAGCAGTTCAAACACTTTATTTATGCTTATTTTTATCTTTTTATAACCTTAAAGTCACCTAAACGTACACCTAACAAAATAATCATTATCATATAACTAGCTACACCAGAAATAATACATACCGTTAATTGCTCTACTTGTTTAGCGAAACTCATGACTAACCAGACATCAAAATCAGCAGATAATTGGTAAACGACCAAAGCCATAACTGCTGCACTAAGCATTAATTTACCAATAAAAATTAACGTTCTAGTCGATAACTGATAAATGCCTTGTTGCTTTAATCCTCGATATAACAACCAAGCATTTAATGTTGCAGATAATGTGGTTGCTAAAGCTAATCCGACATAGCCGATAAAAGGTGCCAACATTAGGTTAAAGACCATATTGGCAACCATGGCAATAATGCCGATTTTAACGGGTGTTTTAGTATCTTGTCGCGCGTAATAACCAGGGGCAAGTATTTTGATAAACATAAAGCTCAGCAAACCTGATAAGTAGGCAAATAATGCCATGGATACTTGTAATACTGTTTGTTGATCAAACTCGCCACGCATAAATAGCACCATAATAATCGGCTGTGCTAATACCATTAACCCTGCTAATGCTGGCCAGCCAAAAAGACTAATAACCCGAATCCCCCAATCTAGTGTGGCACTAAACTCCGCAGGACTATTTTTACTGTGCAGCTTTGACAAACTAGGCAGGATTACTGTCGCAATACCTATACCGAATAAGCCAAGAGGAAATTCCAATAATCTATCTGCATAATAGAGCCAACTTATAGACCCGGTAATTAAAAAGCTGGCAATAACAGTATCGAGCAGTAAATTTATTTGTGTTACGGAGACACCAAATAACGCAGGTACAATCAATTTACGTATTTTAGTGACTCCTTCACTGTGCCAAGCCCACTTAGGTTTTACCAACATCCCCGCTTGGTACATAAAAGGAATTTGGAACAGAAATTGAATTAGGCCTCCTAAAAACACCCCCCAAGCCAACGCGTGAGCTGGACTTGTTGTATATGATGCCCCAAAAATGGCCATTCCAATGATAGCAACATTTAGCAGTACCGGGGTAAAAGCCGCAACAGCAAACCGCCCCATAGTATTAAGCACTGCACCAGTTAGTGCAGCGAAACTAATAAACCATAAATAGGGGAAAGTTATTGATAATAAGTTACTCGCTAAATCGAACTTCTCTCCTCCTGGCACATCATTTAACCAATCGACAAACCAACCAGTACCGAAAAGTATCACAATCACAGGTGATGCAATCATGCCAATTAAAGTAACGATACTCACAATGACACCTAACGTACCTGAAACCTGTGCGATTAATAAGCGCGTTTGTTCATGATTATTTTTTTTATTGTTTTTCTGCGCATTTTGCTCGTCTTTAATTTGAAATTCACTCAACACAGGAACAAAAGCCTGAGCAAATGCTCCCTCCGCGAACAATCTACGTAAAAAGTTAGGGATTTTATTAGCTAATAAAAATACATCGGACATAGCGCCCGCCCCCATCACATTAGCAATAACAACATCTCGAACTAATCCTAGCACTCGAGAAACCAAAGTCATCACACTAACAATCACCCCTGATTTAATTAACTTTTTACTCAAAAAACATCCCTCAACTAAAATGACAACCGGCTATGCATAGCTATTCGCTAATATAACCTGAACACGTTTTAATACATGATTATTTAAGAGTGTATATTTCAACAGCTTAACTACCTTTTAAACAGAATTCAGGCGATGTAAAAGTAAAGCAAAAACACAACAAAAATAAATAATGTGTATTATGTGATGATTTTAACTATTTAAACAATGTATACTTAGCGCTGTTCACAACATGTTTTGTTCTATCGACGTAAATTAGTCGTAAACATCAACCATATTCCTTTTGATTGCTTTTTTATCGTTAACTTTTTATCGATAAGATTAAATTAAACAATTAAAACATTTGACAAACAGCTAAAAAAAAGGCATATTTCGTCGCCTTAAATTTAAGCTTATAATCACTCTTTTAGGAGAATACCTTGGCTAACTCAAAGCAAGCTAAGAAGCGCGCAGGACAATCTGAAAAGCGCCGTCAACATAATGCAAGTCGTCGCTCAATGATGCGTACTTTAGTAAAAAAAGTACTAGCAGCAATTGAAGCTGGTGACAAAGAAGTAGCAACTAAAGAATTAGCTGCTGCTACACCAACTTTAGATCGTTACGCAAGTAAAGGTCTTATTCATAAAAACAAAGCTGCTCGTTCTAAGAGCCGTTTAAATGCAGCGATCAAAGCACTTTAATTATTGCTTAGCTGTGTAGTTTTATGAAATGGAGACTATGGTGCACCCTAGCTTCCATTTAAAAACCGACTTAAGTCGGTTTTTTTATGCCTGAAATTCCTCAATAACTACAATTAGATGCGGAAATACTTACCTTTACAGTTAAACATGTGTTTAATTTTCCTTTTTGATTGCACTGTGCTGCATTTTTTTTTAGTCTCTAGGCAACTTATTTATAGAGACTTCCTATGAAAGCACTAAAACTAACAAAAATCGCCGCAGTAGTATTACTTGCTAGCGCTACCTTAACGGCATGTAATAATACTGATGAAACTAATACCAAAGAAAAAATCATCAATAAAAGTACCTCCGAAAATAATCAGATTAACGATATCGCAAAAGGGCCTGAGTTACTTGCAGGTTTTGAAAGTCGTTTGAATATCTACAAGGAAGTAACCCTAAGTGCTGATTTAAGCCATTTATCAGCAAATCAAAAACAGATGTTAGTTTTACTTATTGATGCCTCTAAAATAATGGATGACCTATTTTGGCTACAAGCTTATTCACAAGATAAAAAAACTTTTTTAGCGAGTATTAGTGATGAAGCAACACGACGATTTGCTGAAATAAACTACGGGCCTTGGGATCGTCTTGACGGTGACAAAATATTTTTAACGCAAACTAAAGCAAAAGCCCATGGTGCTGAATTTTATCCCAGCGATATGGACAAAGCTGAATTTGAAAAAAGTGACTTTAGTGACAAAAAAGGTCTCTATTCGGTAATACTTCGCGATAGTGAAGGTAAGTTAATTAGTGTTGCTTACTCTGAAATTTACCATGACAAAATGACTCGCGCAGCCGCAATCCTTGATGAAGCCTCAAAGTTTGCTGATGATAAAGAGTTTGCTAATTACTTAACAATGCGCGCAAAAGCACTACGTACTGATGAATATCAAGCTTCTGACTTTGTGTGGATGGATATGAAGAATAACCCAATCGATGTGGTTATTGGTCCAATAGAGAGCTATGAAGACCAACTTTACGGTTATCGCGCAGCTTTTGAATCTTATGTATTAATTAAGGATCAAGGCTGGAGTGAAAAGCTTGCCAAATACGCGCAGTTTCTGCCTGAGTTACAAAAAGGCTTACCCGTCGCCAAAAAATATAAAGCAGAAGTACCTGGCTCTGATGCGGATTTAAATGCCTACGATGTAATTTATTACGCAGGTCATTCAAATGCGGGTAGCAAAACTATTGCAATAAACCTACCTAATGATGAAGAAGTGCAACTGAAAAAAGGCACTCGTCGTTTACAACTTAAAAATGCCATGCGTGCTAAATTCGACGCCATCATGTTACCTATAGCACAAACATTAATTGTTCCTGAGCAACGTGACAACGTGACCTTTACCGGATTCTTCGCCAATACTATGTTCCACGAAGTAGCGCATGGTTTAGGCATAAAAAATACCATCAATGGTAAAGGTAATGTTCGTCAATCGCTAAAAGAGCATGCTTCAGCGCTTGAAGAAGGTAAAGCCGATATCCTCGGCCTCTATATGATTCGCCAACTTCTTGAAAAAGATGCTATTACTGAAGGCAAGTTAGAAGATTACTACACGACCTTTATGGCTGGAATATTCCGTTCAATTCGCTTTGGTGCAAGTTCTGCACACGGTAAAGCAAATATGGTACGCTTTAATTACTTCCAAGAAAAAGGTGCTTTTAGCCGTAATGAGCAAGGTTTGTATAGCATAGACGTTGATAAAATGACTGCTGCTATTGATTCATTATCTGAGCTTATTTTAACATTACAGGGTAATGGTGATTATCAAGGCGTTGATAAATTAGTGAAAGAAAGTGGTGTTATTGGCGAAACACTTGCAGCTGATTTAGCTAGCTTAGAAGCTGCCAATATCCCAGTAGATATAGTATTTAAGCAAGGTAAACAAGTCTTAGGGCTTTAATACTCTACTTAGCTCTCTATTATTAGTTTAAAAAACCAAACAAATAAATAGACAAAAAGCGCTTATCGAGTTATTCGATAAGCGCTTTTTTATTATTGTATTATTTGAAACGCATCAGGCTTTATTTCTTAAAAAGAGAAGTCATCCTCAGCAAGTGCCATCATTGATTCGGCGCCATTTTCAACACAGGCAGCATGGCCATTAGCGCGTGGTAATATACGTTGGAAATAGAAACGTGCGGTTTTAATTTTAGCTTGATAGAAAGCCTCTTCACTGCTTCCTTGTGAAAGCTTATCTTGAGCAACTTTGGCCATTTTCGCCCAGAAATATGCAAGCGTTAAGTACCCGGAATACATCAAATAATCAACCGAGGCAGCACCAATTTCGTCTGGGTTTTGCATTGCTTTTTCGCCTACTTTCTCAGTCATTTTTTGCCAATCACCACCAAAACTCATTATTGGTTGAATAAACTCTTGCATGGCATCATCGTCAGCGTTTTCTAGGCAAAATTTGGTTACTTCACTACCAAAGGCTTTAAGAATTTTTCCTTTAGAACCCAGTATTTTTCTGGCCAGTAAATCTAATGCTTGAATGCCAGTAGTACCTTCATATAAACAACTAATTTTAGTATCACGCATTAGTTGTTCCATACCCCACTCTTTGATGAAGCCGTGTCCACCAAAAACTTGTACACCATGGCTTGTACACTCTAAACCTAGTTCAGTAAGGAAAGCTTTGGCAATAGGTGTTAATAAAGCAAGTTTTGTTTCCGCTGCTGCTTTTTCTTCTTCACATGTACTCACATGGCCGATATCGACTAACTGCGCTAAGTAAGCAATCAGAGCGCGACCACCTTCAGCAATAGATTTTTGTGTTAACAACATACGACGAACATCAGGATGAACGATTATTGCATCTGCTGGACCAGTGGGGTTCTTAACACCTGATAAAGAGCGCATTTGTAGTCTATCTTTTGCATACGCCAAGGCGCCTTGAAATGATGCTTCTGCTGCAGCGACACCTTCGGTTGCTACACCTAGACGAGCAACATTCATAAAGGTAAACATGCAATTTAAACCGCGATTGACTTCGCCAATCAAATAGCCTTTAGCACCATCAAAGTTAATCACACAAGTTGCGTTCGCATTGATACCCATCTTATGCTCAATAGAACCACAAGAGACGGCATTACGGTCGCTTATTTCCCCCTCGTCGGTAACATTAAACTTAGGCACAATAAATAACGAAATACCTTTACTACCTTCTGGAGAGCCTGGGATCCTTGCAATAACAATATGAACAATATTGTCAGATAAATCATGTTCACCCGCAGAAATAAATATCTTAGTGCCAGTTAATGAATAACTACCATCATCGTTTAGCTCAGCTTTAGTACGTAACATACCTAAATCTGTACCACAATGTGGTTCAGTTAAACACATTGTGCCCGTCCACGAGCCTTCAACTAACTTAGGCATAAACTGTTTTTTTTGCTGTTCACTACCGTGGGCTTCAATAGTTGCTAGTGCGCCATGACTTAAACCTGGGTACATTGCAAAACTGTGATTAGCGCTCGAGAATAACTCGGTAATTCCAGTATTTAATGAATGAGGCAAGCCTTGACCACCAAAATCGATATTTTGTGCTAATGTCGGCCAGCCACCCTCTACATATTGTTGATAAGCCTCTTTAAAACCGTCTGGCGTGGTAACTTCTCCATCATGCCAAGTACAACCTTGTTCATCACCACTTTGATTAATAGGGGCAATGACTTGTTCAGTGAATTTTGCAGCTTCATTAATAATCGCATCAACCATATCTAAACTGGCATCTTCATAACCTAATTTTTGATAATGATTATCGCAATCAAGTAACTCTTGCATAACAAACTTAATATCTCTGATCGGTGCTTTATACTCTGGCATGACTTTCTCCAATGATTAACGTTTGGGTTTGATAAACGTACTGGTCTGAGGTCAGACCTTTTCAAACAGGTGTTTGATTAAATCATGTTCTTCACTATTTTTAAATAGCTGAATAAAAAAAAGCTTAGTGACGTTAATCACTAAGCTTTTTTTTTATTCAGCTATTTATGCGCAAATCCACGCGCTAAAAAGAAAAAAAATTTAATTATTCTTTTTCAGGCTGTACGTTATAAGCATTATTTTGAGACTCTAAGTAAGCGAAAACGGTAGTAAACGCTTCCTCTTGATATTGCTTTAACCCCGTGTCTCTAAAATCGATATCAATTTGGCTTCTTGATAATTCTTTTTTGATAAAGCTACCTGATAAAATTTCAACGTTTAAGTCGCTAATCAATTGAATTGCGGCTTCAATCTTAAAACCAATTGGTCCACCAGAGAACTTACCTTTTAAAGCACGACCTTTGATCTGAACATGAGTTACTTGGTAATCTTCCATTAGCTTAGCAAAAGCAAATTGAAACTTTTGTACTTGTTCGGCATCACCAGCATTATCTAAACTGATTTTTTGTACACGTGTATGAGGGATATCATACAAGTTATTTTCTTTTGACATGATACAAATAATTGCATCATTACTTTTAATTTCTACACCACAAGCTTTCATGGAAAAACCTCATTAAACAAATTGCCAATATTATATACGCATTATCATGCAAACTACACAAAGAAGTAATTAGAACTCTTTATAATCAAGGTTAACTTTATGGAACTTAGTAAAGCTTACAGGTATCATTTATTGTAATTACATAAATGAGACAAGTTTAATGAAAAAAGTGTGTGTGATCACTGGTGGTAGCTCGGGTATAGGCTTAAGTATTGTAAAGCTCTTCATCGAAAATGAATACCAAGTATTTAATTTAGACTTATCTCCTTCCCCCGAAGGTGCTAACTGCAAAAGTAAATACCGACAATGCGACGTTACTAATATCAAACAAGTTTCCGATATAATTACTGAGATTGGCCAGCAGTATACTATTGATGTCCTAATATCAAATGCTGGTATTCATTTCTCTGCTAATATTGAAAACACCAGTGAAGCTGATTTAGATAAAGTATTTAACATTAATGTAAAAGGCGCTTATGCTGCAATAAAAGCTGTTATTCCCTTTATGAAAGCAAATAAAAATGGTGCAATTTTGTTAATGGCTTCAGACCAAGCATTAATTGCCAAACACAACTCATTTGCTTATAACTTGAGTAAAAGTGCCCTCGCCTCTATTGCTAAAACCACAGCACTAGATTATGCCGCTTATAACATTCGCGCTAATGCTGTTTGCCCTGGCACCATTGAAACTCCACTGTACCACCAAGCAATTGATAATTACTGTCAAAAATCTGGTGCAGATAAAGCTGTTGTGCATATTGAGGAAGAACAATTACAACCATTACAACGACTAGGACAACCTGAAGAGGTCGCCGAGTTAGTGCTGTTTTTAGCATCTGATAAAGCGAAATTTATTACGGGTAGTTTACAAGTAATTGATGGTGGTTATACCGCACAGTAATTGTTACACACAAAAAAGAGCTAATGAGTAATCGCTATGACAATAAAAATTATTGATCCACACATACATTTATTTGATCGAACTCGTGGTGATTATCATTGGCTTAAAAGTGATAACCCACCTTTTTGGCCTGACAAATCAATTATTCAGCAAGATTTTTCCATTAGTCATTTAACCAATGATTTTGCAAACAATAGTGAATTTTCTCTGTCTGGCTTTATTCATATTGAAGCAGGCTTTAATAATGATAAACCGTGGCGTGAACTTAAATATCTTGAAGGCTTATCAATTGATAGCTTAGGTAATAAAAGTCTACACGCTAAGCCGTTTCGTACTATCGCCAGCATCGACTTACTAGCCTTACCCAATGACTTCAAGTTAACGCTAAAAAAACTACAAAATCATCAGAGTTTGATTGGTGTCCGCCATATTCTTGATGGACAAGCTTACGATATTTTATCAAACCAACAAGCTCAAAATAACGTTACCTGCCTGAATGAGATAACAGACTTTATTTTTGAACTGCAATTACCATTAGTCGATCCAAGTATCAGAAAAGTGATGCCACTTTTAATTGAAACCATCACCCAAAATAGCCAACTCCGCTTTATTATTAATCACGCAGGCTTCCCTCCTAAAAGAGCGCCAGCTGATCTCAGTAGTGATGATTGGTCTTTATGGCAAAAAAATATTGCTGAACTTGCTCAATGTAGCAATGTATTTATTAAGTGCTCGGGGATGGAGATGGTAGACCGCCAATATGAAATGTCGTGGTTTTCACAAATAATAACTTATTGTATTCATCAGTTCTCAATTGAACGCGTTATGCTTGCCAGTAACTTCCCCTTGTGCTTATTTAGCAAACAGGCTTATCACATCTACTGGCAAGACATTATTGAATCTTCGATAATAAAACAGTGCACTGAAAAAGAAAAAAGCGCATTACTATATAACAATGCGCTTGGTATTTATTCGCTGTCGCCATAAAAGGGCCAAGTTTATCTAAGCTAATACCTAATTCCACAAAAGATCACTACCAAATATTATAGAAGCCTATCGTGGTTCCAAAGCTAATAATAATGCCTGCGAAATACTCCGCCTATACAGAGTTTTCAGGATCATGAGTGCTAGTACTGGCTTTTGTCAGGCCAGCTAAAAAAAATATAATACAAAAAAAGACAATAAATAACCCATTCATACTCCTTAACAATATCGGTTATACCAATTCCATTAAGTTTGTGATCTTGTTGTGCGAAGGAAAAATAAATCAAGGTAAGGCGCTCGATTGCGCAATAGCTGGCTATTGGAATTGAGAGCAACGAATTCTTGGGGTGTTTTAACCAGCACAAGTGGGCAATAATTTAATGGAATTGGTATTACTTAAGGTCTCATTGCGGCGCGAGCTGCTCCTTCTGCCCTTCGGTGCGCTTCAGGAGTTATGCTTTTTTACACTTAGCCCAAAACTCATTCATTCGATCAATATAGCGCTTTACAGATGAGGCTGGCATAAAAAAATCACCTTGTGCATTCGTAGTAAACTCATCATTCCTCTCACCCTATTGACCGGCAGAATTAATCTAGCGATTAAGAGCCCAACAATGAATCCCCATCGAGCGTCCTTTTTTCTAAAAGAAAAATAACCTGTACTCTCTGACGTAACCAATTTACAGGTATTTGCTCTCTGCCTAAATTCTGGACGTTTATGCCATATTAAAGGTGTTTTCTACCCGTTAGAATGTATCGACTTAGCAATATAGGGAATGAACATCCATGCATAACTTACAATATAAACTTGAAGAATCAGCTATTATTTCAGGTATTCCATCTCTTAATATGGATGGTATATTTCATATTACTGAACGAAAAGACGGTGTAATTTGTAAGTTTAATGGTTGTTGGAATAAAGAAGATGCAATGGCTTTTTCATTATCTTTTCAAGAGTGCATCAAAAAAAATTACCAATATAAGAAATGGGGCCTTGTTAAAGATATTTCAGATTGGCGCCAAATATCAGATGATGCGATTATAGTTTTAGAAGACTTAATCTCATGGTCAGAAGAGCATGGACAAGTGGCCAATGCGTATATTTACCAAGAAGAGCTCAGCTTCGAAGTATTTTCTTCTATGTGCGCAAAAGAATTATTATCTAAGATCCATTATAAAAAATTCAACGGTTTTGAAAGTGGCGTTGTATGGCTTAAAAAGCTAGGTTTTAATTTAACCAGTGAACAGACTAAGTTCCATAAAGTAATCACTTAGGTGAATATTAATAAACAAGCGTTGTGATTAAAAAGTACTACAAGTAAATATAGATAACCTACAAACACAAGACAACTAGTTAACACGTTAATGCCTTAGCTATTTGTTATTCGTTTTAAGTTATAGGTTTTATTTTTGAGCTGCAATTGCCACCAGTAAATAAGAAAGTCAAAATAGATGGCAATTAGCACTTTCAAATATAGAGGTCGTCAGAAATATAATAAAAAAGCACGTTGTTATAAAACAATGTGCTTTCTATCTATCGATTGAAACCTTGCCGTTCCCCCTTTAAGAATGTCTACTTAATTATCACGTTTGGCGACTTTTTAACGACTTCATCGTTAAGTTCAATACCAATACCTGGCACTTCTGTCACTTGGAAAAAACCATCCACTGGTTGCGGATCTTGTAAACACAGTTCTCTGTTCCAGTCTTTAATAGCATAGGTATGATGCTCATGAATTAAGAAGTTTGGAATAGCTGTTTCTAAGTGTAGTGATGCCGCCGTTGCTACTGGACCACCACATACGTGTGCCTGAATACGAATATCGTAAACATCAGCATAGTCACACACTTTTTTCGACTCCGTAAAGCCACCACATAAACCGACATCAGGTTGTAGTACATCAATGCTTTGATCTTCAAAATAAGGTCTAACATCCCAACGGTGATACAAACGTTCACCACCGGCAATTGGCACATTAACGTTATCAGAAACTTTTTTATGTACCGCTGGATTTAAGTAATTAACTGGCTCTTCATACATCATACAACCAACTTCTTCGACAATTCTGCCCATTTGAATAGCTGATGCTGCGCCCATTAATGAATGTGATTCAAAAATAATGTCTACATCATCACCAACAGCATTACGAATAGCACGCAATCTATCACCAAATAAACGCATTTGTGGCTTAGTAAACAGCTTAGTGCGATCAAAAGAAGAGCTGCCATCTTGGTTATAGACAATAGGGTCTACTTTCACAGCATCGTAACCTTCAGCCATTGCTTTTAATGCAGCTTCTGCGTATTGCTCTGGCTCAATCAGTTTACTGATTTCACTATCCCAATCAAACTGAAGCTGGCTGGCATAAGTACGTAACTTATCATTAACTTTACCGCCAAGAAGCTGATAAACCGGTACACCTAACGCTTTACCTTTAATATCCCAAAGTGCAGTATCAATAGCACTCATCGCTGAATACAAAACAGGTCCACCACCTAACCCCCAAAAACTTTCTCGTAACATGCGCGACCATAAAAGCTCAGTATTAAAAGGATTAAAACCAATGAGTACCGCTTCACTGATTTCTTTAATCATGGCAGCAGCAGCGCTATGCCCCCAATCGTAAGCTAAACCGGCTTCACCTACGCCACTAATACCTTCATCTGTATGGATACGAACAAAAACAGGGTTCCAACCATTACGTTTAGGGCAATGGATATCAAAAACTTCAACATGGGTAATCTTCATATTTTTCTCAATTCTTAATTGTGAGGTGAGCTAGCGAATATATAGATTCGCTCTACCACTGGCTTTAGAAATTACTTTCTAAAGCCAGTGGTAATCGTTGTGCTAAAGGTTAATAGCTTATTGGCAAAAGTAATAAGACTAAAATGCGCTAATTAATAACCGAGCTTAGGTTTCATATGACTCATACGTTAAACCTTAACTCACGGAAAATAGCTAAAGAGCAAAGCTCGGATCATTTCGATACACGCGACGTAACATTGCTGGCCATGCTTTTTGACCACCTGTTTCACCATCATGAACAATTTTAGCTTGCGCCTTAATGCCATCAATAATACTTTGCGGTGCATAAATAGGTTTCATACCTGTCGCCATGACTTGTAATTGTATTTCACAGGCGCGCGTTAAATCATACATATGCATAAAGGCATCGCCAATAGTCATTCCCATGGTTAATGCGCCATGGTTACGTAATAACATAAAGTTTTTATCCCCTAAATCATTTTGTAATCTCAGCTTTTCATCATCGTTAACAGCTAGGCCTTCGTAATCATGATAACTCATTGAGGCTAAAGCAAACATTGAGTACTGACTTAATGGTAATAAGCCCTCTTCAACACTGGCAACAGCAATCGTTTCATTAGTATGTATATGCAACGCACAGATATCATCATGACGAACTTCATGCACAGCACTATGAATAGTAAAACCTGCTGGGTTTATTTCAAAAGGGCTATCTTTATCAATAATATTACCGTCGATATCAATTTTAACGAGGTTTGATGCAGTAATTTCTTCAAACGCTAAACCAAAGGCATTAATCAAAATATGTTCAGTACCAGGAATGCGAGCAGATATATGAGTATGAATGAGGTCATCCCAGCCATGCATTTGCAGCAACCGATAACAGGCTGCTAAATCAACCCGCAATTGCCATTCTTGTGCTGATACTTTGTTCTTTAAATCAAGTTTAGGCAGTTCTTGCATTACAAGCGCTCTCTTTATTGTCGGAAATGGGTTAAGGAAATAGCAATGATAGCTAGATTTTACCTGATGATGATTAAGCGATAAAGTCGTTTAATGTGCTTTAAAGCTATTTAGATCATAGTTTTAATAATTGCGCCAATGATAACAACAAACACCAGAATAGTAGTAACTTTACTGTATTTCCCTTGTTGTTCATCAGTCATGGGTTTACCAAATTTCTCCCCTAAAGTAACCATTAAGAATACCGCGAAAAACACACAAGCTAAAATAATTATCAATGTCATTTTTTTCTCTTTTATTTATTATTTACGTAGTTTTTTATACCCTGTTTTAGCAAAATCGATTACCATAACCAACAGTGCAACTTACCATTTTATATCGCAATGCAGCAGACTGATAATTTTTACCAAAAACGTCGTTTTATCATCAAATTAGGCAAAGCTTTACATAAGCTAGGCTCTACCGCTTATCGTTTAGAAGACAACCTATTATCTATCTCTAAATTTCTCGATATTCGCGCTTCATTTATCATAACACCTACCGCGCTAACTTTTATCTTATCTGATGATGAAGACGATCAGCAATATAATCATTTAGTACGAGTTAGCCCTGGTGATATTGATCTCGGTTCTTTAGCACGTATTGACGAACTTGTTGACGAGCTTATTAATGGCCAGCGTACATTAGATGAAGCCATAGATCGTTTAGCTGAAGTAAAAAACAAACCCGCGCCTTATGGTACTTTCTTATCCTTTTTAGCTTTTGGTGCATCTAGTGGTGCTTTTGCCATGTTAATGCACACTAGTTGGCACGATGTTTTTTGGTCTGCCATTTTAGGTTGGGTTACCTTTCTTTTTGTTTTGTGGGCAGAAAAATCTCGACGAATGTCAGATTTACTCGAACCGATTTCGGCCATTGCCGCATCTTTATTTGCCTCAGCAATATCGATCATTGATCCCAGTATTAATATACCCATGGTGATCCTTTCAAGTATTATTGTCTTTATACCCGGCTTATCATTAACGGTAGGTTTATCCGAACTTGCTGCCCGACATTTAATGTCTGGTACCGCACGTATAATGGACAGTATCATGGTGCTGTTCAAACTATATTTTGGCGCAGTGCTCGGTATGGCGCTTGGAAACCTGTTATGGGGACAAGCCGAGTTTGTGCCACCTGATACAATGCCAGTATGGACCTCATGGGTTGCTGTTACCACACTATCAGCGAGCCTCGTTGTACTATTTAAAGTTAGATTGAAAGACGCCCCGTGGGGTATGATATCTGGCTATTTAGCCTTTGGTGTCAGCATTTGGGCAAGTGGCTACTTAGGTGTAGCTTTAGGGGCATTTGTTGGTGCTTTCGTTCTTGGTTTATACAGTAATTTATTTTCTAGAATAATGAATCTTCCTTCAAGCATTGTAAGGCTACTCGGCTTGGTTGTGTTAGTACCTGGCTCTAAGGTCTATATTGGTTTGAATAGCGCTGTCTCTGGTCAGAATATGTTAAATGTACCTGATTTAGGCTCTCAAACATTTTTAATATTTATGTCTCTCGTTGCCGGTATTATATTTTCAAATGCTGTGTTACCCCATGGTAAAACTTTATAATAAAAAATATAACGTCATAAAGAGGCTACTTTAGTCTGTTTATGACGCAACACGTTATAAATTAACGTCGTAACAGGGTGTTAAGTAAGCTTCACAGAGCAAATTTAAAAGGTTCATATCCAGCGTTACTGCTTTTGACAAGGACCCAGCAAGGATGCAGCTCATTAGAGAATGTAGGAGCTTATTCTCCTGAATAATCATTATCTTCAATCAATGCATTGCCTCCAACCCCTTTAATTCTTGCTGAGTGAGTAAAAACGTAATCAACTTGGTATAATTACGTTAAGCTATTATGTACAAACGAAGCTTAAAACCTATCTTATACCAATTCCATTAAATTATTGCCCACTTGTGCTGGTTAAAATACCCCAAGAATTCGTTGCTCTCAATTCCAATAGCCAGCTATTGCTCAATCGAGCGCCTTACCTTGATTTATTTTTCCTCCGTACAACAAGATCACAAACTTAATGGAATTGGTATTGTACAAAAAACCTTGTAAACGGTTGTTTAGACATACACGCCATCACCCGATTTTAAATACCTCAAGCCATAAACTGCAACTATACTTATAACAAGGTTCCGCTTATTCACTTACCTATGCCCTGTATTTTTTTGCTCTTATTAAGCTTGTTTATTCCACCTACTACGGCACTGGCACAACAACAAAAAGTGCCTATTACGGTAGAAACCGATATTTACCAACTTGCTCAAAATTTTATTGCTGGACGGGAAATACTAGACATTAGTGATTTTTCAGGACCTAATTTACAAAGAGATGTAGTAGAGTTTATTCTGATACAAAAAGCCCTAGCCTTAGGCGGTTCACAGATAAAATTTTCATTTACCGTAGGGAATTATGATGCAAGAAATACCAAGCTACTACAATCTGGTTTGTTACTGGTTAATTTTGATTCCATGTGGTTATCTCATATCAGTACTTTTCAAAAAGATGTCTATATTTCTGATGCTATTATAAGAAAAGGAGAATATTGGGCTGGTTTGTATACCTCACAGAAGAATGAAAGAGCTTTAACGACAAAAAACTTATCTGACTTTAGAGGACTATCAGTAATTTCGAATAAAAATTGGTATGTAGACTGGCTAACGTTAAATCAATTAAAACCCAAAACATTAATTCATGATGAAGAATGGCTTTCAATGGCTAAATTAGTCAGTATGCAATGGGTTGATGTAATGTTAGCGCCTTTTACTGAAAGCTACCCTTTTACTTATCAAGGTGGAGGCTACCAGGTTATTGCGATTGAAGGCATAAAAATAGCATTGAATGACAGTAGACATTTTGTAATCTCCAAAAAGCACCCTTATGGCAAAGAGACTTATTTAGCATTACAAAAAGGGCTAAAAATACTTAGACAGCGCGGTACTATTACCAAAGCTTTTCGGCAGTCTGGATTTTTTAACAAACGAGTTAGGAGTTGGCATATTATCAATAACGACTTTCTCCCTCCCCAAAAAAATGATAAAAACCACTTACCGTGACGGGGCTACCCCCAGTCATATTTTGTACAAACATACTAACTCTCTCTTTTTACTACAAAACAATCTTATTGATAATTATTATCATTAAGGTTATTATAAACAGCATAAATTATGGGTTGTTTTTCACATAGAGAGAAGTATGTACGTTTGTATTTGCCACGGTGTTACTGATTCACAAATAGAGTCGGCCATAGATAATGGCGCAGAAACGATGAAGCAACTAACCAATGAGTTAAGTGTTGGCTCGCAATGCGGTAAATGCTGTCAGTGTGCAAAACGTGTATTAAATAAGAAGCTAATGCAAATAGCAGAGGCACAACCTAAAGTTGCCTAACTCTGTAATTGACTAAATAGTGTTAATACTGCCTACAACATTACGAGCTAAAAAATTAATCCATCATTGACTGCAAATAATTCTCGATTCCTGCGTGGGCAATAATATATTGTTGCGATTCAATCCAATCTATTTGCTCTTCTACATTTTCCAGTAAGTCTTCTGCTAAATCCCTACTGATATAATCTTGAGATTTTTCGCTTTCAACAATAAGTGTTTGCAATGCTTTACGAGAAACATACTCTAAATCCATATTAGCTTGTAACATTTCTGTCGCATGTTCACCTATATGTAAACGCCCTAAGTCCTGTAAATTGGGTAAACCTTCCAAAAAAAGTATCCGCTCAATTAAGTCATCTGCTTGTTTCATTTTCTCAATAGAGATTTTGTAATCCGCTTTATTAAGTTTATCTAACCCCCAGTTTTTATACATACGGGCATGTAAAAAATATTGGTTAATAGCAATTAATTCAACAGCCAAAGCACTATTAAGCAACGTAATGATTTGTTTATTACCTTTCATTATGACTCCCCTTAGCCTGGTAAATGTTGACCCATATGGGATTGAATATAATTTTGCAAACCAACTTTATCAATAAGACCAAGTTGTTTCTCAAGCCAATAAACATGATCTTCCTCGGTATCTTCGAGTAGTTTTTCTAAAATCTCTCTACTTTGAAAATCCCCCTCACTTTCGCATAAGGTGATAGTAGCTTTTAGGGCTGCGACTACTTCCATTTCAAGAATAAGGTCATTCTTAAGCATGCTAGGCACATCATTACCAATAATAAGATCTCGGCGATCAGTTAAGTTAGGTATACCTTCCAAGAATAAAATACGCTTTATCAAGGCATCAGCATGTGTGATCTCCTCTTGCATTTCATGATCAAGTTGCTCGTAAAGTTTATCCAAGCCCCAGTCTTGGTACATTCGCGAATGAGTAAAGTATTGGTCAATCGCAGCTAGTTCATTGTGTAGCAAGCCATTTAAGCTCGCTATAACTTTTGCATTACCTTTCATCTTACACCTCGATATTCTAGGTTAAAAAAAACGGTTATTCGGTTGTCTTAAAGCGTAGTAGAAGGATTAGGATTTATCGAGTTATTCAGAGAAAACTCTGTTACTAAGTGTTTATTTTATAAGTGAAAATTATTATCATTTGCATTATTGGCATTAACTAGTTTTCATACTAAGGATTTAGTTAGAATTAACTGTAAGTTGCTAAAAAAGTAGGCTGTAAGTATAAAACAAATAGACGTCTAAACCCCTAAAACTTGCTAATGATAGTGAATCAATATAAAATCCGTGCCCTAGAGAATTTTGTGTTAACGAAGATGGTGTAAATCCATCACTGTGCCCGCAACTGTAAATGAATTGATGTTTTTGCATAAAATATTGCTTCTAAGTCAGATAGCTAACCCAAATACTATACTTATTTGTTACCGTGCGGGAAAACACGAGTTTATTTATGTCGACACTCATTAATGTCTCTCAGCTAAGCTGGCAGATTCAAAATAAAGCCATTTTGCAAAACATTAGCTTCAATGTTTGTAAAGGTGAGGTTATTGGTATTATTGGCCCAAATGGTGCTGGTAAAACTAGCTTACTGCGCTGCTTAACCAACCAAGCGAGTATTCTCACTAGTGCAAATATAAAGGGTAGCGTTCAGCTAAAAAATCGTTCCTTAATACAATTTAGTGCTAAAGAGATTGCCCAACACTTTGCTGTCGTCATGCAAAAAAATGATTCCATTTTTGCCCTATCAGTCCAAGATGTAATGAAGATGGGTTTATTACCACATAAAACACTTTTCTCACTAGACAGTGATCACGACAAAGCACAGATCAGTTTAGCCCTTAAAAAGGTTGGTTTAGTTCATGAGTTAAATAGTCAATTTAATCAGCTTTCTGGTGGCGAACAACAAAGAGTTCTAATTGCAAGAGCCCTTGTACAGTCGAGTCAAATATTAATTTTAGATGAGCCAACTAACCATTTAGATGTATATTACCAACATCAGGTTTTACAATTAGTCAACAAACTTAATATCACTGTAATCATGACAGTCCATGATTTAAATTTAGCCAGTTTATACTGCCAGCGCTTATTACTTTTAGATAAGGGAAAATTAGTTTGTGATGGCATCCCTGAAGCCGTATTAACGCCAAAAAAATTAAGCCATGTTTTTGGTTTACCCTGCCAGCAAAGTATTGATGTGATGACTGGTGCTGCACAAGTTTCTTTTTACTTACCTGAAACTAACGAAGGTGGCGATAAAATTTCGGGGGCATTTGATGAATAAAGTAAATGCTATTTTTTTGTTCTTAGTAGTTTTAGTTATTTTCTCTGCCATGACTGCAGTCACTTTTGGCCCAGCTGATATTAGCTCAAGTCAGTTAATTAACTGCTTAGTAGGCAATTGCCAAAATGCGATAGCAAATGTAGTTATATGGCAAGTTCGAATTCCTAGAGTATTGGTAGCACTGGTGGCAGGAATGGGCTTAGCGATAGCTGGCGCTATTTTACAAAATACCACGCGTAATCCTCTTGCCGACCCTTACCTATTTGGTATTGTTTCAGGAGCAGGCTTAGGCGCGACAATAGCGAATATTACTCTAGCTGATAACTTAACAATCGCTTTACCTTTAGCTGCTTTTTTAGGTGCCCTATTTTCTGTCATCATTGTCGTCTTTATCGCTAAAGTTATTCAACGTATGGAACAACTGCTACTCGCCGGCGTTGCTGTTTCATTTATGCTGGCAGCGATCACTCAATTTATCTTATACTTTGGTGAACCTTTTGCCACCAACCGCGTTATTTTCTGGTTAATGGGCAGCTTAGCACGTGTAGAAATGAGTAATTTCTATGTTATAGCCTGCGTTCTTATAGTGGCTGTAATTACGGTTATTGCTCTTCACAGACAAATAGATGCACTTTTATTAGGCGATGAAAGTGCAGCTAGTTTAGGTGTTGATGTCGATAAGCTACGTTTACTTATGTTAGGCATATGTGCAGCACTCACTGCTACTATCGTTGCCTATTGTGGCGGTATCGGCTTTGTTGGTTTAATGATACCTCACATTGTTAGGCAGCTTATTGGCGTAACGACACTAAAATTAATTATTGGTAGTGCCCTGATTGGTGCCATATTCCTTATTTGGGTAGATGTTATTGCCCGCTCATCACTGCCCCACGCCGAAATCCCCATTGGCATAATAACCTCGGCGCTAGGTAGTGTATTTTTCTTATTTATCATGTATCGATCTAGAGCAGTAACTTAATATAGTAGAATTCAAGCAATTGACTATTCGATAAATTAATACTTAATACATAACAACAGCAGAGGTAACCCTATGACTGATGACAATATGACAGATAAACACAAACAAAGAATGCAAAAACTAAAGGAAAAAGTCGACTCTCGCATTGATAGCGCAACCGATGAACGCGGCTTACTAATTGTAATAACAGGTAATGGTAAAGGTAAAAGTACCTCTGGCTTTGGTACTGTTGCCCGTGCAGTTGGTCATGGCCTTAATGCTGCCGTAGCCCAATTTATTAAAGGCACTTGGGCTTGTGGTGAACGACAGTTATTAGAGAATGCTGGTGTTAAGTTTAGTGTTATGGGGACTGGTTTTACCTGGAACACTCAGGATAAAGAAAAAGATATAGCCGCAGCAAAGCAGGTATGGCTCAAATGTAAAGAGTTACTCAGCGACACTAATCTTGACTTAGTATTGCTTGATGAGATGACTTACATGCTGTCGTATAAATATCTTGATTTAGATGAAGTTATTGAGGTTTTAAACAACCGCCCTAAGCATCAGCATGTCATCATCACTGGCCGTGCTTGCCACCGTGCCATTATCGAAATTGCCGATACGGTCAGTGAAGTGCAATCAATAAAACATGCATTTGACAGCGGTATTAAAGCGCAAAAAGGGATTGATTGGTAAACGAAGCAATCATTTTTTAACAATACATTCAGCTTGCCCATCCAGTAGCTGCGCTTTATTTATTATCCAAAAGACAAATCACAATGAAATTATCGACACTACTTTTGACGCTTATATTTATTATAAATTCTGCTAATGCAGAGCCTAGCAATGAAATTAACACGAAAAATAACGCTAAAAGTAAGCAACCAAGTATAATCGCCCTTGCCCCACATATCGTTGAAATGCTTTATGATATTGGTGCTGGTTCACAGATTATTGGCACTACAGCTTTTGCAGACTACCCTGAACAGGCAAAAAAAATACCACGCATAGGAAATTATGTTCGTTTACAGCTAGAGCGAGTCATTGAACTTCAGCCTGATCTAATTATCGCATGGAAAAGTGGCAACCCTAGTGACGATTTAGCCCGCTTAGAACAACTAGGTTTTAATGTTATTTACTCTCAACCTCAATCTTTTAGCGATATAGCTAAAGAAGTACGTCGCTTTGCAAAATTTACTGGACATACAAAGCAAGGAGAGCAAGTAGCGAAAAAATTTGAGCAAGAGTTAGCTAAAATAAAACAGCATTACCAAAATAAAATAGAAATAACTGGCTTTTATGAGCTTTGGTCTAGGCCCCTAACAACTGTTGCAAAAGGCAGTTGGCCCCAACAATTTTTAAATGTTTGTAAGGTTAAAAACCCATTTGAGCAGGTGATTACCCCTTACCCACAAATTAGCATAGAACAAGTACTACCTGCTTCTGTGCAACTTATTATCCAGCCTCTGTCTGTTAATCAAAAAGATCGAGAAGGTTTTAATTGGCAAGACTGGTCAATAATACCTGCAGTGGCCAACAAACAAATAATTCAGCCTGATGCCGATGCCATGCACCGCATGACTATTCGCAGCTTAACGGCATTAAAAGATTTGTGTGCAACAATCGATAAAACCAGAGCGATTTTGCGACAAAAACATAACTAGCCTTATAGCTAGCCAATAAGAAGTATTTTAGGTGCCCAAAAGTTTACATGTGAGCAACGCTCATTATATGGCTAAGGGTGAAACGGGAAATTGGTTAAACCAATACTGCCCCCGCAACGGTATGAGTTAAAGTCGCCTTTAGCTAAAGTCCGGAGACCGGCCTAAAATTTAATTTATCATTGTGAGTACGGTGGGTACTTATAACTGAGGAAAACATGAAAAAAACATTAATAGCATTAAGTATTAGCAGCCTACTTTACTCATCACTTTCTACTGCAGAACAAAATAATGCCGTAGCCAATAAAAAAGATGCCAAAGCGGATGAAAAGATTGTTATTACGGCAAACCCGTATAACCAATCGGCTGATGAAATTATGTCAACCGTATCTATTATTTCGCGTATTGATATAGATAGAATACAGCCTAAATCTGTGGCACAGCTGCTACAAACAACTGCAGGTATTGATATAGCTTCGAATGGTGGTCCCGGACAAAACACTTCAGTTTTTGTTCGTGGTACTAATTCCACCCATACATTATTTTTAGTTGACGGGGTCCGAATTGATACAGTAACCGGTTCAGGTGGAGCAACAGTTAGCGACATCCCAACTTATCAAATAGAGCGCATAGAAATCGTAAAAGGTCCACGTGCTGCAATGTATGGCTCTGATGCTGTTGGCGCTGTAATACAAATATTCACACGTGATTTAGAGGGTGGTGAATTTCAAGCCGCATTAGAATATGGATCAAATAATTATATTTTTTCGGGGCTTACCGCAGGTATAAGTCATGGTGACGGCTCTAGTACTATAAGTGTTAGTAAAGAAACAACTGATGGTTATGATGTAACAAATAATGACTTCACTGTTGATGATGATAAAGATGCCTATGAAAGACTCAATGTATCTCTGAAGGGTAAACAACGATTAAGTGATGCCCTCACTTTAAATTGGGTAGGTCGATATGATGATGGTGATTATGATTATGATGGTAATTCTGCATATACAGTAAAAGCACCCAGCCAAGAATACAAAAAACATTTGTTATCAACTGGACTAAATTATCAACAAACTGATTGGTACCATGAAGTTAACATAGCACAATACCAAGAAGAACAAGAAAGGTTTGGTGACTACCCCGCGGTTGATAAAACCATTCGAAACCAATTAGATTATACAAGTATTTACAATACGAATAATGCGATAAATTTCAATTTTGGCACCCAGTATTACCAAGATGAATATAAGGGGGCAAATAGTTTTACTGGTAAGACTCGTGATACATTAAGTGCCTTTGCCGGTGCTTTATATAATGCAGAGAAATTTATTAGTGAATTAGCAGTACGTTATAACGACGTAGAAAACACAGGCTCAGAAACGACCTATAACATCAGCCTCGGATATAATATAACTGACTCGATTTTCACCAGTATTAACTATGGAACAGGCTTTAAAGCACCAACTTTATACCAACTTTATGATAGCTGGTCTGGTAATGAAAACCTTAAGTTAGAGACATCTGAAAGCTTTGAATTTTTACTGCGTGGTGATTTCTATGGTATAAAATCAGAATTATCATATTTTAATCTCGGCTTTGATAACATGCTTGATTATAACTACGCAACTTATCAATACGACAATATTGCTGATGCCAAAATTAAAGGTGTGGAAGCTAATATATCTACAGAGATTAACAGCCTAAATTTAAGTGCAAATTATGCGTATACCGATACTGAAGACAAAACAACTGGCACACAACTAAGTCGTCGTGCTCGTCATAAAGCAAATATTGAAGCATCGTATGATTGGGAACAAGTTAATCTAACGGCGGCTTATAAATATCAAGGTACGCGCTATGATGCCAACTCAAATGTATCGTTATCTGCCTACAACACTTTTGACATTGGCGTGAGCTATCAAGTAAATGATGCTTGGAAAGTACAATTGAAGACCAACAATATCTTTGGTGAAGAATATGAAACGGCTCCAGGATATACCCCCCCAGAAGCCGAGTACTATTTACAGGTTAGTTATAGTAATTTATAACTGAGTTGTGATTGAATTATAAAAAAGCCTGCAAATGCAGGCTTTCTTTATACTTGATATTGTAATAGCACCAACATCACAAGACTAAGAGCTTAAAACTTAAGGTTTAACTCTGCTTCCTTTATGCTTTTAACAAAATCATTAGTCATATCTAAAGTATCTTGGCCTTGAAAATGCTTAATATAATCACGGTAGTTATTAGTTATTGCACTTTTAATTAAGCGAACATTTGTTTTTTCTATATGTGAATCAATCGTAATAATGTCTTCATAGCCAGGCAAAGGTTCACTTATGGCCAACACCCCTTTTTCAGGTCCGTAAAATGTCCACTGAGCTGGCATCAACAGTTTCGTAATAGGGTCGTAAGCAGTATAGGTAAAATTAATAACTGCCATAGGAAAACCAGAAACTGCACTATAGTCATAACTACCGTCAGATTTTATTTCGTCAAAATATGGCGCATTAAAAGCAGGCTGTTGATCACTCGCTTTTACTGCAAAAGAGTCTTTCGCTACCGTTGAAATTATTTTTTGATGTGTATTTATCACTGAACTACGAAAAATAGAATCGCTAGGAACAAAGGTTACACTAGCCTGTGATTGATAAAAAGCTTCACTGATATAACTGTGAGTAGCAAAAACCAACAAGCTTTCACTTTCTTCGGCTACCACTGCCGGGAAGTGTTTTGAGCCACCAATAATTTGATTAGTATTCAATTCTTGATGGGGCATAGGTAAATCTACCGTATCAGGTATTTCATCAGCAGCTAACAATAATAGACCTTCATTACCATTATAATCCTCAGTAAATTTCGCCACAGCAATAGCTTTCTGATTAATATCGGTACCTGAAACAGAGAATGAATTTAGCGGCCAAGTGCCCGCTGAGCTTTTACATACTTTGACACCTTCAAATAAAGTGTTTTTATTATCTATTGCTCTCCAACTAGTAAAGTTAAGAGAGCTAGTTACTGAATTTTGCTCTGCAAAAGTGCGATGTGAAACTTGAACATCCTGCGTTATACACTCACAACTTGCATTATCGACCAGCTCATCAAACTGCGCTTGATAGTACGATGGTGTTGCACTGCTAGCTTGATAATAACTAACAACGTTTAAACCTTCTGCTGCATTACCCTTCTGGTCTTTGGCTACTACAGTGTAATTTATAAACTCATTTGTTGTAAAAAAGCTAATGATGCCATTTTCATCAGGACTATGTTTTTCAAGAGTTTGCCAAGTGTCATCTTGAAGTAATAATTCAATGTCAGTAAAAGCGCTAGCGACTCCACAGACATTAGTTAATTGTGATATTAAAGAGAAGTTATACTCAACGGGTTCAACCGGCACTTGCGGTGTACTCGAGGAACTACCACCGCAAGCTTGAAGGAAAAGAGTTAACAACAAAGGAGAGATTAGAAGCTTATTCAAAGGGAATCCTCAAAGTTTTATATAAAACGTAATGAATAATGATAAAGCTAGCAATGAAATACGAAGTATTCAGGTGTATTCATATTGCAGCTAAAGAGAAAAATAATTTTGACCGAATTATACCCAGTTTTTGTAACTATTAGCTAACTTTAGTTGTGACTATAAAGTCAACTAAACTGGCGTTAATCGTAAAATAAATACAATCACAATAATTAACTTAGGTAATAACTTAGATAATACTTAGACAGGAACTTAGCTTAAAGCTATTCCCCAATATAATTTCATTGTATGTAATGTGAATAGTCCTGACATAAAGTTTTAATGTGACTCTGTCAGGACATAGTTAATTAAAACTTAGCGGCTACGTTAAACTCCATGTCTTCTTTGGTCACAGGGTGTTTAAGTTTTAATCTTTCAGCGTGCAAATGTAAGCGATTTGCTGTAGTTCCATATAAATCATCGCCAACTATCGGCACATTAAAGCCTAAATGATGAGCGCAATGCACTCGTAGTTGATGAGTACGACCAGTCTTGGGATATAAATGTACTCTAGTGAATGTTTGATTATCTTGTTTTTCAAAAGCAACATGCTGCCACTTTGTTTCTGCAACTTTACCGGTTTCAAAACACACCATTTGTCTTGGTCTATCGTCAAAATCTCCCGCTAATGGTAAATTGATAATACCTTCGTCATTATTTACCATATTATCTAACATTTGCTCAGGACAGCCCGATAACAAGGCTACATACCTCTTTTCTACAGTGCGTTTGATAAACTGCTGCTGTAAATTTTTATGTGCTTTTTTAGTTAATGCTATTACCATTAAACCTGAAGTCGACATATCAAGTCGATGAACAATAAGAGGGCCTGATGATTTAGGAAAATATAACTTCATTCGACTATAAACAGAATCTTGAATACTTTTACCTGGAACGGATAAAAGCTCACCGGGTTTATCGATTACCACCATGTCATCATCTTGATAAATAATATCTATGCTCTTTTCTTTTGATAAACTCTTAAGCATTGGATTATCATCAATAGCCATACCATCAAGCATATGCGTAAGAATTGGCTGACATTTACCAATACAAGCGGTGTAAAAATTTTTATGTAACCTAACTTCAGACTTAGGTGACTTCCCCCACCAAAACTCGGCCATTGCTAAAGGTCTCATACCCATTTTAAAAGCATGTTGTAGCAACTTAGGCGCAGCACAATCACCAGCACCAGACGGCGGAACACCGTATTTTTGATGAAAAGCAGTATCAATAAATAAATCGGTTAAGTTTTTAGTTTCTGCTTTGATATTTAAAAAGCTGTACTGCTTAAACAATTTCTGCTGTAACCTATTTGATAATAGTGATCGTTGCTCTTTAATTGAATTAATTACACTCAGCAAATCATTTTCTGCTTGTTGCGCAATTACTGTTTTTTGTTGCCATGCATATTTCAAGTATTTTAATGCGTTTTTATCAGCAACACTCTCTTTAGCCAAGGTATCTTTTAACAAACTAAACTCATCACCTGAAAGTGAAAGCATAGCTGAGCTGCGTTGCTCCTTTCGAGCCTGTCTTTGATGCGAATTTTTACTTTGTAAATCGCTAATTTCATTATTAGCAGCTAATGTTACCTCCGCGAGTAGTCTTTGCTTTTCGGCAAGCTCAGGGGCAGACTCTAACGCCACAAGCTCAGTATTTAACTGATTAATGACTTTGTGTTCTTTTATATAAAACTCAGCGTTAGTTGAGTCATCTACCGGAGGAACAAAATGAATATTATTATTATCTGCTAGCTTGCCCGAAAATCCAGACAGGTAACCTATTTCCCCCTGCTTATTCTCGACTAATAATATCCCAAGCATTTTGCCACTTTGGCTAAAATCATGCAACCATAACTTTAGCTGTTCTAAGTTATCTTGGAGTTCTTTCGATGCTAATAGGCATAGAGGGTGAGGCTGGTAATAAAATGGAAAAGTAAAACGCTCAGGTAAACTATAAGAATCAATAGAAGACTTGAAGTGAGTAAAACAAAGATCAATAACTTGCATAGCTAACGCTCAAAACGATTACAACATAAAGAAGCACAACACAAAGAAGTACAACCAGAGTAAATACAACAATAAGGGGTATTTTAATCCTTTGTTTTATCCAGAACAATCTAAAAAATATCATTCGCATGCCTTATTTTTCATTGATTAATTTCAAAAGCCCCCCATTTAAAGCACTATAATTCACAACACTGTATTCTATGCACTTACTTAAATCGACTATTCACCCTGATATTAACGCCAATGACGTTAAGACTCTTTCTCTTAACGCTACAACGAGTAAATGCTTTATTCGCAAAGCTACCCGAGCCATAGTGCTTAACGGTGACAACATTCTTCTGCTGTATACTAAACGCTATCACGACTATAGCTTGCCAGGCGGTGGCATAGATGAAGGCGAAAGTAATATCGAAGGTCTAATACGTGAACTTAAAGAAGAAACTGGCGCACACAGTATTGAAGATGTTGAAGCCTTCGGTTTGTATGAAGAGTTCAGGCCTTGGCATAAAGAAGGTTTTGATATTGTTCATATGCAATCGTATTGCTATACCTGCACTATTGCTGATGAATTACATGAGCCGGAACTTGAAGCCCATGAAGTGAATAATGGTATGCACCCTGTATGGATGAACATCCATCAAGCCATCGCTCACAATGAGGAAACTATGCTAAAAAGTGAGAAGAAAGGTCTCTCAATAGAGCGAGAGACTTTTTTATTAAAGTTAATTGTGAGTAAATTACTTAATAGCTAATTTGAATGCTAGTGACTACCAAAGAGTACGTCATCTTTATTTTCTAACCACAATACGTGTTTAGCCATCACCTTAGAGAACATCACACTTTGTAAATAATCATTTAGCCATTGCCTCAGCATTGGGTAAGGTGACTGTAAATACCATTGCCGTTCCACTCTCGCAAATTGACGAATAAAGGGCATTAAAGCAATATCAGCTAAACTTTCCTTATTAGACATTAAAAATTTATGCTTGGATAAACGATACTCCAGTTTATCCAAGTATGCTTGACAGGCAAAACGGCACTCTTCAATATTATTTTCTTGATAACGCTTTGCGCATTTGTATTGCTCTAAACAAGCTTTAAATTCATTGTCGAATTCATCTATAAGATTGAGTATTTCAGATAAAGAATCACCTGTCTTGATTGTATTAAGGCAGCCGTCTGCGCTATTAAGCTGACTTACATGTTGCGCGTGTAATAAATCCTTAGGATCACTTTCTTGTAAAGCCCATAACATCACTTCTAAACTTTCTTCAATTACCTTGCCATTCACTAACACTAATACAGGCACCGTACCTTTAGGTGATACTTTTAGCATGTCTTCAGGTTTATTACTTAAAACCAAGTCGCGCAACAAAACACTTTGCTCTGCTTTAAAAATAGCAATGCGAGCACGCATTGCATAGGGGCAATTTCTTAATGAATAAAGAATTGGAATATTTTTGACTTCAGGTCTGTTTTTATTAACCTTTTCACTCATAGTTTTTAAAATCTCGGGGCTACAATAGATTATTACTGCTTTTGAACTACTTTAACGGTATTCATTAGCCAAATATATCGGTAAAATCCCCTTTTTTAAATTTAACTGCCGTATTAATTGGCTAAAGTTGTATAAATGAGTCCTGAAATTGAATTGTTAGCCCCCGGTGGTGATGTTGATGCGATAAAAGCGGCAATTATTGCTGGCGCAGATGCCGTTTATTGTGGCCTAGATACTTTTAATGCCCGAAATCGTGCTGCTAATATATCTTTTGATGAACTTGTTGGTATTATTCGCCTCGCACATCAATATAAATGCAAAATATTCTTAACTTTAAATATTGTTATTTTAGAGCGTGAGTTTAAATCATTAACTAAATTATTAAGTCGACTCGCTAATACCAGCCTTGATGGCGTCATCGTGCAAGATTTAGGTATGTTATACATACTTAAAAAGCACTTCCCCACCCTTGATGTTCATGCTTCAACTCAATTAACAACACACAATATAGGCCAGGTACCTTTCCTTAAGAGATTAGGTGTTTCTCGGGTTAATTTATCGAGAGAGCTTAATTTAAAAGAGATAACTGCTGTCACTAACGTTGCTCAAAAAGAAGGTATTCTTACAGAGGTATTTGTACATGGTTCATTGTGTATCGCTTTTTCTGGCTTATGTTATTCAACTTCAGCAAGTGTTGGTAATTCAGGTAACCGAGGGCGTTGTAGTCAAGCCTGCCGAGAAGAGTATGAAACAACGCCATCAGGCAACAACTTCCCACTAAATATCAAGGACAACTCAGCATTTTTCGACTTACCGGCGCTAATTGATGCAGGAGTGCACTCATTTAAAGTTGAAGGTCGTATTAAAGGTGCCAGCTATGTACACACGGTAATTGATAGTTTCCGTAAACAAATTGATGGCTTTGTCGAAACAGGTGAATTAGTTGAAGATGGCGAGCGCCTTTATAAAGTATTCAACCGTGACTTCTCTAATGCTTTTTTGCGTGGTGATTTAAATCAATCGATGTTTATTGAGAACCCTCGAGATAACTCAAAGTACTACGCTATTGACCAGAGCAACGCTATTTCTGTGGTACAGATTCATGACGCTGAACAAAAACTGAAAGATGAAAAGCAGGAAATTAATGCCAGTGTCGATGACAAAATAAAGTATCTTAGTATCGATAAAAGACCATTAACTCTGAGCTTTTCAGGTAAATCAGGCCAAGCATTAACATTAAAAGTTACTACCAATGAACTTTCAAATACGCAACTATTAGTTAGTAGTGATAATTTTGAAGAAGCGATTAAAGAGAAAAGTTTTGAATTACAATCTACAAGCTTGTTAGTAGTAAGTGATAAGTTGAGTATAGATAAAGAAACTGTTGATAAACGCTTTAAAAGCTTTAATAACGCAGAATTTAATTTAATAACCATTAATACTCACGCGCTAGATTCAGGCTTAAGTATTCCTTATAAAGAGTTAACCGCATTAAAAAATCAAGCCGCTTATTTGTTAAATAACTCAAAGGCTGTTTTACCTGAAGTAGTTTTACCAAAGCTAATTCGTCATCCTAAAGAAGCAAAATCTAATGAAATAAATGCGGCGCAACAAGCCGAATTATCAATACTAATTTGTGATGAGAGTGACATTAATCTGCTTGATATCACAAATGCTGACATTTATTTTAAGTTACCTGACGCTTATAAACGTGGCTGCACTAAATACGTGAATTTTTTCCAAGAAAACCCATCTCTTATCCCTTGGTTCCCATCCGTATTAATTGGTAAAGATTATGACGTTGCCCTTAATATTTTAGAACAAGTAAAACCGAAATTAATTGTCACCAATAACACCGGCATAGCAAATAGAGCCTATGAGTTAGGTATTGAGTGGATTGCAGGACCCTTCTTAAATACTACTAACTCCTATGCTTTATTAGGGATGAAAGAAGAGTTTAATTGTAGTGGCGCCTTCATTTCTAATGAAATAAATCGCCAACAAATGCAAACAATTGCTCGCCCTAAAAACTTTAAAATGCTCTATAGCATATACCACCCAATTTTATTGATGACCAGTCGACAGTGTTTCTTCCAACAAAGTGTTGGCTGTGAAAAGCCACGTATCGATAATGGCTGCATGCTGTCTTGTGATAAGTCGACCAGTATTACCAACCTAAAAGGTGTCTCGTTCGCTATAGATAAACAAAAAGCTGGTTACCCAAGTATTTATAATGATGATCAGTTTTTAAATACTGAAATAATCCAGGATTTATCGAAGTTATTTGATGGTTTCATGATTGATCTAACTAACATTGGATCTGGCGATAAACAGTCACCAGATAAAGCAGTCCTTATCGAGCAGTTTGAACAATTACTCAAAGGTGATAACAGCAAAAATGTAAGTTATTCAAATACATTATCTAATGAACAATTAGCTGCTCAAGATAAGTTAAATAGCTTAGTAACTGACTCAACTAATGTGCAATACCATAATGGCTTGTAGTATAACTTTTTGTGATTAATTGGTTAATACTTCAGTAAACCTAAAGATTTAAGATAAGTTATTTTCTTTATCAAAGGTTTACTGAGCCCTTAATTAACATTTACTGCCAATGAATCTAACCTAGTAGCTACAGATAAAGGTTTATAGAAATAACGTTAATTAAAAGTTAAATGTTCTAGATACGGTAAGTAACAACGTAGTATCACCATAAGTATCTAGATCAGTCCCTTCTATACCTAAAGAAAAATCAAGCCCTTTGAACTGGTACTGGCCACCGACTCGCCAATGAATATAATCTTTGTCATTGCTCTCCCATGACCATAGCTGTTCATCCAGGCTGGTAGAAATATCAGTACTTGCAAGGACAGAGAAGCTATCTGATATAGGTAGTGTATAAGTAACCATAGCAATAACATGGCCAGCCCCTGTACCAAAGTAATCCCAAGCATACCAAAAATTTACGGCACAATGACCATAATTAACTTTTAGCCATGTTTCGGCATAGTTATAATCAGAGCTAAATCTTTCCCCATGATAACTATATTGAGCCACTCCTATATCGATATTTATCGTATTGGTAAATGTAGTGCTATAACCTAAATATCCATCAGCCTCAAGGTTTGTCCCTTCACCAAATTTGACATTTGATCCCCAAAGGCCCGCATATATTCCATCTTCCCCTGCCCAGTCCAAGCTGACCTGTAAGGCGGGTCGCTCATCAGTTTGGCTTACACCGTTAAAGAGATAATCACTGACAACAACAATAGTACTAGATGTTTCAGCCCTCGCAGTTAAAGTAAACATTACAGTTACAACTAATAAGCAAAAATATTTCATCGCTAACCACCAATATTATTCAGAATAAATAATAGAAAATTTAAATTAACAGTCAGCTTAAAACAGGTTTTGTGATTTTAAACTAACATACCTTTAGCTTAGACCAATATTAATAAGCGTAGCGATGAACATGCTCAATGATCACCTTCAAATAACTAAAGGAAAAACCTGCATTAACCAAAACAAAGTTAATTACACCTGAGTAATGAACAAGCTAAAATAATCTTTAAATAAAAATAGTTTGCAAAATAAGTAATTTATACCCACTCTTATAATTAACTTGGTAGTTGAATACTGTACAATCTCCCCAAGTTATTCATTAATTAGGAGCGAAATTACAAGGTGATTTCTTTATATGACAAGTACGGCGGCTTTGACACATTTAGTATGGTTGTTGGAAATTTTTACCAAAAAATACTAGATAGTGAAGAGCTTTCCCCTTATTTTGAAACTGTAAATATGGAAAAACTGATGTCCCACCAAACACAGTTTATCGCAACGGCGTTGGGTGGACCGAACAAATATGCAAGTGTCGACTTAAAAGCAGTTCATGCTCCTTATAAGATAACGGTGCCACACTTTACTGAAGTAGTAGAGTTATTAGAAGAGTCATTAGATGAAGCCAGTGTCGAACAAGAAGATATTGCCAGTATTATCGCTTTAGTCTCTGGATTAATGGATCAAATTGCTTCAAGTGAATAATCTAACCAGTCACTCACCACTCAAACTTTTACCTGAATTAATTGCTAATTTAGACCTTGGTCTGTTGCTGTGTGAGGTTGATTCTCTCAACATTATTGAATATAACCAGACCTTTGCGACTTGGTTCAGTGAAAAACCCTTCACAGCCTCCCTTAAGGAGTTATTTGAAGAAGAAGTTATAAGGCGAATAAATAAGGCTATTTTAAAACAGCGTAAATACCGATTTAAACTTGAAACAAAAATTGGCCACCGTATAGAGTGTATTGACTTAAATTGTAAGTTAACGACTATTAACGCTAAACCTTATATCATGATTCAAGGCGTGATAAATAGTACCGAATTACAAATGGCTAAAATGATTAAGGAGCACAGCCATTTAGCGGCTAGAAATAAAAGGTTGATGGAACAAGCAATAAAGAAAGCTGAAGCCGCAAATAATGCTAAAAGCTTATTCATTGCTTCTATGAGTCATGAACTTAGAACACCTATGAACGGTATTTTAGGTATGGTACAACAGTTTAATAAGACAACCTTAACAGAGCAGCAAGATTTTTTACTCGATACTATTGAAAAGTCTGGCGATCAACTGTTATCTATTATTAATCAAGTTCTTGATTTTTCTAAAATAGAAGCTCACAAAGTAGAATTACACCCAACTCAAACTGATGCTAAGTGTTTAGTATCAGATATTATAACAGTATGCCGTAGCGGCATAGAAACAGGCTCTGATTTATTGCTTGAAGCAGTATTTACCGAGCAAGAATACCCTCTTGTACTTGTTGATGATGTGCGTTTAAAACAAATCCTTATTAACTTAGTCAATAATGCCATAAAGTTTACCGAGAAAGGTTATGTCAGGCTTGAGTTAAGCACTACTTCAACTAGCGAAAATGAATGTCAATTTAAGTTTTCTATCATAGATACCGGTATTGGCGTTACCCAAGAGAGAATTAAAAAACTATTTAAGCCTTTTACTCAACATGACTCTTCCACCACTAAAGAATATGGCGGCACTGGCTTAGGTTTAACAATCAGCAGCCAACTCGTGAAATTGATGGGCAGTAAAATTGATGTACAAAGTGATTTAGGCGAAGGCAGTGTGTTTAGCTTTATTCTAACCCTGCCTATAAGCAAGAGAAAACACGAAAAGCCCCCCGCACAATCAATGCCCATTAAACCAGTATTAATGAAAGATAAAACCATACTTGTTGTTGATGATAATCGGATAAATAGAAGAATTGTTGCCATGGCTCTTGATGAGTCTCAAGTGAATATAATTGAGGCTGTCAATGGCGTAGAAGCTGTTGAAAAGTTCAGTGATAACAAGGTCGATATCATTCTTATGGACTGCTTAATGCCGATAATGGACGGCTTTGAAGCGACAAAACAAATAAGAAAATTAGAAAGGGATGATCAACATACCCTTATTTTTGCGTTATCGGCTAGTGCATCAAGTGAAATAGGTGAGCGCAGTATTAGCGCAGGTATGGATAATATTATGCTAAAGCCGTTTAAATTCAATGAATTACTCAATAAAATAGCACAAAACCTAGATTAGGCTTAAATTTACTCACATGAATGTAAACTGACTGAAACGAGAATCACTAGTAAATTGTGAAAAAAATTACTTTTTCCAACTGCTTTATGACCTCACTAGAGCTATATCAGGTAAAACAACACCGCCTTAAACCTTAGGGAGTTTATTTTTGAATTTACCTAAGATTGTCATAAAGTGGTCTAAAGCCATCATATTTAATGGCGATACTCTGGATTCATGCTGTTGTGTTAACTAACCTGAACTCTGGATAAATAGCACTTACCCAATCTTGTAAATTTTGTTCTTAATAATCGTAAGTAGTTGTATTTACTTAATTATCAAGTACTAATCATCCAGAGTTCAGATTAACTAAAAAAAGGTAGTAACATTCATTGTTACTACCCTTTTCTATAGCTACTATCAATGATTTAATTAATGATTTAATTAATGATTTTCAGAAACCATATGAATGGTATGTCACTTTAGGACAAATATTAAATTTCAGCTAAGCTCTGGAAATTCACCTTCCATTTTTTAAATGTTTTTTTAGCAATCACCTCAAAGCCATCAGAAGTAGGATGAATTTCATTTAACCATTCCTTTCATCCTTTAATGTTTTAATGTTTTAATGTTTTTCTCGTTTCAACAACTATAAACTTATCCCTACGTCTACTAATGCTTAATAGCTCATTACCTATTTTCTCCATAAATATATTAATAACATCAACCTGTAGATATTCCTTAATATTTACATCATCCATAAGCCTTTTCATCCAAGCCTTAGTTTTAATTAATCCACCAAGAAAAACACCTCCAACATCCGATGGATAGTGGGGTACGTCTGTATGGGTGAGCACAATAGTTTCGGGAATATAATGACCTAGAATATCCAAAAGCTCCTGAAAAGCTAAGCCAATTTGTTCAACTTTACGGTCTAGTCGAGAAATATTCACACATTGTTCAGCAGTACAATATGATGCGCCAATATCGTAATACATATATTATAACCCTCTGTTTACTATACGCTAGCAACTGACAACATAAAGAGCCTTACTGTCAATGTATCAGAACTATTCAGACACCCAGCATCTTTCTTGAGCCTTAGAGAGTCTGTTTTACCGTATTTGGAAAGCTTTCCCCACCGTGACACTTGGATTGCTGACTGCGCCACTGGGGAGGAAGCTTATTCTATGGTTATATTGCTAGAGGAGGCTGGTTTGTTAAAGAATACACAAATTCACGCCACCGATATAAACACTAATGTACTCAAACAAGCCAAAACAGGTATATTGACTAAAGCACTTAATAAAGAAAACGCTACTCGCTATCAAGCTAGTGGCGACACATCAAGTTTAAGTAATTATTTCTCAACTGCACATAATAAGCACAAGCTCTCTCAACACCTGTTAGACCACATTAGTTTCAGTCACCATAACATTTTACAAGATAGTTTTTTTTGTTCAGCCCCGCTGGTTATGTGTCGAAATGTGATGATATATTTTGATTTAAACACACAAAATAATGCTTTGACTTTATTTCATAACTCACTAGTACAAAATGGCTATTTGGTTATCGGTGAAAAAGAAAGTCTAATAAACTCCCCTCTTATTAATCTACTTAAAACAATAGATGGGCCAGCAAAGATATACCAACGAAAAAGCAATGTGAATGTCTAATTTAAGAGTCTTTATTGGTGACTCTGCCGGTTCAATTGAACCCATTACAACTATATTATCAAGCTTACCTGCAGACTTTAGCCTGAGCATTACACTAGTGGTCCACTCAAGTGGCGGAACTAAGACCTCCATGAATGAAGCTATAGCAAGTAATTCTCCATTAACTGTCATTGAAGTCAATGATAAAGAAATAGCTAAAAAAAATACTATTTATGTTGCACCAGTGGTTACCATTTATATGTAGAAAATAAACATAGTTACTATCTCTTTGGATAAAAAAGAACATTTCAGCCGACCTGCAATTGATCTACTCTTTACTTCCGCAGCGGAAGTGTTCGGTAAGCACTGTATTGCTATTTTATTGAGTGGAGCTAGTGCAGATGGTACAGAAGGTTTACTCAATATAAAACATCATGGAGGCTAACTATAGCTCAATCACCAGTATCATCTAAAGTGGACATAATGCCACAAAACGCGATTGATAATGGAGCACCAACCAAGGTTTTATCACCAATAGAGATTAGTCGGTTACTCTTAGAGTACAATAAACGAAAAAGATAAGAGCATCACTGCCATTACTCTTTTATCAATTAGTGTTTTTTAACCCTTCTATCTTTGCAGTAGACGTATCAGAAAATGAGGATAACTCGCTAGATTGACCAAATCGATTCAAGCCAAACCATAACAACATTGTGGTGGTGATAAGAACGATCCACCATGAAAGTCCAAAGCCTGCAGCCAACGTTCCTAGAAGTGCAGTGATACCAACAACAAGTGCATATGGCATTTGTGTTCTAACATGTTCTATATGGTTACACTGTGAAGCCATAGACGCCAAAATAGTCGTGTCTGAAGTTGGTGAACAATGATCCCCCCAAACAGCTCCTGCTAATACACAAGAAATAGAGGAGTATATAATATGCATGTCCGCTGGGTCGACAAAACCACTGTTATTTGACACTAAACTCCAACTCACAGGTACAGCCAACGGCATTAATATTCCCATAGTGCCCCAACTAGTACCTGTTCCTAAAGAGATAATGCCCGCTAAGACGAAAACAACAGCTGGAAATATAGCAGGGTAAATCCCATCACCTATAATTGTAGCTAAATAGCTCGCTGTATTTAGTTCTTTTGTTATTTCAGCTAGCGACCAACTTAAAACGAGTATTACTAGCGCAGAGGTAACCTTACTTAATCCATTTGTCCAAGCACCTATCGACTCTTCAACAGATAGTATTTTTTGGTAAATTGTCATAATAATGGCAACAATAGAGCCTAAAAAACCACCAAACAACAAAGCGAGTAGTGAATTAGCACTACCCAATATTTCTATAAAAGTACTGCCTTGTCCCGTTAATAAAATACCAAAAATGACAGTGATTATTAAGGTGAGGATGGGGAGTATTGCATTTAACCAACTAGATTGTCGATTATCAGATAATACTTCCAATGAATTTGGCGCATTGAGGACTGATTCTTCCGAGGTAGTCCTTTTTTCAGCTATCAACATTGGGCCAAAATCCTTTCCCGTAAAGGCTATAAAAACAACAAAAATGAGTGTTAATATAGGATAAAAGCTATAGGCAATTGAGTGTAGAAAAATAACATAAGGCTCATTTAAGCCATCAATGCTATCAATAGCCGTTTCAATCAAGCCAACTTCATAGCCTATCCAAATTGAAATTAATGCTATAGATGCCAATGGTGCTGCTGTTGCATCCACCAAGTAGGCCAATTTCTCCCGAGAAACCTTCATTTTATCGGTCAACGTTCGCATGGTATTACCGACAATTAACGTATTTGCATAGTCATCAAAGAAAATAACAAACCCCATAAAAACAGTACTTAACTGTACATTTCTCCGGTTATTCGCCCAACGTTTAATATGTTCAATTAAGCCAATTAAACCACCATTAGATGATATAACGGCCACCATACCACTGATAAATAAAGTAATTAGGATGATAGAAATATGGTCAGTATCATTCATCACCTTTAAAGCATATTTTTGTGGTACATCAACTAACCCTTTAAATAGAGCAAAAAAGTTTTTTCCTGCAATTAACCATGCACCAAACCAAATACCTAGAAATAAGGCAATAATAACTTGTCTAAGAATAAATGCTGCTGAGATAGCAATAATTGGAGGTAAAACTGAAATGAAACTGGCTGATCCAATGGGTGAACCATCATTCGTTAAATAGGTAATAGCAAAAGAGGCAACAATCAGTACAGTTATTGATATCCAACGCTTAATATCCATCTTTACTCCTATTACATTATCCTTTTAACCATGCACTATTGTTTGAATGCAACAATATTTAAAGCCGTAAAGACTTATCAGCATATTGCTAAAAGTAATGTGAATATTTTGCAATGATGACATTGAGTGTAGATGAGAGAAACCGTAAATACCAATAACATACAAGTATGTATTAGTTTGAGCATTCCCTGTGCTAAGAGTGTTCGCGGGAAACAATGCCCGATCAAAAAAGGGTAGTAATATTTTCATATTACTACCCTTTTATTCAATAACGTTAAAATCAGTTAGTGATTTTCTGAAACCATATTTACAGTATATTTCGGAATATCAACCACTAGATCTTCATCACCAACAATTGATTGGCAACTTAAGCGTGATTCTGGCTCTAAACCCCATGCTTTATCAAGCATATCGTCTTCAAGTTCATCACCCTCTTCAATAGAATCAAAACCTTCTCGAATAATTACATGACATGTTGTACAAGCACATACTTTTTCACAAGCGTGCTCTATTCCTATATCATTTCTTAAAGCAACATTAAGTACGCTTTCACCGGGTTCAGCCTCAACAACTGCACCTTCTGGACATAACTCTTCATTGGGTAAAAATATAATTTTTGGCATTTTATTTATTCTCTGCTTGCAAGGCTTTCGCCTAACCTAAATACTATTTGAATACCTTCTAAAAACCCTACGGTCTCTAAAGGTATCTATATTTTATCAACAGCCTGACCAGCAAGGGCTTGGCTAATTGAGCTATCCATACGGCGTTCAGCAAATATTGCCGTACTATCATTTAATTTATCAAGTGCATCTTCTATCGCTTTAACTTCATCACCTTGGCTCACTTGCGCAAGTGATTTGATAGCACTTTCAATAACAACAACTTCGTCACTCGATAATAACTTATTATCGGCTATTAATGCGGCTTGCACTGACTCGATAACACGTGAAGCTTCAACTTGTTGCTCTTTGAGCATACGCGCTTGCATATCATCAGCAGCATTGCTCATTGAATCTTTGATCATTTGACTAATTTGGTTGTCATCAAGCCCAAATGAAGGTTTAACCTCAATACTTGATTCTACGCCTGTAGATTTTTCCATTGCCGATACCGATAATAAACCATCAGCATCAACTTTAAAGGTAACACGGATATGTGCCGCACCAGCGGTCATAGCGGGTATACCTCGTAGCTCAAAGCGAGCGAGTGAACGACAATCATCAACAAGTTCACGTTCACCTTGTAAGACATGAACAGCCATAGCCGTTTGACCATCTTTAAACGTGGTAAACTCTTGCGCTTTAGCAACGGGTATTGTGGTATTGCGAGGAATCACTTTTTCAACTAACCCACCCATGGTTTCTAAACCAAGGGATAGAGGCGTAACATCAAGTAATAACATATCACTATCAGGTTTATTACCCACTAGTATATCAGCTTGAATAGCTGCGCCGATGGCAACCACTTTGTCAGGATCAATTGACGTTAAAGGTACTTTATTAAAGTGTTGTTCAACTTCAGCGCGTACCAGTGGGACACGTGTAGAGCCACCAACCATGACGATTTCTATTACGTCATCAACAGCAATACCTGCATCTTTAAGTGTACGACGACAAGCACGTAAGGTTTTACTAACTAAAGGCGCAATAAGCTCATTTACCTTTGTTTTACTAAGAGTCGCTGTCCAGTGGCTACCACTATCCAATGTAAGGCTTACTTCTACCTGTTCATTAGCAGTTAACTGTTCTTTAGCAAAGCAAGCTTGCTGCATTAATTGACGCTCTAACGAAGGTGATAGAGGTCTTTGTAGACCCGCTTGTTCAACAAAATAATCAACGATAGCCACATCAAAATCATCGCCGCCAAGCGCCGAATCACCACCCGTCGCTAATACTTCAAAAACGCCTTTATTCAAACGTAGGATAGAAATATCAAAAGTACCACCACCTAAGTCATAAACGGCAATCACACCCTCTTGGCCCGAGTCTAAGCCGTAAGCCACAGCCGCTGCAGTTGGTTCGTTTAATAAACGCAGTACACTAACACCGGCTAATTTGGCCGCATCTTTAGTACTTTGTCTCTGTGCATCGTCAAAGTGAGCGGGTACAGTAATAACAACTCCCGTTAACTCCCCACCTAAGGCTGCTTGAGCGCGAAGGTTCAAACTTTTTAATATTTCAGCGGAAACCTGTACAGGGTTAACAGCCCCTTGGCGTGTCATAATTTCAGGATGATTTTCATCACCACAAAATTTATAGGGCAAAGAGGGGTATTTACTTTGAATATCAGGTAGCGATCGGCCTATTAATCGTTTTGCAGAAGTAATAGTATTTTGAGCATCTTCAATGCTCAGTGCTTGGGCCGTTTGACCAACTAAAATATTTTCAGCTTGATAACTAACAATAGATGGTAATATATCACGGCCCTGATCATCGTTTAATGTACTTGCGTTGCCGCTTTGTACACTGGCGATTAAAGAGTTTGTGGTACCAAGATCTATGCCAGCCGCTAATCTATGTTCGTGAGGAACGGTACTTTGTCCGGGTTCTGCAATTTGTAATAAGGCCATGATATTAATTCAATGATTTGGTTAAGTTAAGAGTAAATGGTGAAGTGCTTGCTAGCCCCGCTAGTCTTCAAATAAGCTATCTTCAAGTCGATCTACTTCAATATTTAGTTTTTGGTAAAACTTTAGTTTGCGCAAATTATCGCATGCCGCAGTATTTGCTGCTGCATTATTTTCACTTATTTGCACTCTCATCAATTGAGAAAGCTGTAAATATTCTGTCGACAAAACACCTTGTACTTCAAGTAATGCTGCATCAACATCACTAGAGAACTTAACTTCTTCAAGCATTTCACGCAGTTCCATCTGACGCATTAAGAAGCTGGTATCGCTAAATGAATGCTGCTCGTTTGGCATATCAACACCACGTTCAATCAACATATACTCAGCACGTTGCAGTGGATTTTTTAACGTTTGATAAGCATCATTGATTTGAGCAGATTTTTGTACCGCAATACGTTGGTCTTGCTCTGAAGCATGGGCAAACTTATCAGGGTGCACAGCTTTCTGTAAAGCCTGGTAGCTTGATGAAAGGTTTTGTAAATCAACATCAAAAGAGCTTTCGATATTGAATAATTGGAAGTAATTCAAAATTTTTTCTCAGATTTTACATGGACGAGACACCGATGTAGTAAGCTCGCCATAATGAATTCAACTCAAAAGCTTTCTCTGAAGCAAGGTGAAAGTACGGGTTTGACGTGAGTCAATAAGTACTCTCAACATTGCAACTGAGAAGAATAGCTAAGAGGTGTATTCGTTATCACACATTAAAACTTTCACCACACCCACATTCACCTTTGGCGTTTGGGTTGGTAAATTTAAAGCCTTCGTTCAAGCCTTCTTTAATAAAATCAAGCTCGATGCCATCAAGATAAACCAAGCTTTTTTCATCAATGATAATATTAACATCATCAATATTGAACAATTGATCATCTTCATTAAGATCATCAACAAATTCAAGCACATAGGCTAAACCTGAACAACCGGTGGTTTTTATACCTAAGCGAAGTCCAAGGCCTTTGCCACGATTTTGCATGAAAGATTGAACTCGTTCAGCCGCTGCAGGAGTCATGGTAACAGACATTGTTTTCTCCGTTATTTACCTTGCTTGGTCTTATAATCAGCAATAGCTGCTTTAATAGCATCTTCAGCCAAAATAGAACAATGAATTTTTACTGGTGGTAATGCTAACTCTTCAGCAATAGCGGTATTTTTAATTTCACCCGCTTCATCAATTGATTTGCCTTTTACCCACTCAGTTACCAATGAACTTGAAGCAATTGCAGAACCACAACCATAAGTTTTGAATTTTGCATCTTCAATGATGCCTGCATCAGAAATTTTAAGTTGTAACTTCATCACGTCACCACATGCTGGTGCGCCAACCATACCGGTAGCTACCGATGGATCGTTTTTATCCATTGAACCTACATTACGTGGGTTCTCATAATGATCTATAACTTTTTCGCTGTAAGCCATGTTACTCTCCTAACTTGTACCAAATCGTGTGAGTTAATTTCCAGATAATTAACCCACTACTACTTATTTGACACTAAATAATATCTAAAGTGCTCTGCTATTTAACTAAACCTTTTTACATAAAAGAAGTTTAGTGGCCAGCCCATTCAATTGAATCTAAATCGATACCGTCTTTGAACATTTCCCAAAGTGGTGACATGTCACGCAAATGACCAATAGCATTCTTAATAAGGTCAATTGCGTAATCAATTTCTTCTTCCGTCGTAAAACGCCCAAAACTAAAACGAATTGAGCTATGTGCCATTTCATCATTGAGACCTAACGCTCGAAGCACATAAGAAGGCTCTAAACTTGCTGATGTACACGCACTACCTGAAGAAACTGCTAAATCTTTTAAAGCCATGATGAGTGACTCACCTTCAACGAAGTTGAAACTAACATTTAAATTACCCGGGTAGCGTTTATCTGCATCACCGTTAATAAATACTTGCTCCATACTATTTACGCCGGCCCACAAACGATCACGCATTGCTGTCACGTGTGCTTCGTCTTGTGCCATTTCTTCTTTAGCGATTCGACAAGCTTCACCCATACCAACAATTTGATGTGTTGCTAAAGTACCTGAACGCATACCTCGTTCATGTCCGCCACCATGTGTTTGCGCTTCTAAACGAATACGCGGCTTACGGCTCACATATAGTGCACCAATGCCTTTTGGTCCGTACATTTTATGTGCTGAAATTGACAATAAATCAACTTTCAATGCTTGCATGTCGATGTTAATTTTACCGGCACTTTGTGCGGCATCAACATGAAAAACTATTTTACGAGCACGACACATTTCGCCAATTTCACTGATGTCTTGAATAACACCAATCTCATTGTTCACTTGCATAATACTCACTAAAATAGTGTCATCACGCATAGCATCATTAAGCTTGTTTAAATCAATTAGGCCGTTTTCTTCAGGATCAAGATAGGTTACTTCAAAACCTTGACGTTCTAGTTCACGACACGTGTCTAATACGGCTTTATGTTCCGTTTTACTAGTAATAATGTGCTTACCTTTTTTATTATAAAAGTTCGCAGCACCTTTAATAGCAAGGTTATTTGATTCAGTAGCACCCGAAGTGAAAACGATTTCACGTGGGTCGGCATTAATTAATTCAGCAATTTGATTACGAGCAATATCAACCGCTTCTTCTGCTTGCCAACCAAACTTGTGTGAACGTGACGCAGGATTGCCAAAATGACCGTCATTGGTCATATATTGCATCATTTTTTCAGCGACACGCTTATCTACAGGTGTCGTTGCTGAGTAATCAAAATATATAGGAAGCTTCATTCGCTAACTCTCTCCGATGGTAAATCTTTAATACGACACGACAAGGCTTTACCAGTCGTGCATTACATTTTTTGTGGTTATTAATGTTTCTAAAGCGATGCTTTTATGCGCATTTATATGCAATTCATCTTGACGCTTAGAAACTTGTTGCACATCACGCTTAGCGACTAACTCTGATAAGGTGATATTTTGCAGGAATTCTTCAATTCGTTGACTTAACCCTTCCCAGAGGGAATGCGTTAAACATTGTTCGCCATCTTGACAATTACCTTTACCTGAGCACTTAGTTGCATCAACACTTTCATTTACCGCGCAGATAACATCTGCGACAGCAATTTGGGCAGAACACCTGCCCAATCGATAGCCGCCACCAGGACCACGCACACTCGTCACTAACCCTTGTTTGCGTAAACGAGAAAAAAGTTGTTCTAAATAAGACAACGATATACCTTGGCGCTCTGAAATATCGGCCAAAGATACAGGTCCAGATACTGCATGAATAGTAACATCTAACATGGCAGTAACTGCGTAACGACCTTTAGAGGTAAGTTTCATAATCCGCTCTCAAACACTATGTTGCTGTACTCAATGAATTAATTTAGTAGGACAACTAAATCAAAGTTACTCAGCAGCAAAACATAGAAAAAGTGCCATATTTGGCAAATGCCGCGCAATTTTACATAACCCTACAGATTAGTCAAATTAATACCCTACTAATTTACTCAGGTATTGTACACCAAGAAGTGCCGAGCGAAAAGAAATAGTTGACTAAATTACTCAACTACTCCATTGAGAATGGCTAATTACTTTGATTAGATTTCAGGATCAAAGCTGGCTACTTTGCTTTCACGGCGCTCTGCTGCAGCCTTTTCATCTTCAACAAACTCCCCCACTCTTAATTCAGGCAGGTTTTTAGAACAAATATCACCACCGAGCGTATTAATTTCTTTGCAAAGAGCACTTACTCTATCATCCATTAAATGAACATGGTCGAGTAAACGGCCTATAGCTTTAGCAACAGGATCAGGATTGTCGTGAGATACAGCATAAGCATCAAAGCCATATTTTTTAGCTGCGGCTTCTCGCTGCTGACCTTCATTTTTACTGTGTTTATCTGGAACGATTCTTCCCGGAATACCAACCGCTGTGGCATTTGCAGGTAAATCTTTCACAACAACAGAGTTCGAGCCAACTTTACCGCCCTTTCCTATTGTAATAGGTCCAAGAACCTGAGCACCTGCGCCGATAACAACATTATCTTCTAATGTAGGGTGGCGTTTTCCTGCTTTCCAACTAGTACCACCTAAGGTTACACCGTGATATAGAGTTACATCATTGCCTACCTCTGCGGTTTCACCAATAACAATCCCCATACCATGATCGATAAAAACACGACGACCTAATTTTGCGCCCGGATGGATCTCAATACCTGTTAACCATCGAGAGAAAGTAGAAACGACACGTGCCAATAGTTTCCAATCAGCGCACCATAACCTATGACTTAATCGATGAATCCAAATTGCATGTAAGCCTGGGTAATTGAGGATAACCTCAAAACTTGTGCGAGCGGCAGGATCTCTATCAAAGACACTGTTGATATCTTCTTTGATACGACTAAACATAAACTTTCCTTCTACTATCTTTTAACTGATTAACTATTCATTAATCATTACGACTGTTATGACTTATCTTTACTAGACCTTTCCATTGAGGCAAAAATCCCACGCATCATCTTAACTTCTTTAATATCAGGTCTAGCGCGATTAAATAAGCGTCTTAGCTTAGTCATCACTAGGCCCGGGTGATTTTCTACGATAAAACCTGTGGCTTTAAGCGCTTTCTCGAAATGCTGGTAGAAACGCTCGGTTTCTTCAACAACAGGGTAAAGCTCTTCATCTTCACTTTTGGTTTTAGCAACCAATTTACCATTGCCAGTACTGCGCTCTTGATAATTTTGATCATGCGCCAACAAATAACTGGTTCGCACTTCATAACTTAACGTTTGTACCGCCATAGCTAAATTCAGTGAACTGTAATCTGGGTTAGCAGGTATTTGCACATGAAAATGACAAAGTTGTAATTCTTCATTAGTTAAACCGCTGCTTTCACGGCCAAATACAAGCGCTACTGGGTACTCATCAGCCTCAGCAATCAATTTCTCGCCACAACCTCTTGGCTCAAGCATAGGCCAAGGTAATGTACGTGAACGAGCACTTGTACCTACGACTAATCCACAATCCTCAATGGCTTCAGCTAAGGTACTTACTACTTTAGCATTAGCTAATACGTCAGTGGCGCCTGCAGCCAAAGCTTGTGCTTGACCATTAGGCATTTCAATAGGGTCAACCAATACCAATTGACTTAAGCCCATCGTTTTCATGGCACGCGCTGCACTGCCAATATTTCGACAATCAGAGGTATTAACTAAAACAATTTTGACGCGGTCTAATAATGAACCTGTGGTATTACTTTGCTGAGAACCTTGCTGGGAATCTGACATTTTACTCTACTCGTTTGCTTATTGGGCTACATAACCCATCTAGATGGCCAGTATTCTATCATAGAAGATTACTGCTGTAGTTAACAAAAAGCACGCTTAATAAGCATATTTATCTATGGCAATTTGGTATGTAATAGTCCTTTTTTCTCTATTAAATTATTTACTCTTTGCAAAACGCTCAGTTATCAATCAGATTAAATTTAATATCTATCGCTTAATGATTTTAAATTTGCTATACTTTGCGCGCTAAATTTTCAAGACAATGTTTGCTTGGAAATGAATTGTTCTTTTAAAAATTATTTACAAATAGGTACTCTATTATGCATCCCATGCTAAATATTGCCGTGCGCGCAGCGCGTACAGCAGGTAAAGTTATCGTTCGCTCTATGGAGCAACTTGATAAAGTTGAAATACAATCTAAAGGAACTAACGATTTCGTCACTAGTGTTGATCTTAACGCTGAAGAAGCCATTATCGAGACTATTCGTAAATCATACCCAGATCACACCATTATCGGTGAAGAGTCTGGTATTTTAAAAGGCAGTGATGACGATTACCAATGGATTATCGATCCATTAGATGGCACAGCTAACTTCATCAAAGGTATCCCCCATTTTGCTGTTTCAATTGCTTTAAAAGTAAAAGGTAAATTAGATCAAGCCGTTATATTTGATCCGATTCGTGGTGAATTATTCTCAGCGAGTCGTGGTAAAGGCGCACAGCTAAACGGGTTTAGAATCCGTGTAAATAAAAACAAAGAAATTTCAGGTACTGTATTAGCTACTGGATTCCCAATTAAGCACAAACAACATAGCCTTGCTTATATGGCAATGTTTTCAGCCTTATTTCAAAAATCATCTGATATGCGTCGTGCAGGTTCAACCGCGCTTGACCTTGCTTACGTAGCAGCTGGCCGTGTTGATGGTTTCTTCGAAATTGGTACTAAGCCATTTAATACCGCTGCAGGCGAATTATTAGTAATTGAAGCTGGTGGTTTAGTAACTGACTTTACTGGTGGTCATAATCATACACAGTCAGGCAACATCGTTGCTGCCAATACTCGTATATTAAAAGACGTTTTAAAAGAAATTCGTCCTCACTTAGGCGATGCGCTTAGCAAGTAATTCTTGCCAAGCTTTGCTTAAGTAATAGCAGAATAATATTAAGCGCCACAGTAACCTTGATACAATAAGGTCACTGTGGCGCTTTTTTTGCTTTAAGCTATCTAGGTAGTCATTAGTACACTTTGTTAAGAGAGCACATGGAAAATATTAATAGCACAAAACAAGCCTTCATCGCCGGAGAAGTTGCCCTAGTAGGTGCGGGTCCTGGCGATCCTGATTTACTCACCATGCAAGCCTACCGCTTTATAAAGCAAGCTGAAGTTGTTATCTATGACAGGTTAGTCAGTGCAGCAATCATGGCTTTACTACCTAGTAATTGCCAACAAATATATGTTGGAAAAAAGCAAGCAGATCATAGAGTTCCCCAGGAAGGTATCAACCAATTGTTAGTTGATTACGCTTTGTTAGGTAAAAAAGTAGTGCGATTAAAAGGTGGTGATCCTTTTGTTTTTGGTCGCGGCTCTGAAGAAGCTCAGTTTTTATTAAGTAATGGCGTTGCTTGTCATATTGTTCCTGGAATGACGGCAGCATCAGCTTGTACAAGTTATGCCGGTATCCCGTTAACACACAGGAAAGTGGCCCGAAGCTGCACCTTCATTACCGGTAACGTGCAAGATAATGGTGCATTAGACTTACCTTGGCAGGCATTAAACGATAAAGAGCAAACAATTGTTTTTTATATGGGCATAAAAAGTTTACCAATAATTACCGACCAGCTCATACAAGCAGGTCGCGATGTTAACACACCTGCTGCGTTAATTCGAAAAGGTACTCATCAAGATCAACAAGTAGTTAAAGGTACATTAGCAAACTTAACTGAGCTAGTAACATTGCATAATATAAAGCCGCCAAGTTTGATTGTTATTGGCGATGTTGTTGATACTTTTCACAGTGAGCAACTCACTAACCTTGGCTATTTAACACCTTAACTTTATAGGGCGTTAAGCACCAATAGAAAAAGGCGTGTAATAAAAAAGGCTTATGGTGAATATTATATTATCCCTCATAAGCCTTTTTATCGATTTAAATAAGACTACCCATTATTCGCTGAACGTCTAGGTCTGCGAGGCTTAGGGCCAGTATTATCCTGTTCTGGCTTCTTACGTCTAGATGAGTCGTTAGTTGGTTTTCTTTTATTACCACCAGTATTATTACCATTGGCATTACCACCAGAACGTTGGCCATCTTTATGTTCAACTCGACCTCTACCACGTCCTGAATTTTGACTCGGTTTAGATTTTGGTGGTCTCCCCTGTTTTAAAGGTTTGATAACCCTTGAATCGCCTAATTCATTAGCAGGTATAAATTTCTCAATAACCTTCCGTTCAATATGTTGCTGAATAACATGCTCAATGCCCCATAATAAATCTAACTCATCAGCACAAACTAATGACAATGCTTGTCCGGTATTACCTGCACGAGCAGTACGACCAATACGGTGTACATAATCCTCAGGAACATTCGGTAAATCAAAGTTAACTACTTGTGGTAATAAATCTATATCAATCCCACGGGCAGCGATGTCAGTAGCAACTAATATCTTTACACTGCCATCTTTAAAGGCAGCAAGGGCCTTAGTACGCGCCCCTTGGCTTTTATTACCATGAATAGCCGCAGCTGTTAAACCTTCAGCTTCAAGGTGCTTAGTTAGCTTATTAGCGCCATGTTTGGTTTTTGTGAAGACTAATACCTGTTGCCAATTATTTTCTTTTATTAAATGTGTCAACACTGCTGGTTTGCGCTTTTTATCAACAGCGGTTAGCCATTGAGTGACTTTTTCTGCGGTACTATTTTCTGCATCCACTGAAATTTCTAATGGCTTATTTACTAAACCTTTAGCTAAGGCACGAATTTCAGGTGAGAATGTTGCAGAGAACAATAAATTTTGACGATCTTTTGGTAATACCGCAATAAGCTTTTTAATATCACGAATAAAGCCCATATCTAACATACGGTCAGCTTCATCAAGAATGAATACTTCTAACTGACTAAACTTAACTGCTCTTTGATTGTATAAATCAAGTAAGCGACCCGGTGTGGCAACAAGCACATCGACACCTTGGCGAAGGCGCATCATTTGTGGATTAATTTTAACTCCACCAAAGACTACCATTGAGCTCAAGTTTAAATATTTCCCATACATTTCTATACTTTCACTAATTTGCGCCGCTAATTCACGGGTAGGGGTAAGTATTAATGCTCTTACGTTATTTGATGCAACCTTATTGCCTTTATTGCTAGAGAGACGCTGTAATAAAGGTAAAGTAAAACCTGCAGTTTTACCTGTACCAGTTTGCGCTGCAGCCATAACGTCACGGCCAGAAATAACCGCGGGAATAGCCTGCGCTTGAATAGGAGAAGGTGTTTCGTACCCTTTATCACGCACTGCTTTTAGTAATGGCTCAGATAAACCTAAATCAGTAAACTTAGTTGTCGGGGTATCGCTCATAAGAATCTCTTTAATAAATAGCAAATACTGACAGCGCTAATTAAATGTTGGCAGCATGAAAGGGCGGGAGCATACAGCATGCCTAAGAGTAGTGCAATTTATCCGAAATTATAATTTACCGTATTTTGACGATAAACCTTAATACAAAAAACAAAAAACCGAGTAACTTGCGTTACTCGGTTTTTAAAATCAGACAACAATAATGCTAAGGCACTATATTTACTAGATAAATACCTACGGCATCATTGCTTCTTGATCAGCGCCTTCTTTTTCAATGACTTCAGGAATTAAGTCTTCTTTTGAAATACCTAAAGATAATGCGACTAAGCTCGCAACATAAATTGAAGAATATGTACCAACAAAAACACCAAATAGTAATGCCGTCGCAAAACCATGAATTAGTGCGCCGCCTTTAAAGAACAAAGCTGCTAATACTAACAAAGTGGTAATTGACGTAATAAAAGTTCGGCTAAGTGTTTGTGTTAACGAAACATTAATGACTTCTTCAGCTTCAATATTACGTATTTTTCTAAAGTTCTCACGAATACGATCTGAAACAACAATAGTATCATTGAGTGAATAACCAATTACCGCTAATACCGCTGCAAGAACCGTTAGGTCAAACTCAAGTTGTAACACTGAGAACAAACCAAGCGTTAACAAGACGTCATGGAATAACGCCACTACAGAGCCAACCGCAAAGCGCCATTCAAAACGAAAAGCTACATAAACAAGGATACAGATTAGCGCAGTTAACATAGCTAAACCGCCCTGCTCTGCTAATTCATCGCCAACGCTCGCACCAACAAACTCGATACGACGCATATCAACTTTTTGACCTGTGCCCGATTGTAAAATATCGAGCACTTCATTCCCAAGCATCTCAGCCTTAACGTCATCGCGTAATCCCAAACGAATAACAACATCACGGCTACTACCGTAAAATTGTACTTTTGCATCGCCAAAGCCATTCGACTTCATAACATCACGTAATTTTTCTAAATCTGCTGCTTGCTCAAAGCCTACTTCAATTAAAGTACCACCGGTAAAATCTAAACCGAAATTTAGTTTATTGGTAGCCAGTGAAACAATTGAAGCAATCATTAATAACGCACTAAATACTAGGGCTATCTTACGATAGCTCATAAAGGCGACGGTTTCTTTTAAACGTAAAATTTGCATAATTTTTAAATCCCTGCCCTTACTATATAGAAAGCTTATCAAGGCGCTTTCCGCCCCAAACAGCATTAACAACGGTGCGTGATGCAACAACTGAGGTAAACATTGAAGTAAGAATACCAATTGATAATGTTATTGCAAAACCTTTAACTGGCCCAGTACCAATAGCGAACAAAATAAGCGCCGCAATTAACGTGGTAATGTTGGCATCAATAATGGTTGAAAACGCAGCTTCGTAGCCTTGGTGAATAGATTGCTGAATTGTTTTACCTTCACGAATTTCTTCACGAATACGCTCAAAAATAAGCACATTAGCATCTACAGCCATACCGACAGTTAAAACGATACCAGCCATACCCGGTAATGTTAGAGTAGCGCCTGGAATTAGTGACATAACACCAACAATCAAGACTAAGTTAGCACCCAGAGCAAGGTTAGCTACCACACCAAAGGCACGGTAATAAATCACCATAAAGATAAAGACTAAACCAAAGCCCATTATGATTGCTTGAAAACCTAATTGTACGTTTTCAGCACCTAATGTAGGCCCAACAGTACGTTCTTCTACAATGGTAATTGGTGCAATTAACGCACCTGCACGTAATAGTAAGGCAAGGTTATGTGCTTCAGCAGGGCTACCTGCACCAGTAATACGGAAAGTTTTACCTAAGCGTGATTGAATTGTTGCAACAGAAATGATTTCTTGTACTTTTTCAAAAACGATATTGCCTTCGGGATCTTTTCGGTCGGTAGCTTTGTATTCAATGAATACCGTTGCCATTGGCTTACCAATATTACTTTTAGTACCGCTAGACATTTTCGAGCCACCAGCACTATCAAGTGAAATGTTCACTTGTGGACGAGAGTATTCATCAAAGCCTGATTTTGCATCGGTGATATGGTCACCCGTTAACATGACTCGTTTTTTCAATAAACTAGGTTTACCGTCTTTATCCGTTAACAAAATAGAATTTGCCGGAACACGACCATTTAATGCGTTTGATAAGTCACCTTCGGTGTCAACTAACCTAAACTCAATTGTCGCAGTTGCATTGAGAATTTCTTTTGCTTTAGCTGTATCTTGTACACCTGGTAATTCAATAACAATATGCTTTTTACCTTGGCGCTGTACAAGTGGTTCAGCAACACCTAGCTCATTAACACGATTACGAATAATAGTGATGTTTTGCTGTAAAGCATATTCACGAATTTCTTTAAGCTTTAGCTCTGTCATTTTTGCCGTTAGCGTTAACTTATCATCATCAGTACTTAGAACTAAATCACGGTAACGTTTTTTGAGTAATGACTCTGCCGCTTCTAAATCTTCAACTTTACGGAAGATAACAACAATCGCGTCATTGGCTTCTTTAACACTGCGATAACGGATTTTTTCATTACGTAAGTCACCGCGAAAGTCACTTACCATACTTGTTTTAGCTTTATTAATGGCTTCTTTCATGTTTACTTCCATCAAGAAGCTAACACCACCACTTAAATCTAAACCTAGCTTCATTGGCGTACCACCAATGGCAGCTAACCACTCTGGTGTATTAGGCGTCAAGTTTAAGGCAACAGAGAATTGTTTACCTAAATTATCATCCAATACATCACGAGCTTTCAGTTGATCTTCAGTATTTTTGAAACGCGTTAATACTTGACCTTTCTCTAAAACGATATTGTCAAAACTTAGGTTGTTTGCATCTAAATGTGCTTTGATAGTATCAAGTGTTGCTGCATCAGCTTCAACACCACGTAATCCTGATACTTGCACAGCAGGCGACTCACCAAATAAGTTTGGTGTGGCATAGAGCGCACCCATAGCGACAATAAATGCCACCATCAATGTTTTCCATAAAGGGTATTTGTTTAACACAATCTGTCCTTTTTATTTATTTTATTCTTCGCGCGAACTAAAGCTTTAATAAAAAAGCTGCCCACCCTACTTAAATTAACGCTTTTTAGCTTTTAGCTAAAATATCAATTAACTTTATATTTTTAGCTAAGTTAGTTGGCTTTAGTTCAAAGAAAAAGCACGGAATTGACACATATCAATGAGTACTTTTGATGATGAAATAAAGCCTAATAACAAGAGTAAAATTATAAAGACTTCATTGTGCCTTTAGGAAGCACTGCGTTTATAGCACCTTTTTGTACTGTAACTTCAGTACCTTCAGCAATACTCACAACAATAAAGTCTTTCTCGTCAGATACTTTAACGATTTTACCTACAATGCCGCCTTGTGTTAATACTTCATCGCCTTTAGCTAATGAAGACATTAATCCTTTATGATCTTTTACGCGCTTAGCTTGTGGACGGTAAATCATGAAATAAAATACTAAACCAAAAACGGCTAACATAATAATCATTTCCATTCCGCCACCTGCTGGTGCTGGAGCTGCTGCGGCATGGGCTGTACTGATAAATAAACTCATAAATTCCTCTACTTCTTATTATTGATTAGTTAGTAACTATTCACTTTATTGCTCTTTAGTTTGATTTATATGTCAAAGGGACTCATTGACTGACGTCAACTCCGTGCATTTTCCTTTAAATAAAGCTAAAAACCTACAAATTGCCTAGCTACTGGATTCTTAAAATTTTAAATTACTTTCTTAGTATGTTTTATTTCTAACTAAGTATTTAAACTAAACCTGTTTACTACCTTCCGCTAATGGCGGTACTGGTAAACCACGTAAAGCATAAAACTCTTCAACAAAGGCATCTAATTTACCTTGCTCGATGGCTGCACGCAAACCTTGCATAACTTTTTGATAAAAATGTAAGTTATGTAAGGTATTTAATTGTGAACCTAAAATCTCTTTACACTTATCTAAATGATGTAAATACGCACGAGAATAATTCTTACAGGTGTAACAGTCACACGTTTCATCAAGTGGCGCAGTATCCGTTTTATGAGCCGCATTACGGATCTTAATGACACCTGTATTAACAAATAAATGACCATTACGGGCGTTACGTGTTGGCATTACACAGTCAAACATATCAATACCACGACGTACACCTTCAACCAAATCTTCAGGTTTCCCTACCCCCATCAAATATCGGGGTTTATTTTTCGGTATCAAAGGTGCGGTATGATCTAAAATACGGATCATATCTTCTTTAGGTTCACCTACTGATAAGCCACCTATAGCATAACCATCGAAGCCAATAGACTCTAAACCTGCTACTGAAACTTCACGTAAATCCTCATACATGCCGCCTTGTATTATGCCAAACAGTGCATTGGGACTGTCACCGTGGGCATCTTTTGAACGTTGTGCCCAACGCAGTGATAACTCCATTGAATCTTTTGATTCTGTATGAGTTGCGGGGTATGGCGTACATTCATCAAATATCATCACAACATCAGAATTTAAACTACGCTGCACTTCCATTGAACGCTCTGGAGTAAGCATAATTTTTTCACCATTGACGGGTGAGCTAAAACGAACACCTTCCTCAGTAATTTTACGCATTTTCCCTAAACTAAAAACTTGGAAGCCACCAGAGTCGGTCAAAATTGGCTTATCCCAATTCATAAAACCATGTAAGCCACCATGTTGCTCAATAATATCAGTACCTGGGCGTAACATTAAATGAAAGGTATTACCCAAAATGATATGAGCGCCTGTAGCTTCAACTTCATCAGTTTTCATGCCTTTTACCGTACCGTAAGTACCAACAGGCATAAATGCTGGAGTTTCTACTACACCACGATCAAAAGTTAATCGACCACGACGCGCTTTACCGTCAGTGGTTAATAACTCATATTTCATTTTATTTTTTACTACTTCACTCATAAAGTCTCTCTTTCACCCACTAGCAAAACAGGCTGGCGGTGTTTTGGTTTAAAATAAGGTTTTTATTAAATAATGCTAAGTAATAACTTAACATTATTTAATTATTACTTAACGGTTGTCACTCTCTTGTTTTGTTAAGAACATAGCATCACCATAACTAAAAAAGCGATACTCTGTATCTATTGCATGTTGATACGCAGACATAATATGGTCGTACCCTGAAAAAGCACTAACAAGCATAAGTAAGGTTGATTCAGATAAATGAAAGTTTGTCACTAAAGCATCAATTAACTGAAATTGATAACCAGGGGTAATAAAAATATCAGTATCACCATAAAAAGCGGTTAAGTCTTCACCCTTATCTTTAGCTGCTTTTGCAGCACTTTCTAAAGATCGGACTGAGGTGGTTCCCACCGCAACGACCCTACCGCCAGCGGCTTTAGTTTTTATAATTTGACTAACAACTTCATCAGGTACTTCAACATACTCGGCGTGCATAACATGATCTGCTATTTCATCTACTTTCACTGGTTGAAAAGTACCTGCACCGACATGTAAAGTAACAAAGGCAAGCTCAACACCTTTGGCTTTTATTTTTTCTAATAAAGCTTCGTCAAAGTGTAAACCTGCCGTAGGCGCTGCAACTGCGCCAGGTTTTTCATTATAAACAGTTTGATAACGCTCTTTATCACTGTCTTCATCTGGGCGATCAATATACGGCGGTAATGGCATATGACCAATTTGTTCTAAAACATCTAAGACAGATTGTTCACCAGAAAATTTCAACTCAAAAAGAGCACCATGACGAGCCACCATTGTAGCTTTTACTTTACTTTCAGAGCCTTGCTCTTTACATAGGAAAAGTTCATTGCCAACTTTAGGTGATTTACTCGCGCGAATATGGGCAAGCGCAGTGTGTTGATCAACAATACGCTCAATCAACACTTCTATTTTCCCACCACTGGCTTTTTGACCAAAGAGTCGCGCTGGAATCACTCGAGTGTTATTAAAAACTAATAAGTCGCCCGAATTTAGTTGTGCAACAATATCGGTAAAAACACCATCGGTTATCGCGCCAGAACCGCCATTTAAGGACATTAAGCGACTCGCACTACGCTCGGCTTTTGGATAACGAGCAATTAGGGCTTCGGGTAAATCGAAAGAAAAGTCTGAAACACGCATGATATTGGCTATTTTACTGGCTTAAAAAGGGCGTAATTTTAGAGCTGCGCGCCCTTGATAGCAAGTTAATTCGCCACTTTTACGCCGTTAGCCCTCAGAACCATAATAAAGTAGTATTGAAACAACATAATTATGAGTGATAGCCAGTATTTATAAAAATAATCATTGCTCAATTAGTTTTAGTGTATGTTGGGAAATCAAGTAATATTGACCTGCACTTAATTTGACCTTGTTTAAGTCCCGACCTGAGAGTAATTCCCTATGACAAATGAACTCGCGCTAACGATAGCCAACACCATAATTAATGGCTTTGAGCGCCACTTGGCGCTTTTCACGGACATAACTCAATCAGCACGAGAACGTTTTCAACAATGCCAATGGAATGAAGTGCACCGCTCCGCTAGAGCAAGAACAAACTTTTATGACGACCGAGTAGAAGAAACCTTCAAGGCTATAAAGACAGACTTCGATATTAGTGTTCTTGATAATGCATTATGGCAAAAAGTTAAAACTGTTTACTCAGATTTACTAAGCAATCATAAGCAACCTGAGTTAGCAGAAACATTTTATAACTCTGTGTTCTGTCACTTATTCGAACGAAAGTATTATCACAATGATTATATTTTTGTAAAAAGTACTGCTCATCGTCTTGATGAGAAAGCAGCCCCAAAAATATATACGTCTTATAAACCCGAAGCACTGGGATTAAAAAGAACAATTTGCGATATTATGAATAGTCACAGAACAATTATTCCCTTTGAAGATCTCGACCGTGACGTTGATGCGCTGATTAATACTTTCCGCCGTAAAGCTCACAAAACCATGGTAAAGGTAGAAGAGCTACAATTTGATATTCTCAACTTTACTTTTTATCGTAACAAGGGTGCCTACTTAATTGGTCGAGTATTATCACCCGCAGGAGAAACCCCCTTCATTGTTGCAGTACTTAACAACGAAAGCGGTGGTTTATATATAGATGCATTACTGACTACCAGTGAAAGTATGGCTGTAGTGTTTGGCTTTGCTCGTGCGTATTTTTTTGTTGATTGCCAACACCCTTATGCCTTGGTTAACTTTTTACAGGGATTAATGCCTCATAAAACCAAAGCTGATCTATACTCTGCGATTGGTTTTCATAAACAAGGAAAAACTCAATTCTATCGAGACTTTCTCAATCACCTCAATAGTAGTGATGATCAATTTGAGTTAGCTGCTGGTATTAAAGGCATGGTGATGTCGGTGTTTACCTTACCCTCTTACCCTTATGTTTTTAAAATTATCAAAGATAAATTCTCCCCCAGTAAAAACATGACTAAAAAAGATGTTAAAGGCAAATACCGATTAGTTAAGCTTCATGACAGAGTTGGACGTATGGCCGATACAATGGAGTATTCTGAAGTTGCCTTTCCTAAAGAGCGCTTTAATGATGAACTGTTAGCAGAGTTACAGAACGTTGCCTCATCAATTATTCGCTACGAAGGCACGGGCGAAGACGAACTTATTATCATTAAGCACTTATACATAGAACGTCGTATGATTCCGCTTAATATATACTTGATGGATGCATTGAAAAATAAGGCACAAGAAAAAATTGACCAAGCAATGTTCGGTTATGGCGAAGCCATTAAACAACTGATCTCTGCTGATATTTTCCCAGGCGATATGCTACTTAAAAACTTTGGTGTTACTCGCCATGGCCGAGTGATTTTCTATGATTACGATGAAATAACCTATATGAACGAAGTTAATTTTAGAGTTAAACCAAAAGCTGTAACTGAAGAGCAGATGTATGCTGCTGAACCTTGGTATAGTGTGTTACCTGGAGACATGTTTCCGGAAGAACTCGCAACATTTGCCTTGGCAAACCCAAATTACCTCAAGGCCTTTAAAGTACACCATGAAGATTTATTAACAGCATCATACTGGCAACAATGCCAACAAGATGTAGCCAATGGTATTTATAAAGATGTTTTCCCTTACCCTGATAAATACCGTTTTTGTCTACAGGAGCGCATCGAATAAGTTTAAACAGCCAGCCAGCACAACTAATATTGACGAAAGCAGTCCATAACAATCAACAGCAGGCTAATTTTATGCCACTTTGTTGATAAATCAGACAAACAGTCGTAATTTAGTAAAAAAATGATATTAGTGCTTTACCTTTTAACGCGCATCAGTATAATTCGAATCTGTTGCAGGGGTGTAGTTCCAATTGGTAGAACAGCGGTCTCCAAAACCGATGGTTGGGAGTTCGAGTCTCTCCACCCCTGCCATTTTCTCTTCTTTTTTATTCCGATATTTCTTCATCAATAATTAAAAATAATTTATTAATGAACTTAATAGCATTATTTATCAGCTGTTCGTTAGCAAATAATTCTGTCATTATGTTCAGCCTTAAATCCAAGCTTTGAAGAGTCATCACTGATGAACATTAACCAACATCAATTTGAGCAACTGACTGAAATGGGCATTAGCCTTTGGCAGCAAAGAACTACGCCAAGCCAAAATGATACGGTACCAAGCCAATCTAAAAATAATCCTGTTATAGATTTAGACGAGTTGACAAAGCAACAGTTATTTAATGATATTTTGTTAGCGGCAGGCTTAAGTATTGGTGAAGTTGACCATCAAGGTGATCATTTAAGTTTAGGGCTATTTAACTGGTATTTCACCAAGAATTCAGTAGATAAAATACAATGGCATGAGCAGCAGCTATTCACGCCATCTATCAGCAAAATTTCAACATCTCCAGTCCTTAAAAAACAATTATGGCAATTACTGAGTAAATACAATGAGCAATAGTGTAAACACCAACAGCAACAAATTTACTGTCATTACCCCAAGTGATGTAGATAAATTAATACCTATAGAGCTTGCTTGCCATTCTCATCCTTGGAGTGCAAAAACCTTTTCCAGCTGTATTGGTGGTCGTTACTTTGGTGAAAAGCTTGGTAAAAGTATTACCGAGGAAAGTACGGGCTTCTACATTGGCGAATATGTTGCAGGTGAAGCAACCTTGATGGATATTTGTGTAGTGCCGTCCGAGCAGGGCAAAGGTTATGGTAAAGCATTACTTAAACAGTTTTTAACACAAGCGAAAAATCAGGGCGCGACAAAAATATTCCTCGAAGTACGAGCGAAGAACATCGCGGCACAGATGCTTTATATGAATGCGGGTTTTATCGAAATTGATCGTCGCACTGGCTACTACCCAAGTAGCTCAGGCTTTGGTTATGAAGATGCCATAATTATGTCTCTAAAGTGCTAATCATCAGCAACTTTATGAGTAAGTAACAAATACACTTATACATTAACAAATAACAACATTTGACTACGTAAACAGGCTAGTTAATCTCTCTCCTTTAGTTAATATACTTAATAAGATTCTTACAAGGTTTCTCACGGTATTTAAGGAGAGTAGTATGTTCAACAAAATAACACCGACAACAGATAGCCAACTCTCTAATGAAGATGTTGCAAACCTTATCATGAGCGATGCCTTGAATAAAATCAGTCAACTTACCGGGCTGAGTGAACAACTGGCTTTCGCACTATTAGCAAATCAAGTGAATCAAAAGACTCAGCAAAATAATCCTGAAAGATTGGATAAAGTGCACGGACCGTTATTAGAACAAAGTGAATCTCAATTCATATCAAGCTTGTTTAATTAACTGTTAATTACCTAGTTTAATACCAATTCCATTAAATTATTACCCACTTGTGCTGGTTAAAATACCCCAAGAATTCGTTGCTCTCAATTCCAATAGCCAGCTATTGCTCAATCGAGCGCCTTACCTTGATTTATTTTTCCTTCGCACAACAAGATCACAAACTTAATG